>Ga0315912_10000422_pt1 | contig 81518 bp, 63 predicted proteins | sample VfabasoilMG_FD_204469 | JGI IMG/M metagenome (GOLD analysis project Ga0315912, IMG submission 204469) | Garden soil microbial communities collected in Santa Monica, California, United States - V. faba soil | ecosystem: Environmental > Terrestrial > Soil > Garden | place: USA: California... | reverse complement strand
GTGGGCCGTCGAGCCCTCGCCCAACGCCCCGGGCTCGAACCAGAACTGGCTCAACGACGTGGCGGTCGTCGCCGAGGACGACATCTGGGCCGTCGGCCGCAGCTACGTGCAGTTCACCGCGAGCGACTGGAACATGAACACGCTCGCGATGCACTACGACGGGAACGGCTGGACGATCTTCCCCACGCCCAGCCCGAACCCGGTGCCCGAACTCACCTACTGCGAACTCAACGCCGTGGCGGCGCTGGCGTCGGACGACGTCTGGGCCGCCGGCACGCGCTGGGGCGTCGGCGGCGGCGGCTACGTCGGCCTGCACACCCTGGTGCTGCACTGGGACGGCTCGAGCTGGGAGGAGGTCGAGGCGCCGATGCCCGGCTCGATCGGCCTGCAGGGCGTCTCCGGCGAAGGCATCTACGAGATCCTCGCGCTCGCCTCCGACGACATCTGGTTCCTCGGCGAGTGGATCCGCATGGACAGCCAGAGCTTCACCTACCGCCACGCGCTGGCGATGCACTGGGACGGCTCGGGCTTCACCGTGCACGAGGACATGCCCATCGTCGGCAGCGGCGGCGCGACGATCTACGCCGCCGACGCCTACGCGCCCGATGACATCTGGGCCGTGGGCGCCTCGGGTGACGGCGACCCCGCTCCTGCCAGCCTGAGCTTCATCTACCACTGGGACGGCTCGAGCTGGGAGCACGTGCCGGGCCCCACCATCCCCGGCGTCTGGTACTCATTGGGCGACGTCGAGGCGCTCGCGCCCGACGACGTCTGGGTCTCCGGCAGCGCCTGGGCCCTGCCCAACCAGACCATCCAGTTCATGCTGCACTGGGACGGCAGCGGCTGGAGCTACCAGGAGGTGCAGTTCGCCGGCGGCTCGATCCTCGGCGCGCCGCCCGAGATGTACGTCTTCGGCTTCGGCGGCGTGAACGTCTTCGACGGCAGCAGCTTCAGCGACGCGCACCTGATGGAGGGCCTCGGCGGGCTGGCCGGCTTCGGCTTCAGCGAGGCGGCGCAGCTCGGTCCGTGCGAGTTCCTCGCCGCGGGCAGCCAGGTCATCGCCGGCGATTCGCAGACGCTCATCGCGCGGTTGGTGCCGCACGGCTGGGTCAGCCTCGGCGGCGGCACGCTCGGCGTCCAGGGCCAGCCCACGCTCACGGCGGTGAGTTCGCTGGCCGCCAACGCGCCCTCGGCCATCGAGCTGCGCCAGGCGGCGCCGGCCTCGCTCATGCTCGTCTGGCTGTCGTTCCAGTCGCAGCCCTTCGACGCACTCGGCGGCACGGTCTACGCCTGGCCCTTCAATGCCCAGATCCTGCGCGTCAGCGACGGCCTCGGCCGCGACGACGTCGACTTCTCTTGGCCGCCCGGCACGCCGAGCGGGGTGACGATCTACCTGCAATACCTGGTGCAGGACTTCTCCACGCTGCACGACATCACGCTGAGCAACGCGGTGCGGGCGACGACGCCTTGAGGTGAGGGAGCGGCGGGGCGCGGGCGTTCAGGGAGAGCGCCGCCGGCTGGGCGTCGCACTCGGAGCGCCCCGCTCGCTCAGACGAGTGTCTTCAGCAGCTCGAGCGCCGGGGCCACGCGGATGCCTTCGGGAGTCACGAAGTCCTTGTTGCCCTTGGCGTGGATCTGCCATGCCGTGGCACCCTCGCATCGCTGCTTGAGGTAGCGCAAGTTCTTGTCGAGCGGAACCTCGCTCCACTTGGCTTCGACGAGCAGCAGCACTTTGCGACCCTCGGTCACCACGAAATCGACCTCGCGCCCGTCGCTGTCGCGGAAGTAGCGCAGTTCCAGGTCACGGCCTTGGGTGTCCTGCTCGAAGTGCACCCACTTGAGGAGGTGCGCGGCCACCAGGTTCTCGAATCGTTGCGGGTCGGTGGGCACCACGCTCCAATCGTAGTGGTAGTGCTTCTGCTCCTTCTTGACGGCGCGGATGCGTGTCCCGGCGAGAGGGAGCAGCCGGAAGACGGCATAGAGCCTCTCGAGGACGGCCAGCCAGTTGGCGACCGTCTTGTGGCTGACCTGGAGATCCTCGCGCACGGCATTGATCGAGAGGGGCGAGCCCACGAGTTCCGGCAGGCGCAGCATGAGCAGTTCGAGCTTGTCGAGATCCTGAATGCGCTCGAGGCTGCTGACCTCCTCGCGCACGAGCCGTGTGCGGTATTCGCGCGACCAACGTCTCGCCTGCACCTTCGAGCTGCCGAACCAGGGCTCGGGGAATCCGCCCAGCACGAGCAGGTCGGCCAGGTCCGCAGTGCTCGTGAGCCCCAGTTCGCGGACCGAGAACGGATGCAAGCGCAGCAGGTGGTAGCGCCCCTGGAGCGAATCGCCGCCGTGCCGATACAGGTCGAGCCGCGCACTCCCCGTGACCAGGATGTGCTGGCCGTCACGCCGGCCGTCGTACAGCCCCTTCAGCAGCCCTCGCCAGCCCCGATACTTGTGGATCTCGTCGAACACCCAGAGCAGCGCGTTCGGAAACTCGCGCGCGAGGATGCGCGTGCGATCCTCCGCGATGTCCCAGTTCATGTAGCCGCGCGACGCGCCGGGCAGCGAGCGCGCCAGGGTTGTCTTGCCGACCTGGCGCGGCCCCGCGACGAAGACCATCTTGCGCTCAAGGTCGTCGCGGGCCTGGGCGGACAGGTAGCGGGCTCCAAGGGCCATGCAGCGCAGGCTACAGCGGGCCCGACCCGCAGTCCAAATCACTCACGGTGATTTTCGACCGGGGTATAGAATCACCGTGTTCGCGGCCCGACGATCGCTCCGCGACGACCACGTATTCCCCTACGAGCGGACCGCCCTCGCCAGCAGGCAGCGGCGCGGGCAACGGCGCGGGGAGCAGGGCGATCGGCGGGCCGGCTTGGCGCAGCGTCCAGCCGCAACTCGCGAGCAGCGCGCCCGCTTCGGCCGCCGCCAGGCCGAAGTGCATCGGCTCGGCGCCGAATGCCAGCAACGCGCGCAGCAGCGGTCCCTCGCGCCGGAAGGCCGCACGGCCTGAGGCGCCGGGCTCCATGAAGGTGGCGATGAGGCGCGAGCCCGGCGCAGCGAGCGCACGCAGGTCCGAGAGCAGCGCGACGACCTGCTCAAGGAGCAGGTACATCGTCAGGCCCTCGACGAGGAACACGGTCGGGATCTCCGACCGCCAAGCGCGGTGCGCCGCGAGCGCCGCCGGCAACCGTGTCGTCGCGAGGTCGACGGGCTGCAGAACCAGGTGCTGCGCGGCCGTCACCTGCTCACCGAACAGCGTGCGCTTGGCGCTCTGCGTGGCCGGGTGGTCGACTTCGAAGACGCCCAGCGCGGGCCGCTCCTGTGCCAGGCGCCAGGCGAGCAAGTCGAGCCCTGCGGCGACGACCACGAGCTGGCCGCACCCTGCGTCGATCGCGGCACGCGCCTGCCAGCCGATGGCACGCTTGCGCAGCGCGAAGTGACCGATGATGCCCGGCACGAGCAGCATCTCGAGGCATCGCACGAGCGGAACGGCCAGCGAAGAGCGCGCCAGCCATGCCAGGCAGCGCATCCCGATGCCGAGTGCCGGCAAGCGTTCGGCGAGCAGGGCCGCGTCGTCGGCCGGTACGAGCGTCCGCGTGCTCGGCTGCCTGCCCAGCCAGAGCATCGCGAGCGCGATGGCGCGGGCGGTCGTGCTCGGGCGGTCTCGACGCATTCCGGCCGGCCCTCAGCCCTGCAGCGTGCGCTTCAGCCACTGGTACCAGTCGCTGCTGAATACCTCCTGCGGGTCGTGCGCCTGTTTGGTGCGCAGGAACCCGGGCAGCTCGGGGTAGCCGGCGAGCAACTGCTCGCGCGTCGCGAAGCGGTGGTAGGTCAGGAAGAATCGACCGCCGCGATCGAGCGCCAGATCGATGAGCTGCCGAAACGACCCGGCGGCGTGCTCGATCCCGGCCGGCGTGTGGCGCACGTGGAGATTGAAGATGACGCAGGCCGCGTCATGCCTGGCCCAGGGCAACGCGCTGTCCTCGTCCCGGCGGATGAGCCGGATGGTGCCGTAGATCACCTCGGCCCCGCGCTCGGTGAGGCTGCGCGCTGCCGCGTGCAGGAAGTCGATCAGGCGCTCGTGCGGCACGTACAGCTCCGTGATCATCTCGCTGCCCGGCACGCTCGCACCGAGTTCGCGATCGAGCTCGGCGTGGTAGCCGTCGAGGTAGACTCCGAGCTGGTGCGTGTCGGACCAATAGGTCTGGCCGTCGGTCGCCAGGTAGTACTGCGCGTAGAGCGAGAAGGCGCGGGCTTTGTCCGTGTGGGCGAGCCGCAGCAGCTTCAGCCAGTCGGCGCGCGCGAGCTCCTGCGGCGAGGTGGGTTCGGGCAGGTCGCCCTCCAGCGGCTGGTAGCAGGAGAAGACGCCCTTGGTGAGGAACTCGGGCGAGGCCGGATCGACGTCGAACTGGAAGTCGCCGTACAGGTAGCCCTCGTCGATGCGCCGCCGCACGGCGTGCACGGCGTCGTCGATGTCGATCACGCGCACGACGCGGCGCAGGCGGCGGCGCTGCACCAGGCGCAGGGTGACGCTGGCGAGCACACCGAACAGGCCGTAGCCGCCCAGCACGTGCCGGAACAGCTCTGGGCGGAGCGTGCGGCTGCATTCGAGCAACTCGCCCTCGGGCCCGACGAGCGCAAAGGCCTCGACATCGGCGGCGATCGGCGCCATGCGCAGGCCGCGCCCGTGCGCATTGGCCGAGAGCGCACCGCCGATCGACAGGCTGTCGGCGCCGGTCTGCTTCTGGGCGATGCCCCACGCCGGCGCGCGCAGCGGGTGCGCCTTGCGCTGCATCACGAGGCAAGCTTCGATCACCCCGGGCCAGGTCGCGCCGGCCTCCACCGTGAGCAAGCCGCGCTCGTGGTCGAATGCGCGCACGGCGGAGAGCGCGCTCATGTCGAGCAGCGTGGCGTCGGTCTGGAACTGCTGGCCACCCATGGCATGTCGCATGCCGCAGACGGCGAGCGCACGGCCGCCGGCCCGCACGTCGCGCACGACCTGCTGCACCTCGGCGATGCTCGCCGGTCGCAGGACATGTCGCACCCGCGTGGGGTTCAGACCGGAGTGCACGTCGTTGACGAGGTCCTGGGCCGTCATCGCGGGGCAGTGTACGCGCCCGGCCGAGGTAGCCGGGACATGCCGGACCGGCCATTCGCGCGGCGGCCGCAACACGTGCTGGCCGCAACAACGCGCGCTGGGTCCGACACCCCGCCGCCGGTAGGCTGCGCGCATGGCCTGGTCGGTGTACGTGCTCGTGTCCGCCTCGGGCGGCGCCACCTATGTCGGCGTCACCACCGACGTGCAGCGCCGGCTCAGCCAGCACAACGGCGAGCTGCCGGGCGGTGCGCGCAGCACGCGCCGCGACCGGCCGTGGACGATCGGCGTCGTGCACGACGGCTTCGACGACCGCGCCGAGGCGCAGCGCGTCGAGGCCTCCCTCAAGCGCCGCCGCGGGAGCGAGCGCCTGCAACCGCCGGGCAGCTGACGCGCACCGGCCCACCGCGCACCGGCCCACCGGCCCACCGCGCACCGGGCCGCCGGGCGCGCGAGCGCGCCGCGCGCCGGGCCGCCGCCTGGCGGCTCAGTCCTGGAGGAAGGCCTTCAGCGGCGGCAGCCCGGCCGCCGGCCGGCCGCCCGCTCCCACCGCGGGCAGCTCGATGAAGGTCGAGGGGTCCTCGAGGAAGGTCGCGTCGGCCTGTCCGTCGCCGTTGCTGTCGTAGACGAAGAGGTGGTCGCCCGGGTGGCCATCGGGCACGAAGAGCTGCGGGTGATCGAAGGGCGCCTGCTCCTGGCGCACGCGCTCGTCGGTGAGCGTGTGCAGGAAGGCCACGAGCGCCGCCTGCTGCACCGGCGTCAGGTGCAGCGGCAGGATGCCCGGCACCAGCTCGAAGCGGTTCTCGTGCGCGAAGTCGGCGCCGCGGTTGTAGAAGTCGACCACCTGCTCGAGCGTGGCCTGCCCGCCGTTGTGGAAGTAGGGCCCGCTCAGCTCGACGTTGCGCAGGCTCGGCACCTTGAAGGCGCCCTCGGTGGCCGTGCGCATGCGCCGGATGGGCTTGAGGTTGGCCGCGTTGAGCGTGGGCACGATGGCGCAACCGTCGCCGCTGAAGCCGCCCGGGTAGAACACCAGGTCCACCTCGGACTGCCATGGGATCTGGAACAGGCAGGGGTTCACGTCGAAGGGGTCGTTCTGCGGCAGGCCGAGCAGGCCCTTCATGTACTGGCGCGAGAGCGAGAGCGGCTGCCCGAAGGGATCGTCGGCCCCGACGCCCGGGTCCTCGGAGGTCGGACGCACGCCGATGTTGTAGAAGCCGTTGTCGTACAGGGCCGGCTCACGCAGGCGCATGTCGCCCTCCAGCGTGCCCGCCAACGAGACGCGACCGCCGGCATCGAGCAGCACCTGGTCGGGGTGGTCGATGCGGTCCTCCACCACCAGCGTGAGGGAGGGCGCCGCGGTCGGCGGCCCGTGCTCCAGCAGGCAGAACATGCCGGCGTCGCGCGTGTCGGGGTCGCCGTCGCCGTCGAGCACGAAGGTGGCCACGCGGTAGACCGCGGGCTGGGGCTGGAAGTGCGGCTCGGCGCCCAGCCCGGCTTGCACGTGCTTGGGCTTGGCGTCGGGGTGATAGGTGAGCGAGACACTGCCGCGCCCGAGCCCGGCGATGCCCAGGAACACCGGCGTGCCCTCGGCGTCGACCTGCAGGGCGTAGCGTCCGCCGGGCGCCGCCAGGAAGCCATCTCCCTCGACGAGGTAGTTGTAGACCTGCTGGTAGGTCTTCATGCGCTCGAGCAGGCCCTCGCCGAGCGGCGGCAGCAGCGCCAGGGTGGACGCGCCGGTGAAGGCCGCCGTGTCGTGGCAGGCGATGCAGCCGGCCTGGTTCATGAACACGTCGAGGCCGAGCGTGGCCTGCGGGCCGAGGCTGGGCAGCGTGCCCTCGGCCCACTGGTCGAAGGGCGCGTCGTCGGAGACGAGCGTGGCCTCGTAGAGCTGGATGGCCAGACCCCAGAACAGCGAGAAGTTCGACTCCATCTGGGTGAAGCCGTCGGTGCTGCCGGGCGGCAGCGGCAGCAGCTGCTCGTCGAAGCGCTGCGTCGAGTTCCAGAAGCGCGGCGCGAAGGCGGCCTGGATCATGTCGGCGTAGGTGCCGCCCAGGCCGGGGGCCGGGTGCAGGCTGAAGGACCCCAGCACGCTGTCGTCCGGCGCCACGTGCTGCAGCCCGAGCGGCGTCAGGCCGAGCAGCTTGCGTCCCGTTTCGGGGAAGCTGCGCCCCGCCGCCGACATCTCGAAGTCGGAGAGCAGCGGGCCGACAGCCTGGCTGGCGAGCGAGGCGTTCTCGAACTCGACGGCCAGGGGCACGGCATTGCCGCCGGCCTGCGTCTCGAGCACGCGGGCGGCCGTGTTGCGCCGCCCGAAGGGGTCGACGCCGTTGAAGATGTTGTTCGCGCGCCCGTCCCAGAAGTTCCTGTGGTTGAAGATGGAGTTGATCACGCTCGGCGTGTGGCGCGGCTCGACGCGGCGCACGTTCGTGCCGCCCACGTGGAAGCCCACCGGGTCGCCGCCGGGCGGCGTGCTCGTCACGCTGGTGAGTTCTCCGGAGCTGCCGGGGACGAGCCCCTCGAACTGCGTCGGGAACACGCCCTGCGACGAGACGACGTCGTCGCTGTCGAAGAGCACCTTCGAGTCGCGGTCGGCCGGGTCCTCGAAGACGTGCAAGGGGAAGTCGTCCAGGCCGAGCGTCAGGTTGGGGCCGCGCTCGCCGCTCGAGCGCACCGCATCGAAGGACCCGTTGCCGCCCTTGAGCCCCGGGCTGAGCTGGTTGCGCACGCGATGGTCGGCACCGGCGTGGAAGTGGCAACTGGCGCAGGCCTGTCCGTCGCTGCCGGCCTGCATGTCCCAGAAGAAGGCCTTGCCCAGCGCGATGGCCGCCTGCTCGTCCACCACGTAGGCCGGCACGAGCGGCTGACCGGTGAGGCGCTCGACGACCGGCGCCGGCACGGCCGCCTTGAGCGAGCCCGGCAGTTTGGGCACCTCGACCTGCGCGCCCGCCGACGCACTGCCCGCGAGGATGCCGGCCAGCACGCAGCCCGCGAGAGTCCACCCTCCTGGCCTGCGACGCGCGCGGTGCGGCGTCACGGAACGCATGAAGAAGCCGCGGAATCCCTGCCCTGGTCCTGCAGCGAATGCTTGCATCGCTTGCTTCCCTGCCGTGAAGGGGAGTCGTTGCCCGACCCGAGCCTGCGAGCCTCGGGTCCCTCACGAGCCGCGCCCTCGGCTGGGGACCCGCCGCTCCGCGCGAGGCGGAGACCGGCGCTTGCCCGGTCCCTGTGTCTTGCCCTGCCAGGGGTCGCTGCCCTGTCGTCAGGCTCGGAAGATATCTCCTGACTTTAAAGACCGCAAGGGGCCGACCGGCCTTTCGGCGCGGCTTGGCGCGGCCCGGGCGGGGCAGACTGTCCTCGGTGGCGCGGGTGGTGGCCGGGTAGCATCCGCCGGGCGAGTGAGGGTTCGGGCTCGTTCCGGCGGCTGGCCGACCCAGCTCTCGCCAGCGCGGCGGCCCCGGTCTCCGCGACCCCGCCTGGCGCCACGGGAAAGGGAACCTTCTGATGCGCCGCCTCCTTCACCGCCTTGCCCGCCCTGCCGCTCGCGCCGGGCAACCCCGCCTCGCCCACCGTGCCGGACGCGCCAGCCTGGCCAGCCTCGCCGGCCTCGCCGGCCTCGCACTCCTCGGCGCCTGCGGCAGCGCCGGCCCGGGTTCGACGCCCGAGGACACCGTCGCGGCCGCCAGGGAGGCGAGCGCGGACAAGGACTACGCGGCCTTCGCCGCCCTCATCGCACCCGAGCAGCTCGAGGAGATGGCGGGGATGTTGCGCATGCTGGGCACCGGACCCGCGGGCGCCGAGATGCGGGCGGAGCTCGAGCTGACGGCCGAGGAGCTGCAGGCCATGTCGTCGCAGGAGCTGTTCGCGCACGCCGCGAGCCACGCAGCGGATGGCGAGTCGGGCCCGGGCCTGGAGAACGACAAGTTCGACCACCTGGACGGAGCCGAGATCCTGGATACCCAGGTGGAGGGCGAGCGCGCCATGGTCCGCGTGAAGTCCGGCGACACGACGGACGCGCTGACGCTCGTGCGCGTCGACGGCAAGTGGTACATCGACATGCAGTGAGGCGCGCCCGCTGCATCGCCCCGGAGGCCCCTGTTCCCGACCTCCGCTCCACGAACCCTTCCGACCTGCCCCTCCCGGCCGATCCCGCGGCGTGACCGCCCCCCTCTCCCAGTCCGGCAGCGCAACGCCCGGGCCCGCGTCGGGGGCCGCAGCGCCGCAGAGCGTGCTGAGCCAGCGCAAGGGCTGGATGCGCCGGCTGCACGGCTGGCAGAAGCGCACGCTCCTCAACCCCTACTGGCTCGACATGCGCCACCTCAATGCCGCGGCGGCCGAGCTGGCGCCCTTGGCGCGCGGCGTCATGTTCGACGTGGGGGTCGGCGAACGGCCCTACGGCGCCCTGTTCCGGCCGCACGTGCAGCGCTACTTCGGCCTCGAATACCCGCCGGTGGTCTTCGGCAACCTGAACCCCAGGCTGTGGGACTACATCCACGTCGTGCACGGCATCATCGACGTCTTCGGCGACGGCCAGCAGCTGCCCGTGCGCGACGCCTGCTGCGACACCGTGCTGAGCCTCGAGGTGCTCGAGCACCTGCCCGACCCCGAACGCTGCGTGGCCGAGATGGCGCGCGTGCTCAAGCCCGGGGGGCGGCTGCTGCTCACCGTGCCCTTCACCGCGCCCCTGCACCAGTTGCCGTACGACTTCCGGCGCTTCACGCCGCGCGGACTGGAGGACCTGATGCAGCGGCACGGCCTGCAGGTCGAGTCGATCCGGCCGCGGGGCAACGTGGCCTCGGCCGCGGGCGCCGTGCTGAGCCAGTACCTGCTGCGCCACTGGGCCGTCGGCCACCGCAAGCACGACGGCAGCATCGTGATGAGCCGGGTGCGCGGCGTGCTCACCCTGCCGTTCATCGCCCTCACCCAGGGCCTCTTCGCGCTGCTCGAGAAGGTCGCGCGGGACGACGCGCTCTGCCTGGGCTACTCGGTGGTGGCGCGCAAGCCCTGAGACCCTCGGGGGCGCGCCGCCATCCGACTCGTGTCGCTTCCGGGACCGGCTCCCAACAGGTCTCGACTACACTCGTAGTCCGGACTACGCTCAGCGCCTCCGGCGAGGACGGGATGCCGCTCAGGCCCAGCTCCAGGATGCACCGCTCGGGACAGGAGGACGCGTGATCGCCACGCCACTGCTGCTGGCCAGCCTCTCGCTGAGCTTCGCGGTCCGCGTCGCGCCGGTGTCGGTGCCGGTGCCGGTGCCCGTGCCGGTACCGGTGGTGGCGGTGGCGGTGGCGGCCGTCGGCGCGCCCACCTTTATTGTCGGCGTCGCCGCGCCCGCCGACGACGCCGACGAGCTGGTGCAGTACATCGACGGCCTGGCCGACCGCGGGCTGCACGACATGGTGGTGCGCGAGGCCGAGTCCTTCCTGGCCGACCACGCCACGCACACCGAGGCGGATCGCGTGCGCTACCGGCTCGCCACGGCGCTCTTCGAGAGCGGGCGCACGGCGGAGGCCGCGCCGCAGTTCCGGACCCTGCTCGGCCGACAGCAGTTCGCCTACCGCGCCGAAGCCGCGCTGCGCCTCGGGCAGTGCGAGATGGCCGCCGAGCGCTGGGAGCCGGCGTCCGAGGCCCTGCAGCAGGTGCTGGCCCTGAAGGCCGCCTACCTGCGTCTGCCGGCCACCTTCCTGCTGGCCGAGTGCGCCTTCCGCCGCGCTGACTACGCCGGCGCGCGACCGCTGTACGAGGAGGTGCTGGAGGCCGGGCGCGGGACGTCGGACGAGGACGCGCCTGCCCAGCGCCACGAGGCGGCCGCCGGCCTGGCCTGGTGCGCGCTGCGCCTGCACGACCTCGACGGGGCGATCGGCGCCGCCGAGGCGCTGCTGGCCGAGCATCCGGCGGACGAGCTCCTGCTCGAGATGCACTTCGTGCGCGGCGAGGCGCTGCTCGAGGCGCAGCGGCCGCAGGAGGCGCGCGAGGCCTATCGCGCGGTGACCGACGGACCGTTCCACGATGCGGCCTTGCGGGGCGAGGGCTTCGCCTCCGATGCGCTCGGCGACCACGCCGCGGCGGCGGCGGCCTTCGAGCGGCTGCTGAGCCAGCATCCCGAGAGCCGCTTCGCGGGCGAGGCGCGCCTGCAGCTCGGCATCCAGCGGCTGCAGGCCGGCGATGCCGCCGGCGCCGAGCGCGCGCGCGGCGACCGCGAGCTGCCCGACGACGCCGAGACGCTCTACTGGCGGGCCCGCGCCCAGGCCGCCGCCGGCCACCACGAACAGGCGCTGGCCTCGCTCGATCGGGCGCTCACGCGTTCGCCCGACGACACGCTGACCGGCCACGTGCACACCGCGCGCGGCGACGTGCTCACGGCCCTCGGCCAGGGCGCCGCGGCCGCCGCCGCGTACGAGCGATCGGGCAGCACCGCGGCGCGGCACGCGGCGGCCGTGAGCCAGCTCAACGCGGGCAACGCCGAGCAGGCGCTGCAGCTGGTCGAGCCGCTGACCGTCGCACCCGGGGCGAGCGCCGCCGTGCACCTCACGCACGCCGAGGCGCTCTTCGCGCTCGAACGCTGGGAGCAGGCGGAGGCCGCCTTCGAGCGGGCCCGCGCGGGCGGCGTCGCCGTGGCCGGCGTCCCCGCGACCGGCGTCGCCGCGACCGGCAGCTCGCAGGCCGGCGACACGGGGCAGGCCGGTGACCCGGGGCGGGACCGCGAGCCGGACACGGACGAGCTCGCGCGCATCGAGAGCCGGCTCGCGTGGTGCCGCTATCTGCGCGGCGACCTGGCGACGGCGGCCCAGCGCTTCGAGGCCCTGGCCGCGCGCTGGCCGACGCGCAGCGAGGGACGCGAAGCGCTCTTCATGGCGGGCCGCTGCCGCCGCGGGCTCGACCAGCGCGCCGAGGCCGAAGCCGCCTGGCGCGCCTATCTCGCGCTGGAACCCGCGGGCGAACGCTCGGACGAGGCGCTGCTGGCGCTGGCCGAACTCGTGCCGCCGGCCGAGGCGCGCCGGCTGCTCGAGGCGCTGCTCGCCAGCGAGCCCCCCGCAGAACTCGCCGCGCCCGCGCTGCTGAGCCTGGCCGAGCTGCTCACCGCCCAGGGCGACGCGGCGTCGGCCGAGGTGCGCTACGCCCTGCTGGTCGAGAAGTACCCGGAGTCCGCACAGGCGCCGGCCGCGCGCTACGGCCTGGCCTATGCGCAGGCGGGGCGCGGGGCCCATGCCGTCGCCGCCACCACGCTCCAACCGCTCGTCGGCCCGACCGCCGACACGGCCCGCGGGCCCGTCGCCCATGCCGCCACGAGCGGAACGCCCGCCGCAGACCCTGGGCTGCAGCTCGCGGCGCTCGAGCTGCTCGTCTTCTGCCAGCACGAGTTGAAGGATCCCGCGGCCGCCGAGGCCGCGTATCGGCGCCTCGAACGCCTCGAGCCGCCGCCCGAGCGCCGGGCTGCCGCCGCGCGCAGCGTGGCCGACGCCTGGCGCGTCGCGGGCCAGCCCGACCGCGCGCTCGAACTGCTCGACGAGCTGGCCGCCCTGCCCGGCCAGGGCGCCGCGGCGCTGGTCGAGGGCGCCTGGATCGCGCTCGACGAACAGGCGCTCGACGTGGCCGCCGAACGCCTCGACCTCGCCCTCGCGGCGGCGCCCGACGAGGCCGCCGTGGCGGAGGCCAGCTTCTTCCTGGCGGAGGCGCTGCTGGCCGCCGGGAGCAGCGACCGCGCGCTGCCCTACTACCGCGCGGCGGCCGAGGCCCAGGACAGCACGCTGGGAGACAAGGCGCTCTACAAGCAGGGCTTCCTGGCGTTGCAGTCCGGCGACACGCCGCAGGCCGAGCGCTGCTTCGGCGCGCTGGTCGAGCGCTTCCCGCAGAGCGAGCTACTCGGCGAGGCGCTCTTCCTGCAGGGCGAGGCCGCCTACCGCGGCGGGCGCTTCGAGCAGGCCCTGCCGCCGCTGCAGCGGCTGCTGGCCGAGCAGCCGCGGCACGCCGTGCTGCCCAAAGCGCGCTTCCGTCTGGGCCTCTCGCTCGCCGAACTGCAGCGCTGGAAGGATGCGGAGGCCGAGCTGAGCCGTCTCGTGCAGCAGACGCCCGACTTCGAGAACCTGGCCGAAGCCGAGCTCTGCCGCGGACGCTGCCTCGTCGCGCAGCACCAGGACCGCCCGGCGCGCGCCGCCCTCGAGCGCGTGCTGGCGCTCGACAAGGGCCTGCTGGCCGCCCGCGCGCGCATTGCGCTCGGCCGCCTGGCGCTCGCAGCGGGCGACACCGACGCCGCCCTGTCCGACTTCCTCAAGGTGGTGCTGCTCTGCGCGCACGACGCCGAGGTGGCCGAGGCCATGTTCCTGGCCGGCACCTGCCTCGAGCAGATCGGCGAGGCCGATCGCGCCGCCGAGCAGTACCGCGAACTCATCGACACGCAGCCCGACAGCCCCTTCGCCGCCCAGGCGCGCGCCCGCCTCGACGCACGCTGAGAGCAGCGCACCGCCGCAACGCAGCACGCACCACGCACGACCCTGCACATCACGCGCATCACGCACTCCGCCGCGCGCCACGCGGCTTCCGAACCGAGACCCGCCATGCAGACCGAGAGCGCCTTCGCGTTCGACAACCTCTTCGACCTGCTGCTCGCCGGCGGCGGCCTGATGATCCCCATCGGGCTCTGCTCGGTGGTCGCGCTCGGCTACATCGTCGAGCGCTCGATCCGGCTGAGCAGCGGGCGCCTCGGCAGCGAGCGCCTCGCGCGCGAGCTGCGCGAACTCGTCGCCAGCCAGGGGCCCGCGGCCGGGCTCGAGCGCTGCGCCCACGACCGCAGCAGCCTGGCGCGCGTGGTCGAGGCCGGCCTGCGCCGCGCGCGCGCGCCCTGGCTCGAGCGCGAGAAGGCCGTCGAGGACGCGGGCTCGCGCGAGGTCGAGCGGCTCTCGGCCAACCTCAAGCCGCTCGTGGTCATCAGCATGATCGCGCCGCTGCTGGGGCTGCTCGGCACGGTGTGGGGCATGATCCAGGCCTTCGCGCAGATCGGCCTCGGCCAGGGGCTCGGCAAGCCCGAGGCGCTGGCCTCCGGCATCTCGCTCGCGCTCGTCACGACGGCCGCGGGGCTGGCGGTGGCCATCCCGGCGCAGGCCGCCTACTACTGGTTCCGCGGACGCATCGACCGCTTCGTGCGCCGCACCGAGGACCTCTACGTCGAGCTGTCGGCGCTGCTCGGCGACGGCGCGACGCCGGGAGCCGCCTTCGGGTCGGGCCCGATGGGCGCTCGCGGCGGCTCCAGCGGTGTCGGCGTCGCGCCCGCGGCGGCCGTCGGGGTCGGCGGTGTCGGCGTCCCCGGCCCGGCGGATGGCCGCGGCGGCCCGGGCGAGCGCCGCGCGCCATGAAGATCCGCGGGCGCCAGGACGACGAGCCGACGCTCAACCTCACGCCGATGATCGACGTGGTGTTCCAGCTGCTCATCTTCTTCATGGTGGCGACGACCTTCCTCGACCCGGAGAAGGAGATCGGCATCGAGCTGCCGGAAGCGGCGTCGGGCACGGAGGCCGACGCAGCCCAGGAACTGATCATCAACCTGTTCGCCGACGGGCGCATCGTGCTCGCGGGGCGCGAGATCGCGGCCGAGGCGCTGGTCGACGAGCTGAAGGCCGCCGCGCTCGCCGATCCGCAGATGCCCGTCACCATCCGCGGCGACCGGCTCGTGCACCACGAGCGCGTCGTGGCCGTGATGGACGCCTGCGCCGTGGCCGGGCTGCTCAACCTGGCCGTCGGCACGCTCGAAGGCACCTGAACGATGCGACTGCCCCCGCAACTGCTGCGCAACACGACCATCGTCGTGGCGCTGCTGGCGGCGGGCTTCGTGCTCGGCTGGCTGCGCTTCCTGCCCTTCATCCAGGGCAGCGAGTACACCGACGGCCGTTCGGCGCGCCCGCTCGACGAGCACGGCCGGCTGCGCTTCGCCGTCTGGGAGCAGCCCGAGCCGCTGCCGCCCGACGTGAACAGCCACGGCACCGAGGGGCGCGCGGCGCGCTCGCCGGACGGCCGCCTGCTGGTCTTCGAGGTGGGCGAGCGCGGCCTCAACGCCGACCTGTGGGTGGCCGAGCTGTACGAGGGCCAGCCGGTGGATGCGCACCCGCTCGTGGCCCTGTGCAGCGCGGCCGACGAACTCGCCCCGGCCTTCGGCGACGGCGCGCTGTGGTTCGCCAGCAACCGCGCCGGCGGGCAGGGCGGCCTCGACCTGTTCCGCGCCGACTACTCCGACGGCAGCTTCGGAGCGCCGCAGCGCCTGCAGCCCGGCATCGACACGCCGGCCGACGAGTGCGACCCCGCGCCGCTGCCCGACGGCGCGCTGGCCTTCTCGAGCAATCGCCTGCGCGGCCGCCGCAGCGACTGGGACCTGTACGTCGCGCTGCCGGTGGCCGGCGGCGCGGGGAGGGCCGGCGCCGTCGGCGCGGCCGGCGCGGACACGGGCGCGAACAGCGGCTCGGGCGCGGACAGCGGCGCGGGCGCGAGCAGCGGCGCGGGCGCGGACCCGGCCACCCACGACCCTGCGGCTCACGACGCCTGGCGCGTCGAGGCGCTCACGGCGCTCAACACGCCCTTCGACGAGCGCGAGCCGTGCGCCACGGCGGGCGGCGGCGCCCTGCTCTTCGCCAGCGATCGCAGCGGCGGCCGCGGCGGCTTCGACCTCTGGCGCAGCGTGCTGGACGGCGCGCTGTGGCAGCCGCCCGAACCGCTCGTCGGCGTGAACAGCCCCGACGACGAGCGCGCGCCGCTGGCCTCGGCCGACGGCTTCACGCTGCTCTTCTCCGCGGCGCCGCCGGGCGAGCCGGCCGACCTCTACCAGGCCCGCTCGCGCGAGCTGTTCCGCCTGCCGGGGCGGCCCGTCGGTTGGCTCGACCTCACGCTGCTCGCGCTGCTGCTCGTGTTGGCGCTGCTCACCTGGCTGGGGCGCCGCTGGGAGGCGCTCGACATCCTGGCCAAGTGCCTGCTCGTGTCCCTGCTCGTGCACGTCGGCCTCATGCTGTGGTTCCGCGAGGTGCCGGTGGAGCCGGAGACGCTCGAACTGCGCGAGGGGGCGCCCAGCTTCAAGGTGCGCATCGCGCCCGACGAGCGCAGCCTGGCCGCCTCGCGCGAGCGCGCCGGCGAACTCGAGCTGCAGCGCACGGGCGCGGCGGAGGCGGTGGCGGTGCCCGTGCGCGAGGCGCTGGTGGCCTCGTCCGCGTCGCCGGAGCAGTTCACCGCGGCCGATCGCGCGGCGGCGGCGGCGCCCGAGCTGAAGGCGCCAGAGATCCCGGCCGCCGCTCCGCCGGAGCGCAGCAGCGCGAGCGTCGAGCGCAGCGAGCGCACCGAGGCGCCGCTGCACGCCGAGTTGGCCGTCGCGACGCCAGCGGAACGCGCCGCGCGCGAGGCCGCGCCGGCACCCGAACTCGTGCTGCCGGACGCGACCGCCGCCCGCTCCGAACCTGCGCCCGCGCCGCCCCCGGTCGCCCCGCCGGCGCGCTCGGCCCCGCGCGCCGCCGAGGCCGCATCGAGCCTCGCCGCCGCCGAGGCGCGCCCGGCCGCGGGCCCGGCCAGCACGCGCCTCGGCCTGCCGATGCCGGTGCAGGACACGCCCCAGGCCGGACGGCGCGTGGTGGACCTCGCCCCGCAGCGCGCGACCGTGCCCGACGGCGGCCTGCCCGTGGCGCTCGACGGCCCGGCCGCGCTGCCGCCGGCGAGCCAGCGCACGGGCGCGACGGTCGCCGCGGACAACTCCAGCGCGCCCTCGGCGGCAGACTCCCCCGCCGCCACGAGCGACGCTTCCGACCTCGGGATCGCGGCGCTCGCCGCGCTGCCGGCGGCGACGCCTGCACGCACGCGCGACAGCGGCGCGGGCGCCGCGCTGCCGCCGACCCGAGCCAGCAGCCAGGCGCTGGCGCAGCCGCTCGACACGTCCGCGGCGGGCGCGAACGCAGCGAGCGCGAGCCCCAAAGGCACGAACGCCGCGAGTGACCTCGTGGCGGCGCACGCTCCGGCCGCGGCGCGCTCGACGCAGCAGGCCACGCCGGTGACCTCGCTGCCACAGGTGGCGCCGCGCGGTGTGGACGCCGGCCTGCCGGCGCCGCGTACCAGCTCGACCGAGGGCACCGCGCTGCGCGAGCTCGAACGACCGGCCGCCGCGAGTTCGCAGGTGGCGACGGGCGCGGGCACGACGGCTGCCGGCGCGGCGGCCACGGGTGCGGCGGCCGAGGGAGCGACGGTTTCCGGTGCGGCGGGCCCGGGCGGGGCACCTGCCGGCGCGTCGACGTCCGCCGACGCGGCGGCTCCACTCGATCTCGGCGAGCTGCTGCACGCCGGCTCCGGGGCGACGCCCTCGCACGCGACGCCGGGCGCGCGACCGGAGCGCCTTGCCGGCGCCGCACTCCCGAACCGCAGCCAGCTCGGCGCCGCGAGCGGCGGCGGACAGGCGCCCGCCCGCGGCGGCGAGCGACCCGGCTTCGAACCGCTCGTCCTCGCCGCGCCCGCCCCGGCGCTGCCCGAGCGCGACGCCGAGCGCTGGGAGCACACGCCCTACCGCAGCCGCTTCGGCGACGCCAAGTTGAAGGCCATCGAAACCTACGGCGGCAGCCAGCAGACCGAGCGCGCCGTGGCCGAGGGCCTGGCCTACCTCGCGCGGCTGCAGTCGCCCCAGGGCCAGTGGGGCAGCGCCGACGACTACGACGACAAGTACGGACACGTGGCGGTGGGCAAGTCGGCGCTCTGCCTGCTCGCCTTCCTCGGCGCGGGGCACACGCCGGGTTCGCAGACGGAGCACTCGGCCGTCGCGCGCCGCGCGGTCGACTTCCTGCTCAGCGTGCAGGACGAGGCCACCGGGCACTTCGGCTACAGCGAGGCCTATTCGCACGGCATCACCACCTACGCGCTGGCCGAGTGCTACGCGCTCACGAGCGAGCCCCGCCTGCGCGCGCCGCTGCAGCGGGCCGTGGCCTGGATCCTGCAGAACCAGCTCAAGACGCGCGACCCGCGCCTCTTCGGCGGCTGGACCTATTACTACCCCGACGGCCGCAGCTACGACCGCTGGCCGCGCGCGTCGATCTCTGCCTGGCAGGTGATGGCGCTCGAGTCCGCGCGCCTCGGCGGGCTGAGCGTGCCCGACGAGGCCTTCGCCGACGCCGGCACCTTCCTGCGCAACACCCACCGCCGCGACCGCGGCGTGATGCTCTACAACCACGACCCCGAGCGCCTGCAGAGCAGCTACTGGACGCTGCCCGGCTCGACGCCCGCCGCGCTCTTCGCGCTCTCGCTGCTGGGCGAGGACGTGACGGACCCGCTCTATGCTTCGGTGGTCGGCTACATCTCCGAGCGCGCGCCGCGCGAGTACAGGAACCGCGGCACCGACGCCTTCGTCCAGCAGGCGGCCGGCAACCTCTATTTCTGGTACTACGGATCGCTGGCCCTGCTGCGCCACGGCGGCGAAGCCTGGACCGACTGGAACCGCCAGCTGCAGGCCACCCTGCTCCCCGCCCAGGAGCGGGATGGATCCTGGCAACCGATCGACACCTACGCTGACTTCGCCGGCGACGACGACCTCGACCGCAGCTACACGACCGCGATGTGCGTGCTGACGTTGGAGGTGTACTACCGTTACTTCACGCCGCTGCTCGCCGTGCAGCCGATCGAGGCGGAGGAGCACTGAGTGGAGCGGGACGGGCGCGGGAGTCGGCGGACGGGCGGGCCCCGGCGGGGATCGGGCCGGCGCTCGTGGCGCCGGGTCGGCAGCGCGTTCGCCGCGCTCGCGTGGCTCGCCGCCTGCCTCGGCGCGCTGTCCGGCTGCAGCCCCGAGCCGCTCACCTTCTCGGTGCTGCACGTGCCGGTCGGCTACGACGCGAACGAGGTGCTCGACGCCGACCTGCTCGACCCGGACCACGACGGCGACCTCGACGTGCTCGTGGCCACGAGCGCGGACCTGCGCTACCTCGAGTGCGACGCCGGGCGGCGCAGCGATGCGAGCAGCGGCACGGGCCTCGGCCAGGTGGCGCCAGTGCAGCGCCTGCACCGGGCGGGGCTGGGCGCGGGAGGAGCGGACGGCAACGGCACGTCGAGCGGGAGCGGCACGGCTGGCGCGGGCCGCGGTGAAGGCCGCGGTTCCGGCAGCGGCACCGACGCCGGCGACTACCTCGTCGAGCGCGACGGCCAGCTCAGCCGGCTCGTCTACTCCGGCATCGGGAGCTGGCGCGAGGAGGCGGGGCCCGTGCCGGCCCAAGCGCCAGGCGCCGTGCTCGAACTGAACACGGACCTCGACGGCGACGGCCTGCCGGATCGCGCGCGGATCGTCGGGCGCAGCGTCGTCATCGAGCTGCAGCGCGCGGGCGGCGTGTTCGAGGACGTCAGCCAGCGCACGGGAGCCGACGGCCTGCTGCTGCCGGGCGACGGCAGGCGCCTCTGCGCCGGAGACCTCGAGGGCGACGGCGATATCGACCTGCTCGTGGTCGGCGGGCGGCTGTTCGCGCTGGTGAACAGCGGGGGGCGGTAGGGCCGGGGGTGAGGGCGGGCCGACGGACTGTTGTCGGCGGTCCGGGCGGCACGCGGCCCGGCCTCACCTGCGAGCGGGCGTGCGGCCGAGCGGCGCCCCAGAACGGCGTTCTGGCGCCACCCCGCTCGCCCCCATCACCGCGCGGCACGGCCACCTTTCTCTCGGACGCGCCGTTGACCACTTCCCGGGGCCAGCCCTAGGATTCGGCCGGGGGTGTGTGGGCCGCAGGAACCCAGGGCCCAGCGTCCGTTCGCCGCAGTCCTCGCCAGGTCGTGCGTTCGCGCAGGAGTCGCCGAGATGCCGGAGAGCTTTCTGGAGCGGGTCCGCCAGGCGGCCGGCGCTCCGGTGCTCCCCGACCTCACCGAGCTGGACCTCTCCAACGACCTGCACGTCGACCGCGCCGCGAGCGCCCTCCTGCAGCGCTTCCAGGCCGCCGACGACGTCGCAGCCTTCAGGCTGCTCCTCGAGCTGACGGCCGACCGGCTGGCGGCGCTGGCCGAGGAGGCGGCCCGCGAGCAGGGGCTCGCCGAGCCCGCCGACGCGCTCGTGGCGGCCTTCGTCGAGGGCCTCTTCGTGGACGTGTCGCCCGCGGCGGGCCCGGGCTCGTTCCTGGCGCGCGCCGCGGCGGCGATGCGAACCGAGGCCGAGACCCTGGTGCGCGACATCGCGCTGTCGGACATCGCGCTCGACGGCCACCATCACCACGGCGCGCGGCTCGACGGCCACGCCGCCAAGGCCCGCAAGGCCCGCAAGGCCCGCAAAGAAGACATCCAGCGCGCGACGCGTGTGTGCTTCCACCGCCTCGCCCTCCCCTACCGCCGCGCGCTGCGCGCCAAGGAGGTGGAGGGCCTCGCGCCCCCCGCCATCGCGCAACGGCTCGCCATGACCCCACAAGACGCCGAAGCGCTGATCGAGGAAGCCGAAACGGCCCTCGCCGCCGCCCTCGAACGCGCCCTCGGAGGAGACGCACCATGACCCCGAGCAAAGCCATGGTGGACAAGCTCCTGCGCGGCTGCACGTCGGCCGGGCAGGCGGAGATGGCGAAGTTGGCGTACCAGATGGCGCGCACCTGCCTGTCGTACGCCGAGGGAACGACGGGCTACATCCGCTGGTTCGAGGCACTGCGCGACGTCACGGGCCTGCGCCGGGACATCGAACGCCTCGAGCGGCGCACGGGCCTGGACATCGACACGGACACGTTGCCCTTGGCATCGCCCACGCGCGAGTTCGCGGTGGCGTCGGGGAGGTCGTGCCTGGACTTCCAGGAGCGGATCGAGGGCAACAGCACGCGCATCCTCTACTACCGAGCGCTCTTCTGCAGGGCGGACGGTGCCCCGGACGAAGCTGCGGACCGCCTCGAGCACATGCTGCGTTCCCCGCTCGACAAGGCTTGGCACGCCTTCGTGCAAGAAGGCCGGCAGCTCACGCTGCTCGGGCTCGGCCGGCACTCTGAAGTCGCCACCATCTCGAACCAGATGCTCTCGGGCAAGAACGATCGTCCGATCGCCATTTTCAATCTTGCGACCGCAGCGGCCTGGTTGGGCGAAGAGGCTCAGTTCCGAGCCGCGGCCGCCCGGTTGCGTGGGGCGCTAGCCGAAGTGAGCGACCTGCCCTTCTGGGAGCGCGTCGTGTCCGCAGAGGCAATCTGGTTCGCTGAACGCCTCAAGCTTGATCCCGCAGCCGTCACGAAGTGCTTCTCCTTGCCAAGTCATCCCTCCCGTGGTCCGAGGAGCGAAACGTGACAAGGACCCGCGTACCGAATCGCGAACGAAGCAGCGCCTGCTGGATGCTCCTGACATGCCTGCTGTTCTGCCTCGCATCGGCAACGATCGGCGGCACTCGTGTGTCCTTCGCCGGCGGTGGCGGAGGAGGCATCGGCCCTGCGCCGCCGAACTTCGCCCCGCCCCCAGTCGGGAACTTCACGCCCAGCAACAACCAGCTTCTCCGGCTGCCGCTCGTGGTGATCGTCGATGGGGCAGAGCCGTCCTACGCGATTGCTGTGACGACCTCGGCTGGTCAGGTCGTGGCGACCGGCGTGACGAACGCACAGGGCGTCGTGGTGCTCGGCGTGCCAGCAGCGGGTGATCTCGAACTCGACGTGCTTGGTACAGGCGTGGTGGGCGTGCCCGTGCAGGCGGGTGAGGTCGTCACGATCGTGATCCCTTAGAGAAGGGATCATGAAGTGCCACGCTTGATGATCGATCGGCTGCCTCCGGTATCCCAGCCGCCACCCGGCGTCGCCGGGCATGCCGAAGCCTCAGCCATCGACCACCTCCCCGATGTCTCATTCCCGTTCGTGGCGAGCCAGCGCGATCGCAGGCATCACTGTGCCTGTGCGCTAGCTCGGTCTGGCGAACGCCACGAGCACGAAGAGTTGGCATCGCAAACTGCTCGGCCGAAGCCACTTGCCGGGCAAGCACTGAAGGCGGCAGGCGTTATGCTGTCAACCAGGCCAAGGTCGGGTTGGCCGACACAGACCGGTCCAATTCCAAGTTAGGCGAACTGCAATGTCGTCGAACACTGTTCGCCGGCTCGTACTTGCCATGCTGCTGGTGGCTTGCCAAGTGCACCAGCCGCTCGGATCGGGGAGCTACCGGCTCACTGTCACGATCGAGCGCTCCGAACTCGAAGCCGTGGACGCTGATACCACAGTTCTAACGGTACAGCTTCTGGCAAGCGGCGAAGCAGTCGAGATCCGCATGCCAGGCAGCAATCGAGTTCTGCGTGGTACGCTCACCAGTGAGCAATTCTCGGGCACGCTTCAAGACGGTGGCGGCCAAGTCTTCTTCAGCGGAATGGTCTCCCAGGCAACGGGTGTCTCGGGGCGGGTATTTGGTCCTACCGAGAGCGCGCCACTATTTGAGGGTGTATTCAACCTTGTACGCAACTGAGCGTCGTCTAACCCGTGGTAGCAGCGGACGGTCCGCTGCGCGGCCCGCCGCTGAACCTGGGCGTTAGGTGGGCAGCATGCTGATTCACGTGCAAGGACGAACCGTGGAAACGTTAGTCCTAGTGTTCCTGGCTGTGTCAGCCGGATGCAGCTCAACGGTCAGCGATCCGTCCGCTACGATGCCACTACGCACGTCTCCGCAGATGACCGAGGACGAAGTGCTTGCACTCGACGACGCTCATGCACGGCAGGCCGTTGAGCACTACGAGCCGTTCGATTTGAAGTGGTATCCGGAGCGCGCCGCGACGTTCGACGAGTCTACGGGCAAGTGGTGGGTGCACTACTGGCGCGAGCCAAATCGGATGCCTGGCGATCACTTCTCGATCGAAGTGAACGACAGCACTCGAACAGTGCAGTTGTGGGGCGGTGCGTGATGTCGAGCCACCTAACTCGCCGCTGCAGCCGGCCGGGCCGCGCGCTTCTCGATGCTAGGCTCCGTGGCCGGCGGCTGAGCGGCAGGGACGTTCGGTGGCACGAGTGATCCACCGGTGTAGCGCCAGCTTTCAACCCGTAGCCGACGTTCGTGTCGACAGGAACGAAGTAGAAGGAAGCGTATGAGAGTTGTTCGCCTCACCATCGAAAACTTCAGGGGCATCAGGTCCGCCGAGTTGCTGTTCGACGGGCACGCCTTGCTGGTGGGCACAAACAACGTGGGCAAGAGCACGTTGTGCGAGGCGCTCGACCTGGTCCTCAGCCCTGACCGACTTAATCGCTTCCCGCCCGTCGACGAGTTCGACTTTTACAACGCCACCTACCTGGTTCCGCCAGCAGCCGAAGGCGAACCGCCTCAGATCGTGCCGTTGCGGATCGAGGCGGTGCTGATCGAGCCCGGCGCCGAGACAGCCGCCAAGTGCGGCGGCAACATGGAGTTCTGGCACCTTGGTGAGAAGCGGCTGCTCGGGCCCGGCGAGTTGGCCTCGGCGAACCCACCGGACGTTGTCCCCTGCCTCAGGGTCGAGACGATTGGCAAGTACGACCCGTTGGAGGACGAATTCGAGGCCAGGACATTCTTCTCCCACAGCCCCGACGCGCCCGAAGGGGAACTGACTGGCGTGCCCAAGCCGATCAAACGGCTCTTTGGCTTCCTCTACCTCCGCGCCCTCCGTACAGGCTCGCGAGCGCTCAGCCTCGAACGCGGCTCGCTTCTGGACATCATCCTTCGCACTAAGGGTGTCCGCACCAGCCTTTGGGAAAAGACCATCGATCGACTGCGCGGCCTGGACATTGAGGCCGATGCCGTCGAGATCGCGCCCGTGCTCCGATCCGTAGAACGCCGCCTGGCGCGATACATCGCCTTGGAGTCACCCGGCAATGCCACCAAGCTGCACGTTTCTGAGCTGACTCGAGAGCACCTGCGCAAGACGATGACTTTCTTTCTCGCCCTGTCTGCGGACCAGGGCCATGTACCGTTCCCGCACGCGGGCACCGGCACCATCAACACCTTGGTGCTGGCGCTTCTTTCGTTTATTGCGGACTTAAAGCCGGAGACCGTGATCTTCGCGATGGAGGAGCCCGAGATTGCCGTTCCTCCGCACACGCAGCGCCGAATCGCGGAGTACCTGCTCACCAAGACCACCCAGGCGTTCGTCACCTCTCACTCACCCTTCGTCATCGAGAAGTTCGAGCCCTCGAAGACGCTGCTTCTCGCTCGCAACGACGGCGTGCTCTCGGCGCGCAGGGTGTCCGACGCGACAGGACTCAAGGACAACGACTACAAGAGGTTTGCGCGCTCGGGCCTGACCGAGTGCATGCTGGGGCGTGCAGCGATCGTGGTCGAGGGGGTCACCGAACTGCACGCCTTACCAGTCGTCGCCCGGAGGATGGAAGAGGCTGAACCCAATTTGCAGCCGCTCGACACCGCAGGCGTGGCCTTCTTCGATGCCGACGGCGCGTCGAACATGCCGAAGTTCGGCAAGTTCTTCAAGACGTTGGGGCTGCGTACGTTTGCGTTCTATGACAACGACTACAAGAAGAAGCGCAAGCCTGAGCAAACGCAGGCGCTCGCGGAGAACTTCGAGATCAACGTCGAGCATGCATACAAGGGCTTCGAAGACCTGGTGGTCGCGGAAGTGCCGCTGGACCGCCTGTGGTCCTTCCTGTCCGCACTGAAGGCCAATGACGAGAACGGCAATCTAGTGATCCCGGATGCGCGCCCGCCCGACGATGCCCTCCGAACCCTTGCTAGGGAAGCATTAGGAGGCAACAAAGGAGCCGGGTGGGCAGCGCGGTTGTTTGAAGAGTGCGATTTGCACGAACTGCCAGCTACGGCAACGGATTTCTTAGCATCGGTGTTCGCGTCGTTTCCGCCTCCGCCCCCGATTGATGACAACGGTGAAGAGGCGAAAGCCGCCGCCGATCCCCACGAGTTATGAACGAGCCGTGCGCTCTGCGCGACAGCGTGTTGTCATGCGAAGGGCACATCCTGGTCATCGGAGGACCGGGCAGCGGCAAGACGACCGTTGCGCTTCGCAAGGCTGTTCGCCGAATCAAGCAAGGCATGCAGCCGGGCCAATCCGCCCTGTTCCTCAGCTTCTCGCGCGCCGCGGTTGCCCGGATTCTCGACGCCGCAAAGCTTGAGACCACAACGGCAGAGCGCGAACTACTGTCGATCCAGACCTTTCATTCGTTCTTCTGGAGCATCCTGAAGGCACATGCCTATCTGCTGGGCGCACCAGCGAAACTGTCGATCCTGCTGCCACAGGACGAGAAGGCTCTATCGGGTGGGATCGACGATGAAGATCCGGGCTGGGAGGACTGGCTGATCGAGCGTGAACGGCTCTTCCGCGAGGAAGGGCGAATCGCCTTTGACTTGTTCGCGCCATACGCAGCCCAGCTGCTGGCGACGAGTTCGCACCTGCGGAAGGCAGTTGCCCTGCGGCACCCGATCATCATCGTGGACGAGGCACAGGACACTGGGCAGTTCGCTTGGCAGTGCATCCAGATGCTTGCGCCCACCTGCCAAGTCTTGTGCCTGGCAGACCTTGAACAACAGATCTTCGACTACCTGCCCGGCGTCGGTCCGGAGCGGGTCATCGCGATACGAGAAGCACTACACCCGCACGAGGTTGACCTCGGCAGCCAGAACCACCGCAGCCCCGACTCTGAGATCTTGGCATTCGGCAACGACATCCTGACTGGCAAGACCCGTGGAGCGCCGTACAAGGGTATCTCCGCACTGGCCTATCGCCCGGAGAAGCCGCCGCCGAACTGGAATCACTTGCTGAGGTATGCGCTCTTTCGTCTATTCAAGGCGATTCGCACCCAGACGGGTTCGTTTCCCGAGACCGTTGCGATCCTGGTGTCGAACAACCGAAGTGCTCTGAAGATGTCGAACGCGCTCAACGCTCTTGGGACCAACGTTGGGAAGGTCGTCCGCCACAAGCTGTTGTTCGACGAGGCCGAATCGTTGTTGTCCGCTCGCCTCGCGGCGTTTCTGCTTGAACCGAAGGATCTGACCGATCTCGAAGATGATGTGGCGACCTGCATGGAGATGATCGCGGCCGCGCGCCGAGCGACAGGCAAGGCGCGCACCGAAGTAGCGAAGCTACAGGAGCAGGCCATCAAGATTCGCAATGGCAAGGCGCTCAACATCAACATCGCGAAGTTCTTGCGACGCCTGATCACTGAGCTGAGTCTTCTTGATTTCACTGGCGACCCGGCCAAGGACTGGCTGACGATCAAGCAGTTGCTTCGTGCGACGGGTCAAGTCGAACTCGGTCGCGTCGCCAATCAGCTTGACTACCTAGTCGCTTTCCGACGAGGGCACCGCATCTCGGCAGGCTTGGCAACGGAGTGGCTGCGTGATGGGGCATACACAAACGCCCGCGCGGCGTTGGATCAGGCTCTGGCCCAAGAACAGATCCTGGACGGCGTTGAGACACCAGCGGGGTTGCAGGTGATGAACTTCCACAAAGCCAAGGGGAAGCAGTTCGACGGCGTGATCATTGTTCGCGAGGCGCGTAGGACGAACGCTGGCGTTGAATCATCGTTCGTCTGGCGAGGCGACGATCCTCCGTTCCCGAAGAGCAGACGAGTGCTGCGCGTGGGGATCACGCGGGCTCGGGCGCATACGCTGCTGCTGGATCCGCTCTGGCCTATCTGCCCGCTGATGACGGGGTACAAGCTTTGACGTGCGCTCGTGACAAGTCGGCCACTCGCAATTTGTGCTTGAGGCGGTGTTACCGAACAACCGGTTGCAGGGGCCGGTCCGCTGCGCGGTCCGCCGCTGAACCGGAGCGTTAGGCCGTTCTATGCATCACCGCACTCCAGACGCCATGAAGGTTGACGTTGGCTCAGTGAGCACGCGTCAAGAGTTGCACGATTTGCTTTTCGAGGCGTTTCGATTTCCCGACTACTACGGCGAGAATTGGGATGCGTTCGACGAGTGTATTCGCGACGTCGAGCTTCCGCCGCACGTTGAGATCACTGGTTTGGAGTCGCTGCGAGTTCGGCTGCCGAGGGAGGCGGAGTTGCTGCAGCGGTGCGTTACCGAGTTTGCGGAGGAGAGACACCATGACATCACATTCCCAACGGCCTAACCAGGCGCTGCAGCGAACCCGGCGGGGGCGTCGCGGTTGCAATCGTGGCGTCCCGTGCGCCGGGTCGTTGAGCTTGGGTCGTTAGGCGGCGATGAAGCCATCGGCAGTTGCACTCGTCTGGGCTAGTGGCGGCCTATTGTGGGCAGGGGTATGGGCAGGCCTAGTGTCCGATTTGCTCATGTCATTAATAGTGCCGATCGGGCTTCTCTTGCTTGGCATCAGGGCGTTTCGCCCTGGCGGCCGGGAACAAGCACGTGGGTCCTGCGTAGCGGCCGCAGTTGCAGTGTTAGCCACGGTCGTTCTCTTGGCGCTACACGTTCCGCAGCGCCTTGCCTTCGCCCTGTACAGGTCAGAGTTTGAACGCCTGAGCGAGCAGGCTTCGGAGCAGTGGTACGCCGAGAAACTCGATTCGACTAGTATCGGCCCTTACCAAGTAGACAGCCTAGGGAAACAGCCGGGTGGTGGCGTGTTCATCCGCGTTCGCACATCGCTATTTGGTCTTCTCAACCTGACGTCTTATGGCTTCGCACTCTGCCCAACGCCCGATGGCACACCGTTCGGTGCCGCGCAGTACGCAACGTATCCTATTGGAAACAACTGGTATGTGTTTCAGGCGAACAATGACTACTTCTGAAAGCTGCCTAACCCGCGGTAGCTGCGGACGGTCCGCTGCGCGGCCCGCCGCTGAACCTGGGCGCTAGCAAGTGCGCATGAACCTGACATCAGCTGTCATCCTCACTGTCGCAGCGACACTCATGATTCTGCCGTGGATGCTTGGCTGGATACGCTACGGGTATGGCTTCCTTGCTTCGCAAGTCGCGTTCTACAGCATCACCGATGGCGGTACTCTTTACGGTGACAGGTACACAGAAGAGCGATTCGAGTCTGTTGAACTCGGCATGTCCAAGGCAGAAGTCCAGGAGATTCTGGGTGATCCTCTTGTTCGCCCGTGGTTCCAGGGTGCTAATGGCGACCCCGCGCAGTGGTGGTACGCCTTCCAGCGGCAACCAGGCATGAACGCGCATCGCCGGTGCATCCAGTTTGGGCCGGACGATCGCGTGACCGGCCGCATCTCTGAGCCAAACATTGACTAGAGCCTTGCTAACCCGCGCTGGCAGCGGGCGGTCCGCTGCGCAGCCGGCCGCTGAACGGCAACAGCATCAGGTGGACCACGCCGTGTCAGAAGCCGGAACAGCACTCGCCAGGCGGCATGCCCTCGTCGCAGCGTGCGCTCGTTGCGTGGCGGCACTCGTGCTTCCCCTCGCCTTCATGACTCCACGAGACTGGAGCGAGCTTCTCCGGGCCTTCACGGGCCTTACCGGCTTGGCCATCGCGTGCGTGCTTCTGTTCGCGTGGTCCGTGGGGCCCGCATTGCTTTCACCGGGCGTCACGCGGTGGGCATTCGTGGCCCGAGGGATGGGGATCGCTTGGTCGGCACTCTGCTTGGGGTCGGCTTGCGGTGCGCTTGCCATCAACATTGCGGGCCTACCTGCCACGCTCTTCTGGGTCATCCTGATCGGAAGCGGGCCTGCCTGCGTCCTGGGCGCATGCAGCGCTCTCCTGCTGCACCGCAGCGTGCTGGCTGAAACCAATCACTTGACTGGCGGTGGCAGCGGACGGCGCTGCACACCGACCGCCGAACCACGGATGCGATAGGCAAATACACATGCCGTGCGCATCCATTAAATGCGCATCGGATTACCTGATTGCGGCATTCCAGCGATACCGCCGACAGCACCGTGCCAGGCATGTCCGACTCGCCATCAAGTTTTTCGCCATCGCGCTGCTATTGCCCGTCGCTGTTTGGAATTACTTGCAGGCAAAGTATTCGGATGCTGCTCTCGGCGCCGCACTGAGCGTTGTCGTGTTCTTCGCCCACCACGTGGATTACTGGCTTGTTCGACGTTCGCTCAAGCAGTCGCCCTATCGCGATGAGGATGTGTTGATCGAGTTCAACGATGCTGGTTTTCACGCTCGATCACCAAAGCAGGATACTCAGCTTCAGTGGGCGGCGTTTACCATGGTGGCTCACTTCAGAGATGGATTCCTGCTCTTCCAAGGACCAAGAGTCTTCAATTGGATACCTATTTCTTCCTTGGGGAGTGCGTCGCAGGCTGCTGAGTTGTCGGCGCTCCTGCGATCCAAGATCTCGGATCACAGGATCATCGAACCCAGCGCGACAGCGAATGGCGGCCCCGCCACGCCGCCTGCCGAGTCAGGCGTCACGACGGGGCCGCCATCGTTGAGCTGAAGAGTCAGCCAGCCCCAGCTGGACGCCACCACCATGCTGTTACCACCGAAGCCCTTGACAGCCTGCATCGGAGGAATGGTCGCCTTCGTAGTCGCTTGGCTTGCGGCGAGCCTCCACGCTGCGTGGCTCGCATGGGCTCTGGCGATTGCCGGCGTAGCCCTCCTCATCAGCTCGTGTGCCGGGTCATGGCGCGCAGGCTTTTCCCTGCGCACGAGAGCGCTCACACTGGCGTGTCTTGCTGTCGCGCTACTCTCGCTCGCCCTGCCTATCTGGCAATCGCACCCAAACGGTGAATTGCCCGGCAGGCATGCCCACTTCATCTGGCAGCTTGGACACATACACTGATCATTCGGATGCGGCTGTATCCAGCTTGGCTGGCCCGTGGCAACATCAGTCGGGCTGCCACGGGGGCCGCCTTTGAACCGCATGTCCGCGAGGCCCGCCATATGACACGTCTCCCAGGAAGCGTATCGCGCGCGGAGGTCATCGGCTGGTCGATCGCCAGTCCGCTCGTCATCGTGCTCGCCATCGTGGCCTACTCCAGCTATGGCACGGTCTCCAGCACCATGTCCCAGTACCGGCCGATCGAGAGTGAACTGCTCACCATGACGCGGTTCTTCGGATGGCTGGGAGACGCTGGTGTCTCCACGGTCGTGCTTGCGTGCGCGGCTCTGCCCGTCGCAGCCCTGCTCACCCGCCAGAAGGCGTGGGTGTACGCCTGCTCGCCCATCATCTGCGGCTTGCTGGCGTTCACGTTCCTGCACGCCATGGCGTCCGCCCTGACAAGCCCATCCTCTGCGCTGGTGCGGCACTATGAGCAACTCACGCGCAACCTCGCGCATGCCAGCCCGCCAGGACAGGACAAGTGAAGGCTCGCTGCCCAACTCACGCTCGCGGCGGACGGCCCGCGGCGCGGTCGCGCCGACCGATGAGCGCCGACAACGTCGCCAGGTCTTGGCCATGAGCACCGGAACACCAGCATGGCGAGACCGGCTACGGCCGCTTTCGGCGCTGTCGCTGCTCTTGGCGGCCTGGCTCGCCGTGTCGTCCGTCGTGGTGCCGCATTCCATGGCCTCCCTCAACCGATTCCAGGAGCGACACGGCGAGTCGCCGGGAGCACTCTCGATGTTTGCCACCAGCCCGGCGTGGCCTGCGCTGACGCTCATGCTCGCAGCACGCATCATCGCGAAGGACTGGTGGCTGCGCACGACACGTGCGCGAGTCTGGGTCAACCTCGCGCTGGGTGTTGCCCTGGCGCTGGCATGCGGGTTCGTGATGTGGACTGTCATGAAGCAATACGGGGAGCAACTCAAAGGCTTCGGGGGTTGATCCGTTGCCCTCCCACACGTCCCTGTATCGGGCGCCCCTTGGCCCCTGGCGAGGAGCAAGCGCTCCGGGAGACCCCGCGCCACGATGTCGCGGACCCGTCCTGCGGCACGCGGGCGATCGACGTCACGGCGAACCTGCTACGCCAGCTTCGGAACGCACCGCTGCAGCCGACCGGCGCTGCCTCGGCCGACAGCTGAGGCACACGGTCGATGGCTGGCTCATGGAGGATCCCGTCTTGCGCGACGCCGCAACAAGGGAAGAGGCCCGACGAGTCCGGGCGCAGGGCGAAGCGCTCGGCTGGTTCATCCTCTGGTCGGGTCTGATCGGTTCGCTGCTGTACGTGCACCCGCTGCTGTGCTGCGCAGGGTTCGTCGTGCTGTTCGTGGTCATGTACCAGCACGTCAACGCGCCTCGCCAGCCGGGTCGCAGGAGTCGCCGCAGTCAACCGGCCGACCCGCGGTAGAGGCGGACGCTTCCCTGCACAGCCTGTCCGTGAACCGCATGGGCGCCAGGCTTCATGCAACGCTTGCTGCAGGCTGGCGCGCTGCCAATGACCGGGGCCGGGCCAGCATGCCGGCGCTCCTCCGCGTGAAGGCGTCGAGGCGGCTCGAGCGAGGTGCGGCCGACGCTCGCGCCGCTGTCCCGTGGGCCGCCCCCCGCTCCGCCCGCCGGGAGCCAGCCACGGGGCTGTCGGGCCCAAGGTCGCTCACGCCCTGGTCGCGGGTGGCCCACCCGACCTTGCGCACCCGACCTCGCCCACCCGACCTCGGCCACCCGACCTCGCCCACCCGCCGGGACCCCGCCTTCCGGCGGCCGGCCCTCGACGACTACACTGCGCGGTCCGCTGCGGCTCGCCTGGCTGCAGCCTGCCCGAGCGAGCCGCGCGATCCGTGCCACCGCTGGAGTGGATGTCCCCCGAGCAACTCGGGCTGTTGGCGGCGATCGCCGAGAGCTTTCCCGAGCGTTCCATCGAGCGCGGCCAGGACTACGCGCTGGACGGCCGGGTGCGCAACATCCAGCACGGCGCCGACGGCATCCAGGCCCTGGTGCGCGGCAGCAGTACCTACTCGGTGCGCTGGCGCTGGAAGGACGGCTCCTGGATGCCGGCCTGCACCTGCCCCGTGGCCCCGGACTGCAAGCACGCCTTTGCGCTGGCCTGTGTCGCGCTCGTGGACCTGCTGCCGCTGGAGGAGCTGAACGACTGGTGGACGGACGGCCTGCTGCCCGAGCGCCTCGTGCGCCGGCGCCTGACCGACGAAGCCCGGCAGGCCCACGGCGGCCCGGGCCGTAGCGCGAGCTGGCCGCCGCAGGCGTCGAAGCGACCGGCGCGCCGGGGCCAGGAGGAGGAGGACGCGCCCTTCGAGCCTCCGCCGCTCCTCACGCTCGAGCGCGGAGGGCGGGAGCTGTTCGAGGCCCGCCTGCTCGAGATGCTGCGCACGGCGCGCGACGTGGAGGACCGCGCCTACGCCTTCTCGGCCCTCATCAACGAGGGGCCCGTCGACCCGTACGTCGCCTTCGATCCGCCCTTCACCGACTGCCTGCGCGTGGACGACCCGGACCTGCGCTGCCTGCTGCTGGCGCGCGAGTACGCGCAGCTCGCGGACGGCGCGCCGCCCGCGGCGCTGGCGCCCTACCACGAGCGCGCCGACCTCCTGCAGCGCCTCGAGCAGCGCATGGAGCAGGCGCTCGTCTCGCGCGTCATCGACTGGATCGACACGCCCGAGGTGCCGCCGACGCGCAGCCTGCGCCTGGAGTTCCAGCTCTCCGGAGCGATGCACGAACCCGCGACCGTCCGGGCGCAACTGCTGCTCACGAGCCGGCGGCTGCGCGACACGCCGCGCACCGGCCAGCAGGCGAACCAGCTCCTGGCCGAGGCCCAGCGCGAGCCGGGCTCGTTGCCGGCCGAACAGCTCGCCCTGCTGCGCCTGCTGCTCGACCCCGTGGTCTCCACGGCCGTGCCGGAGGACGGCGACAGCTTCCCGCTCGTGGGCGCCGCGCTGCTGCGCCTGCTGCTGGCCGCCGGCGACTCGCCGCTCGTCACCTGGTCGCAGCAGCTCCCCCCCGGCCTGGCCGCCGCGGCCGGCATCGGCCCGGGGCAGCCGTTGCGCCTGGGGCAGGGGAGCGTGTCGATCGAGCCCGTGCTCTCGATGGACACCGGGCGGCCGCGCGTCGTGCTCGAATACCGCCTGCCGGACGGGCGCGCGTTGGCGCCGACCGAGTTCGTGCTGCTGCACGGCCGCGCCACGGCGGTGCGCGATCCGACGCTCATCGCGGCGGCGGGCGCCATCTGGGCCACGCGCGGCGCCCCGCCGCACCCGCTACCCGAGCTGTTCCTGAGTGCGCGCGGATTCGAGCTGTCGGCGGAGCGCTCGCGCACCCTGGCCGGGCAGCTCGCGCGCCAGTTCCCGCGCTTCCGCGCCTCGCTCGCCGAGCGCACGCGCGTGCATGCCGTGCAGCTCGCGGTGAGCCTCGAGCTGCGCGACGACGACCGGCTGCTCGTGCGCGCCTTCGCGAGCGGCGTCGAGGGCTGGCGCCCGGGCCAAGCCGTGGCCGCCGACGCGCCGCTCTTCGAGCGCAGCGCGCGCGGCGATTGGGAGCGCTGCCCGAGCGGCGCGGGTGCGGGAGCGGCAGCCGCAGCGGCGCCGCTCGCGCTGCAGCCGATCGACGCGCACGCCGGCACGGCGCCCGCCGGCAGCGGCGCCGGCAACGGCGAGACCGCGGCCGATGCTGGGCCAGCGACGGGCACGGCGCACGCAGCGCTCGCCGACCCACCGGCCGGCGACGCACCGGCTGCCGTCGCGATCCCCTGGCTCGAACTGCCCGACCCGGAACGGGTCGCGCCGCTCGACACCTGGCTCGACGTGCTGGCGACCCTCTCGGCCCCGGCATCGAAGCGCGGGCGCTCCGGCCCGGCCGGCGACGAGGAGGCCGGACTTGCGGCCGGCCTGCACCTGCGCCTCAGCGCGCAGAACATCGAGCGCTTCGTGGACGCCTGGGATGCGCGCCCGTCCGGCGTGGCGTGGTACGGCAACGCGGCCATGCGGCGCCTGCTCGGCGCCCCGGCGCGCTCCATGCCCACGCTGCGCGTCACGGCCAGCGGCCTCGACTGGTTCGGCATCACGGCCGAGTGGCAGGCCGAGGGCCAGGCGCTCACGGAAGCCGAACTCGCGCAGCTGCGCGGCGCGTCGCAGCCCTTCGTGCGCCTCAGGTCGGGCTGGGTGCGTCGCAGCGAGGCCGACCAGCAGGACGGCGTGGCCGACCTGCTCGCCGAGCTGGGCATCGAGCTTCCGCAAGTCGACGCGGGCGGAGGCTTCGGCGGCACGGGCGCCGGCGGCCACGCCGGTGGAGGCGCGGAGCAGCGCATCAGCCTCTGGCAGCTGGCGCAGGCGCGGCCGGAAGCCTTGGCAAGGCTGGAGGCGCTCGCGCGTGGGGCCGGTGCAGCAGGCGCGGCCGGCGCGGCCGGCGCGACAGGCGCAGCCGGTGCGGCGAGTGCGACGGGCACCACGGGCCCGGCCGGTGCGCGCGCCCCCGGCGGTGCGTCGCCCCTGCTCGAGGCCGTGCGCCTGCTGCGAGAGAAGGTCGCGTCCTTCGCCGGCCTGCCGCGGATTCCGGTGCCGCCCTCGATCGAGGGCACCCTGCGGCCGTACCAGCGCGAGGGGCTCGACTTCCTGGCGCACACGGCCACGCTCGGCACGGGCGCGATCCTGGCCGACGACATGGGCCTCGGCAAGACGCTGCAGGCGCTGGCCTGGATCGTGTGGCTGGTGGAGTCCGAGCCGTCCGGCGGGCCGAGCCTCGTGGTGTGCCCGGCCTCGGTGCTGCCCAACTGGGAGCGCGAGGCGGCGCGCTTCGCGCCTCGCCTGCGCGTGCTGCCGCTCGGCGCCGGCGGGGAGCGGCGCGCGCTGCTGGCCAGCATCCCAGAGCACGACCTCGTGCTCACCAACTACGCGCTGCTGCGGCGCGACGCCGAGCTGCTGGGCGCCGTGCCTTGGCGCGCGCTCATCCTCGACGAGGCGCAGAACGTCAAGAACCCGGATGCCGCCGTGAGCCGGGTGGCGCAGCAGCTGCAGGCTCGTCACCGGCTGGCGCTCACCGGCACGCCGCTCGAGAACCGCGCGCTCGACCTGTGGAGCATCCTGGCCTGCGTCAGCCCGGGCTACCTCGGCAGCCGCGCGGCCTTCGTGCGGCGCTTCGACCGCGCCGATGCGCCGCCGCACACGCGCAAGCTGCTGGCCGCCAAGCTGCGCCCGGTGCTCCTGCGTCGCCTCAAGCAGCAGGTGGCGCCCGAGCTGCCGCCGCGCATCGAGGAGCGCATCGACTGCGAGCTGACCGCAGGGCAACGCAAGCTCTACCTGGCCGAGCTGGCCAAGGGCCGCGCCACGCTGGCCGAGCTGGCCGGGAAGGGCGGCATCGAGCGCCACAAGATCTCGATCCTGGCCGTGCTCACGCGCCTGCGGCAGATCTGCTGCCATCCGGCGCTGGCCGGCGGCAAGCCCGGCCTGGGCTCGGGCAAGTTCGAGGCGCTCTTCGAGCTGCTCGAGCCGCTCATGGCCGAGAACCACAAGGTGCTCGTGTTCTCGCAATTCGTCGAGTGCCTCAAGCTGGTCGAGGGCGCGCTCCGCGAGCGCGGCCTCCGCTACCACATGCTCACGGGCAGCAGCCGCAAGCGGGCCGAGATCGTGGCGGCCTTCGAGCAGGACAGCGAGCCGGCGCCCTTCCTCATCTCGCTGAAGGCCGGCGGCACGGGCCTCAACCTCACCGCCGCCAACTACGTGGTGCTGCTCGACCCGTGGTGGAACCCGGCCGTCGAGGCGCAGGCCATCGACCGCACGCACCGCATCGGCCAGGACAAGACCGTGATCGCGTACCGCATGATCGCGCGCGGCACGCTCGAGGAGCGCATCTTCGAGCTGCAGCAGCGCAAGGCCACGCTGGTGCGCGACGTGCTCGGCGAGGAGGGCTTCGCCAAGGCCCTCACGCGCGACGACCTGGACTACCTGCTCGCGGAGGTGTAGCGGGGATGGATGCGCAACGCAGCGGCGGTGCGGTGACCACCCTCGTACGGCCGAGCGCCACGCTGCAGGCCGAGTTCCTGGCGGCCGTGAAGCGCAGCAAGGCGCTGCACGCCGGCTGGGTCACGCCGCCACGCACGCGCGAGGCCTTCCATTCGTACCTGCGGCGGATCCGCGCCGCGAACCGCCTCGGTTACTGGGTCGTGACCGGCGCGCACGAGCTGGCGGGCGTCATCAACGTGAGCGAGATCGTGCGCGGCAGCCTGTGCTCCGGCTACCTCGGCTACTACGCCTTCGCGCCGCACGCGGGCGCCGGGCACATGACGCGCGGCCTCGCCGCCGTGCTGCGCGAGGTGTTCACTCGGCACGGCCTGCATCGCGTCGAGGCCAACATCCAGCCCGGCAACGAGGCCTCGCGCGCGCTCGTGCAGCGCCTCGGCTTCCGCCTCGAGGGCTTCTCGCCGCGCTACCTCAAGCTCGGCGGCCGCTGGCGCGACCACGAACGCTGGGCGCTGCTGATCGAGGACTGGAAAGCCGGGCGCGGGCGGGGGTAGGGTCCTCGGGTCGTCGGATCGCTGTCCCTCCGGCCCGCTCGGGGAGTTCCCATGCACAAGTTCACGCTGATCGTCCGCCTGTTCTTCGGCCTGGCCTTCACCGTGTTCGGGCTGAACGGCGTGCTCATGCTGTACGACATGGCGTTCATGCCGCAGCCGGAGGAGATGCCGCAGGCCGCGGCGTCGTTCTTCCAGGCCATGACCGACGCGCGCTACATGATGCCGCTCATCGGCGGCACGCAGCTCGTGAGCGGGCTCATGATCCTGACCGGGCTCTTCGTGCCGCTCGGGCTGACGCTGCTCGCGCCGGTGGTCGTGAACATCGTGCTCTTCCACCACTTCGTGGAGCCGGCGGGGCTGAGCATCGCGTACGCCGTGCTGGCGCTGGAGCTGTTCCTGGCTTTCGCCTACGGCCCCGCCTTCCGCGGCGTGCTGCAGGCCGGCGCGAAGCCGCGCTGGTAGGCGGCAGCGGCACGACCGGCTGGCACGGCCGCGACTTTGGCCGGATGCTGCCCCACTTGACGCACGACCCCACACACGACACAGGAGTGATGCCATGCTGCGCGTTCTCGCCGGCCTCTTCATGGGCCTCATCGGCGCCTTCGCCACCCTGCAGGACCCGCCCCCCGACAGCCCCCCCGCCAGCGGAGACACCGCCTTGCGACTCGGAAACTTCTCGGTCAGCCTCACGGTGAAGGACCTCGCTGCCTCGCGCGCCTTCTACGAGAAGCTCGGCTTCCACCAGAAGGGCGGCGAGCCGGCCCAGAACTGGATCGTGCTCCAGAACGAGACGAGCACCATCGGCCTGTTCCAGGGCATGTTCGAGCGCAACATGCTCACCTACAACCCGGGCTGGGACCGCGACGCGAACACGCTGCCCGACTTCACCGACGTGCGCGAGCTGCAGCGCACGCTCGAGAGCCGCGGCCTGACCCCGACCGTGCGCGCGGACGAGTCCACCGACGGACCGGCGTACCTCATGCTGGTCGACCCGGACGGCAACCCGATCCTGATCGACCAGCACGTGCCCAAGCCGCGCTGAGCGCGCCGGCCATGACGCATCCCACCAGCCCGCGCATCCGTCGCGCTGCGCGCGGACACCTCCGGGTGCAACAGCTCGCCTTGCTGCTCGGCAGTCTGCTGCTCTTCGGTTGCGCGGATCGCGGCGGCCATCCGCTGGACCAGCTGACCCAGCACTGCGCCGGCTCCTGGCGCAGCCAGCCCGACATGCGCGGGCCCGGACCGCCGCCGCCCGGCTTCCAGGACCTGCGCATCACCATCGACGAGCTGCTACCGAGGACTGGCGACGGGTTCAGCCCGTCCACCGCCTATGCCCGTGGCACCGTCGCCTGGAACGGAACGCCCTGGCCGATGACGCTCGAACTCGACGCGCAGCTCTCACGCTACTGTCGCTATGAGCCGGGACATCCCTTCGCTGGCGGCGCGGACCCCGACGGCTTCCACTTCAGCGTGCTCATCGTGGACGAGATCTTCGGCGACATGCGCTCGGCCGACGCGTTCTACGTCGATCACGACGGCGTGCGCAACGGCAGCCCCTCCACGTCGCTCGAGAAGGCGTGGTACGTGTACAGGCGGACAGACGGCTAGGCCGACGAACTGCCGGCGCGCCGCGCCTACTTGCGCTTGTAGGTGATCGTCATCACCGGCTCATAGCCGCCGTCGGGCGTGGGGTGGCTCATCGTGTAGGTCCAGGTGTCGGCGTCCACGAAGTGCGTGTCGTGGCGCTCGCGGAACGGCCTTCCCGTGGCCAAGTCCTTGCTCTCGGTCCACAGGTTCAGCGTCTGCGTGGCGGCGTCGTAGTCGCCCTCGAGCAGCAGGGGCGTGTCGATCCAGCTGTCCACCCACACGCCGGTGAACTTGCCCTTCTCGGCGCTGTAACCCTGCAGGTCCTGGCCGGAGAAGGGCCCGCCCATGAACTCGCCGCGGTACTCACCGACGAGCCAGAGCCCGCCGTGGTCCATGCGCGCGGTGTAGGTCGCCTTGCTCTCGGGCATGCCCGTGATGTTCAGCGTGGCGTCCCAGCTGCCGACCTTGCGCGCGAGGATCTCGTGCTTCTCACCGGGCGTGGGCAGGGCGGACATGCCGCTCTCGCCCTGGTCCTGCTGGGCGGCGACGAGCGAAACGGTGAGCACGACGGCGGACAAGAGCGCGGCGCAGACGGCAGCAGGCTTCATGGCGGTTCCTGGGAGGGGCGCTCGGAGAGCGCGTGGTGGCGGGAGTGGACGCGGAGTGGACGTGGAGTCGACCTGAGGTCGACCCGCGATGCGCGGGGAGACGGCCGCGCGCGGAACGGTAGACTCCGGCGGGTTCCCGCGACAAGAGGTGGCGTGCGACGATCCCGCCAGCGCGCCGCGCAGCGAAGGACCGACCGAGCGGCCGAGGACCGACCGAGCAGCCAAGAGCCGGCGCAGCAGTCACACCTCGGCGCAGCAGCAGACCGCAGTGCACAGCAGGAGGAACCATGCCCCGCCACCAGCGCAGTCTCATCATCGGAGTCGGCGGCCATGTCGTCGCGATCGATCCGTCCACCGGCGAGGAACTGTGGCGCACGAAGCTGAGGCGCAGCAGCTTCGTCACGCTGAGCGAGGCCGCCGATCGCATCCATGCCGGCGCCGGCGGCGAGCTGTTCTGCCTGGACCGGCGCAGCGGCAGCATCCTGTGGCACAACCGCCTCAAGGGCCTCGGGCTGGGAGTCGTCGCCTTCCCGGGCGACAGCGCGACGGTCGTCGCCGCCGCGGCGGAGGCTGCGGCGCGCGCCGCGGCAACCGGCGGAGCCTCGGCCGCCAACGGCTGAGCTGCCTGCCAGCGGCGTCGCCGGGCGCCGGGTGGCGGCGCGCCCACGGCATGGGGTGCCCGGCGTGCGGCCGCGCGGCGTGGGGCCGCGCGCCGACTCAGCGGTAGGCCAGCACGTAGAAGGTCACGCCCTGCGGCGACGTGATGCCGCAGAAGCGGCCGACGTTCGGGATGTCGGTCGGCGGCACGCACACGCGCGCACCGAGGCGGGCGGCGTCGCGCGCCGCGGCGTCGGCGTCGTCCACCGTGAAGTAGGTCGCCCAGTGCGGGCGCAGCGCACCCATCTCGGGCGTGATGCGCATGGCCCCGGCGACGAAGGCCTCGCCGCGCTTGAACACGGTGTAGACGTGGCCGGGCATGCGCATCGGCAGCGGCGTCCAGCCGAAGAGGCCGGCGTAGAAGGCGGCCGCCCGGTCGACGTCGTCGGTGAGCGTCTCGAACCAGCTCGGCGCGCCGTGCAGCCGGCTGTCCACCACCGTGCCCTGCTGCCGGCGCGACTCCCAGACGTCGAACTCGGCGCCGTTCGGGTCGCTGCACACCGCCATGCGCAGCTGGTCGCCGATGTCGAAGGCCGGCTGCGCCTTGCCGCCGAGGGCCGCCACCTGCCGGCCGGCCGCGTCGGCGCTCGCCACCTTGATCATGACGCCGATGTGCGGCGGCGTGCCCGGCGGTGTGCGCGGGCCGGCGAGGTCGAACAGCCCGCCGATGCCCTGCCCGCCGACGTGCACGGTGTGGCCGACGCCCGGCAGCTCGACGTACGTCCAGCCCAGCAGCTCCGCGAAGAACGCCCGAGCCTGCGCCGGCTGCGGCGTGAGCATGTTGATCCAGCAGAAGTCACCGAGCGGGCGCGGGCCGGTCGTCATGGGATGCGGTCCTGGGTCGGGGAGGGGCGGACGGGGAGGGCAGCGGGGATGAAGGGCGGCCGTCGGCCCGGCGCATTCGTGGCCGCCGGGCGCGACGCGCTGTGCGTGCCGGCGCCGATCGTTGCGGCCGGCGCCAGGGCGCGTCAACGGGGGCGCGGCGCGGGTGGCGCACGGGCCCGACGGAGCGCGTTGCCAGTCTCGGGGCGGCAGTGGCAGACTCCGCCGCATGAGCACTCCGCGGAAGGCGGCACGCCGGCGTCCAGCAGTCGAGCGCTCGTCGAGCCGGCGCACGCTCGCCGAGCGTCCGGCGGCCCAGCGCACCGGATCGAAGCGCACCGGGTCGAAGCGCACGGGGTCGAACGGCGCGGGGTCGAACGGCGCGGGGTCGAAGCGTGCGGGGTCGAAGCGTGCGGGGTCGAAGCGTGCGGGGTCGAAACGTGCGGGCGCCAGGGTCGCTGCCTCTGCGCCCGCTGCTGCGACGCGGCCTTCCACCGACGCGCGCACCGTCATCGCCACGCTGCGCGGCATGGCGAGCCGGGCCACGCGCGACGGCATGGCGCGCTACGGCATCCCGGCCGACAAGGCCTGCGGCGTGAGCGTCGGCGCGCTCAAGCAGTACGCCAAGCGCCTCGGGCGCGATCACGCGCTGGCTCTCGCGCTCTGGGAGAGCGATCTCTACGAGGCGCGCATGCTGGCCACCTTCGTCGGCGATCCGGCGCTCGTCACGCCCGCACTCATGGAGCGCTGGGCGAAGGACTTCGACAGCTGGGCCCTCTGCGACACGGCCTGTTTCGCTCTCTTCGACCGCTCGCCCCACGCCTGGTCCAAGGTGTCGGCCTGGGCGCGCCGGCGCGAGGAGTTCGTCAAGCGCGCGGCCTTCGCGCTGCTCGCCAGCCTCAGCGTGCACGACAAGCAGGCCGCCGACGCGCCCTTCCTGCGCGGGCTGCAGCTCGTCGAGCGCGCCGCCACGGACGAACGCCACTTCGTGCAGAAGGGCGTGAACTGGGCGCTGCGCTCGGTCGGCAAGCGCAACGCGGCGCTGCACGCGGCCGCGCTGGAGGTGGCGCAACGGCTGGCCGCCTCGGCGGACGCCGCGCCGCGCTGGGTCGGCAAGGACGCGCTGCGCGAGCTCGGCGGCCCGTCGGTCGCGCGACGGCTGGCGCGGAAGCGGCGATCGACCTGATGCCAGAGCCGGTTGCCGAGCCCGCGCGCCGCGCCTCCGTGCACCGCTGGGTCCGGCGCGTGTTCCTGCTCTGGGCCGTCGTGTCGACGGCCTGGATCATCCATTCGTACCGCACGCGCGGCGTGCCGGAGGCCCTGCTGCTCGACAGCGCGACGGTGCGCGTGCACGACGGCGGCGCGACGCTCGAGTTCGCACCGGTGACTCCCGTCGGCGATGCGGCGCTCGTGTTCCTGTGCGGCGCCGGCGTCGCGGCCGAGGCCTACGCGCCCCTGCTGCATTCGCTCGCAGAGGCAGGATGGCTCGTGGTCGTCGTCCGGCTGCCCTATCGCCTCGCACCCCTCGAGTCGCACAAGCTGGCGGCCATCCAGCGCGTGCGCAACGCCTTCGCCGCGCACGGCGAGATCGCGCACTGGGTCGTCGCCGGGCACTCGCTGGGGGCCGCGCTCGCCTGCCGCGTGCTGCAGGCCGAGCCCGAGGCCGTCACGGCCCTGGTGCTGCTCGGCACCACGCATCCCAAGCAGGACGACCTCTCGGGATATGTGCAGCCCGTCACGAAGGTCTACGCCACCGAGGACGGCGTCGCCCCGCCGGATCGCATGTTCGCCCACCGGGCCCTGCTGCCGGCGCACACGCGCTGGGTCGAGATCGCCGGCGGCAATCACTCGCAGTTCGGCCACTACGGCGAGCAACTCTTCGATGGCGAGGCCACCCTCAGCCGCGAGGCGCAGCAGGACGTTGCCCGGCAAGCGCTGCGGGATGCGCTCGATGCGGCAGGGCGGTAGCCAGTGTCGCGTCCAACCGGCGTCCTCGGCGCTGCGCTCCCTCGGAGGACCTTTCTCATCTCGTAAGACGCGCGGCGCCGGCGGCGGCCCTGCTGCTGCATTGCACGACGTACCCCAAGAACACTGCTCTCGCTCGTTTTCGATTCTCAAGAGGGGGTACCATCGGCGGCTTGCCGCGAAGGGAAACGGCGGAGCCTGCACGTTCCTACGAGGCTCCAACGAGAAGGCGTGCGGAGGCTGGCTCGGTGCTTAGACGGAAGCCGACTGCGGTGATCGCGACGGGCCTTGTTGCCCTCGCGCTCACGGTCATGTGGTGGTGGATGGGCTTCGACGAGGGCGGCGCACGGGAGCCGCCGCTCCCCGGCACGCCCTCGGAACCTGCCGCAGCGCTCAATCACGCTCACACAGACGGGTCATCGAAGGACGTCAGCCTCCCGGTGATCGAGAATCCCAGTGAGCGTGCGATCCCCATCCCCGATGCCCCACGGCTTCAACTGACGGCACTGGATGAGCAGTCCCAGCCAGTGCCCCGCGCCACCGTGGTGTTCGTCAACGACCCGGAGCGCCAGCCGCTCGGCATGACGGACGGCTCAGGCGTATGCCTCCTGGATCTCGGGAACTCGACGGAGGTGGGTCTCTTGGTTTCCGCCGACGGCTATCTCCCTGCGTTGGTGGCAGCCGAGATCGTCGCCGCTGCGGCAAGACGCTCCGACGGCCTCGCGGTCCAGCTCGTGCGGGATCTGCGGTTGCGAGGCCGGGTTGTCCACGGAGACGGGATTGCCGTTGGTGAGGGAGTGACCGTCCTGGCGTGGCCCGCACGCTCGCCGCCCGGGCGGATCATTCTCCAGCAGGTACTTGCTGCAAGTGGAGACGCGTCGGACGACGCAAACATCGATGCTCCGCAGAGCGAAGCGCAGGTGCCCTTGCCGACTGACACTGTCCTGCTCATCACGCGAACCGACCGGGCCGGCGCCTTCGAGCTGGCCGTGCCCTCGTCCGACGAACTGTATGTCCTGTTGGCTGGCGGACCGGGCCTGGTCGCGGAGGAGCCGGTCCCCACGCGACCGGCTTGGGAACAGCCGCTGGAGCTGACCGTCCTCGACCATTTCGCCTTGGCCGTTCAACTCGTCGACGAGTCCGGGGCGACCATCCCCGTCTCCCTTTCGAGCCCGATGGGCACGCACCCCACGGTGGGGTTTCCGGCGAACGCAGCGTTCGATGTCGCAGATCCGGAATGGAGGGAGCAGGCCCTCCTTGGCGCCGGCATCCCGGAGGCCCGCGAGCAGGGAGTGTGGGTCCTGCAGTTCGTGACCAAGCGGCCAGCTGCCTCGGTGGGCTCCGTCCGGTTCAACGCCGTCGCACCGGGTTTCCTGAAGCAGTCCGTGGATCTCGAGATCCCGAGCACGAGCGAGGGCTTGCAGGTCCGCACCATCGCCCTGCAACGCTCGGGTGAGCAGACGGGTTCGTTGGAACTCGTCGTGAATGGCTGGGTGGAAACAATGGAAGGCCTGCATCTCCGGGAGTGCAACCTCGACAAGTTCATGCTCGTCGACCGGATCACACGGCGCGCGCAAACCTGCGCCCTGCGCCCCTCGCACGGTGATCGCCTGGTGATCGAGGGCTTCGCCTTCGGACAGTATCAGGCCCGACTCCAGCTGGCAGGTGGCTACGGCACCCGCTACTCACCTGAACCCGTCGTGATTGGGCCGCAGATGGCGACGGTGACCTTCGACCTCGAGGACCTCGGGGCCATCGACGTAAGAATCGTCGACGACACCGGACGTGACTTCATGGGGCGGGCGCAGTTCATTGTCCAGCGGGTCGACTCCCACGTGGGGGCCACTTATGCCTTCGATTCGGGACCGTACCGAGCGAACTTCCTGAAGCCGGCCTTGTACGTCGTCACGCTCGACTATGCGCAAGACGGAATGGTCGACCATCCTGCAGCCGGGCGCTCCGCTCCGGTCGAGGTGCGTGCAGGGCAGCGGGCCCAGGTCGATCTGGTCCTCTTCAAGGAGGGCTGATCCCGAGCGAGCCGTCCGCCGCGAGCGCCGCAGCTGGTCGCGCGGGCTGATGCTGCTCGGCGTCTGCTGGCGCTGGTCGTCTCGGCCGGTATCGGCCTCGGCATCGAACGCGGTGAGGCACGTCCGTTACGCTTCCTCTGGCCGCCCGAGATCGTGATCATCGACGTGCAGCCTGCCTTGCCCTCAAGAGCAGTGGCAGTGCCGGCTGCACGTGCACTGAACTGGAGGAGCCGATGGCGAGGGGTCGCGAACCGCAGGCGCTGGATCGGCAAGGACGCGCTGCGCGATCTCGGCGGACCGTCGGTCGCGCGACGGCTGGCGCGGAAGAAGGTCGCACGAGGCGCGTCGGTCACGTCGGTCACGTCGGCCAAGACGGCGAAGTCGACGCGGCCGCGGCGACCGCCGCGGCGGCGGAGCAAACGCTGAGGGAGCGCTGCGCATGAACGACCGCGACGAGGCCGTCGGGCCGCCGCACGCGGACACGCCAGATGGTGCATCCGCGCCGACATTCGGCTGTGGCGGCCTGGCGGGCATCCTGCTCGGCGGGCTCGGCCTCGTCATGACCCTGGCCTCGCTCATCGCTCCGCTCGACGACACCTTGCAAGAGCTGCTCGTGATGGCCGCCTTGCCCCTCATGTGCATCGGCGGCGTCGCGTCCCTCTTCGAGCTGTGGAGCTGGCTGCGTGGACGGCGCACGTTCCCCCGGGCTGCAACAGGAGTCCTGCTCGCCCTCGCCCTCGGCGGCTGGTGGACATCCGAGCGCTCCACCTTCTCGAGCGTGGCCTGGCGCCACCCTTCCTGGCTGCGCCCACGCTCGATGATGGTCGATGACCTGCTCACGCGCGTCGGAGTCGTCGGGAAGTCGCGGGCAGAACTCGAAGGCCTGCTGGGCTTGCCCGATTGTGATCACGCCAGCTCTCCTGGGACGTCCCGGAACTCTACTTCCACTACTTCCTGGAGTGCGAGGTCGACCCCACCGGGACCGTGCGCGCGGCCGAAGTGGTGATGTTCGACTGACGCCCGCGTCGGCGGGCAGTGTCGCCAGGAGAGCGGCCGGCGCTCAGCGTGCCTCCCAGACCAGAAGGGACATCGACAGCTCGCGCAGCGGCGCCCCTGGTTCCGCGCATTCCGAGAACTCCCCGGCGCAACCCGCACCGACCTCCGGCGTTGCACGCGACCTTGCGCGCGGCCTCACACGAGGCGCGACGGATCTCGCGGGCACACACGGCATGAACGAACCGGTCTTCAACGGCATCCTCCTCGCACTCGAGGCCGGCGTGCTCGCGGCAGCGGCCTCGCTCGGCTCGAGTCGGCATGTGCTCGTCGCGCTGCTGGGGCTCGTCGCGACGGGGGCGGCGGCCGCGCTGGCGCCGCACTTCGTCGAGGGCGGCCATGGCGGCTTCTTCGCGCTGCGCCTGCTGGCCTGGGTGGTCTTCGTGCACGCCCCCCTGCTGCTCGGCACGGCGGCCGCGCTGGTCGACGGACACTCGCCGCGCCTCGGGCTCGCGCTGGGCGGCGCGGCGCTCGCGCTGGCCGGCGTGGGCCTGGATGCCTTCCTGGTCGAGCCCTTCCGGCTGCAGGTCGTGCACTACGCCTTCGAGCACCCGCGTGCGCCGCAGCCCCTGCGCATCGCGCTCGTGGCCGACATCCAGTCGGCGAGGATCGGCGACCACGAGCGTGCCGCCCTGGAGGCGATGGCCGCGGCCGCACCCGACCTGGTGCTCTACGCCGGCGACTACATCCAGCTGGGCGACGAGACCCAGCGCCAGCATGAACAGGAGCAGCTGCGCGCGCTGCTGGCCAGCCTCGATCTGAAGCCGCGTTTCGGCCAGTGGGCGGTGCGCGGCGATGCCGACGGGAGCGACTGGACGCGCGCCTTCGAAGGCCTGCCCGTGGTCTGCGCGACGAGCACGACCACCGTCGAGCTGGCGCCCGGCCTCAGCCTGTCGCTGCTCTCCAAAGCGGACGGGCACTCGCCGACCACGCGCCTGGCCGCGGTCGACGGCCTGCACCTGGCACTCGCGCACGGCCCGGACTTCGCGCTCAGCCCCGACGTGCACGCCGACCTGCTGCTCGCCGGCCACACGCACGGAGGCCAGGTGCGCCTGCCCTTCGTCGGGCCGCTCGTCACGCTCACGCGCATTCCCCGCGCCTGGGCAAGCGGCCTGACGCCGCTCGGGCCCGGCCGGGCGCTCGTCGTCTCGGCCGGCATCGGCATGGAACGCGGCCTGGCGCCGCCGCTGCGCTTCCTCTGTCCGCCCGAGATCGTGATCATCGACGTGCGGCCAGCCGCGCCCTGAAGTGCGGGGCGAGGCTCCAGCCGCGCGCGCACGGAACACGGAAGAGGAGCAGCCGATGTCGAGGGGTCGCGAGGCGCGGACGCTGCCGGCGCGGAGGTTGCTGCTCCGCCGGCTGCTCGCCGCGGGCGGCGGCGGCCTCGCGGCGCTGCTGCTGGCCGAACTCGCGTTGCGCCTGTTCGCGCCGCAGCCGGCGTCGTGGCTCGACGTCTACCGCCGCCACCCGCGGCTGCCGCTCTTCGCGCTGCAGCCGAACGTGAGCCGCGTCGTGGACACGGGCGAGACGCGCTGGACGGTGTTCACCGACGCCGACGGATTCCGCGTGAACAGCGCGCGCGCTGCGAGCAACTCGCTTCCGGCCAGGACGCCGCTCTCCGGCACACCGCCGCCCGGCACCCCGCTCGCCGACCCGCGCCCCGTCGACCTCTGGCTCGGCGACTCCTTCGCCTTCGCGCACGGCGTCGATCACGAACTGGGTTGGATCGGACGGCTCGCCGCGCAGGCGGAGGCCGGCGCGCCGGCCGACCTCGCCGCCCCGCGCGTCGTCAACGCCGCCGTGCCGGGCTACGGGCCGGTGCAGCAGCTCGCGGTGCTCGACGACCTGCTCGCCATGGGCCTGCGCCCGGCGCGTGTGATGCTCGCGACCTACGTCGGCAACGACTTCCACGACTGCGTGTGGGGCAAGGACCTGCCCGTGCGCGAGGGCGTGCTCGGCGACGAGGGCGGGCCGAAGTCGTGGGTGAAGCGCCACCTGCACCTCTACCGGCTGCTCGCTCGCGCCGCGCACCGCGCCGGCCTCGGCCGCGACGAGGGACGCGGCGCGCTGCTCGACGCGCTCTACGACGCTCAGGCCTGGCAGAGCGGGCTGCTGGCCGAGGCGCGCCTGCGCTATCGCGAGGCGCTCGCCGGCATCGCGCAGCGCTGCGCGCAACTCGGCGTGCCGTGCCTGGCGGTGGTCATCCCCACGGCCGGCGCGGTCGAGAGCCTCACGCCCGACGGCCTGGCCGAGCATGCTGTGCCCGCCGACATCGCAGACATCACCGAGCAAGTCGCCCGGGCCGCCGACGGCAGCGCCGACCCGGGGCTGCCCGTGCGGCAGGCGCTCGACGCACTGCAGGCGGCCGGCATCCCCGCGCTCGACCTGCGGCCGGTGCTCGCCGGCCTGCCGCGCGAGGAGCGCTACTTCGCCTTCGACGGCCACTTCACGCCGCAGGCCCACGCGCTCGTGGCCGCCGCCGTGAGCGCGGCGCTGGCACGGTGAGCGCCAGGCTCCGGCCGACGGCAGTCGTCCCCCCGCCGTCGCCTACGGTTGCAACTCGGACCAGGGGCGCAAGGTAGGGGCTTGGATGTCCTGCCCGCCGCGGCCTGCGTCAGAACCTGTAGCCGAGGCTCAGCGCCACCTGGTCGTAGTCCGCATCCCCGAGTCCGCCGAACACGTCGCCGCCGAACAGGTAGCGGTAGTCGAGCCCGAGGCGTAGCCGGTCGCCGAGATCCCACAGGATGCCCGCACGCAGGTAGGTTGCGAGGTCCGAGCCGTCGCTGGAAGCCGGCCCTGAATCCAGCTCACCGTCGACGTAGGACACGCCTCCGCTGACGAACGGGTGGAACTGATCGTCCAGCATGAACGTCTTTCGGAAGCCGGCGTAGACCTCGCTCATGTCGACCTCGCCCTTCACGCCAGCCGTGGTGTTGTCCTCCCACGACGTCGCCCAGCCCAGCTCGAAACCGTTGCCGCTCCCACGGTTGTAGGAGTCGATTTCGAAGCCGCCAACGCTCTGCTCGTCGAGTCCGAGGGCGTCCACCGTATTGTCGTCGTCGTCGTCCAGCCAGCGCTCACCCATCATCAGCGACACTGTCGTGACGCTGTCCTCGCCGACCAGCGGCAACAGTCCGACACTCTCAGGTTCACGCGCACTGCTGGCACATCCCACCAGCAGCACGGCCAACGCCGCGACCCCAGCGTTTCGCAGGTGCAAGGCCCACCGAGAAAGGCTGCGCGGGAAGTTGCCCGCCGAACGAGCACCCTCACCCCGCGCCTCCCATGCGCACCGCGACTCCCGGCGCCGCCCTGCGCCTCGCCTTCCCTGCGGCTGCGCGTTCGACATGGCGGTGGGATGAGAGGACTGGCAGGTCTGGGACTGCACCGTCGGGCCAGGCAGAATGGCACCCGCGGCGGCAGTCATGGTCAGGAGCGTGTTCATCGAATGGCCTCCCGGAGTGCGGGGTGAGGGCGGCTCTCGTCGATGAGCGCCGCGTGTCGGACACGAGCCCATTCGCCCCTGGACGGGGATCGGATGCACGGGACCGCCGAATGCCGTGGCGCTCTTCCCCGAGGCCTCGCGCGACCGTGAACGCCCAGGGTTCAGCCGACCTGGACTTCAGCCATGGACTGGCTTCGCGCGGCTCCCCCCAACAGAATCGCCCCCGACGGTTCGGCCGAGTGTCACCCATGTGCCCGGACATTGCTTCAGCTTTCTACGAAGCCGGACAACCCCCGCCCACGGAGCCCGTCATGCCGGACATCCTCCACGAGCTGCCGATCCAGGCCGACCGCGCCCGCGTCTTCGCCGCCGTGAGCACGCCGGCCGGCCTGGACACCTGGTGGACGCTGCACGCGAGCGGCACGCCGCAGCCCGGCGCGGACTACGCGCTGAACTTCGGTCCCGAGTACGCGTGGCGCGCGCGCGTGACGGCCTGCGTCCCCGATCGCAGCTTTGCACTCGAGCTGACCGCCGCCGACGCCGACTGGCTCGGCACGCGCGTGAGCTTCGAGCTGGAGCGCCGCGACGCCGCCACCTGGCTGCGCTTCGCACACACCGGCTGGCCGAGCACCAACCAGCACTACCGCATCTCGTGCACCTGCTGGGCGATGTACCTGCGCATCCTGCGGCGCTCGCTCGAGCACGGCGAGTCGGTGCCATACGCGCAGCGGCTGGACGTGTGAGCACGCCTGCACGCGCGCTCCGCCGGCCTCACACCTTCCGCACGTACACCAGCTTGTCGTCGCCCGGGTCGTAGAACTCGGGCAGGCGCGCGACGAGTTCGTAGCCGCAGCGCAGATAGAAGGCGTGCGTCGGCGCGTAGAGTTCGCGCCCCGAGGTCTCGACCCAGATCGCGCGGCCACCGGCGGCAGCGACGCGGCGCTCGACCTCAGCCAGGAGGCGCCGGCCGAGCCCGAGGTGCCGCGCCTGCTCGTGCACGCCGATCCAATAGAGGTCGAAGCTGCCGCGCGTGCAGGCGATCTCGCCGTAGCAGGCGTAGCCGAGCACGCGCGGCGCGTGTGCCGGGCCAGGTGTGCGCAGCGCGTGTGGCGCGTCGCCCGGCACGTCGGCGAAGACGAAGTGGTAACCGCTAGCCACGCCGCTCTGCAGGCGGGTCTGCACCAGCTCGACGGCTACGTCGATCTCGTGCGCGTGGAAGAAGCCGGTCGAGCCGAGCAGCTCGGCCACGGCGGCGGCGTCGGCCGCGCACGGCTCCTCGCGCCAGATGATCGGCGGCGCCGCGCGCGTCATCGCGCCACCGGGCGGCGGACGCCCAGCAGCGGCCGCCGCTGCAACGCGTCCTCGAGGAGGCGCGCGACGACCTCTGTCATCGTCATCCCGGCGCGCGCCACGCCGGCGGCGAAGCCGGCGTCGGGCGAGAGGCAGGGGTTGGTGTTCACGTCGATGACGAAGGGCTGGCCCTGCGCATCCACGCGGAAGTCCACACGCACGTGGCCGGCCAGGTGGAACAGCTCCCAGGTGGCGAGGGCCAGGTCCGAAAGGCGCGCGAGCAGCGGCGCGTTGTCCGGCTCGAAGTCGAAGCGGCGCGGCGTGTGCGTGGCCTCGAAGCTGTCGTCGACCCACTTGGCGCGATAGCCGACGACGCGCGCGCGGCCGGGTGCGTAGCCCTCGAAGACGATCTCGGCCGGCGGCAGCACGCGCGCGCCGCGGCCGTCCACGAGCGCACCGCGGCCGTCGACTCGCGCACCGCGGCCCTCCACGAGCAGCGCGAGGTTGAACTCGCGGCCGTCGACGTAGGCCTCGGCGAAGCCGTGCCCGGCCAGCGCCGGCGTGCGCGCGGTGAGCAGCTCGTGCAGCGCGCGCGCGTGCGGCGGCCGCACAACCGAGTCCTCGTCGAGGCCGACGCTGCCGTGCTCCCAGACCGACTTGAGGATCCAGGCGCCGGTGAGCGGCGCCTCGGCGCTGCCGCCGCGTGCTGCAGCACCGCTCGGCGCGCTGCGCGCCGCTGCGCCGCCCACACCACCGGCCGCTCCGCCCGCGCCGCCCGCGCCCACCCCCTCCAGACTCCCGAGGTCGTGCCAGTCCGGCGTCGGCAGGCCGCCGAGGCGCAGCAGGCGCTTGCACTCCAGCTTGTTGCTCGTGAGCAGCATGGCCGTCGCGTCGCAGCCGGTGACGGGCAGGCCGAGGCCTTCGACGAGGGCGAGCGGCAGGTGGATCCAGGCGCCCTTGCGGCCGGGCGACTCGACCAGGTTGAAGACCACGTCGGGGCGTTCGGCGAGCAGCGTGGTGCGCAGCGACTCGAGGTCGAGGTTGCACGCGAGGCGGCGGCTCTCGTGCCCCAGCTCGGCCAGCGCCTGCTCGACGCTCGCGGCCTGCGCCAGCACGTCGAGTTCGTCGGCGCGCGCGCCGGGCTCGAGCAGATCGTGCAGGATCAGGACGTCCACGAGTTCAGGTCGGGGCGCTCGAGGCGTTGCACGGCGCTGTCCAGGATCTGCGCGATGAGCGCGTCGTACGCGCGGCCGCCGAGGCCCCACAGGATGGGCAGGTCGGAGTGCGCGGGGTGCAGGCCGGGCAGCGGGTTCACTTCGAGGAACACCGGGCGGCCGCTGGCGTCGGCGCGAAAGTCCACGCGCCCGGCGTCGCGCCCGCCGATGGCCTGCCACACGCGCACGGCGAGCGCGGCGGCCTGCTCGGCGAACGAGTCGGTGGCCAGGTGGTACTGCACCAGCTCCTCGCAGCGCTCCTTGTTCTCGTAGGTGTAGATGTCCGGGTCGGCGGCCGGCAGCAGCACGACCTCGAGCACGCCCACGGCGCGGCTCGCCTCGCCGGTGCCGAGCACGCCCACCGTCACCTCGCGCCCGGGCAGGAAGGTCTCGACCAGCACCGGCTGGCGGTAGCGTTGCAGCAGCTCGCGGCACAGGCGCTGCAGCGCGGGCGCGTCCGCGCAGCGGCTGTCCTTGCGCACGCCCTTGCTCGAACCCTCGGCGACGGGCTTGGCGAAGAGCGGGTAGGGCAGGTCGATGCCCGGCAGGTCGGCCTCGCTGCGCACCACCGCGAAGGGCGCGGTCGGGATGCCGTGGTCGCGCAGGAAGCGCTTGGCCACGCCCTTGTGCAGCGTGAGCGCGCAGACGAGCGGGTCGGAGAGCACGTACGGGATGCGGCAGGCGTCGAGCAGCGACGGCACGAGCCCCTCGCGCCCGAAGCCGTACAGCCCCTCGACGAGATTGAAGACCAGGTCCCAGGTGTCGCCGCGCTGCAGGCGATCGATGAGCGCCTGGGCACGCCCGATGCGGTCGACCTCGAAGCCGGCCGCGCGCGCGGCGGCCTCGAGCGCGTCGATGGTGTCGGCGCGGTCGAACTCGGCCACCTCGTCCGCGGTGTAGCCGGCCGCCATCCAGTCGGCGCGCAGGTCGTAGGTCAGGCCGAGCTTCACGCCCCCGCGCTCAGCTCGCGCCGACCGGAGCCGGGTCGGGGTAGCGGAACACCTTGCCCTCGAAGTTGCGCACGAGCAGGTGGTCGCCTTCGCGCCCGATGACGGCCTCCGGCATGAGCGGGATCTTGCCGCCGCCGCCGGGCGCGTCGATGACGAAGTGCGGCACCGCGTAGCCGGTGGTGTGTCCGCGCAGGCCGCTCAGGATCTCGAGGCCCTTCTCGACCGGCACGCGCAGGTGCGCCGAGCCCGTGATCGGGTCGCACTGGTAGATGTAGTACGGCCGCACCCTGTTGCGCAGCAGGCCCTGCATCAGGCGCTTCATGGTCTCGACCTGATCGTTCACGCCGGTGACGAGCACGGTCTGGCTGCCGAGCGGCATGCCGGCGTCGGCCAGGCGCGCGCAACCCTCGGCCACCTCGGGCGTCAGCTCGTTGGGGTGCTGGAAGTGGATCGAGAGCCACACCGGCCGGTGGCGCCGGAACATGGCCAGCAGCTCGCGCGTCATGCGCTGCGGCAGCACCGCCGGCACCTTGCTGCCAATGCGGATGAACTCCACGTGCGGGATGGCCTCGAGGTGGCTCAGCAGCCAGTCCAGCCGGTCCTCGCCCATGGTGAGCGGGTCGCCGCCCGAGATGAGCACGTCGCGCACCTCGGGGTGGGCCGCGATGTAGTCGAAGGCCGTCCGGTGCTGGTCGAGGTTGAAGTGGTACTCGCCCGTCTTGCCGACGAGGCGCGCCCGCGTGCAGTAGCGGCAGTAGGTCGCGCAGAAGTTGGAGACCAGGAAGAGCACGCGGTCGGGATAGCGGTGCACGAGCCCGGGCACCGGCATCTTGGCGTCCTCGGCCAGCGGGTCGTCGGCCTCGCCCGGGCCGCTGACGAGTTCGCCGCCCACGGGGATGAGCGTGCGGCGCAGCGGGTCGCCCGGGTCGCTGAGGTCCATGAGCGCGGCGTAGTAGGGCGTGATGCCCACCGGCAGGCGGTCGCCGCTGGCGGCCACGGAGGCGCGTTCGTCGTCCGAAAGCTCGAAGATGCGCGCCAGTTCGCCGCGCGTGCGGATGCGCGAGCGCAACTGCCAGCGCCAGTCGCTCCAGGTGGCGTCGTCGACGTCCGGGAAGAAGCGGTCGCGGAAGGCGCGCGCCTGTGGAGAGATGGGGAAAACCGCTTTGAGCCGGCGCGTCGCGGGGCGCGCGCTGCTGCGCGCACTGCCCTGGGCCGCGGCGCGGGCCGCGCTGCCGGACGTGCCGCCGGCCGTGCTGCCGGCGCGGGGCTCGCCGGTCCGCCGCGTGCTGCGGCCACCGGCGCGGCGGGCGACGGCGCTGCCGGCCGCGCTGCCATTCCCTCCCCTGGTACCTGGTGGCTCCTCGATGCTCTCCCTGACTTCGCCTCCGACCTCGATGGAAGCGCTGGCTTCTCCGTGGCCTGGGGCTGGGGAAGCGGCGGACTCGGTGTCCTTCATGGGGTTTGCGAGGGCTCGCAAAGGGGTGCCGCGGGTGTCCGCCGCGGACGCGCGGCGGCAACTCCCCCTCCGGCACGGTCGCTCGGAGCGACCGGCCGAAACACTACGACCGGCGCCGATTTCCGCAAGACCAGGACGCAGTCTTTTTGGCGGCTCGCGCGCCGCCCGGAGGACGTCAGCGCGGCGCGGTGTCCGGAGACCCGTCGACCCGCATGAGGACGCGCGCCTGCGGGTCGATGCGCACGCGCGCGGCGCCCACCGGCACGACCGCGCGTCCGCCCGGCATGAGCACGCGCGTCAGCCGCCCGTCGAGCTCGAGCGGCAGCGGCATCGGGAAGCGCAGTCCCTCGGGCACCTGCCACGCGAGATGCAGCTCGTCCGCCTCGCGCCGCACCTCCAGCCGCGGCAGCTCGGGCTGGCGCAGGTACACCTCGAAGAACCACTCGAGGTCCTCGCCCGCGACCTGCTCGGCCAGCGCGCGCACGTCCTCGGTGTCCACGAAGCGCACCTGGCTGCCGTCGGTGCGGCGCTCCCAGCGCTCGTCGGGGTAGGCCATGCGCCGCAGGAAGCTGAAGAACTCCTCGTCGCCCAGCACGTAGCGCAGGGTGTGCAGCACCCAGGCGCCCTTGCTGTAGATGTCGTTGTCAGGAGCACCCGTGTCGGTGAAGTAGATCTGCTGGCTGTCGCGGCTGGCGCGCGGCGCCACCGGCCGCCGGTGGCCCAGGCCGTGCAGGTAGCCCTGCATGGCGTCCTGGTAGGCCTGGCTGCCGTAGGTCCGCTCGAGGTACAGCGCCTGCATGTACGAGCCGAAGCCCTCGTGGATCCACATGTCCTTCCAGTCGCGGCAGGTGACGAGGTTGCCCCACCACTCGTGCGACAGCTCGTGGTGGTGCAGCCAGTCGTAGGGCGGGTCGTCGAGGGGCGGGTCCGCCGCCCGGAACTCGTTGCCGTAGGCGATGATCGTCTGGTGCTCCATGCCCAGGTGCGGCGTCTGCACGACGCCGTACTTCTCCGCGCGGAACGGGTACGGCCCGAGCGTCTCCTCGAAGAAGCGCAGGTGGTCGAGCACCTGCGGCAGGAAGGCCACGCCCTCGGCACGCCGCTCCGGCAGCACCCAGAAGAAGACCGGCACGCTCTCGCCCGTCACGCTCAGGTAGGTGGCCTCGAGCTGCACGTACGGCCCCACGTTGAGCGCCACGTTGTAGTTGCTGATCGGCTCGGCCACGTGCCAGTGGAAGGTGTGCGTGCCGTCACCCCGGCTGGTCACCGACTGCAGGGTGCCGTTGCTGGCGCAGAACAGCGGCTCGGGCACGGTGACGAACAGGTCGAGCGTGTCGGGCTTGTCGCTCGGGTGGTCCTTGCAGGGCCACCACAGGTCGGCGCCCTCGCCCTGGCAGGTGGTCGTGAACCACGGGCTGCCGTCGGCCGAGCTGGCCCAGGTGAAGCCGCCGTCCCAGGGGGCGTGCGGCGCCTCGCGCGGCGTGCCGGCGTAGTCGACGGCCACGTGCAGCATCTCGCCGGCCTGCAGCGGCGCCGCCGGCGTCGCCAGGACGAGCCCGCGTTCGTGCACGAACTCCACCGGCCGACCCTGCACGCTCACCGCCGACACGAGCAGGCGCTGGTCGAGGTGCAGCGCGACGAGCGGGCTCGGCGCGAGCATCTCGGCCGTCAGCTCGACGTGGCCCTGGAGGTGCCTGCTCGCCGGGTCGATCGCCACCTCGATGCGGTAGTGCCGGACGTCGAAGGCCGCCTGTTCGCGCAGCAGCGGCCCGCCCGAGGCGCCCGGGTCGAACTGGGCCGTGGCCGCGTCCACCAGCGTGACGCCCTCGGGTGCGGCGATGGCCGCGCGCGTGGCCGCGGCCAGCGCGGCCTCGGCCTGGATCGCCTCCTGGCGCGCGGCGGCGGCGTGGGCCGCGGCCTGCGCATCGAGGGCGGCCGCGCGCTGAGCGGCGGCGTCCGCCGCGGACGGGCTGCCGCAGGCGCCGGCGGCCAGCGCGAGCAGCAGGGCGCGCCGGACGCGTCCGGCCCGCAGCGTGGGTCTCGTGGCGTTCATGCCGTTCAGGCCTCCCCCGCCAGCATGTCCAGCAGGCGGCCGAGCACACGCGCGCCGTCGGCTCGCAGCGCGTTGTGGTCGTATTCGTTCGTGTGCCAGATGCGCAGGTTGCCGACCGCCTGCGCCGTCTCGAGCGAGAAGCTGCGCTCGACGTACATGTCGTCCTCGTAGACCACGGCCGCGCAGGGCACGCGGTTGGCCGCCAGCACCGCGGGGTCGTACAGCGCCGGCCAGTCGCGGCGCCGCGCCAGCAGCTCGGCGGCCGCGGCGAGCGGTCGCAGCGCGGCGTACTCCTCGAACATCCACGGGAAGATCATCTCGCCCGTGAAGAGCAGCGGGCCGCTGCCCGGGTCGAGGAAGTCGGCGTGCTCGCCGAGCACGCGCGCAGCGGCCCAGTCGGAGGCGAAGCCCTGGCAGTAGGCCGCCTCGTGCAGCACCGAGAAGAGCAGGTGCGTCGAGTAGGGCAGCAGCGCGTCGAGGCCGGCCAGGAAGCTCTCGCTCACGAGCGGGCGCGCGGCGCGCGGCGCCCCCGCAGCCCCCCGCCCGCCCGGCGCCCGCCCGCCCGGCTCCTGCGCGCCCGGCTCCTGCGCGAACTCGGTGAGCAGTGCTCCCTCGAGCAGGTAGTGCACGCGCTCGAAGCCGTCGCTCATGCCGAACTCGAGCCCGAGCTGCTGCAGGCGGCGCACGCTGAGGCGGTCGCCGCCGGGCAGCCGCACGTCTCGATCCTGCAGCAGCTCGACGAGCCGGCGCACGAGCGCCACGTCACCCGGATAGCGGGCGTAGTAGCGGGCGTTGCGCGCACGCACGCGCGGCAGCGTGGCGCGGTAGACGTCCTCGGCCGGCCGGTGCAGCGAGGGCAGGCCGCCGGTGATGAGCACGCGCGCGAGCGCCTCGGGGTGCGCCGACAGGTAGCGCAGCGCGCAGAAGCCGCCGAAGCTCTGGCCGAGCACGGTCCAGCGCCCGTGGTCGCCCAGCAGCTCGCGCCGGATGAGCTCGGCGTCCTCCACGATGCTGTCGGCGCGGTAGCACGCGAGGTGCTCGGCCTGCGCGCGCGCATCCGGCAGGCCCGCCAGCGTCTGGTGGCTGACGGGCGAGCTGAGGCCGGTGCCGCGCTGGTCGAGCAGCAGCACGCGGTGGTCGACGAGCGCGCGGTCGAGCCAGCCGCTGCGGTCGAGCGGCCGCGGCGAACCGAAGCCGGGGCCGCCCTGGAAGAAGACGATCCACGGCAGCGCGTCGCGCTCGCGCGTGGGCGAGACCACCTCGCGCGCGTAGACGGTGAGCTCGCCGCGTGCGGGGCGGCGATGGTCGAGCGGCACCCTGAAGTGGTGCTCGGTGAGCAGCAGGCGCGGCAACCGGTGCGTCTCGCCGCGCATCAGCGTCGCGAGGCGCGGCGGGTCGGAGCGGAGGGCAGCGGGTGCAGGCGGGTGCGCATCTCGGCGCGGATCATGCGTTCACCGCCGGAGGCCGTCCAGCCTCGTCGGCCGGTGCTTCGGCGGCCGGTGCCTCGTCGGCCGGTGCCGTGTCGACCGGTGCCGTGTCGACCGATGCCGTGTCGGCTGGTGCACCCGGCACGGCCGGCCCCGCGACCGGGCGCTCCCGCGAAGTGGGCACCGGGCTCGCCGCCATTCCCGCGGCCAGGCCCGCGGTCTGACCCGCGGCCTGACCCGCGGACGGACCCGCCGCATCCGCCTGCAGCCGGGCCTGCTCGACGGCCACCACCAGGCGCGCGAGGTCCGTCTCCGTGGCCTCCTCGGTCGTGGCGGCCAGCAGGCTGCCGCGCGCGTAGCGCTCGAAGAGCTCGCGCTTGCCCTCGACCAGCTCGACCAGGCGCTCGTCCACGCTCTCGCGCGCCAGCAGCCGGTGCACCAGCACGCGCTCGGTCTGGCCCATGCGGTGCGCGCGCGCGATGGCCTGCTCCTCGGTGGACGGCTTCCACTGCGGCTCGACCAGCACCACCACCGAGGCCGCCTGCAGATTGAGGCCGACGCCCGCCGCCGTGATCTGCCCGAGCAGCACGGCCGGCCCGGGCAGCTCGCGGAAGCGCTGCATGATCGCCTCGCGCTCGTCGAAGGGCACGTCGCCGTGGATCGAGCCGAACACCGGCAGGCGCCGCTCGATGGCCGCCAGCACGTCGCGGAAGAAGCTGAACACGAGCACCTTGCGCCCGGCGGCGGCATGCTCCTCGAGCAGGTCGGCCAGGCGGTCGAGCTTGGCGCTGCGCGGCGGCGCCGGCAGCTCGGGCGTCCAGGCGCCGAGGCTGGCGCTGCGGCGCATGGCCATGATGTTCCCGCTCGCGACCGCCGCGCGGTAGCCGGCCGCATCGTCCGCCGCGAGCTCGACCCACTCGCGCTTCTCGATGCGGCTCGGCAGCTCGGGCAGCACGTCGGCCTGGTTTCTGCGCAGGTACACGCCGGCCACCTCGCGCTGGAAGCTGGCCGGGTCGAGCACGCCGCCGGCCGCCTGCCACTGCGCGTCCGTCAGCAGCGCGGGGCGCAGCATGCGCACGAGCAGGCGGAACTCGTCCAGGCGGTTCTCGAGCGGCGTGCCGGTGAGGAAGCACACGCGACGGCTCATGGGCAGCAGCTCGGCCACGGCGCGCGTGCGCGCGGCCTCCGGGTTCTTGAGGAAGTGCGCCTCGTCGGCCACGAGCAGGTCGAGGCTGGCGGGCAGCAGCGCATCCACCTCGAGACGCCCCAGGGTCGAGTACGAGGTGACGCCCACGCCGCCCTGCTCGAGCCAGGCGTCGAGTGCGCGTTCGCGCCGGCCGCCGCGCAGCTCGTGGCAGGGCAGGCGCGTGTGACGGCCGATCTCGGTCATCCAGCTGGGCACTACCGTGGCGGGGGCCACGACGAGGAAGCGGCCGCCCTCGCCGGTGGCGCGCAGGTGCACCATGGCGGCCAGCGCCTGGAGCGTCTTGCCGAGCCCCATGTCATCGCCCAGGATCGTGCGCTCCTGCACCAGCATGAAGCGCGCGCCGAAGTGCTGGTAGCGGCGCAGCACGACGGACAGCTCGTCGTCGCGCAGGGCCAGCGCCTGGACGCGCTGCACGATCTGGTCGGGCAGGCGCGCGCCGATGCCCTCGTCGATGGGCGCGCGGACCTCCCCCGCCGGGGCCAGCACGAGCGAGAGCACCGAGGCCAGCTCGGCGCGGCGGCCCTGCCATGCGGCCGCGAGCGCCGCACTGTCGGCCGGCCGCCGGAAACCGGCTTCGCGCAGCGCCGCGCGGGCGGCCGCGGCCTCGGCACCGCAGGTCGTGCGCGCAGCGAGTGCGTCGTCGGCCAGGGCCTGGGCGCGCTGCACGCGCGCCAGCCGGTCCTCGGCGGCCGCGCTGCCGAGCACCCAGCGCAGGAAGCCGCTCTCGCGCCGCACCACGGCGGCGCGCGCCTCCAGCGCGGCGCCGGCCTCGTCGAGCCGTCGTGCGACCTCGCCGAGCTGGCGCCGTGCCTCGAGCAGGTCGACGGCAGAGCGCACCAGCTCGGGCGCGTGCTTCTCGTCGAGCGCGGGAGACGGCAGCGGCACCGGCGTGCCGGCCAGCGTCGCGTCGGCGCGGCGCGCCGCGGCCTTGAGGCGCTGCGTGCTCAGCGGGCCGATGCCCTGCACGGCGAGCAGCTCGCGCCCTCCGGCCTCGTGCACGTCTTGCAGCGTGCGGTAGCCGGCCTCGGCCAGGCGCGCCCAGCGCACCTGGGAGGCGCCGTGCTCCTTCAGGCTCTCGACGGGCAGCGCCTTGCGCTGCGCGACGCGTCGCGCCTCGGTGAAGCGCTCGGCCTCGCGCTGCAGCTCGCGCTCCCTGCGCTGCAGGGCGGCGCGCGTCAGTTCGCGCTCGGCCAGCAGCGCGTCGACCTCGCGCCGCGCCCGCCGCGAGGCGCGCCCCACGGCCGACAGCCGCCAACCGGCCCAGCTGCCGCCACCGGCCAGCGTCGCGAGGAAGAGGAGCACGCCCACCATGCGGGGCCAGGGTACCGGACCGGCGAGCCGCTCAAGGCCGGCTCCGGCGGTGACCGATGACCACGCACGGCCTCGCATCCCTCCGGACGCACCCATGGACGTGACGCTCTCCCCCAGCAGCCTGCGGCGCGGACTCTTCAAGGCCGTGGCCGTGGTCGCCACGCTGGGCCTGCTGTCCGAGGTGGCCTACTACGAGACCGACCTCGAGAGCGGCGAATACCTCATGGAGGTGTTCTCGCTCAGCATGGAGCACAACTTCCCGACCTGGTTCTCGGCCGCGCTGCACGTGCTCTGTGCGGGCCTGCTGGCACTGGCCGCGGTGGCTGCCGCCCAGGGCGGCAAGCGCTATGTGCGGCACTGGGCGTTCCTCTCGGGCGCCTTCGCCTACATCTCCCTCGACGAGACCGTGACGATCCACGAGAAGCTCAATCGGCTCGTGGACCTGGGCGAGTACGAGGCGCTGGGCGGCGGCCTGTTTCACTACGGCTGGATCGTGCCGGCCGCGGGCGTGGTGCTCGTGCTCGGGCTGAGCTACGCGGGCTTCCTGCTGCACCTGCCGCCGCGCACGCGCCGCGACGTCTTGCTGGCCGGCGGAGTGTTCGTGGGCGGCGCCGTGCTCATGGAGATGCCGCTCGGCGTGTGGAGCGCGGCGCACGGCGTGGACAACCTGGGCTACGTGCTCATCGATGCGGTCGAGGAGACGCTCGAGATGCTCGGCATGAGCCTGTTCATCGCCGCGCTCGTGCGCTACCTGGCGTCCCCGGAGCAGGGCCTGAGGCTGCTGCTGTGCGCGAAGGACGCCGCGGCCGGCGCGCGGCAGGACGACGCGCTGCTCCCGACCGCGCAGCTCCTGGCCGGCAGCGCGACAGAGGCCGACCCGCCCGAGCCGGTCGCCGCGCCCCTCGCCACGCCCGCCGCCACGCCGATCGCTGCTGCGGCCGCTGCGCCGGCCCGCAAGCCCGTCGCAGCGCCGGCCGCGGTCGCCGGCGAACTCAACGCCTGGGTGGCGCCCACGCCGCCGCCAGAACTCGCGCCGGCGCGACCCACGGTGCTCGAGCGCAGCGCGCCCGTCACCGCCCCGCCGCGCCCAGCCGCCCCCGCGCCACTGCCGGCGCGCTCGTCGGACCTTCCGGCGCAACCGACCGCGCCGGCCGCCGTCACGATGCCGCCCGCTCCCGCCGCGGCTTCCTCTCCCGGGACGGACGCCAGCGCGCCCACGTTGAGCGAGAGTCTCGCGGCGCGCGTCGTGGCCGCGTCGCTGGGTGGTTTCCCGCGCCCCCGTGCGACACCGCCGGGCGGCGGCTGAGGCGCACCCGGCGCGAGCGCACGCCTCGAACGCCCGCAAGTGCATGACATGATGGGCCCCTCCCGGGGAGGCCCAGCGGCATGACTCGACCACGGAAGCGCGGGCGCCTGTCGGGGACGGCCTGGGGCGTGTGGGCGCCGGTCATCGTGCTCTCCGCGGCCGGCATCCTGCTGGCGCTGCCGTTCGTCGGGCCGGCCCCGCCCAGCAGGCTCGTGCTCGCCACGGGCAGCCCGGGTGGCGCCTATCACCGCTTCGGCGAGCGCTATGCGCAGGCCCTGGCAGCGGACGGCGTGGACGTCGAGCTGCGCACCACCGAGGGCTCGGTCGTGAACGTCGCGCTGCTGCTCTCGGGCGCGGCCGACGTGGCTTTCGTGCAGAGCGGGACCGTGCCCGACGAGGCCGTGCCCGAACTCACCGGCATCGCCAGCCTGTACTACGAGCCGGTCTGGATCTTCCACCGCATCGAGCTGCCCATCGAGCGCCTGGCCGGACTGGCCGGATACCGCGTGGCGATCGGCCCGGAAGGCAGCGGCACGCGCGCCATCGCGCTGCAGATGCTGGCCGTCAACGACCTGGACGACACCAACACCACGCTGCTGGCGCTCACGCCCGAGGTGGCCACGACCGAGCTGCTGGCGAGCCGCATCGATGCGCTGCTGCTCGTGTCGGCGCCCGACTCCGAGGCGATCCATCGCCTGATGGAGGCCGACGGCACGAGCGTGAAGCTGCTGGCCGAGGAGCGCTCGGAGAGCTACGCCCAGCGCTTCCGCGAGCTGCGCCCGGTCGTGCTGCGGCGCGGCGTGCTCGACTTCGCGGCCGACGTGCCGCGGCGCGACGTGCCGCTCGTCTCGCCCACGGCCTCGCTCGTCGCGCGCGACGACCTGCACTCGGCGCTCATGCCGCTCTTCATCGATGCGGCGCGTACGCTGCACGGGCGGGGCGGGCTGTTCGAGGCGGAGGGCGAGTTCCCGTCGCCCTACGGCCTCGACGTGCCGGTCGCAGCGGACACGGCGCACTACTACGTGTCCGGCCCGGGCGTGCTCTTCCGCTGGCTGCCCTTCCGCGTGGCCGCCACGCTCGACCGGCTCAAGATCATGTTGCTGCCGCTGCTCACGCTGCTCTTCCCGCTCAGTCGCGTCGCGCCTCCGCTGTACCGCTGGCGCATCCGGCGCAAGATCTACCGCTGGTACCGCGTGCTGCTCGACGTGGAGTCGGCCGAGCACGACGCCGAGGGCGATGCGCGCCGCGCCGCCGTCGTGCAGCGCATCGAGGACGAGATCGGCCTGGTGCGCGTGCCCGCCAGCTACGGCGAGGAGCTGTACAACCTGCGCATGCACCTCGAGCTGGTGCGCGCGCGGCTGGAGAAGGGCCGGGACGCGGCCGGCTAGACGGCCGGGGTGCCGCGGCCCGGTCCGGCGCCCGGCGACCCGCGGGGCGGGACGGCCGCGCGGGCCAGGCAGGCCGCGCCGTGGGCGCCCGCCAGGGAACCGTGCTGCGCCGGGGCGATATCCAGGGCATCCCAGACCTCGGCGAAGACCTGGGCCTGCACCTCGCGGCGCAGCACCTCTAGATAGAGGTGGCCGAGCCCGAGCACCCCGCCGCACAGGCTGATGCGGGCCGGGTTGAGCAGCTGGGCCAGGTTGGCGACGCCGGTGGCGAGCGCGGCGGCGCCCTCCAGCACCACCTGCCGGGCGAGGGCGTCGCCGGCCTCGGCCAGCACGGCCACCTCGTCCAGCCCCGGCACCGGGCCCCGGGCAGCGAGCGCCGAGCCCGGGTGCTGCGCGGCGAGTTCGCGCGCCCGGGCGGTGAGGGCGCTGCCCGAGGCCAGCGTGTGCAGGCAACCGCGGCGCCCACAGAGGCAGAGCGCGCCGCCGACCGAACGCACCACCATGTGGCCGGCCTCGCCGGCCAGGCCGGCGGCCCCGCGCTGCAGCCTGCCACCCAGCACCAGGGCCGCCCCGATGCCGGTGCCCACCGTGAGCAGCAGCAGATCGAGGTGGGGTGGCGAGCCGAGCGCGACGAACTCGCCCCAACCGGCCGCCGTGGCGTCGTTGTCGAGCACGCAGGGCAGACCCAGGGCGGCGCCGAGCCGGTCGGCCAGGGGGACGTCGCTCCAGCCCGGCAGGATGACGGAGCTGCGCACGAGGCCGGTTTCGGGCTGCACCAGGCCGGCCAGGCCCACGCCCACCGCGGCGCAGGCCGGATGCTGGCCTCGCAAGCCGGCCAGCAGCGCCACGCAGCGCCCGATGACGGCCTCGACCCCCTCGGCGGCGCGCGTCGGCGTGCGCGCCTCGGCCAGGATGCGGCCGCCACCGTCCAGCACGACCGCGGCCAGCTTGGTGCCGCCCACGTCCAGGCCGAGCGTGGTCGGCGGGGCGCTGCGTGAGGAGGAGCCGACAGGAGCGGAGGGCATGACGCGGCAGCCTAGCTCGGAGTCGGCGGTCGCCCCGCGCATAGGTTTTATGTGCTGTTCGGACCGCTGGCGCCCGGCGTTCGTCATCGAATGTCGGTCGATTGCCCGCCTATCCAGATGTTCAACCTGCATGTAGACTTCGTCGCTGGTCGTCCCTCCATGGGCCCCTGCCCGGGTCCGGAGCGCGAGACCGAAGTCGGGATCTCAATCACTTCGAGGAATCACTCCATGATGAAGCTCCGGGCAGGGCTCGGTCGTGCAGGCTTGCACGGCTTTTTGTTTGCCGCTGCCGCCCTGGGCCTGGGTGGCGACGTCGCTTCCCAGACGCAGGTCGCAGCGCAGCGCAGCGCCGCTCCGAAGGTGGGTTTCGCCACCGAAGGACAGGACGTTGCCGACCAGACGGGAGCCGTGCGCGTGCGCGTCCAGCTCTCCGCCATCTCGTCGCAGGACACGATCGTGCCGATCCAGGTCGGCGGGAGCGCTGTGCTGGGTCGTGACTACCGCGCCGATCTGCGGCCGGCCGTCATCCCCGCCGGTCAGCGCTCGACCGACATCATCGTGACCATCCTCGACGACGGCGATCGCGAGGACAGCGACACGATCGAACTGTCCGTCACGCCCACGGGCGGCAGCCAGGGCCATGGCTTCTTCGCCCGGCACAAGATCCGCGTGCTCAACACGCAGCTCGGCGACCCGGTGCAGGGCCTCACGCTCGCGCAGCTCCAGGCCTTCAATCGCGGCGAGAAGGTCTTCGCCCGCACCTGGACGCCCAGCATGGGCCTCGGCCCCTTCTACAACGCGACCTCCTGCCTCTCCTGCCACAGCAAGCCGGTGCAGGGCGGCGCCGCCGCGCTGTACAGGAACTTCTTCCTGGCGGTCTACCAGTTCGGCCCGACGCCGCTCAGCCAGAGCACGGCCATCCCGCCCTTCGTGAGCGCGGTGGTGCCGGCCTTCGGTTCGGGTGACGACCACGCCACGACGACCGAGTTCCTGCTCGACGGGCCGCGCCCGCCGCTGCCCGAGACCGTCTTCGGTTTCCCCGTGCTCAAGACCCATCGCAACGCGATCCCGGTCTTCGGCGTGGGCCTGTTCGAGAACATCACCGACGCGACGATCATCGGCAACACCGATCCGACCGACCTCAACGCTGACGGCATCAGCGGCCAGGTGAACACCCAGCTCGGTGGCGCCGTGCACGGCCGGCTCGGCATGAAGGCCCAGTCGAACAACATCGAGCTGTTCACGCGCGCTCCGCTCATGAACCAGCTCGGCATCACGAGCAACCCGTTCCGGGGCGCCGATGGCCTGGTGCACCTGGCGCGTTCGCCCATGCTGCAGGTCGCCGGTGACCCCAACCTGCCGACGATCGACCACGACCCGGTGCCGGACCCCGAGATCAGCCACCAGGATCTCGGCGACCTCATCGCGTACGGCCGCTTCCTGGCTCCGCCGGTGAAGAAGCCGTTCGATGCGGCCGCCCTGAACGGCGAGGCGCTGTTCGACAGCATCGGCTGCACGGGCTGCCACCATCCGTCGATCCCGTCCACCAAGGGCCCGCTGGGTGCCTACACCGACCTGGTGCTGCACTACATGGGCGCCGACCTCGTGGACAACATCAAGCTGGGCGGACCGGCCTACGTCATCTCCGAGTTCCGCACGGCTCCGCTCTGGGGCATCGGCGCGGTCGGACCGTACCTGCACGATGGTCGTGCCGGCACCCTGACCGACGCGATCCTCTTCCATGCGGGTGAGGGTCTGGCGGCTCGCAACGCGTTCGACGCGCTGTCGGCCTCCGACAAGAACGACGTGATCGCCTTCCTGGAGCACCTGTGATGAACACCCGTCGCAACTCCGTGACCACGCTCGCCGCGGCGCTGGTGACGGCTTTCACGCTGTGCGGCACCCCTGCGCTGCTCGCTCAGGGCCCGGGGATCCCGGGCGTCGGGCAGCTCGGCGGCCCCTCCAAGCAGCTCAGCCCCGCTGAGCTGGCCCAGTGGCTCGCCGGCCGCGCCCAGTTCGATCGTGACTTCCACCGTGCCGATGGTCTCGGCACACCCGAGCTCAACGCCGACAGTTGCCGCGCCTGCCACGAGCAGGCGGCGATGGGCGGCGCGGGGACGCTCGAGCTGAACGTCTCGCGCTTCGCGCGGGTCAACGGCGGGCTCGGCCCGTACGAGGACCTGCCGAACGGCCAGGCGATCAGCAAGCTGCGTCCGCCGTGGGAGAACGGCCGCGAGAACTATCCGCCCGAGGCGGACGTGTTCGAGCAGCGCCAGACCCCCGCGATCTTCGGCTTGGGCCTGTTCGACACCATCTCGGACGCGACGATCCTCGCCAACGAGGACCCGAACGACCTGAACGGTGACGGCATCAAGGGCATCGCGCGCATCGTCACGGTCAACGGGCAGCCCGAGGTGGGCAAGTTCGGCTGGAAGGCGCAGATCCCCAAGCTGGCGGACTTCGTGAACGACGCGATGGCCGGCGAGAACGGCATCACCACGCCCGACAACGGGCGCGGCTTCGCGCTGCTCGGCGACGCCGATCTCGTGGCGGACCCGGAGCTGACGACGCAGCAGGTCTCGGACCTGGCGTTCTTCATCTCCAACCTGGCGCAGCCGAAGCGCGTGGGCTCGACCGACCTGGTCGTGGCCCGCGGCGAGGAGATCTTCACGGAGATCATGTGCGACCGCTGCCACAAGCCGTCGCTGCAGGGCAGCCTCGGTCCGGTCCAGGCCTACACCGACCTGCTGCTGCACGACGTCATGCCGCCGGACTTCCTCGGCATGTCGGAGGTCGGAGCCGAGATGGGCTTCTACCGCACGCCGCCGCTGTGGGGCATCCGTCACTCGCCGCCCTACATGCACGACGGTCGGGCGGAGACGCTCACGGACGCGATCCTCGCGCACTCGCGCGAGGCGCTGCCCTCCAAGACGGCGTTCACGCTGCTGCCTTCGGGCGAGCAGACCTCGCTGATCAAGTTCCTCGAGGACCTGTAACACCCCAAGGTCTTCGCTGAAGGAGTGCGCCGCCCCGTCCCCGCCAGCTTCCCCGCGTGTCTCGGCATCGCTGTCGCGATGCTGCTCGCGGGGGAGCTGGCGGGTGACGCGGGCGGCGCAGTGCGTTCAGGGCCTGCGGCCGTCCCGGTGCGGGTCGCGGGACAGGTACAGGTGCAGGAGCAGGAGCCGCCCTGGCGCGCGCCGCTCGCGCCCTTCACGGTGCGCGGGCGCTGGGCCGACCCGCACGCGCTGAGCTACCGCCTCGACCCCGCGGGCGGGCCCTTCGACGCCGCGACCTTCGCCGCGGCCATCGAGGCCGCCCAGCAGTCCTGGAGCCGCACCGGGCTGGTGGGCTTCCGTCCGGCGGCCGCGGACGAGACGCGACCCGACGTGGTCTTCGCCTGGCACGGTGGCGAGTCCACGAGCTGCACACCTTTCGGCTACGACTACAGCGTCGCGCACAGCGGCCCCTTCGGCCCCGGCGGCTTCGTGCACTTCGATTCGAGCCACGGCTGGAGCCTCGACGGCTCCTCCGGCGAGTCGCTGGCGGAGGCGGCGGCGCACGAGATCGGGCACATCCTGGGCCTCGACCATGGCGACGACCCGGGGTCGCTCATGTGGCCCGACACGCAGGTGACCGAGCCGGCCGCGTCCGACCTGGCCGGCCTGCACTCGCTCTACGGCGGCGGGACGGACGCCCCGGGCGACCTGGCGGTCGTGCGCCGGGCGGAGCCCTCGGCCGCGCCGGCCCGGCTGCTCACCCTGCGTGGCGTCGCGCCGCCGGCGCTGACGGCCCACGCCCTGTTCGACACCGACGGCGACGGCGACGACGAGCTGCTGGTGTGGCGTACCGACGCGCTCGCCCAGGGCTCCGTCATGATCTACCACTTCGCTCCGGCCCCGACTGCGGCGGCGGGCGCGGCACCAGAAGTGGCACCGGGCGCGGCGGCGGCACCGGCCTCCCGCTCAGGCGCAGGCTCACGCTCGGGCTCTGGCCCCAGCGCCGGCTCCGGCCCCGTGCCAGCCCCCGTGCTCGTGCGCAGCGTGGGGCCGCTGGCCGGGGTCTTCCCTGCAGGTGGCCAGCACTTCCTGTCTGTCGGCCCGCAGGGCCAGCGCTGGATCGTCACGCGCGCCTCCGACGGCTCGGCCGGCGCCTTCGGCTTCGATGCCGCCGGCCTGCCGCGCGAGCTGTCCACGCAGGAGGCGTCGGAGGCCCTCGGCGCCGCCGATCAGGTGCTCCGGCTCGCGGGCGATCTCGACGGCGACGGCCTGCCGGAGGCCGTCGAACCCGTCGACTGACGCGGCCTGGCGGCGTCCGGGGGCCCACGAAACCGCAACGGACTGCTAGTCTGGCGCGCTGGCCCTCCCGGGAAAGAGGGCCGGAGGAGACCTGCCAGCATGTCCGTCCGCACCCCTGTGCTCTGCGCTGTTTCTACCCTGGCCCTGCTGCTCGCCCTGCCCGGCGACCTGACGGCGCAGCGCGCGGACACGGCGGCGCGCGCACCCGCACCGCCCGGGTCGGCAGGCGGCCAGCAGGCGGCCTCGACGGTCGTGCTCACCAAGCTCACGACGACCATCGGCCTGACGAGCACCGTCTGCAAGGGCAACAGCCACATGGGCGGCATCGCCTGGGTGGACTACAACGGCGACCACTGGCCCGATCTGTTCATCACCAACGGAAGCAACCGGCAGCACTTCCTCTACCGCAACAACGGCAACGGCACCTTCACCGACCAGTCGAGCCTGGTGCCCAAGCCCAACGTCACGCTCGAGGACGGGGGCGTCGTGTTCGGCGACCTCGAGAACGACGGTGACCAGGACATCGTCGTCTACGTCGACAACCCCGTCTTCAACACGCTCTTCTTCAACACGGCGGCGGGCGGCCCGAACCTGCTCTATCGCAACCAGGGCAACGGCACCTTCACGCAGGAGGCGGGCACGGCCGGCATCGTCGACCCGCAGGGCCGGCGCAACGACGTGGGCGGCCTCGCCGACTACGACCGCGACGGCTTCCTCGACCTGTACCTCGGCCACTGGCAGCGCCTCTCGCCGTTCAACGAGGGCATCACCGACTACTCGCGCCTGCTGCACAACGACGGCGACGGCACCTTCACCGACGCCAGCGCGAGCACGCACGTCAACGGCTACGGCCGCGACGTGCTCACCTGCATGTGGTTCGACGCGAACCTGGACGGCTGGCAGGACCTGTACGTCGGCAACAGCCATCCGGAGACCTTCGGCTACCCCGACATGGACAGCAACGACATCCTGTACATGAACTCCGGGTCCGGCTTCTTCTGGGACGAGACCGGCAACCCGCGGCTCTTCGGCGACGACAGCAAGGCCGCCATGGGCCAGGACATCGGCGACGTCGACGGCGACGGCGACTGGGACCTGTACGTGACGGACGTCTTCGACCTGGGTCCGGAGCCCTTCGGGAACGCGCTCTACCACGGCTCGCCCGAGGGCCGCTTCCAGGACAACACGGCCGACCTCGCCGGCGTCGCCACGACGCTGCAGAACGTGTCCTGGCCGTGCAACTTCGCCGACTTCAACCTGGACGGCTGGGTCGACCTGTGGGTCGGGACGGGCGAGAATACCGTGCGCGAGTTCCTCTTCCTGAACGACCAGGACGGCACCTTCACTGAGCTCGTCGTGCCGGGCTTCTCCGGCCTCTTCACCAAAGGCGGCTCGTTCGCCGACTACGACGGGGACGGCGACGTCGACCTGTGCCTGTGGAACGACGAGCTGCAGTCGACCTGCATCTACCGCAACGACAGCGCGATCGCCTGCAACTGGGTGGAGTTCAAGCTCATCGGCAGCACGAGCAACCGCAGCGCCATCGGCGCCCTGGTGCGCCTGACGGGCAACGGCCTGACGCAGATGCGACGCGTCTCGGGCGGCGACAGCGCCCACAGCCAGCAGGACCTCATCCTGCACTTCGGCCTCGACCAGGCCACGAGCGTGGACATCGCCGTCGACTGGCCGAACGGCCTGCACGAGGAGTTCACCAACGTGGGCGTCAACCGCCTGCACTTCCTGGTCGAGGGCCAGGGATTCCTGCCCGAGCAGCTCACGAGTTCGATCTCGCGCTGGTCCACCTCGGCGCAGACGCTCACGGTGGCCACGCTCACCAACCACGGCGGGCGCGAAACGCACTCCGCCACCGGCTACGGCCCGCTGCCCTACGTCGTCACGGGCCTGGGGCACCAGGCCGTCTTCGCCGGCGTGCCCGCCAATCCGGGCACCGTCACGGTGACGAGCAGCAGCGGCGCCAATTGGGTCCTGCCCGTCACGACCGTGCCCTGAGGGCGCCCTGACGGCGCCCCGGCGAGGGGTCCCGTCTTGCTCCGTGGCTGCCCGCCCGACGTCGGTGGGGTACCGCGGGGCGCACACGGTGCGGGCCCCAAAGTCGCTGCGACGGGCCCCCTCGCCGGGACGCCCGTCAGGGATCGGAGACCCTTTGCCCCGGGCGGTCGGTGCGCTCCCACAGGCCGCCGTCGCGCGTGCGACGACCGCGCAGCAGGGCGCGCAGGCCGAGCACGAAGCTCGGCAGGATGACGCCCCAGTAGTAGAGCGGGAACACGAACGCGAGCAGGCCGTGCTTCAGGGTGTCGTGGCGGTCGCGGCGGTCCCAGAGGCTGGCCAGCACGGTCTGGCACACGAAGAGCGCCGTGGTGAGCACGAGCACGCGCAGGGCCGTCGTGCCGTCGAAACCCTGGCCATGCAGCAGGCTGCGCGCGATGCCCGTGAGCCAGACCACGGTGGTCGCCACGGCGAACAGCATCCAGATCATGGTGCCCAGCACCTGCGCGGCCATCGGGATGAGCGCCGCGTTGCCGGTGAGCGCGATGTTGCCGTGCCGCAACATCACCTCGAGCATGCCGCGCGCCCAGCGCGTGCGCTGCCTCCAGAGCGCGTCGAGGTGCTCCACCGCCGGCAGCCAGAAGAGGGCCCGCGGCTCGTAGACGAGCTGATGCCCGGCCTTCTGCACGCGCCAGCTCATCTCGATGTCCTCGGTGACCGACGCCGACGACCAGCCGCCGACGTCGCGCAGCACCGCGCTGCGGAAGCAGGCGCCCGCCCCGCTCACGGTGAACAGCCCGCCCCAGAAGCTGTCGGCGCGCTTGATGAGCCCGATGACGCCCACGTACTCGAGCGCCTGCAGCCGCGCCAGCAGCCCGCGCGGTGCGGCGATGCGCGGGCTGCCGGTGACGCCGGCGATGTGCCCGTCGGCGAACTGCTGCACCATGGCCGTGACGGTGCCCGGCGCGAGCAGGCGGCCGTCCGGCGCGCGGTGCGGCGGCTCGCAGCGCGTGTCCGCGTCGACGACCAGGAACAGCTCGTCGTCGATGCGGTCGAGCACGTACTGCAGCGCGCCGGCCTTGCCGCGGCGCTCGGAGAGCTCGTGCACCACGACGCCGCGCCCGGCGAAGGTGCGCGCGCGCTCGGCGGTCGCGTCCGTGCAGGCGTCGCACACGACGTGCACCGTCATGTGCGGGTGGTCCTGCTCCAGCAGCGACGCCAGCGTGCCCTCGATGCCCTGCTCCTCGTTGCGCGCCGGCACCACGACGGCCACGCGCAGCCGCAGGCGCTCGGGCGGGGCCCACGGCAGGCGCGGCTGCAGCGCCAGCACATGGCGCAGCCCGAAGGCCATCCACACCACGCACATGCCGGCCGGGAAGAGCAGCGCGTACTCGCCCACCCAGCCCCAGAAGGACGGCCAGCTCTGGAAGTGCAGCAGCTCGTCGAGCGCCGCCGTCCACCACTCGGCGACCACGCCGGCGCACCAGGCGGCGAGGCCCTCGACGGCGCTCATGCGCCGTCCGCCCCGGCGTGCATGCCGGTGCGCAGCGCGCGCCCCGCCGTCGAGAGCAGCGACCAGCAACCGATGCCCACCGCCACCGAGAGCACTCCCGGCGCCAGGCGCGCACCGTCGATCGCCACCATCTCGATGCCGATCCACACGAAGAGCGTGCCGAGCACGTAGCCCGCACCGAGCGCGAAGTTGAGCAGCGCGCGCCTCATCGGGAGACCCGTCGGGCGGCCGTGGCGGCGCGCGCCGCCTCTTCCACCGCGACGAGGTGGGCGTCGGCGTGGCGCGCGGCCTCGGCCAGCGTCATCAGCCGGCAGTCGGACCGGGCGCGCGCGTGCCGCAGCAGGCCGCGCAGGGCCTGCCGCGCGTCCTCGCGCGCCTCCAGCCACTGGTGCACGTCGAGCACGAACACCGGCTCGTCCATGTCGGCCACCAGGTCGAGCCGCCGCCGCCACAGCGCGCCCATCTCGGCCGCGTCCACGCCGGCCACGTACAGCGCGTCCCAGTCGTTGGGCATGATGAACGGCACGAGGAGGATGCTGCCCGGCACCTCGGCCTGGCTGTGGGACACGCGCTCCACGTCGATCAGCGACACCTCGGGGTCGTAGGCCGCCGAGCCGTCGTACAGCAGGCCGTGCTCGATGAGCCGGTCGCGCCCGCCGGGGGTCAGGCTGTTGCGCGGCGCCCCGAAGCCGAGCAGCGGCACGCCCAGGTCGGCGATGGCCGACAGCCCGCGCTCGATGGAGGCCAGCTCCTGCTCGGGCTCCAGCGCGTCGAGCTGCTCGTGGTCGTAGGCGTGGCAGGCGATCTCGTGCCCGCGGTGCGCGACGTCCAGCAGCGCCTCACGCTGCAGCCCGGCCAGCCGCCCGCAGGTGACGAAGGTGGCGCGCGTGCCCTCCTCCTCGAAGAGCGTGGCCAGCTCGGTGATCATCTCCGGCCGCAGGGCGTCGTAGCTGTTCTCGTAGTCCGGCTCGGTGTCCACGCGCACCGCGACGGCCGTGAAGGCCGGCGGCGGCACGTCGCCCAGCTGCGCCCCGTCGTGCCCGGCGCGCACCCGCTCCAGCGCCCCCTCCGACCACTCCCAGTAGTTGAAGTAGCCGAGAGCGTGCAACGGCACGTCCTCGATCGCGTCGAGCGTGAGCCACGTGCGGCGGATGGACATGTCGCCGTCCACCAGGCACGACAGCTCGCACTCGTCGCCCACCTGCTCGGCGGCAGCGACCAGGCTGCGCTCCAGCCAGCGCGGGCTCTTGTCCCAGTCGTCCCAGTACCCCATGAGCACGATCTCGTCGAGGCCCTGGCGCGCGAGGCGCGAGACGTCCTGCCCGCTCTGCGTGTTGAAGGAGTAGTCCTCGGCCGAGAAGGGCAGCAGGCAGGCGCCGAACCAGATGTCCTGGCGCGCCGCGTCGAGCGCATCGCGCAGGGCGTCGGCCACCTTGCAGATGGCGTCCGAGCGCAGGCGCGTCCAGACCGACCAGAGCGCGCTGTCGTCCTGGGCTGCCGTGGGCAGGCGCCGGCAGAGCTCGGCGTCGGTCGGCGCGCTCGCGGCGGGAGCGCGCTCCCCGAGCCGGCCGCGCAGCGCCTCGAGGCAGCGCGGGCAGACGCACGAGAGGTCGGCGTCGAAGCGGATGAAGTCGGTGTACAGACCCGAGAGCCCGGGATGGCGCTGCGCGATCTCGGCCACGAGCGCGGCCTCGTAGGCCACCACCTCGGGGTGGCGCGGGCAGAGCCAGTCGACCTGCTCCTGCGGGCTGCCAGTCTCGTCGAGCCGCCAGGCGCGCCAGTCGGGGTGCGCTTCCCAGGCCGTCCGGTCGTTGAGGCAGGGCACCCAGGCCGAGACGGCCAGGCCCGCCTCGAGCAGCGCAGCGAGCAGGCGCTCGAGACGGCCGTCCTCGTAGCCCGCGGCCACCGGCGCGAGCGCGCTGGGATGGAAGAGCTGCCCGCCGGGCACCTCGTCCGTCTCGTCCTGCTTGAACTGCAGCCAGACGTGCGCCACGCCCGCCGCCACCAGCCGCGCGACGAGCGCCGGGATCTGCGTCGGGTCCTCCAGGTGCCGCGCCGTGCGCAGCACGATGGTGAGGTCGGCGGGCAGGCGGCCGCCGGCTGCCGGGCTGCCGGCGACGTCGCCGGCGCCGGGCGCCGCGGGCTGTCCGGCGGCCGCTCCGTCGGCTGACCGGCTGTCGGCAGCGGCGCCGGACCCGGGCGCCGCGTGTTGTCCTGCCGGTATTCCCGCCGGCTGTCCTGCGTGGGGTCCCGAGGCGTCACCCGCATCGCAGGCCGCGAGCAGCGCCAGGCCGAGCAGCAGCGCCAGCGCCGGGAGGCGCGGGGCCCGTCGGCCAGTGTGCGCAGGGGCAGGCGAAGTGGGCATGGGGGCGGTGGGTCGAGCGAGGGCCGTGGGCCGAGCGAGGACGGTGGTCGGCGTGGATCGTAGCGCCGGCGTGCCGCCCGGCGCGCGGCCCCTCCGACGCCGGCCGCCGCTCGCTGCCCGTCGCGCGTCGCTCCCGGTAGACTCGCCGCCATGACCGACACGGCCCTGCGCTCCGGCGCCCACCTGCACCACCTCACCCCCGAAGCCCGCGCCCGCCAGGGCGACGACCCGATCTTCGCGCTCAATGCCGAGGCCAAGAGGCGCGCGGCCGCCGGCGAGAACGTGATCAACGCCACGCTCGGCTCGTTGCAGGAGGACGACGGCAAGCTGGCGGTGATGCCGGTGGTGTTCGAGGCGCTGGCGGCCGTCGACCCCGTGCTGGCGGCGTCCTACGCGCCCATCTCCGGGCCGCCGGACTTCCTGGCCGCGGTCATCGACGACTGCTTCCACGGCAGCAGCCTGGCCGCGGCCGCCACCGCCGCCGCCACGCCGGGCGGCACGGGCGCGCTGCACCACGCCATCGTCGACCTGCTCGAGCCGGGCCAGGCGCTGCTCACGCCCGAGTACTACTGGGGGCCCTACAAGACGCTCGCCGACCACACGCGCCGGCGCGTCGAGACGCACCGCATGTTCGACGCGCGTGGGCGCTTCGACGTGGAGGCGCTCGAGCCCGTGCTGCAGCAGCAACTCGCCGCCCAGGGCCGCGCGCTGCTGCTGCTCAACACGCCCTGCAACAACCCCACCGGCTACTCGCTCGACGCCGACGACTGGCGCGCGCTGGGCGAGGTGCTCACGGCCGGCGCCGAACGCGGGCCGGTGTCGCTGCTCGTCGACCTGGCGTACGGCCACTTCGGGCGCGGCCCCGCGCCGCAGCGCGCGTGGGTGCCGCACGTCGAGGCGCTCGCCCAACGCGTGCAGGTGCTCGTGGCCTGGACGGCCTCCAAGGCCTTCGCCCAGTACGGCGCGCGCGTCGGCGCCCTCGTGGCCGTCGTGCCGGATGCCGACGAGCGCAAGCGCACCGCGGCCGCACTCGGCTTCTCCTGCCGCGGCACCTGGAGCAACTGCAACCACCTCGGCATGCTCGCCGTGACGTCCCTGCTGCGCGAGCCCCGCCTCGCCGCGCGCGCCAACACCGAACGCGACCGCCTGCGCGCCCTGCTCGACGCACGCGTCGCGGCCTTCAACGACCACGCGCGCCGCGCCAACCTGCGCTTCCCGCGCTACGAGGGCGGCTTCTTCGTCACCCTGGCCTGCGCCGAGCCGCTGGCCGTGGCGGCCGCGCTGCGCGAGCGCGGCGTGTTCGTCGTGCCGATCGGCGGCGCCGTGCGCGTGGCGCTCTGCTCGACGCCGGTGGCAGCGGTGCCGCGGTTGGTGGCTGCGCTCGGGGAGTGCGTCCAGGGCGGGTGAGCGGGGGCGGGCGGGCGGCTGACGAAGCGGGTCGCGGGTCGGGTGCGAGTCAAAGCGTGGCGGTGTGAGTCGAGGGCGGGAGTGCCGCGCGAAGAGAGGCGACCGGCGTCATGGCAGCCTCAGTTCCACCTCCATGTGCGCACCCTCGGTGAGCATGACTGCTTGATGGGGAGGGGCCTCCCTGGCGGTGGATGGCTTCTGCAAGTCGATGCTCGCCGCGAGGACGAACACGTGCCCAGGCATGACGTCGTCGAAGCGCGCGCGGCCATCCTCGTCCGTCGTCGCGTGGCTCGCGGTCGGGCCCTCCCCGGGTCGGATCGAGACCAGGCTGACCTCCTGCGCCACGGCCGCTGAGCCGTTCGCGCGCAGCACGACGACATCCAGGCTTCCCGATTCCAGCGCTTCCTTCAAGACGAGCACCAGCTTCACGGGCGCGCCGCCGCCCACGTGGATGCGCGCGGGCGCCGAGAGGCGCCGGCCGTCCCTGGCTTGCAGGAGGTACTCATGCGGTGCGACTGCGGACCAGCGGGCGTGCCCGTCCTTCTTCGTCTCGAGCACGGGCTCGGGTGGGTCGGAGTGCCACAGGGCGAAAGGCTCGGGCTCCCAGGGGTTGCACGTCACGGACGCGCCGGCCACCGGCTCGTCCCGCTCGTCGTGCACCTCCACGTCCAGGTCGGTTGGCCGGTCGAGTGCCAAGGTGAGCACGTCGGGCGCCAACTCGGGCCTCTCGAACACCGGCACGGAGGGCGCGTAGCCGGGGGCTCTCACGTGCACCGCGACGGGGCTCGTGGCGGTGAGCATCACTGGGTAGCGTCCGTCGGCGGACTGCACGACATCCGGCCAGGCGCCGAACCACGGAGTGCCATTCACGCAGATCTGGACGGCGGTGATGGGACTGCCTGTCGTCTCGTCGACGACCAGCACCTCGATCGGCTTGGCGCGTGGGGCTGGTTGCGGTGGGTCCAGTCTCAACTGCACGTGGCGAGCGCCGGCCATGGCGATGACGGGTGCACCCGGCTCAGCCCTCCCCTGCTCGGCTCGGTCGAGTTCGGCTCTCAGCAGGTACTCCCAGCCCGGCTGCAAACCGACCAGCTCGAAGTGCCCCCAGGTGTCCGTCACCGCCTTGGCCCCCCGCGCGATGTGTTCTGGTGGGGTAAGGGCAGCCACATCGGCTGTCACCGTCGCCGAGCCCACGAGCGAGCCCTCGTGGTCGCGCAGCGTCCCCTCGATCACGGCGGCAGTCAGCAGCGGGATGTCGCCGACATCATGTCGCACGCGCTCGGACAGGGTGCTCGTGATCTCGGCAGCCTGGACGAAGCCCTCGGCGTCCACCTCGCCCACGTAGCTCCCAGGCCTGGGGAACGTGACCTCGAAGCGGCCGGCGGCGTCCGTCGTCGCTTCGAACGTCGGGCTCATCACCTTCCCCCTTGGGTCGGTGGTCGATTCAGGGCGCGGACGCCAGATCAGCTTCGCGGCAGCCACCGCCTTCCCCGTTGCATCCACCAGGCGACCGACCATCGGCACCGGTGCACCCGAAAACATGAGATCGCAGTCGCGCTCGAATCCGGTGTTCACTGTCTCCACGGCCCGCAGGTCCTGCCAGACCGCCGCGACATGGACCACGAGGTACGACGCGTCGAGCAGGAACGAGAAACGGCCGTGGGCATCGGTCACGACCGGCTTCACGTACAGCCTCACCATGGTGTAGGCGGGTGCCACCGACACCTCGGCCCCGGGGCGTGGCGTGCCGTCGACATCGCGCACGATGCCTCGCAACCTCACAGGCTGGGCGAGCTTGATCCGGAGTTGCGCCGGCTCATCGGCTGATTCCGGCGTCGTGGACCGGGCGATCGCCGTGCCCGCACGCTCGTGGCGCGCGAAGACATCGAAGCGCTCCGGCGGCAGCCAGAGCACGCAGCGGCCGTCGGGGCCGGTGGACGCCTCGGCCAACGTCGTGCCCTTCGCGTCGGCCCAGCCGAACAATGCGCGCGCTGCGACGGTGCAGTCCGGCACGGGTTGACCCACCTCATCCAGCACGAAGACCTCGAGCGGACGGAATCCGTTCGTGCCCACGTCCGGCACGATCAAGGCCCGTGCCTCGGGCGCGGGGCTGATCTCCGACTGCATGGCGACGGGCGCTCCCTCGACCGAAGCGGCCTCGGCTTGCTCCGCGTCGGTCAGCGCGGCGTCGTCCGCGGGCAACGGCTCATCGATCTGCGGCAACTCGTGCGACCCCGGCAGCTCGGCATTGCGCGCCAACTCCGGCTGCACATCGCGGACATCGTCCGCGGTCGACTCGAGCCAGCGCCCCACGCCAGCCAGCGCCAGCGCCAACAGACCGAGCCCGACGATCCAGCGCAGGCTCGGGCCGGTTCCCGCCTTGCGAGGCGCGCGCGGAACGTCCTGCGACATCGGGCTCCCTCCTGCGACCAGACGACCTCCCCCAGAGCACCTTTATATCGGCCCGGGGCGCGGCGTGGTGGGACGGCTGCACTCCACCGCGACATGGCTCGGCGGCCCGCAGCGCGAGGTCCCGGCTCGAGGCCGCTCATCCTGTTGCCCGTCGCGCCACCCCGTATCAGCAGATGGCCGACGGCGCCGGCTAGACTCCCTCGCTCCCCCGCCGGAGCCCGCCATGCCCGCCGCCGCCTCGCCAGCCAGCCGCCCGGAGCGCCACGAGTACGCCGACTTCTACGCCAACTACGTGGCCGCCGTGCCCGAGGGCGATGTGCTCGCCACGCTCGAGCGTCAGGGCCGCGAGGTCGCCGCGCTGCTCGCCGCCCTGCCGGCCGGCTTGCAGCAGCACCGCTACGCGCCGGGCAAGTGGTCGGTGAGCGAGCTGCTCGGCCACCTCGTGGATGCCGAACGCATCTTCAGCTACCGCGCCCTGCGCTTCGCGCGCGGCGACCGCACGCCGCTGCCCGGCATGGACCAGGACGCCTACGTGGCCGGCGGCGCTTTCGATCGCCGCCCGTTCCAGAGCCTGGTCGAAGAGGCCGTGCACCTGCGCGCCGCCAACCTGGCGCTCTTCGCCAGCTTCGACGCGCAGGCCCTGCAGCGCAGCGGCGAAGCGAGCGGCAAGCCCGTGAGCGTGCGCGCACTGCTCTACATCATCGCCGGCCACGAGCGTCACCACGTGGACGTGCTGAAGGAGCGCTACCTCTGAACGCGCGCGCGGGTGGCTTCGAGTTCGTGCCAGCGGCCTGAGGGGAATCGTCGAACTCGCAGCCGGCCCTCCCTGCTCCCGAGCGCGACGCACCGGAAGACGGCACACCCCCCCCGGCCGCGGGCGAAGCTGCTCATCCGGGCTGTCCGGCCGGGCACCCTCGAAGCACTTCTTCAACGTGCAGCCAAGGCCGTCCGTGCAGGCAGCGGCGCTGGGTGAACTGCTTGCAACGCGGAGGGTATACAATCTGCGCGCTGGAGAGGTCCAACCTCTCGCCTGGGTCATCTGGAGGCCTTCACATGTTCGGCGTGCTCATCTGTTGCCTCTCCCTGCTGCCGGACATCCTGAGCGTCGACGACGACGGACCCGCCGATTTCGACGAGATCGCCCGGGCTGTCGCGGCTTCGAAGCCGTATGACACGGTGACCGTGGCTCCCGGCACCTACGCCCCGTTTGCGATCGACCACCCGCTGTCGATCCTGGCCGAGGAAGGGTTCATCCCGCCACAGGTGCAGGGCACATGCAGGGTGGAAGGAACCGGGGACGTGGCGCTGGCGGGGCTGGACTTCACGCGGCTGCACCTGCTCCAGAACACGGGCCCGGTGGTCGTGCGCGCCTGTACGGCCGGTGGATGGGCCGACCCAGGCGAGATCGCACCGCTCGTGATCGAGGGATGCAGAGGCGTCATCTTGTCTTCGACCTATATCCAGGGCAGCACCCACGATGACAACATCCCCACGCCGAGCGCCGCCTGGATCTCCAGCTCGGTCGTAGCGATGACCAACTGCTCCGTGACCGGCGCCCAGGGGGCCAGCCCAGGCTTCGGATCCCAGGGGGAGCACGGCGGGACCGGCCTGACCATCCGCGCAGGGAGTCACGTCCAGCTCGCTGCCACAGGGGCCTTCGGTGGAAACGGCGGCGAAGGCTTGATTCCGTTCTCCGAGAGCAACGGTACGGGCGGCACGGGCGTCTCTGTTTCACAGTCCGAGCTGGTCGCATGCGGAACCGGGCTGCACTCCTTTGCTCCCGGCGGATTCTTCGTCGATCCGGTACACCCCACGCCGCATCCGGGGTACGCGCTCATCCTCTCCCAGGCGAGCGCACGAGTGAGCGGCGTGAAGCTCAACAATGGACTGGGCGCCCTCGTGGGTACAGGCTCGACACTCGAGCAACCTACGACGCCGGACCCCTTCGTGCTCGTGGTGGATGTCGCTCCGGGCAGTTCCGCCGTCACGGCCCGGTTCTACGGCCCGCCGGGCGCCGACCTGCTCGCCGGAGTCGGGCCCGTCGCGCAGCCCCACGGCCTGCCGCACACGCTCGGAGCGCTCTGGTTCGAGCCGCACAACCCGCTCTCGATGTTCCTCGGCGTCACCACGGCCGGACAGACGGTTGGCGTCGCGGTCCAGATCCCCAGAACCGCGATCGGAACGAAGGGCAGTCCTTCCGCAGTCCAGATCCTCACTGGGCCCGGGAGCCCTCCGCTGGTCCTCGTGCCCGACGCCTTCGTCGCGAAGTAGCCAGCGTTCAGGCCTTGCATTGAGGCCCGTGCGGCGATTCATGTCGCCTCGCAACGAACTCAGGGCGTCGTTCAGCGCGAAGCCGAGCAGAGCGAGCACCGAAGAGCCCTTGCCGGTGGAGCCGCCAACCTACGGAACGAAACGGCCTGGGGTCTGCCAGCGCGCGCAATCGCTCCAGTAAGCTCTCGCACTTCCCACCAGAGAGCACTCCATGCCCGCCGCCGCCTTGCCCCGCAGCCGCCACGAGCAGCACCACGTGGACGTGCTGAAGGAGTGCTGCCGCTGAACGCCCGCGCGCTCGGTTTCGCGTTGGATCTCGGGCTTGCACTCGGTTTCGCGCTCTGCTCCGTGGCCTGCGGGGATGCGCCAACGATCGGCGACGCGATGAAGGACAGCGCTTCACCCCCGAGCACGCCGGATGCGCCCCGTGCGGAGGCTGCGCCCTCCCCCGCCGCCATCCCCACCTCCCCCACCGCCCCCTGGTTCACCGACGCCACGGCCGAAGCCGGCCTCGACTTCTTCCACCACGAGGGCGAGGAGCAGTGGGACATCCGCCCCACGATGGGGCCCGGCGTGGCGTGGGCCGACGTCGACCTCGACGGCGACAGCGACCTCTTCGTGGTCGGCGGCAGCGAGCAGGCCGGCGCGCTCTTCCTCAACGACGGGCGCGGGCATTTCAGCGAGCAGACCGCCGCCTGGGGCCTCGCGCCGCGCGGCGCCGGCATGGGCGCCTGCTTCGCCGACCTCGACGGCGACGGCGACAGCGACCTCTTCGTGAGCGCCGACGGCCCGGACACGCTCTGGCGCAACGACGGGGGCCGCTTCAGTGACGTGACGGCCGAGGCCGGCATCGACGACCCGCGCTGGGGCGCGAGCGTGGCCGCGGCCGACGTGGACGGCGACCTCGACGTCGATCTCTTCGTGACGAACTACCTGGAGTTCGACCTCTCGGCCATCCCGCCCGACGACGCGGTGACGGGCCGGCGGCGCGAGGACCCGATCGCCATGCTGCCGTACGTCTTCCCCGGCCAGGCCGACGTGCTGTGGCGCAACGAAGGGTCCATGCGCTTCGTCGACGCGACCGAGCGCGCCGGCCTGCTCGCGCCGGACGGCAAGGGGCTCGGCTGCGTCTTCGTGGACCTCGACGAGGACGGCGCGCAGGACCTCTACGTGGCCAACGACACCACTCCCAACACGCTCTGGCACAACGACGGGCGCGGCCGCTTCGAGGAGCAGGCCCTGCACCGTGGCCTCGACGACCCGCGCGGCTGCATGGGCATCGCACCGGCCGACATCGACGACGACGGCGACTGCGACCTCTTCGTGAGCAACTGGCAGACGGAGGCCAACGCGCTCTACCGCAACAACCTGCGGCACCTGCCGAGCCAGCGGCGCTTCATGCCGGCCTTCGAGGACATCGCCGTGCGCACCGGCCTCGGGCAGGCCTCGGTGGGCTACGTCGGCTGGGGCTGCGTGCTGGCCGACCTGGACACGGACGGCGACAAGGACCTGGTCGTGGCCAACGGCTACACCAGCCCCGACTACGAGACGACCATGCAGTGCGTCGGGCAGCGCTGCCACCTGTACGAGAACACGACGCCGCCGGGCAGCCTGCGCGAGCACAAGGACGCGCCGCGCTGGGAGCTGCTGCCGCCCGCGCTCGCCGGCGCGTGGGCCGCGCGCGAGCTGGCCTGGCGCGGCCTGGCCGCCGCCGACGCCGACGACGACGGCGACCTCGACCTGGCGCTCACGGCCAACAACGGCCCGCTCGTGTTTCTGCGCAACGAGCGTGGAGCGCGCGGCGCCGCGACCGACGCGTCGAGCCCGGGCGCCGCAGTCCGCCCGCGCGCGCTCGCCGTGCACCTGCGCGGCCGCAGCCCGAACACGGGCGCGCTCGGCGCACGCCTCGAGCTGCGCGTCCAGTCCGGCCCGGGCGGGCCGACTCGCACGCTCGTCGAGTGGGTGCTGGCCGGCGGCAGCTACCTCAGCCAGCACGCGGCCGGCGTCCACTTCGGCCTCGGCGACGCACAGGCGCTGGAACTGCTCGTGCGCTGGCCCGACGGTCGCGAGACGCGGCTCCCCATCGCGCCGGGCACGCGCAGGCTGGACGTGGAGCAGCCGGCGAGCTGATCGGCGCGCGCGGCGCAGGCCCACCGGGCGGAGCGCGCCGCCGATCAGCAGGCTCGATCGGCGGGAATAACCTCCCTGGACACCACAGCTAGCCCGCATTTCTCACAGCGTTCTGCTGCGGTCGCGGGGCG
>Ga0315912_10000421_pt1 | contig 81540 bp, 56 predicted proteins | sample VfabasoilMG_FD_204469 | JGI IMG/M metagenome (GOLD analysis project Ga0315912, IMG submission 204469) | Garden soil microbial communities collected in Santa Monica, California, United States - V. faba soil | ecosystem: Environmental > Terrestrial > Soil > Garden | place: USA: California... | reverse complement strand
GACACAAGAATATCGCGTCGGCCTGGTCCCTGCCGGCGTCGCACAATTAGCCGCCGATGGTCACCAGCTGCTCGTGGAGACCAACGCCGGCTTCGGCGCCGGCATCTCGGATCGTGAATTTTCCGAGGCGGGGGCGACCATGGTCGAGCGCGCGCGGGGCTTCGAGCAGGCAGCGCTGGTGGTCAAAGTCAAAGAACCCCAACCCAGTGAGCTTGCGCTGCTGCGCCCGGGGCAGATGGTCTTTGGCTATTTTCATTTCGCCGCCAGTCGCTCGCTCACCGAACAATTCATCGCCACCGGGGCTACGGCCCTCGCCTATGAAACGCTGGTGGATGAATTGGGGCGCATTCCGCTGCTCATCCCGATGAGCGAAGTCGCCGGCCGCATGAGCATCCAACAAGGGGCCAAACTGCTGGAGAATCCGGGCGGCGGCCGCGGCATCTTGCTCGGTGGTGTGCCCGGCACGCCCCCGGCCCACGTCACCATTTTGGGCGCCGGGATCGTGGGCACGGAAGCCGCCAAAATGGCAGCAGGCTTGGGCGCCACAGTGCACTTACTCGACACCAATCTGCACCGTTTGCGCGCGCTGGCCGAGGTGTTGCCCAAGAACGTAACGTTGCTGGCGTCCGATCGGGCGCGCATCTTGGACGAGCTGAGCGTGGCTGATTTGGTGATCGGTGCGGTACTCATCAAGGGCGCGCGCGCCCCGCGTTTAGTCACACGCGCCGACCTCAAGCGCATGCGCCCCGGCAGCGTCATCGTGGACGTGGCCGTGGATCAGGGAGGTTGTGTGGAGACCATCCACCCGACCACGCACGACGCACCCAGCTACGTCGAGGAAGGCATCATCCATTACGGCGTCGCCAATATCCCAGGGGCCGTGAGCCGGACGAGCACCTTCGCGCTCACCAACGCCACGCTGCCTTACCTGCGTCTTTTGGCGCGCCACGGGTTTCCTGACGTGTGCAGCGTCCACCCGCCTTTTCGCTCCGCGCTCAACATCGCCCAAGGGCAAATCTACGACGCCGGAGTCGCCGAATTCATGGGCGCCGCGGCGAAAGAATTTGCGCCCCCAGCTCCGACGCTCACGTCCCTGAACATTGCAGGTTAGCTTTGAACTGCGGGTCGATCTTGAACTGCTGATTGACCTGCAGATACGCGGTTGACCTTGCAAGCCAGCTCCTGGCCGAGCAAACTCAAGAGCTGTGGTGCATCGTCAAAAGCAAGGCGGGAGGCTCGGGTTCAGGCAGGCCATTGTGCACTGCTGGCGGTGTCTGGGCTGGCCCCTTGTGGCAGGGCCACTGCTGGCAAGCTGGCCGAGCCTGGGCTGCGCCTCCAACGATTTACCCGCTTCGGTGGAGGACAAGGCCGTTGCCCGCCTCAAGGCGTGCGGCTTGGTCACGAGCGGCAAGCTTTTGCTCCCGCACCAGGGCGAACGCGCGCAGTGCCAATTGCAGTGCCTGGCAAAATTGCGCAGCTGTGCTGACGTAGAAACGGCCTTCTGCCGCCAAGATTGGCAGGTGGCCAATGATTGTCTGCATGCCTGTTACAGCAGCCATATCTGTGCTGGTGTAAGAATCCCGTCCGACGCGCTGTGTGATGGTAGGGTCGATTGCCTGCGCGGCACGGATGAAGCGGCGTGCGATCCCGATTCGCTGAAGGACTGCAAAGAGGGGGAAGTGGTCCACTCCAGCCAATGGTGTGACGACCACATTGATTGCGCGACGCACAACGATGAACTGTTCTGTGATGACGCACCACGCTTCAGTTGCAAGAACGGCACGACCATTCCTGCGCAGAAGGAGTGCGACGGGGAGTTGGATTGCGCCGTGTTCGCCAACGGTCCGAGCTACCAGCTGATCCATGATGGCAGCGATGAAGTTCACTGCCCTGGGGCAGACTTTTTTGCCTGCGGTGATGGCTCCTACCTAGAAAAAAACAAGCTGTGCGATTCGCACAATGATTGTGCAGGCGGCCAGGATGAACCCATCGATTGCGCTGCAAACACTTGTCCCATTCTCCCCCAATGACTCGGTCGCCCGAGCTAGAAGCGATGCTAGTAGCTTGGATCGTCAATGGTTACGTAGGGGAGAGAGGGATCCGCGGGGTGTTTGAGCACAGTCAGGTCGCAACTCACGCGTCCATCAGCCCCGTGGTGCGCCGTGATGTCCACGGCGCGCCACATGACACCCGCTGAAGCGTGTCTTGAATCAACGTTTCCAACGAAATTGACTGGCTCTGCGGGGGGCGCGAGCGCTGTACGCGTGCCCCCACAATAAACAAACAGTCGAGGCCTGGCTGGACGGTCGTTGAAGTTACGCACCATGACGCGAAAGGTGTGACCGTCCCCAGGGTTGTCCAGTTGGAGCCGCTCTGCGGTACCGCTGACTTCGACGATGGATGGGCCATGGGTATTGTTGTCGACGCCGAGGCGCGGGTTGGGACAAAACCCCAGGTCAGCAAACGCCTGAGCGCCGGGCCCCCCCTTGCACTCGGCGGCGGAGGACGCTGCATAGCCGAAGTTCACGCGCGACGAGACTTCGCGCAGCACGGGTGTGCAGTTCATGACGTTGCATGTGTCGGCCGTATCGCTCAATATGCTCGATTCGTGGCCATAATCGTTGAAATGCGCCTGCCAAGTCAGATAGGGGTTTTGGTTGAATGGACTGTGCAGATAGAGATCGATGTCGGCTTCTTCATCGTTGGACCAACACAACTCGACGCGCAAACCACGCCCTTGCACAGGTAAAGCAAACTCACACGATTTTGTGTCCGTGGGGCTGATGGCCACCTCCAGGCGTACCCGATAAGGCGAAGGTCGTCCTGGGATGAATGTGGCGACCGCGCTCGTTGGGTCCTCGAGAACGTAAGAACGATTCGTGGCGGTGCCGTCGCAATCGTCGTCGAGCACCGACCACTTGTAGAATTTGGGCCATCCTGCGACGAACTGCGCTGCATCCAAGGGAAACTCGTCACCGGGGGTCAGCATGACCAGACGCGGATCATCCAACGTGGTCGGGCAATCCAGGGTCAGCTCGCCCGCTTCGCGCCCCAGGAGTTCGCTGCGCGCCCCACAAGCAGTGAGGTGGACAGCGACCGCTGCACCAAGGGCTAGAGCGCTTCGGCTACACACCATTGAACCATATTAACCGACAGGCGACCTTTCCTCAATGAGCGCCGACTCCTCAGCTGGCGGCGCTCACGCGCGGCTCTTCAGCTGGTCCGCTCACGCGCGGCTCTTCAGCTGGTCCGCTCACGCGCGGCTCTTCAGCTGGTCCGCTCACGCGCGGCTCTTCAGCTGGTCCGCTCACGCGCGGACGCGGCGGCGCTTGATGGTCACTTCGGGCTCTACACGCACGATATCCTGCGTCACGGGATCGCGGTAGCGCACCTGCAAGATCAAGCGATGGCCGCTGGGGTTGGGCATGAGGTGGCGGCGCTCACAAATGAGTCCGTCCTCACTTGGCTCAGGGTCCTCGACCCACTCATTCAAGCGACCCGGCAAGGCTTCAAACTTGCCCCAGCGCTCCTCGGCGGCTCCGGGCACATGGGACATGAACATGGCCAGATAGGCGAGCGCGCCGATGGCCCCCACGATCAGCAAGAACACGTAGAAAGTGACCACAGGCGCGAGTGTTACCAGGGAGTCGCGCACTCGCAAGCGCCTAGGACCCGGGGCTGGTCAGACAGAGCAGAATCGACCAAACCCGCAACAAAATGGCCCAATCTAGCCCAACGCAGGGTGACGCGTTATGCTGCGCCATGGTTGATGAGCAAGCATCCGATCTCCAAGCCGAACTCGATGAAGCCCTATTTTCTCTAGAAGAGTTGATCGGTGAGTCACCCCAGGAGGCATTGTCCATGTTTGAATCGCTGCCTGGGGAGGTGCGGGCCCGCCCCGAGTTCAGGCTCTCCAAGGCACGCGCGCTGCAAGCAAGCGACGCCCTCGAGGAGGCTCGCGCGCTGTGTGAAAGCGTGCTCGCCGAGGCGCAAGATCCCCTGCTCGAGGCTGACGTCCATCACTTGCTCGGGGACGTGCTCGAAGACCTGGGTGAGTCCGATCGGGCCAATGAACATTTCTTAACGGTACTCACGCTGGACCGCGCTTCGTTTTCCGAGCAACGACATCTCACCGACGCCGAGCTGATTGCGCGGGTGCAGACCTTGCTGAGCCAAGTGGTGGAGGACCTGCCGGAGGCGGCCCGCGCTACCCTGCACGGCGCCGAGGTGGAGCTGTTTCCCAGCGAACAAGACGTGCGCTTGGGTCTCGATCCGCGCGCCTTCAGCGCGCTTGGGGAGGACGGCGAGCGCCGTCAATTCAAAGTGTATGCCGCCAACCTGGACGCAGAATACGGCGACTTGGAGGAGCTCGGTGAGTTCGATGAACATGTGGAGCTCGAGCTGCGGCACCAGATTTCCGATCACCTGCAGCTCTGACGCTACTCGGGTAAGAAATCTTGAGGACGGCTGATCGCGTCCTCGATGATACCCGCAATGGCCGTGGCCCCGATCCCCTTCCAGTACACGTTCCAGTCCTTCGTCCGGTGCATGCCGTCACACACGGTGGCGTACCAATTGCCGATGGGATTGTTGGGGCGCGCGCGCAAATAAAAGGCCGGGGTTTCTTTGGCCATCGCCCACCACAGGTCTTGCCCCACGCCTTCGCCTTGCGCGAGGGGCAGCACCGCAAACTTACTCAAGAAGGCTGCGCCCCGGCCCGGCTCGAGCAGCGCCACCCCGCGGTACTCGCTCTCTAGGTAGATGCGCTGCGGACGCCGCGCAAAGAACTCGTCGCGCACCTTGCGACCAAACGCTTGATCGAGCAGCTCGCGCAGCCGCCCAACGTCCAAAGCAGAGAGTGCCTCGTGGCGCTCCACCGCAGAGCCCAGCTTGACCAAGGTGCCTGCACCGCGCACCGTAAATAGCTCACGCAAGATGGAAAGCGGCGACGCTACGGACACCGTGGCCCTGGGATCGCTACCCGGAGCTTCCAAGACCGACTGACAACTGAGCAAACAACGCTCGTCCTCGGCGCTCAGCACACCCAACCCTCGCAATTCCGCGCTGTCACTGCGCAGATTGATGGCAGAGATGCCCATCTCACTGGTGGGCAAGTAGTGGCCCGGGGACAACTCCACCCGGGAGCGCAACCCCACGCCCAGGCCGCCTGCTCGACGCAAGAACAAGATCTTGCGCGGCGCCACGCGCGACGTAATGCGCGCCAGACGGTCCTCGCTGTCCGGGCTCATGCGCACGATGTCGATGAAGCTGACGCCCGGCCCCACACACGGGGCATCACCCAATCGCGAATCCACGCCCAGATCACGCAGCGACAGCCGCAAGTCTTCCACCAGGTCGTCCGACACCGGCGTGAGCGCGCCGACCACCACTGTGGGAAAGAGTCCCAAATCGGTCAGGAATTTGAGCTGCTCGGCCAGCGTCCCCGAGTGCTCGGCCAGCACCCCGCGGGTAGGCAACAACATCGCAAACCGCCCCGGTGCCAGGCCGCGAAACGCGCGCAGGTACATCTCTGCCTCGGAGCGTTGGCCTAAGCTGTTCAAGAACCGCAACAAGTGCGTGGCCAGGCCCGGCTCGGTCCCCGCGGGGACCACGGCCCCATCGCGCGGCCCAAGCATCAGCTGGGCCCCCAGGCAGCCCCAAGGTCCGGAGCAGCCAAAGTCTGCACGTGCTTGTGGGCGAGCTGCACCCACGCCTCAAGGTCAGACAAATCGAGCTGAGAGACCGGGATGATCGCTGTCCGCACCAGGAAATCATGACGCTGCCCCGGGGCGATGGCAACGTACGCGCCCTGCACTTCGATCTCGACGTACTTGCCATCGAGATTGGCAAAGATTTCACATTCACCCTCGCCTGGAGCCTGTTGTTCAAAGGTGGTGTCGGCAAACATCTTCAAGATCAGGTGGCTACCCGTGGCATGCGCCAAAAAGCCGCCTTGCCCATCTGCGTGCAGCTTGCGTGAAAGACCGGGAGAAAACTGACGATGGTCAAAGAAACTGCAGCCAAGTCGCTTCTCCAAGTGGAGCGCAGCGTGCGGCGCGATGGGGGTGAGTTCGTGACTGCCGGTAGGGAAAAACGTGAGTCCGCCCGGCGGAACACGAGCAATCTCCCAATTGGCCATGGAAAATGCCCGGTCGCCGCGATTCACAATTCCATAACTCACATCGATGGTGTGCGGGTGCGGCCCGGGCCGGAAATGCTTCTTGATTTGCAGCACGCGGGGGCCAATCGTGGCAACCTGGCTCGACAGTTCCCACCCCTTGCCCAGCGCGGCCACTTCATACGGCAGACTGTCCACCTCGGGCACGGGCGGCCAGCCCCAGTCTGCCTGCGGGCTCGTCCAATAAGTAGCACCCCAATTGGTGGGGTTGACCTGTGCATCCACGAGCAGCTCCTGTCCGCGGTACGTCATGCGCGTCACCCGGCCCGCCATGATGGGGTCGATCTCGTAGCTGAGTTCGCCCGACTGCACTGTCACCAAACGCTGCTTGCTCTCCATGGGGATCGTTCTCCGTGCTGCGCCCGCTCTCCAGGCTGCGCAAGTGCGCGCCTCCTAGCTCATCCCTCCCCCTCCGTCATGACCGGCGCCAAAAAATCCCCGGCGCGGCCCCGCTGCCCCAGTTGGGCGCAGGAAACACACGTTATTTGGGCAACCACCTCCAGTTGTGGCACAAGGGGGACATGATGCGTTTCGTGACCAAGCAGCGCTGGCTGCGCCTCGGCGTGGTTCCAGTCGTGACGCTCTTGCCCCTCGGCGTTCTTGCAAAAACCTCGCTTGAGGCGCGTTACCCGTATGATCCGGCGTGCCCGTGGGGCCGGCTGTCCAATGGCAAGGGCATGCTGCACCGTTGCCTCAGTGAGCAGGAAGCTGTCCAGGTCACCCGCGCAACCCCGCTCAGCGCTGGAACCTCAACCAGCGCTGCCAAGGCCGAGACCAAGGCCAAGCCAGACAAGGCGAGCGAGGAGGCCCCCAGCGCCGCGCCCGAGCTCCCCCTGCAAGAGGTGCAGCTCAGCTTGGGCCCCATCGTGGCCGAACAAGGAGACATCACCATCGGGCGCTTGGACAAGCCCCTGGATCGCTACAAGGCGTGTGTGATGGATAACGGAGGGCTGAGCGGCAAAGAAGGCACGCTGGTCGTCAAGTTCCTGGTCCGCGCCGAAGCCGAGCGCGCGGAAGGTGCCAGTGTGGACAGTTTCAGCGGATTGAGTGAAAAGGCCGCCAAATGCGTGGCAGATGTCGTGGACCGACGTCAAGTCGGTAGCCCCAGCGCTGACGTGACGGGCGCCAAACTTCACTTCAAATTCACCCGCTAACGCGCCGTTGTTCCCTTGGGGTTGTCCTGCCATAAGGCTCCCTCATGGACGCGGAGCAACTTGCCCAGCTCGAAAACCGAGCCACCCAGTACCGAGCTGGCACCGAGCGCCATAGTCGCGCGGCAGAGCAACTGGACGCCCAAGGGCAACGCATCGGCAACTACCGCGGCCTCAGCTTCTTGGTCACGGTCGCCAGTGTCGGCGCCTATCTGTCGTTGGGCCACGCCTGGCTCGTGCTGATCGCCGTCCTGGGCAGTGTCACCTTCATCGCCTTGGTCAAACGTCACAGCGTGGTGGTCGAGCAGGAAGAGACGGAGCGCCGCTACGCACTGGTCAACGAACATGCACTGCTGCGCATCACGCACAAGTGGCACAGCTTGCCGCGCTCGGGCGCTGCCTTTGCACCCGAGGGTCACCCGTACGCGGGCGATCTCGATCTGTTTGGCAATGGTTCACTCTATCAACGCCTGTCCGTCGCCCACACCCGCTACGGCCAAGCGACCTTGGTCAAGTGGCTGAGTGAACCAGCACCAGCAACGGAGATAGGCCTGCGCCAGGCCGCGGTCGCTGAGCTTTCTGCGGCTCAGGCCTTTCGGCAAGCCCTGGAGGCCAGTGGCATGGCTTTGGTCGACAAAGGCCGCGGCAACTCCACGCGCACGCTGACAGACGGTCCCAACCCCAGTCGCCTCATCGCTTGGGCCAAGACCCGCGAGCCGCTCTTGGAGCATTTCGCGGTCTTGGCGCTGTCCTATTTGCTGCCCCTGTTCAGTCTGGGCGCCATGTTGGGCCAGGCGCTCTTTGACCTGCCCCCGTATTATTGGTTGGGTAGCGTAGCTGCATCGCTGGTGCTTTTGGCGGTGACCAAACAAGCCACCAGCGAAGCCTTTGCCGCGGTCTCCACCACGGAGGGCGCGTTCTTGCGCTACGGCGACCTCCTGCAATTGTTAGAAAACCATGAGGGCAAGACAGCTTGGTTCGTCGAGCGTCGTAAAACGCTCGTCGGCAGCGCCAACAAGAAGCCCAGCGCCATCATGGGCAAGTTTCGCAACATCGTCAGTTGGTACGATTTTCGTCACAACGGCATGGCCTACCCGCTCATCAACCCCATCCTTTTGTGGGACATCCACTGCAGCACAGCGCTCCACCGCTGGAAGTCACGCTCCGGAGTGGACTTGGAGCGCTGGTTTGCCACCATCGGCGAATACGAGGCCATCTCGTCGTTGGCTGGTTTGTTGGCCGATGATCCGGCCGCGACCTTGCCGGTGATCCTTCCCTCCGGAGAGGCGCGCACCCTGACAGCCCAGCGCCTGGGCCATCCGCTCTTGTCCGCGCAAAAGCGCGTGTGCAACGACTTGGAGGCGCTGAGCACGGGCCAGGCCTTGCTCGTCACCGGCTCCAACATGTCGGGCAAGAGCACGTTCTTGCGCGCCCTGGGGGTCAACTGCGTGCTGGCGTTTGCGGGCGGCCCGGTCATCGCCCAGCACATGTCGCTGCCCCCCTTGCGCTTGGGAACGAGCATTCGCGTGAGCGACTCGCTGAGCAGCGGCGTCAGCCACTTTTATGCTGAGGTGCAAAAGCTGGCGCATGTGGTGGAGCTCTCGCGCAGCGGGGGCGAGCCGGTGTTGTTCTTGCTCGACGAAGTCCTGCACGGCACCAACTCACGCGAGCGTCAGTTGGGCGCGCGTTGGGTGCTGGCTGAGTTGCTCAAGCTGGGCGCATTGGGCGTGATCACCACCCACGACATGGAGCTGTGCCGGCTGCCGGATGAGCTGATGACCTACGTGCGTCAACATCACTTCCGTGAGCTGGTGGTCGAGGGCGAGATGACCTTCGACTATCTGCTGCGCCAAGGGCCCGTCACCTCGGGCAACGCGCTGCGGCTGATGCGTAAGGTGGGGCTCGCGGTGCCGCTGGACGGGTGAGTGGCCACTTGGCGTTGAACAGCCGCCGCTCAAGAAGCCAGCATCTCGCCCAACAACTCGACCATCATCGCCCCCGTACTGCCGTGCTTGCGCTCGGTCACCTGCCCGCCGTGCGCTTCCTTCATCAGGTCGGCCATGCCCACCAAACCCACGAGCTTGCCGTGCTCGTCCACCACGGGCATGCGCCGCACCTGGGCCTTGGCCATCAATTGCGTGAGTTCGTCCAGGCTCGCGTCCGCAGACACCGTGAGCAGCTTCTTGGCCATGGCCGAAGCCACCTGACCATGCATCAGCGCCACGCCTTGCGTATACGCGGCCATGCAGATGTCTCGGTCCGTGATCATACTCACCGGCTTACACTGCTCATTGACCACCACCAGCGCGCCCAGATCGTGTTCCCACATCAAACGCGCGGCGTCATTGAGGGTGGCGAACGGGCCGCACGTGATCACGGTGGCTTGCATGACGTCACTGACCATCGCTTCGCGCTTTTTCGTCTTGCTGGCCGCTTTGGGTGCGACCTTGTCCGTGGTCTTGGGCGCGGTCTTATCTGCTGTCTTGGGCGCGGCCTTGCGCGGGGTTTTGCGCGGCTTGGACGTCGGCTCCTGTGCGCTGAGGCGCTTGGCCGTGACGCGCGGGGCCTTGGCCTTCTTGACGCTCGGCTCCGGACGGGGACCCTCTTCAATCAAGTGCAGTTTGACTACGGACATGACGACCTCCTCGAATTTGTGGCCCGACCCTGCGCCGGGTCCCGCTCTGCATACAAATTTTCAGGCTTTTTTGGCCGGAAGGTGACGGCTTCGCAACAACCAGGCCACCAGACTGTTTCAGGACACAACGCGGTCCTGGGGCGCACGTCCAGCCGCCCACCGCCACCCATGGCCCCAAGGCACTAAGCGCGCCCCTACGGTACGGCGCAACTCCGCGGCTGCCGCGGACCGGTCCGGCAGGGGCATTTCGGCACGCTGCGCGTACGTGTTGGTCAGCTGACGCACGTGATCAATCATGCACGCCAATTCGGTCAGCACACCATGGATCACCTCACCAGTTTGGGATCTCGTTTCGGCGCCGCGCGCAGTTCACTTGCCTTCAAGAGCCGGCGCGCCCTGCTCGGCGCACTCGGGATCTTGGTCTTTTCTTGCCTACCCCAAAGCCAACCCGTAGCGCCCAAGGTGAGCCCCGGCGCGCAGCTGGGGCTTGCCCCCACGGATACCGGCCAGGCGGCGCCCTTTGCGCTGGTCCACGCCGCCCCCCAAGGCAAAACCGTGGGCGACCCAGCCATCCAGCTGGTGTTTTCCAGGCCCTTGCGGGCCCTGGGCATCGACGTACCCGTTCCCAATCACATAGCGCTCACACCCGCGGTGCCAGGACATTGGGAATGGGTCGGTGTCCACGGCCTCACGTTCGTGCCGGACGCTGGGTATCTGCCCCGGGCCTCCGCGTTCGAGGTGGTCGTACCTGCCGCGCTGCGCGCGCAAGACGGCACCACCCTAGGCAAAGAGTCGCGCCTGCGTTTTGAGACTCCACGTCCTGTGGTCAGCCAGGCGTGGCCCAACGACCAGTGGAGTGAACATGTGCCGCGCGATGTCATCGAGCTCACTTTTTCTCAGCCGGTGCGCGTAGCCGACATCACAGACTATTTGAGCGTTTCTGCCGGTGAAACCAGCGTCCCCGTTGAGGTTTCCGCGGGCAAGACCCCCTACAGCTTGCTCATCAAGAGCAAACAGGGTTGGCCCCTGGCCAGCACCATCAACTATGCTGTGCGGCCCGGCTATCACTCGACCGAAGGGACACTGGGAGCTGATCAAGCTTTTCAAGGCGCGTTCAAGACCTACGGCCCGCTGACGGCCCAGATCGAGTGTGATCGCAAGGCCGACGGCACCTGTCGCCCTGAGGGCGGCCTGCGCCTCGAACTCTCTAACCCTGTGCCTGCTCGCAAGCTCGCGCAGGCGATCCGCGCCGAGGGCGCCAGCTTGCACGTCGATCAAGATTGGGCCAACGACACCACGACCCGCCACTTGATGCTGGAGACCAACCTGGTGCCGCGCAGCAAGTTCAATGTCGTCATCGATCAAGTCGTCGACATATATGGACAACCCCTCAAGTGGGTCAAGGACCGCAGCGTGGTCGTGGGAGACCGGCGTCCTCGCGTCAGCGTCGGATTTGACGGGGAATTGTTTGGCGAGACCCACGGCCAGTTCCAAGTCGGGGCAGTCAACGCCTCGTACGAGCTGGTGCTGGCCCCGCTCAGCGCTAGCGAATTGATGGAGCTCTACGCCGAGCCCAGCACGGCCGTGTACGCGCGCCTGGTGCAGTTGCCGCAGGCCAAAAAACGCCGGGTCGCTGTCGGCGCACTCAACGAGCGCACCCTTGAAAACGTCCGCTTGGATGAAGTCACCCAGCGCGGGCCGTTCGCTCTGGGCATTTCCTACCAGAGCGAGGGGCGCGCCCAGTACATCACCCGCATCGCTCAGCGCACCAACCTGGCCGCCACGGTCAAGCAAGGGCGCGCGCAGTCCCACGCTTGGGTGACCGACAACCGCACGGGCGCTCCCGTCGCCGGCGCTGAGCTGAGTGTGCTCGGAAGCAGCGCACGGACGCGCAGCAATCAGGACGGCCTGGCCGAATTGCCCTCGGGACTCTTTGTAGCCAGTGCTGAAAAAGAGCTGCCCCGCAATTGGCTCCACATCACCACCGCCTCCGATGCACTGGTTCGCCCCAGCGACCAGACGATCGGCAGTTGGCGCATCGCCGTCGATTGTGACTTTTGGAACGATGAGCACGATCTCGCCTTCTTATTCCCGGAGCGTGACCTGTTTCGCCCCGGCGAAAAGGCTTGGATCAAAGCCTACGTGCGGCGTCCTCAGACAAGCGGCAATCGACCACTCGTAGAGCAGGCACTCACCCTCACGCTGCAGTCGCCCAGCGGCGAAATCGTGGAGCAAAAGCAGCTCACCACCAACGCATTTGGCGCGGCATCTACGCAGATCACCATCCCCGGCTCGGCTGCGCTCGGCTACTTTTCCGTACTGCTCCATCGCGCTCCCTCGCCCGAGCAGAGCGAACCCTTGGCCAGCACCAGCCTGCAGGTGGCTGAGTTTCGACCGGCCGAGTTCGAGGTCAAGGTGAACACGGCACAGCCCGCGGTGCTCGCCAACCAAGAAGCCCACTACCAAGTCACGGGCAGCTATCTGTACGGCGGGCTCATGAAGGACGCACGCCTGGAGTACAGCATCGCGCGCCGCCCCAGCTCGTTTCGTCCGCCCGGCAGCGACGACTACGATACCTCGGACGAAACCTGGCAGTACCATGAGCCTTACCGATCGTACGATCCCCTGCTGAAGACCGATGAGGCCAAGCTGGATGCATTTGGCCGCTGGGACATCAAGTGGCCGGCCCGGTTCGAGCACCAAGTGGGCCCTGAGGTCTTGGATCTCGAGGCCACGGTCTATGATTTGAGCGGCCAGACCATCAGCGGGCGCAGTGGCGTGCTGGTGCATGCTGCAGACCATTACATTGGGATCCACCACCCCGAGAGTTACCTGGTGGATGCGCCGGGCGTCGTTCGCCCCGGCATTCGCGCCTTTTCACCTGCTGGCGTCCCGGTAGCCGGACGGCGGGTAGATGTCCAACTCTACCGCTTGCGCTGGACCCAGGCGCGCCAAGCGGGCAGCAATGGCAGCAGCGAGACCGTGAGTGAAGTGGTGCGCGACTTAGTTTCCAGTTGCAGCGTGACCACGGCAACGCTCGACCAGAGTTGTGAGCTGTCCGTGAAGGATGGCGGTGAACACATCATTCGCGCCTCCTCGACAGACGCTGCCGGCCGCCGCACTTATGCCTCCAGCAGCATCTATGCGCTCGGCGGCGGTCGCGCGGCGGCGTTTCGCGACGAGGACGAGCGCGCGCGCGTAGAGCTCACGCCCGATCGCAAGCTGTACGTGCCCGGACAAACGGCGCGCATCCTCATCAAATCTCCGTTCGAGCGGGCGCGCGCCTGGGTCACCATCGAGCGGGAGAACGTGGTGCAGCAGCGACTGATCACCGTGGAGGGGGCCACGCCGACGCTCAGCGTACCCATCACCGACGCGATGCGCCCCAACGTATTCGTGGGTGTGCACCTGCTGGAAGACCGCAAAACACTGGGAAAAAAGGCCCACGCAGTCGCGCAGAGCTACCGGCTGGGCTACGCGGAGTTGCGCATCGATCCGGAGCGCCAACGCCTGCAGGTCACCGCACAGTCGGACCGCAGCGATTATCGCCCGGGTGACGAGGTCAAGCTCAACTTCAAGGTCCAAGATCAACAGGCACGGCTCCGCAAAGCTGAGATCGCGGTGTTTGTGGTGGATGAAGGGGTGCTCAGTTTGAGTGGTTTTCAGCTCCCTGATCCGCTGTTGCCATTCACCGCGTCGCGCCCCCTGCGCGTCGAAACGCACGAGGCCCGAGAGACCATGGCGCGCCTCATCGGCCTAGAAGCCAACGAGAGCGAGAACAAAGGTGACGCCGGGGGTGACGGTGGGGAGGCCCGCAGTGACATGCTCACCACCGCCTACTTCAATCCTTCCATCCTCACCGACGCGCGCGGACAGGCCCAGGTCACGTTCAAACTGCCCGACAACTTGGGGCGCTTCCGCATCATGGCGCTCGCCGTCACCGACGATGACCGCTATGGAAAGGGTGAAAATAGCTTCAACGTCAATCGTCCGCTGATGGTCAGGCCGGCCCTACCTCGCTTCATCCGCGCGGGAGACGAACTCGAACTCAGCGCAGTGGTCAGTGGCCTGGGCAATTCCCCCGGGCCAGTCCACGTGGTCGTATCTACGCAAGGTCTCGAGCTGCTCGGCTCCGCCCAAGCTGACTTCGACCTCCCGAAAGACGCCTCGCACCTCGTCAGTTTCCGTGCTCGGGCCAAAGCTCCTGGCTCCGCGCAGATCCAGTTCCGGGCCGCGAGCGGCCAAGCCAGCGACGCCGTAACGCTCAGCCGCCGCGTGCAGTCCCCGGCCACGCTCGAGACCGTGGCCCTGTACGGGAAAACGCAAAAGGCCGAGGCCTTTGCTCTCGGAGCCCTCGATGAGGCGCGACCAGACATGGGTGGGCTGGACGTCACACTGTCGTCCAGCGCGCTCGTTGGACTCAAGGGCGGGTTCGAACAATTGTGGGATTACCCGTATTTGTGCAGTGAACAGCTGGCGAGCCGCATCTTGCCGCTGGTGATGTTGCGGGAGTTGGCGGGCCTGTACGGGGTGGCCCTGCCAGCCGACGCTGATCAGCGGGTGGAATACAACGTCGCCCAATTGCTCCGCCGCCAACAAGGTGATGGCGGGTTTGCCTTCTGGCCCGAGCTCCACGGCAGCGACCCTTGGGTCTCAGCTTACGCGCTGTGGGTCCTCCACGAAGCGCAGCGTAAGGGCTTCTCTGTCCTGCCCAGCGTACTCGAACGCGGAACGCGCTACCTGCGTGATGTGAGCAACCAACGTGATCAGGCGCACTTGGCGACGGCGACGTTTGCGACGTTCGTGCTGAGCCGGCTGGGCAAGCCTGACGTGCACACCATCAATGCCTTGCTCCCGCTTTTGGCGCAGATGGACGTGGAGAGCCAATTCTTGCTCGCCTGGGCCGCCGCCTCGACCGACGCTGCGGGCATCAAGAAGCAGCTCTTGGATCGCGTGCAGGGTGCCATCACGCCGCGGGGAAATCGTGCTGAAGTCACCGCCCCCGCGGGTGACGCCTGGGCGGCCCGCTTTGGATCGAGCACACGTCTGCACGCCATCGCGCTGAGCGCCTTGCTCTCTCTTGCACCCGACCACCCGTTGGCGGCCCCGCTGGTGCGCTCGCTGCTTGAAGCCAGAGACGGGGGACACTGGGAAAACACCCAAGAATCCGCTTTTGCCCTGCTCGCTCTGCACGACTACCAGCAGGCGCAGGAGCGCGAAGAGCCGCAGTTCGACGCGCTCGTCTTCATGCGGGATCAGCTGCTCGGCAAGAAGCGCTTCGTCGGTCGCAGCACCCAAGCCCAAGAGTTTTCGGTTGCGATGCACAAGCTGGTGGCGGGAGCGCCCCTCATCTTTGAGCAGAAGGGCAGTGGCACACTCTTCTTCGAGGGTCGGCTCAAGTACGCGCGGACGGAGCTGCCCAAGACCGCGCTCGAAAGCGGATTTTTGATCAAAAAGCACATCGTGCCCTACGCGCCCGGTGCAAATGCGGGGCTCGGTAGCTCAGACGCAGTTTCCTCGGTCAAACATGGTGACTTGCTGATCGTGGAGCTCACTGTCTTAAACCCTACCCGTCGGCGTTTCGTGGTCATCGATGATCCATTGCCAGCGGGGTTTGAGGGGATCGATCTGAGTCAAGCGACCGCCCAAGGCACGCTCGCGACACTGCTCGGCGGGGCACAAGCGGACAGTAACCAGGTGTGGCATCGCCAAGAGCTGCGGGATGATCGAGTGTTGTATTTTGTCGACGACCTGCCCCCAGGCATTCACATCTACCGCTACCTCGCGCGGGCAACGACGCGCGGACGTTTCATCGTGCCGCCCTCCGTGGCCAAGGAGATGTACCACGAGGAAGTCTATGGCCGCACGGCAGCGCAGGAGCTGACGGTGCAATGAAAGGTCTGCGGCGCGTTCAGATGCGCGCGCGCCGGGCGCTGCTCGTCAGCGCGATCGCTGGCAGCGCCCTGGGCGCGTGTGGCGGCTCTGCGCTGTGGATCAACTCCTACGTCCAGCCGATGCCCCGCGCCCTTCTGCAGCAGAGCGCACAAGGCCAACGCATCTTGGATCGCGACGGGCAATTGCTCGCGCGCCGCATGAACGCTGATCAAGTATTTGCAGTGCATCTTCCGCTGGAGGCGGCCGGTCCGCACCTCGTGGACGCGGTGATCGCCGCAGAAGATCAGCGCTTCTTTCGACATCCTGGCATCGACCTGCTCGCCATGGCGCGCGCACTTTCGTCCAGCGTGCGATCGCTTTCGCTGCGTTCAGGCGCCAGCACCATCACCCAACAGCTGGCGCGCACCACCTTCACTCGCCCCCGCACGCTCGCGGGCAAGTGGAAGGAAATGGCCGTGGCGCTCTGCATCGAGCGCCAGTTGTCCAAGCGGCAAATCCTGGAACTCTACCTCAATCGCGTGCATTTTGGCCCCAAGCTGCTGGGCGCTCAAACGGCCGCCGAGCACTATTTTGGCAAGCCGCTGGCTGCCCTGGATCTGTCTGAAACGGCCACGTTGGTCGGACTGTTGCGTGGGCCCTCCGTGTTTGACCCCACGCGCTACCCCGAGCGCGCCCGCCGTGAGCGAGCGCGCGTCCTTTTGCGCATGGTGGAGCTGAATAAAATCACCCCAGCCCAATTCGCTGCGGCGCAGGAGCTACCCATCACCCTGCGGCCTGCGCCGCCACTGCCCGGCGCGCGCCACTGGGTGCGCCACTTGGCCCGCACCCACTCCGCGCCCGTGGTGCGGTCCACCTTGCATGGACCGTTGCAGCGTGAGGTAGAGACCCTAGTCGCCCATCGCCACCGCGCGCTGGGGCAGCATCAGACGGACACGACGGCCGTCGCCGTGGTGGTGCTCGACAACGTCTCGGGCGATGTCCTTGCCTACGTAGGCTCGGCCGATTTCAAAAGTGTGCGGGACTTGGGTGAAAACGACGGAATTTTAGCGCTGCGCCAGCCCGGGTCAGCCCTCAAGCCCTTCATCTACGCCCAAGCCATGGATGACTTGGGCTTTGACCCCACCACGCCCCTTCCCGATGAACCCCAGCACTTCAAGGCCGGCGAGCACTTCTATTCACCCCGCAACTTTGACCGCAAGTTCCGCGGCCAAGTCCGCTTGCGGCGGGCCTTGACCAATTCCCTCAATGTCCCAGCCGTCTACACGCTCGACAAGCTGGGGGTTCATCAGGTGCTCACCAAGTTGAGAGAATTGGGATTCGGCACCCTCCAGCAACCGGCCGAACATTATGGCCCTGCCCTGGCCCTCGGGGATGGCGAGGTCACTCTGCTCGACCTCACCGGCGCCTACGCCAGCCTGGCCCGGGGTGGACTGACTCTCACGCCCCGCTGGACCATCGATGAACCCAGCGCGCCCGGGGAGCGCGTGCTGTCGGCGGAAGCGGCGGCGATGATGAGCGAAATGCTCTCCGACGATGCGAGCCGCCGCGAGGCGTTTGGGGCCATCAATTCCCTTGATTTGCCCTTCGCCGTCGCGGTCAAGACCGGCACCAGCAAGGGTTACCGCGACACTTGGACCGTGGGATACACCAAGGCCATCAGCGTCGGGGTGTGGGCGGGTAACTTTGATGGGCGTCCCACGGATCGCATGACAGGCGCCTCGGCTGCGGGACCCCTCTTTCACTCGGTGTTCATGACCGTAGCGCGTTTGCTTGGCAGTCGCGTCACCGCGCCGGGACGCACCAGGCCTCTACATGACGTGCCACTCGAGTCCCGGCGCATCTGCGCCGAGGGTGATCCATGGACACTCACCGACTGCCCCCACACGCTGCTCGAATGGTTGGCGTCGGATCGAATCGGCACGCGCAGCGGAGATGAAAGCGACGCGACCAGTCCTGGCCGCGCTGGACCACTGGGCGCGCCCACTCCCTCGATAACGTATCCTAAGGCGGGCATGGTGTTTTCTTACGATCCAGCCGTCGCCGAACACCGCCAGAAGCTCCTGTTCAAGCTCGATCGGGCGTCCAGCGGCCAGCCCGCCACCCTCTACCTCAACGGGCAAGCCTTGACTGCAGTGGCCGGAAGAGCTGAATGGTCCGTACGCCCCGGCCACTACGAACTCTACGCCGAGGCGCAGGGTAGGCGCAGTGATGTGGTGCAGTTTGTGGTGCGTTGACCAACCCAGTGGGCGCCTGCACCAAAAACGAAAACTCCCCGGCAGCCTGGTGAGGCGCGCCGAGGAGTTCGTACTTGAGCCGTAGTTCAGCTCGGGTGATGGGGGATGTGCTTATTGCCGTGAATGCGCATGCCATAAAAGGAGCGCCACACGAAGTAACACGAGATCAGGAAGAACCCGACCGACAGCGCGCGCACCAGTACCGGGCGGTCCGCCAAGGACACCGCGAGTTCTAGGGCGAGCAAGCCAAACAGCGTGGTGAACTTGATGATGGGGTTCATGGCTACCGAGCTGGTGTCCTTGAACGGGTCGCCCACGGTATCACCCACCACAGTGGCAGCGTGCAAGTCGGTGCCTTTGGCGTGCAGCTCCACCTCCACCACCTTCTTGGCGTTGTCCCACGCGCCACCAGCATTGGCCATGAACACTGCCTGGAAGAGCCCAAACAGCGCGATGGCGATCAGGTAACCGATGAAGAAATACGGTTCGTAGAAGGCAAACGCCAAGGTGGAGAAGAACACGGTCAAGAAGATGTTGAACATGCCCTTTTGCGCGTACAAGGTGCAGATCTCCACCACGGCCTTGCTGTCCTCAGTGGAGGCGGCCTGGTCGGTATCGAGCTTGATGTTCTTCTTGATGTACTCCACCGCCCGGTACGCGCCGGTGATCACCGCCTGAATGGACGCACCGGTGAACCAATAGATGATGGAGCCGCCCAAGATCATCCCGAGCAAGAACGGCGGATGCAAGAGCGACATCTTGGCGATCGCCGCGGTGTCCGTGAGGCCCTTGGTGAGCGCCATGATGGTAGCAAAGATCATGGTCGTGGCGCCCACCACCGCAGTACCAATGAGCACCGGCTTGGCCGTAGCTTTGAAGGTGTTGCCGGCCCCATCGTTTTCCTCCAAGAGGTGCTTGGCGCGCTCGAAGTTGGGCTCGAAGCCAAATTTGGTCCTGACCTCGTTCACCACGTCGGGCACGTTTTCGATGAGGGACAGCTCGTACACCGACTGGGCGTTGTCGGTCACCGGACCGTACGAATCGACGGCGATGGTGACCGGACCCATGCCAAGAAACCCAAAAGCCACCAAACCAAACGCGAACACGGCCGGCGCCAACATCAGATCGGGAGGGAATCCCTCCGTCACTTGAGCTGCCACGCCCATGAGCACGGCCAGCACCACACCCATCCAATAAGCGCTGAAGTTGCCCGCGGTCAGGCCAGACAGCACGTTGAGCGACGCGCCACCTTCTTTGCTGGCCTCCACGCATTCACTGACATGCCCAGACTTGGGCGAGGTAAAGACCTTGATGAGCTCGGGGATGATGGCGCCGGCGAGCGTGCCGCAGGTGATGATGGTGGAGAGCTTCCACCACAGCGTGCTGTCGCCATCCAGGTTGGGGATCAACAGGTAACTGGCCGCGTACGTGACCACGACGGAGATGATGGAGGTGAGCCACACCAAGAAGGTGAGCGGCGCTTCGAAGTCCATGCTGTCGGCCGTCTTGTAACGGGCGCCCTGGATGAAATCGTTGACGATGTACGAGAAGCCGGAGGCGGCCACCATGAGGATGCGCATGACGAAGAGCCACACGATGAGCACCACCTGAACGGCTGGATCCTTGACGGCCAGCAGGATAAAGCTGATGAGCGCGACGCCCGTTACGCCATAGGTCTCAAAGCCGTCCGCGGTGGGGCCCACGGAGTCGCCCGCGTTGTCTCCCGTGCAGTCGGCGATGACACCCGGGTTGCGCGCGTCGTCCTCTTTGATGTTGAAGACGATCTTCATCAAGTCCGAGCCAATATCGGCGATTTTGGTGAAGATTCCGCCGGCGATGCGCAAGGCACTGGCGCCCAGGGACTCACCAATGGCAAAGCCCAAAAAGCACTTGTACGCCAGGGCGCTGGGGATAAAGAGCAGCACCAAGAGCATGAGCAAGAGCTCGATCGAAATCAAAAGCATGCCGATGCTCATGCCGGCACGCAGTGGGATCTCGTACACGTCGTAGGGCTTGCCGCGGAGCGCCGCAAAAGCCGTTCGTGAGTTGGCAAACGTGTTGACGCGAATGCCAAACGCGGCCACCGCCACGCTGCCCGCGATGCCCACCAAGCTGAAGCCCAGGATGAGCGCAATCTCGCCGACCGATTTACCGTGGATGGGGCCAAAGTAGGCCACGATGACCAAGCTGATGAACGCCCACAGTACGCCGATGAACTTCATCTGCGTAGCCAGGTAAGTCTTGCACGTCTCGTAGATCAACTCGGAGACTTTGCGCATCTCCTCGTGAACCGGCAGCTTGCGCAGCTGATTGTAGGTGACGATGCCAAACAGCAGTCCCAAAAAGCAGATGAAGAGACCCCCCAGGAGCAGCGTGTGCCCATTGGTTCCCAGCATCTCGACTGACCCGAGATCCGGCAATTCAAGATCAAACTCGCTCTTGGGGTGAGCTCCCACTATCGTTTCGGTACTTACATTCATTGAAAACGTTCCCTCAGCATGCCCTCACGGCAGGCGCGAGCGACAATGGTCACCGTGCCCGCCATCCAACGCCGCGGACCTTACCAAGCTGGCCAGATTGAGGAAAGTAAGCCCCCAAGGAAAGAGCACAACCGGGCGCTAAAAGCCGAGGCGGGTCACGTCCTACGACGGCTCGTTAGGGGATTGCCACGACGTAGCTAGTGATGGAGGCCGGGGGAACGCTGACCACGACCGACCAATCCTCTACCGAAAGGACGTCCAGCTGCGCCAAGTCTTCCTCACGCGAAGTGCGGTAGACTCTCATTTCTTGCCCGATGTTGCGAAGCGATGTCAGATCGAGTGTGTAGTTGCGGGTCTCTGTGGGACTGCCATTGCGCACCACGATAGACAGCGCGTCCCCTTGCTTGTTCACGGCAGCAACCATGTCGCTATCATCGATGTCCACCAACTGAGCGCCAGGCCGAATGAAGCGACTGAAGCCCGCGTGCATGAAAAATCGCTTGATGGGCGTAAACGTCTGCTGACTGTCATTCAACGTGAAACTGGCCCAGCTGCGACTGGGATCACCCGCTTGCCAATCCACCCAAGCTTCGGCCTCAAGCTCGCGCAGATCTTGGATGATGCGACCGGCCATGAACAGAGCCGCCTCCAGATCGTCACTGATGTCTTGACCAAGTGGCCCTGACTCCGACTGCCATAGGCGCTTGCCCAATTGATCGGCCAACGCCCGCAGCTCTCGGCGTTTGGTCCCGGCGTAAGAGTGCACGTTGAGTTGCCCAATCAGGCTCTGCGTCTCGGCATCAAAGCCTTGCAGGTTGCGCACGGCGTCGTCCATGCTGTTCTCATCGGAGGCGCTCACCACCGTGTCCGTGAGGCCTTTTTCAGCGAGACTTTGCGCGACCTGTCGAATGATCAGCGCTTGACTGGCTGGATCGAAGTGACAGCCCTCTTGCGAGCCGTTTGATTTCCACCAATCGGCATAGGGCTCGTTGAGCGGCTCCAGCGTGCGGAAGATGACCCCATACTCATCACGGTAGTGCAGCACGACTTCGCTCAAATAGTCGGCAAAATCGTCGTAATAGTCGGCCTTCAAATTGTCGCGCCCGCTTGCGCTGCCCGATGCACAGCCGCTTTCGGTCATGAAGTACGGAGGTGAGTTGGAGAACGCTTCCAGCACCAAATCGTTCGTCTGCTCAGCGATGCGTAGCAAGACCGCGCGTTGCTCGGCGTCACTGTCCCAGGTAAACGAGCCGTCTTCACGCTGAAACCCGGGCATCTCGCGGTGCTCACTCATGTGCTCGTGGCTCGGGTTTTCTCCGCCGCCGATGTTGTAGCGAAAGATGTTGTAGCCAAGGCCAGCGACTGGGTCGACGACGGCGTCCACCACCTTGTTGCGCGCGGCTTCGCTCCAGCCTCCCACGTGATGCGCCCACCAACACAAGCTGGTCCCCCAGCCCTCAAACAGCTGATGCGGCTTGTCCACGTCGACCTTGACCAAGGTCGTGCCCGGGGCCGCCACGATGGTGGGACGCACCTCGTCCATCGCACCGCCCGTCGCCGCGTCGCGCCCACCTGCCCCCGCCTGTTGCCCGCCCGATCCAGCGACCCCACCTGCGCCTGAGGTGTGCCCCCACCCGCCGCTCGCCGTCGAACTACCGCTTGCTGTCGACGTGCCGCCCGCGGCGGTGTCCGTGGAGCCCCCGCCTACACCGCTCAGCTCCGCTATCGTGCCGTCCTGTCCCTGCCCACACGACAGTGCGGCACACAGAGCCAGGCTCGAGCTTCTGCGAATGAAGGTTGCGCTGGCCAAGTCGAGGGTCCTCAGCCCTGGGGGGTACCGGCGCCGACAGCGAAGTCAAGGTGAGCGCAGCCATCAACGCGCGCGCAGTCCCTCGATCAACCGCTATTGGCGGACAATTCCGGACGTGCTTCATCTCAAGCCTCTCATGCTCTTGCGCTCGCTGCGCAGCCCAGCTCAAGTAGCCGCGTGGCAAAAACGGCAACGGTCTACCGTCTCACCGTCGAACTCTCCGACATCGACCGCGGACTCTACGAGACGCTCGACTTTCGCGTCGCGCAGCACCCCTCGGAGGGCCTGGATCGCGTCGTGGCGCGCATCCTTTCGTACGCCCTGCTCCATGAAGAATATCTCGAGTTTGGCCGCGGCATCTCCGACGGAGACGAGCCGGACTTATGGTCCCACGATCTCACCGGGCGGCTCCTGCATTGGATCGATGTAGGAACCCCCAGCGCCGATCGCATCCACGCAGCCAGCAAAAAGGCGTCGAACGTGAGCATCGTATGTCACAAACGCCCCGACGCCCTGGCGCGGGAAATGGCGGGGCGCCGTGTCCACAACGCCGAGGCCATCACTGTCTTGTACTTGGAACCCACATTTGTCGAACGCCTCGCGAACGTCCTGGACCGCACCAGCTCATGGACCATCGTATACACCGATGGCGAACTCAACGTGACCGTCGGCAATGAAAGTTTTGCCACCTCCGTCGCTCGTGCGTCGCTGTCCAGCATCATCGCTACATAACGCTCAGAAGGAGGAGCGCGGCCCCAACACCAGCTAGTTGCAGGCTGGCTGGTCGATGGCGCGAAATTGCAGGTCACCCGCAGCATCGACGCCAGCTGCGCTGATCCGCGGTTTCTCCAGCCAGACGTCTCGGGCAAACACATCGACAGCCAAGTCGAGACCAGCAGCCTTGAGCTTGGCCGCAAAGCCCGTGCTCTTGCTCAACGCACCCACGTCCACCCAAAGTTGAGCCGCTGAGGATTTGGGATAATACACCTTGATCAAGTCCCGCATCAGCGCGCCTTTGCGCACCATCAAAAGCAACCTGGTCACCTTGGACTTCAAGTAGCGCTCGACCTTTTGGTCCGTAGCGATGGGCGTGAACTTGGAGTTGATGGTCAAATATGGACTCTGCGGGTGCGCGGGGTAGGCCGTGGTGATGCGCAGATCAAACGAAAGGGGCGCCTCACTTTCCATGATGAAGCGGTAGTCGAGCAGGTTCTCGTTCGTCGAAAGGTAAGTGAACGAAAAGCCCGTCTTGCTCTTGTACATGGCCTCCTTGTTTTCAATCAGTCCCGCATAGGGCGTTGTGGGCACACCTTGGGCGCTCGCCGAGATGATGACAAAGACGCTGTACTTGGCTGCGTCATCCTTCTTGAAGATGTAGGTCGAAAAGAGCGCCGGGGAAAAGACCTGTCCGTTGTGGAGCTCTGGCGCGACGAAGACTTGCCCGGACACCTTGGAGCCCCAGTCGAGCTTACTCGTTACGGCAAACACCGCGCTCGATTGCGTGCGATCGAGGAAGAGAAAGAGCGCATCGAACTTGGCGCGGTCCGTCATCGTGTCAGCGATGGCCTGCCAATTGGCAAAATGCGCCCCCGGCATGGCCGCCCGCGCGGGGAGCGGCTTGTCGTGGCTAATTTCCGTGCGCTGCATCAGCATATTGGCGCTGAACACCGCGTGGGCATGGTCCGCACCCGAGCCCGTGAGGGGGTGCGGCGAAGGCTGCGCGACGAAGCCGTCGTGCCGCTGATGCATGGTGTTGACGGAGTAGTACGTTCCCACGGCGTCGGTCATGCCATCCAGGCAGGATTGAGTGCTGACGAAATCATTCACATCCTGCTCGCTCAAAGTAGAAAACGCCTCGAAGTCATCGCTGAGTTCGGAGTCAGTCAGCTGGATCGACTCTCCATGCACGTAGTGGCGCATGATCTCTTTGAAAGCGGCCTCTGACTGCTTCCACTCCGCCGACGAACGATACTCATTGAGCACCTCTTCTACGGTTGGCGTGGGTGGCTCGGGTGTTTCGACCGTATCCCCAACTGCTGGCTGCGGCGGCGCCTGGCTGCTCGTCTGTTTGGCCCCGCACGCGGAGAGAAGAGCGACCGCAACCAACCACCCCGACTTTGTCCTATTTCTCATCATTCCCTGCTGACTCCGCGCGGCAAGCTACCAGAGCTTTGGTGAGAACACACCACGCTCAAAACAGCATGGCATTGCGCTCCTCATCGCAAACACGTCAAGTGCACGCCGCTAGCCCGGGCCCCGCGTGGACGACAATGAGTGGCTCAGCCACAAGCCACTGACAGCATCTCCGTAACGTCCTCGGCGCGCTCCGTGCTCCGAGCAATTAACGCCGCCGGAGCGCAGCTCCCCACAACCTCACAGTGTCCTCACCACCCCTAGCGCGAAAGCCCCCCGATGTTCGCAAAGCGAACGAGCCGCGATTCACTTCCCTCGCCAATCTGCGCTCGCTGCGTCACCCACCCCCTCACTGCGTGCTCAAGATCATACAGAAGTTGCTCTCGAAGCGTGGGTATGATCTAGCGGCTACATGAGTGTGGCGGACTGGATGAGGCGGCCGACGTCGAGAGAATTCGAGGAAGCAGATCTAGGCGACCCGAGAAGGACACGACGCCTCTGCGAAATCGCCGAGGGTGTTTCAGTGGACCCTTCGGCGAGTTTTCCGAAGATTTTCAGCACCTCAGCAGAGCTTGAGGGGTTCTATCGCTTTCTGCGCAACGAGCATTTTGGATGGGAAGAGATTCTTGAACCGCATTGGCGTGCGAGCTGCAGGCGAGGAGCAGAGCTTGAGGAATGCTTGGTGATTCACGACACCACGGAGTTCAACTTTCGTGGAGAACGAGACGGAGTAGGGCCTACGTCGTCCAATGGGAAAGGCTTCTTCGCACATGCGTCGCTTCTCGTGGGACTCGATGCCACCTGGACGCCGCTCGGACTAGTGTCGCTGGAGCAGTATGCGCGCGGGAAGGGGCGCAAACCGAAGACGCCCAAGGCAGGAGAAAACTCTGAGGGACAGCGATGGCTTCGAGGCGCTCGCTTGGCGGAGGAGCGGGCATGTGGACGTTTCGAGTGCATCCACGTGGCCGATCGCGAAGCCGATACGTTTTACTTTTTGCACGGATTGGTGGAATTGGGCACACGCTTCGTGGTGCGCGTCGCACAAGATCGTAATCTGGAGGACGAGGACGGAGAAAAACAACGCCTCCATGACACCTTGATGGGACTAGAAGCGACAGCAAGATTGCAGATCGAGCTGAGCGCCCGAGACAACAGGGGCAATGCCCGCAAGGCGCGCACGCATCCATCCCGAGGCAGCCGGACGGCGCAGATGAACGTAGCTGGAGTGACGGTCACAGTGCCCGAACCACGTGATGGTGCAAAACAGATCGAGATGAACGTAGTGCGAGTGTGGGAAGCAGCGTTGCCTGCGGGCGAGCCAGCGGTGGAGTGGGTACTTTGGACAAGCGAACCTATCAACTCGAGTAAACAACTCCGTAGGGTGGTGGACATCTATCGGGCACGCTGGCAGATCGAGGAATATTTCAAGGCGCTAAAGACTGGATGCAGTCTAGAGAAACGCCAACTGGAGTCCTTCGAGACGCTGTCGGCAGCAGTCGCGGTATTCGCCCCAGTCGCTTGGAAGATGCTACTTCTCCGCTCGATAGCGCGAAGTCATGCTGATTGCCCACCAAACACAGTGCTCACGCCACTGCAACTGAAGTACCTGGAACGCAAGTACAACAAGCCAATCGAAACCACGCGCGATGCGCTTCTTGCGACGGCGAAGCTAGGTGGTCACCTCAAACAAAACGGTGAACCAGGATGGCAGACTCTCGGGAAGGGCTACGAGACCCTCCTGGCTGGTGAAGCTTTTCTAGAAGTCCTCGCCGACCCATAGACTTGTGATCAATCTTGAGCACGCAGTGAGGGTGGGTGACTTCGCTCAGTAGCCGTTCGTCTGCTTCATTCCGTTGTCTCTTGTTGCGCACGGGGCCCCGGAGCCCCGTGCTGGGTCCTCGGCTCGCACGCGCGCCTGCGGCGCCGCCAAGCGACGAGGACGCCCCCACCTCACAGTGTCCTCACCACCCCTAGCGCGAAAGCCCCCCGATGTGGCGAAGCCACGAGCCGCGATTCACTTCCCTCGCCAGTCTGCGCTCACTGCGTCACCCACCCCATCACGCAGTGAGGGTGGGTGACTTCGCTCAGTACCCGCTCGTCTGCTTCGTTCCGTTGTTTCTTGTTGCGCACGGGGCCCCGCAGCCCCGTGCTGGGTCCTCGGCGCGCACGCGCGCCTGCGGCGCCGCCGACTATGTAGGAGGCGCCGGATTTTCCGGCGGTGGGTGGGGGTGAGGAGTCGACGGCTCTGCCGGCGCGACGAAAGAGCGCTCACCTAACAATGTCCCCACAACCATCCGCAAAAAGCCCCCCGATGTGGCGAAGCCACGAGCCGCGGAAAACCGCCGCCGACTATGTAGGAGGCGCCGGATTTTCCGGCGGTGGGTGGGGGTGAGGAGTCGACGGCTCTGCCGGCGCGACGAGGGGGTTCTCTAACCCCCTAAAAAAACAGCGGAGAGAGTGGGATTTGAACCCACGGTGGGCGTTAACCCACACCTGATTTCGAATCAGGCACCTTCGGCCACTCGGTCATCTCTCCGCCGCGGAACCTAGCCGCGGTCAGGCGACTGTCAAGCGGAACCGCACGCGGAAATTTCCCCTCCCAGGGCGCGCGCAGCGGAGGCGAGCACGACCTCAGGGAGGGGCAGGGCGGCGTCAGCTGCCCTGGGGGTGGGCCACCACAAACCGTGCGCCTCGCCCCACTCGGGAAGGTGAGCGATCCGTGAGCCTTCACACGTGATAGTTGGGAGCTTCTTCCGTGATGATCACGTCGTGGACGTGGCTCTCCCGCAAGCCCTGACCCGTCATGCGGATGAACTGCGCGTTCTTGCGCATGTGCTCCAAATTGGGCGAGCCAGTGTAGCCCATGGCCGAACGCAAACCGCCGACGGCCTGCGCGATGATGCGATGCAGCGGGCCACGGTGCGGCACACGCCCTTCAATGCCCTCAGGCACGAGTTTTTCGTCCGCTGTGCCGCCCTGACCATAGCGATCCTTGCTGCCGCGCTTCATGGCGCCAATGGACCCCATGCCGCGGTAGGTTTTGTAGCTGCGCCCTTGATACAGCACGATATCGCCCGGTGCTTCATCGGTGCCGGCAAACATCGAGCCCATCATCACTGTAGAGGCACCGGCCGCAATCGCCTTGGCTAGATCGCCTGAATACTTGATGCCTCCATCGCCGATCACTGGAATGCCGTGCTTGTCGGCTTCCATTGCGCAATCGGAGATGGCCGTGACCTGAGGAACGCCCACACCCGCCACCACGCGCGTCGTGCAAATGCTGCCGGGCCCAATGCCCACTTTGACCGCGTCCACGCCCGCATCAATCAGCGCGCGCGTCGCCTCAGCCGTGGCCACATTGCCCGCGACGATCTGCAAGTTGGGGTAGGTCTTGCGCAGATGTTTCACCGCTTCGGCGACACCGACGTGGTGGCCATGCGCCGTGTCCACCACGATCACGTCGACGCCTGCTTCAACCAGTGCCGCGGCGCGCTCGTCGCGGTCCTTGCCAGGACCAATGGCCGCACCGACCAAGAGGCGCCCGTGCATGTCCTTGACCGCAAGCGGGTTGCGCTCTGCCTGCAGCAGGTCCTTGATGGTGATGAGCCCGGCGAGGCGTCCATCCTCAACCACTAACAATTTCTCGATGCGGTGCTTGTGCAGTATCTCACGCGCCTCATCCGTGGGCACACCCGCAGAAACCGTGACCAGCTCCTTGGTCATCAGCGCAGCGACGGGCTGATCCAGGTTCTTTTCAAAGCGAATGTCGCGTGAGGTCAGGATACCCACCGGGCGCGCCCCCTTGACCACGGGCACACCAGACACGTTGTGCTGATGCATGACGTGCAATGCCTCACGCAAGGACTGCTCGGGTTCGACCGTGACTGGCTCCAAAATGACCGCAGTCTCGGCGCGCTTGACCTTGGCAACTTCCCGCGCCTGGTCCTTGACGCTGAGGTTCTTGTGAATGAAACCGATGCCGCCTTGGCGAGCCATCGTGATGGCCAAGCGCGCCTCAGTCACGCTGTCCATGGCCGCGCTCACCAAGGGAATGTTCAGTTGGATCCTCTTGGTCAGTTGCGCCTTCACGTCCACGTCCACCGGGAGCACGCTGCTCGCCGCCGGAACCAGCAGGACGTCGTCAAAAGTCAGACACTCGCGGAGACCTTGCTGAAGCATGGCAGGAAATACTTGAGCCCCCTGGGCCGGTCAACCTTGACCCGCAGCCAATGCAGTCAGGGGCCAATTTTTGTGGAATATCGCGCTTCTCGTTTGCGTTTACCTGTACAACTGACACCCCACCCCTCGCGCCCGCCGTGCTCCTCCCCTAGCGTGGCGTTCATGTTGCATAGGGCAAGTCAGGCGACCAGCGCACGTAGGCTTCTCACAACCGCATTTGGGTTCATCTCCACAGTTGCGGTTCTGACATTCTCACCAAACGCTCATGCAGATCGCTACTTGGCACTCGAGCCCATGACGGGCAAAAGCGTCCAGATTGACGGCATGCTGCGCGAATGGCCCTCGGGCTTTGCCACCCTATCGGTCGGTGGAGCCAAGTCCCAAAGCTCAGCGTTGGTGGGCTATGACGAACAGTATTTCTACTTTGCCGCCAAGATCAAAGACGCTCACTTGGTGCGCACCAAGTCCGGCTCCAAAGGCGAGGACAGGCTCTCACTTTCGCTGTACGTGCCCGCTTATCACGGCATGCCCAGCAAACACACCATCGATATTTACCCGGGCTTGCCCGGAAAACTGTCGGCGCTCGTCAAAGTGGACGGCAAGGCCGTGGCCGAAGCCGAAGCGGTTGAAAACCCAAATGATGGGGGATTTTTCCTCGAGGCCAAAGTACCCATCAACTCCATCCCCGCGCTGAACCACGTGCGCGTAGGTCTGCGCGGCGTACTCAGCTACTCCGATGCCTCTGCGGTGGGTCAAATCAAGAGCGTGGCCAAGAGCGGAAATGGCCAAGGCTCAGACATGCCACCGCTGACCATGGAAGCAGAGACCGGGCTCATCCAAGCGCTCTTGGAACCCAAGAACATGAACCTGGTCCCGGACAAAGAAATGTTGGCCAACGTGTCGGGTGGAGCCGGGGCAGAGCGGGTCGCGCTCTATGGCCACTTTTTGAGCATCGCCGGGCCCGAGTACAAAGGCGGCAAGCAATTTTATTACAATGAGCTCGACGTCGAGAGCGCCAAGCAAGTCACTCTTTCTAGTCGTGACTTCAACGGCGATGGCAAAGAAGAGATCATCTTGCAAAAGCGCTTGGGCACCGCGGACAAGTACCGTGAAGTGATCCAAGTGCTGCAAATGGGCCCCCAGGATGCACCAGTGCAAGTCTTTGGCCATGAAATTTCCATCGTGACCCCCGACGGTCAGATCGAAAACAAGTGGGCCATCCACGGCAAGGGTAAGTCCACCAAGGTCGTCATTGAACAAGGCATGGTCAAAGGTTTTGACGCCGGTAACTACAATGAGCCCCTCATCGGCGGCGTGTATCTCTCCGCGCTCTTGCCCTGGCAAAGCGTCAAGTCGCGTACCTTTGCGTGGCAAGGTGCAGGATTGGCCCAGGTCGATGAGGCCACCTGGCAACCCAAAATGTCCGGGCCCAGTGGGCGACCCGGTAGCGCCGCCGCGGCGACAGGAAAAACGGCAGCGACGGGAAAGGCAGCCAGTTCGTCTGGCGCGGAGGCCCCACCTCCACCCCGCGCCCCCAACGCTGATGAACTCTTGGACCGCGTGTACGCTCTGTACAAGCAAGACCGCGGCGTGAAGCGCAACAGTAAACCCAGCTTTGACTTCGTGACCGACGCGGTCGGCGACGGACAGATGGAGCGTGTCCTGGTGCACGATCGCGACCTGTTGGTGTTTGGCAAAGGATTCAAGCAGGGCTTGAGCTACACCTACCTCACCATTGGCGTGAAGGAGGCCAAAGACATCCTGTCGGTCACGGCGCGCGACTTGGTGGGCGATGGCAAAGCCGAGATCATCGTGCACGCTGTGCTCAATGCCCAAGCCAGTGAGAGCCTTGGCGGCGACATCGTCGGCCGGCAGGCCCTGTTCGTCTACAAGGTGCAGGGCGAGACCCTCAAGCGCATCTTTGCGGCAGAGACGGGCCGGAGCTTGAAAAAGGATCGCATCTTGGGAAAGGTGAAGTTCGTTCCGAACGGGCGCGGCGTGGATATTGAGTTGCACCCCGGGCGCGCGCTGGGCTGGACCGAAAAGACCTATCCATTTCCGGTAGATCAACATCCCGCAGGTGGGCTCGAGCCGCTGCTCTTGCCGTGGGGGAGCGCATCGCCACGGCGCTACGTGTGGAACGGCAGCGAGTACGTTCAGCGCTAAACATTCCAGTCAGCGCGCGGTTGCGCAGATAACTGCTGCGCAATTGCACGCGGGGTGATGCGTGGTAAGCTTTCCGCATCCTCGTCCTTGGCGAGGTCACAACCGATGCCGACGCTACCAGTCACCGTGCTATCGGGGTTTCTCGGTTCCGGGAAAACCACCCTGATCAACCATCTACTCACACACGCTGACGGGCGACGCTACGCCATCTTGGTCAACGATATGGCGGCCGTCAATTTTGACGCCATGCAGCTGCACCCAGGGCGGACCGCGGTGTCCAACGCAGCCGAAGGTTTTGTCGAGCTGCACAACGGATGCATTTGCTGCAACCTGCGTGAGGACTTCACCCATGAGGTCTCGCGCCTGGCTCGATCAGGCAGATTCGATCATCTCATCGTCGAGGCCACGGGTGTGGCTGAGCCATTGCCTATCGCCATGGCCTTTGATCAGGAAGATCAATTCGGGGAGATGCTCAGTAACGTGGCGCACATCGACGCCATGATCACCGTGGTCGACGCCTGCAATTTTCTCGCGGATTGGGAGCGCGCCAAAGATTTGGTGGAGCTCGGCTTGGCCGTCGATCAGCTCGACAATCGCACCTTGGCCGATCTCCTGGCGGAGCAATGTGAATTCGCCAACATCCTCGTCGTCAACAAGACGGATCTGGCAAACAAGGATCAACTGGCCAAGTTGACCCGCATTCTCACCTGCCTCAATCCCGAAGCGCGGGTCATCGAGACCATGTTTGGCATGGTGGAGGCGGGGGAACTCCTCGACACCGACGCCTACTACTCCAGCCAAGCCTCGCAGCCGCCCGCTCCCCACACCGCGGTGCATGAAGCGCTGGGGATCAGCAGCTTCGTCTACCGTGCGCGGCGTCCCTTTCACCCCGAGCGCATCTGGAAGTTTTTGCATGAACCCTGGCCCGGCGTCATGCGCTCCAAGGGCCTGTTTTGGATCGCTTCCCGCATGAACGATTCCGGCCTGTGGTCACAGGCGGGCAGCGCGTGCAGCCACCAAAGCGCTGGGCGCTGGTGGGCCAGCGTGCCAGACGACATGTGGCCGGATGATGAAATTGTGCGCAAGTCCATCCAGTCTGAGTTTCGCGGGCCGTTTGGTGACCGCCGTCAAGAACTCGTCATCATTGGTCAGGATCTGCAGAAGCAAGCCATTCGAGAGGCGCTCGATGCGTGCCTCTTGGACGACTTGGAGATGCGCATGGGCCCCATGGGCTGGCGGCAGTTGCCTGATCCGTTTCCGATTTGGGAGGATGACCAGTTAGACGAAACGGACATCGCCGTGCTGGCTCCCACGCGCGAAACCCCGTGCGCGTAGTCGCGGCGGGCGAGTTACGTTTTGCACGACCCGCGCCTATAAGCGGTGTCCATGAACGCGTTTGCGATCGTTTTATACGGCGCTGGGCAGTTGGGCATGATGATGCTCACCCGCTATTTCTTTCAGTGGATCATCCGTTTTGCTGACACGGGCAAGGACGCTCCCGAGGGGGCGCTGTTCACCGCGAGCATGGTGGGCGCGTTGTTCTTTTGCTTTCGCATCTTTGACGCCACGATCGATCCCGTGATGGGGGCCTTGGGCGATCGTTGGGTGGCCAGCGGGCGCGAGCGGCGCTCCATGTTGTGGCTGGCTTTCCTGCTGCCCGCCGTGGGCTTGGTGATGGTGTTTGCGCCCAACTACAGCATGCCGCATCTCTTGCGTTGGTTGCTTTTGTTTGGCGGGATGACCGTGTTTTTCATCGGCTACTCGCTGTACGCCATTCCTTATTGGTCACTGCTGGAAGACTACAGCCGCGGCCATGAGGGCACCCGCACCGTGCTGTCCAACACGCTGGGCGCCGGAGTGCTGCTCGCCACGGGCGTCGGCTTCATCGTCAGTCCGATGTTGGTGGATCGCTTTGGGTTTCTCAGCGGAGCCGTGATTTTTGGCGGTGTGGGCACCGTACTCATGGCGCTGCCGTATTTTGCCTCCCCTCCCGGTGTGGTGGCTCACAAGGCCGAAGAGCTGCCGAGTATGTGGCGTAGCTTGGGGGCCAGCTTGCGCCACTCGCGCTTCTTGTCCGTGGTGCTGTTGTTTGCGGGCGCACACATGTCACTCACGGTGATGACGTCGGCTGCACCCTACATCGCGGAGCGGCTGCTCGGCGGGACCCTGAAGGATGTCGCCTTGCTCCTCGGCCCGTTCTTGGGGACGGCCGTGCCTACGTTCATCTTGGTGCCGCGCTTCTCCCGCAAGTATGGTTGGGAGAAGGCCACGCTGGTCGGTGCGATGGTGCTCAGCGTGGCGTACTTGGGCGCAGGACTGCTCGGCCAAGGCATCATTGGCACGCCCATGCAAACGGCAATGTTGGTGTTTGCGGTGGCTGGGCCAGGCAGCGCCTTCGTGCTGGGGCTGGAGGGTGAAGCGGTGGCTGGATGTGCGGCGCGCAGCACCTACAAGTCCACGGGCATGTACTTTGGCGTGTTCAACCTGGTGGTGCAGACCATGAACGGCCTAGCTCTGTTCTTGACGGGCATTTTGGCCGAAATCGACGCCAAGTGGGCGGTGCGCGCCATGCCCATGATGGCCGGCGGCATGTGCGTACTGGGGATCGTCATCTACTTCCTCAGCAGCAAATCCGATCCAGACGTCAGCACCAGCCACGAGATCCCGCTGCGCACTTGAGGGGCAGCGCTCCTGCTCCTGCTCAAGGATGCACCTTCTCCCCTCGCGCGAGCTTGGCGACGAGCTCGGCGATGCGCTTCTGGCGCGTCTCGGGCTTTTTGGCCGTCTGCACCCGCCAAAGCACCGCGTACCTGTTCGCCGCATTCAGCGTCAGAAAGAAGGCCGCCGCCCGAGCATTGGTCGCGAGTGCCGCCTGGAGATCGTCTGGCACCGTCGCGCGGCTCGGTGGGTCGTAAGCCAAGTCCCAGCGCCCATCCTGCTTTGCGCGCTCGACCTGCGTGAGCCCCGCGGGCTGCATCGCGCCGGTCTCGATCAGCTTCAGCGCTTTGTCACGGTTGATCTTGGACCACACGCTCTTTGGGCCTCGTGGCGTGAACTTCTGCAGCCACGAAGCCTCGTCCCCTCGCTGCTTCTGGCCATCGATCCAACCCCACGTGAGCGCCACGTCAACCGCCTCAGCGTACGTGATCGACACCGTCCCCGATGCCTTCTTGGCAAGCCGCAGCCAGATGCCGCGCGAAGAGGCATGGGAGCGGGCAAGCCAGTCGGAGAAGGCGCGCGGGGTCGCGAACGAGAGGGTCGGGAGCTCAGACGCCCCTGCTTTGGTCAGCCCTCCCCCGCGCTTGTCCTCGCTCAGTTTTCTCGGCATGCGGTCATGATTCTATCATGAACCAGCCGGGGTCATACTGCTTCGCCCGCTGCGGAAAGCGCGCCCCTCCCTGACACGGACTCCTCGCTCCGCTTGTCGCGCGTGTGGGAGGGGAGGGAACTTGACTGCGGCACGTTGTGCCGCGTTTCCTGAAGAAGTGCTCATCCCTCGTGTACGAACGTCGCCGAATAGGTACAGCCCGCCACCACGACGGGCCTTCTGCCCACGGCGCACCTTCTGCGCCAGCGCGCTCAATACAACGAGGAGGAGCGCACCTCACGCGCTGACACAGAAGCTGACGCCAGGGAAGGGGCAAAGCCCGCCGTGGTGGCGGGCGGAAAGGTACCCATGTCAGCTCTGTATTCATCAGCTGTCGCGCGTCGTGCTCTCCTCAAGGGGCGCGCTCGCATCATGCGTCATCATCCCACGCTCTCAGAGCAGCTCGTGGGGTCCGCCATTCGTGGCGGGCGACTCGGTGTCGCCTTTCGGCGGCAACAGGTCGTTGGGCAATTCGTCGTCGACTTCCTGTGCTCGGAGCTCAAGCTCATCGTCGAGGTGGATGGGGATGCCTATCACGCTACTCGCCTACAGGCAGACACTGCTCGGGACAGGAAGCTTGCGCGGGCTGGATACACTGTGCTGAGGATTCCAGCCTCTGTAGTGGAACGAGACTTGGCGCGGGCAGTTGAGCTCTTAGCGAAAACGGTTGACGCAATTATTTGAAAGGTCGCCTTCAGTCGACCGAGAAGCACACACTCAACGAATTCCTTCTTGTGATGTCACATCCTCGTTGGGCTGTTTCTTTTCCAACACCTTGATCCGGTGGAAAATCGCCGCGCTTAGTGCACAGACCGCCAGCACAATCCCTAGCCAGCGCCAGCTGTTAACACTTCTCGTCCATATTCTCCACGCGACGCCGAACATGATGCATGCGCCCAACCCGAAAAAACTTCGATAGACGAAGCCTTCCCACCCACGCTCACTCGCCTTCAGAGCATCCGAAAGTGCCAGGAAAGCCCCAATGGAACCAAACATGACTAGCTGAGCAGTCGCGAATATTGGCCTAGGTTGATGAGGCCCGGGAGAAAACCAGCTAGTCAACGTTCAAATTCTCCCGATTCAATAACATTGGTCGTCGCAGGACTGCCATCGCGGATCGCAGTTTTCGTCGTTGTCTGGTGGGCAAACATATGGGTCGGCCCACGTCCCACAGCACTCGTACCCTGCTTGTTGTATTAGATAACATTCGACGGGTCCATCGTTGTCATAGGTGTCGGGGTCAAAGGGATCAGGTAAAATGTGGCATTGACCATCGAAGATCAAGTCACATACCTCTTGGATCACGTCCGAGGGTGACACCGGAGGCGGCCAAAAGGGTGGTGACGATGCCGCTCCACGGAATCCAGAGAAGTCCCGACCCGCTATCGGGTTCGAACCCACGTAGAGGTAGCCATTGGCTCCGCCGCGTAGCCGAACCGGATCCCTAGCCACCCACCTCCCCACATCACTCGCGTAATCCCGCGCACCAAATCGCACCAGCTTGGTCTCTGCATCGTAGAGCCCTCCCGCAAATCCAAATAGTTGCATTCCAGGCGCAGAATCGCTCAATACCCGCCCAAACTCGTCGTATTGAATTCGCTGTACGACTTCACCGGTAGCCGCATCCGTCACTAACTGCACGCTCCCCACCTGATTGGTCGAGAGCATCAGCGTTTGCGTCACGCTGCCCGACGAGTCGAGCAGTTCAATCGCCTCTGGCACGTTGTTGCCGTTGAACGGTAGCGACGTGTCCTGATTGGCGCCTAGACGAGTTGCCAGCTGGTCAACGCCATTCTGTCGCGCACCATCGCCGTCCGAGTAAACATACCGCGCCACCACTTCCCCCAGCGCGTTCACCTCAGCGATGGGTCGCAGCAAGTCGCGGTAAATCCAACCTCTGAACGAAACCTCATTCCCGTTCGCGTCGAGCTCACGTCGCCCAATGCGCCGTCCCGCCCCGTCGACATCGTACTCGATGGTCCGTCCATCGGGCAGCGCGACCGAAAGCAGATTGCCGAAGAGGTCGTATTCGTACTCGGTTGTTTCATTCGTGGCCGAATCGGTCATCGACTCCAACTGGCCAAAGTTGTTCCAGGCGTAGCTCTTGGTGCCGTACGTGAGCAGTTGGTCAGCTTCGTTGTAGTCAGTCTCCGTCTCGTCGAGCGACGCATCGAACTCAGCGGCATACCCCAATTGCGACCAGTTGAGCTCTACCGACGTGCGATTCCCGTTCTCGTCGTAGCCGTAGGAAGAGACCACGTTGTCATTCACCGCCACGGATTCGAGCCAGGGGCGCCCTTCGGCGTTGTAGCCGTAGTCGTACGTCTTGGCATCGAGAGGACGCGGTTCCGTGCCTGGCTCGTCACCATCCACGATCCATTCGGTCTTCCGAGTGATGCGGCCGAGGGGATCCCTATCTCCATAGGTCCCGTCATCATCGTAGATGACGTCGTACAGAGTCTCCTTCTCCGTCCCCATCGCGTTCAAGAGTACCACTCGTTGCCGGCTCAGCTCCGCAAACTCGTTGTATTGGTAGGTTTCTCGAATGTTCCCGATGGTTTTGCTCGTCACGCGGCCGCTCGCGGGGTCGCGTTGGATGACCAGATCGCCGGCTTGGGTGACCAAACCATCCTTATCGTACTGGTAGGTGACGGTGGTTTCTGGCAGCGCGCCAATGGTCTCGGTCTGGATCAAGAAGCGGTCGTTGTACGTCCATTGCACCTCACCAGCCACAGGTCCTGCCCAGCTGAGCGCCGTCGGCAAGAAGCCATCGTAGTCGATGCTGGTGACGATGCTGCCGTTGACGGACGGAGCGGTCAGCGTCGTCATGTGGGCATTTTCGTAGCCCACGGTGATGGTCCCAGTGGGGCTCGTGATCGTGCTCAGCTCGCCCGTCGTTGGATTGTATTGGAAGTCGACTTGGGCAGGCTGGCTTGCGCTGTCCAAGCCAAAGTCGATCAAGTCCATGCGCCGATCGAGGTCGTAGAAGAATTGCACATTGTTGCCGACGGGTGGTGTGTAGCTCTCGATGCGGCCCTTGGGGCCATACGTCATGCCGTGCGGACTCTTGCCGGGTGGAGTGACTGTCGCCACGTTGCCTTCGGCGTCATAGGTCATCAGCACCTGAGCGGCGTCGGGGAGCGTGATGCTCCCTGGTCGATCGGCTAGGTCGTAGTCGCCAAAGATTGTTTCGTGCGTGAGGGGATCGATGACCTTGGCGAGCAGACCAGTGCTCGGGTCATACTCCATCAACGTCTGGCGCTCGTCGCCGTTGTTTTCCACGCCATCAGGGTCGATGACGATCGCGGTCACCTTGTCGCCGTCGTAGACGGTGCGCACCTTCGGCGAACCTGGGGGCGACAACTCGTTGATGCGGTCCAACTCATCCAGATATTCTGTGGTGACGCGGCCTTCGGGGGTTTGCGTGGTGCGGATGCCCGTGTTGGCGTTGTAGTTGGTGGTCGTGCACAGGTTGCCTACCGACGCTTGAATGCATTCGGATTCGCTGGTTTGAGCCATCCAACCAGAGGTGTTGGGCGTACCGCTCTTGGTGCGCGTTTTCGTGTGTACGACGCCGGAGTTCGGCAGAGTCACCTTCTCGAAGTTGTTGTACTCCTGGGGCAATGCCGTGGGATCGGGTTGGCGATTGGTGATGGTCTGCGTGCCGTCGCGCGCATTCACCGTCGTGCTGCCATCCAGGTTGCGTTGCGAAGTCGCAACGCTTTGATCGGGGAAAATGTTCTCGTTGGCTTCGCTCGAATCCCGGTTTTTCTGCCGACCGTAGTGCGTGGTGAGGCCGGTGGGGGTGGTGCGACTCGTACCACCTAAGCCACTCCCGCTTCCCGTGCCTGAGCCGTAATCGAAGGAAAATGTGCCAGCTGTCGACTGCCCAGGCGTGAGCGCGTCTGTTTGTGAAGTGACGCGCGACTTAGAGTCAAAATCGTAGCTCTTACTGCGGCCGGCGACATCAACGAAGCCGGTCATCAGGCGTGGATTTTCATCCTCATAGGTCATGGTGACTGTGCGATCGGCCGGGTCGGTCAGTGAGAGTAAGTTGCCCTCAGGAGAGAAATCCAAATCGTGCGCTCGGGTGCTTGCCGCACCAGCCCCATCCGGATCCACAACAATTTGGGTGGGCGTTCCTTCCCCATCTCGCTGCACGATGAGGCGTTCCACCTGCGTCTGTGCGTTGTCGTAGCGGTTCACAGCCGTGACGCGCTTGGCGGCGTCGTACTCAAAGTTACGAATCAGAGCGCCGGTCCGCGCGTTGCGCGTCTCCAGGTGGCGACCGTCGGCGGCGAAAAGATACGCTTCTTGACCATCGTTTGATCGGACGACCAAGGCGTCGCCGTAGGTCGGCATGGCCGGCTTGACGCGCCAGATGTCGCCGCGCGTGGCGACATACTGCAAGAGGCCGTTGCGGGAACTCACCAGGGACCGCGCGTCGCTTGTACTGCTCGGCACGCCCAACCGCGTCGCCAAGGCCACCGCTGGAGACACTACGGGATTCTGGGAACGGAAAGCATACGGAACAAATAGGCTGTCCTCCCACACCCAGCGACTGAGCGTACCGAACGCGCCGCCGGTATTAAGCCTAGGCGCAGACAATCCGAACAAGTTGAAGCCGTCATGCTCCAGGCGGAGCGCCTCTCCATTCGCTCCGTTGATCTGTCCCAATGTTTCTACCGTGCCATCGAGCGCCATGGAGCACAGAGTCTGCTGAAGCGTACTGTTACCGAAAAAGCTGAAATACAAAGTTCCACTCGGATCGATCGCCAAGTCGCTGTATTGGCGCCGTGCCCCTCGATCAGTGGGCGATGTCGGGCAAACGAGCGAGTTGCCGGAACCGGTTTCACCCAAAATGGTGGTGACCCTTCCGCCCTCACATGTGCTGCCGCTGCATGACACGTTGCCGATGTCTACGTAGACGACGCGTTGTTGAAAAATGTTGGTGTCAGTGCCGGTGACGTAGATGCCCTGTTCGTCCGGGGTCACTGCCGCGGCATACAAGGTACGGGGCAGATTGGGGACCCACGTGCGAGAACCGGACGACGTGAGTTCGCGCAAGCGCCCTCTGCTGCCCGTCGATCCATCGGACTCGAGGAATAGGCGGGTGCCATTGCTCAACACAATGGGCGTGTGCAGGTTGAGGACGGTGTTGCCCAAGGTCGAAAAATTATCGCGTCTTTCCAGCACGATGCCGTTTGAATCGTAAACAACCCATGTATTGCCACCAAAGGACGCAAAGTTCTGGATCGTATGCAAGTTGCCATCACCATCCAAGGTAATGTAACGCGTACCGAGCGTTGACGGGATGAGGACGTTGTCGTTGAGGCCACTTCTCCCCGGAATGGGCCAATCTAGGGTGAACTGGCCCATGCCTACGAAGCGCTCGGCGATCCAGCCGAAGTTAGCGTCAGAAAGGATCTTGCCCGAGCCCAAGTGTAACTCCTTCGCCCCGATGTCGAAGAAGTGGTGATCTGTGAGCGACCAATTGCCGACACCTGGAAAAGCCAGCGTGCCCATCCAGGAACTCCAGTTGGCGTGAATAGCAATCTCCTCCCGCGCCACGACATTCGTGATAGTTAGGCCGTTTCCGCTGTATCCAAATCGTTTGGGAACTGTATACACAGTGGGATAAATGTTTTTGAGGCTGACCGTGGCCAACGCTCGCCCGGTAATTTTCCGCCCCATCCCGTCACGTTGATCCCAAACAAAGTTAAACGATTGCCCTGGCTCCGGTCCAAACGTGAAGTGATGACTTTGCCCGGCTATCTGCACGTGAACTTCTACGCGCCTCAGCAAAGCATCTGGCCGCGCATGCGTCACCGGAATCCTGAGCTTAAACTCGTCACGTACACGCCGAGTGCTGTAGTGCAATGCTTCCGTAGTACCCAAGAGGGCTACATCTTGGACGACAGCACCATCCCCCAAGTCAATCCGCGATCCTATTGCTTCGCACCCGTTGGGCTCGCCAGGGTCGTCGGTATCGCCACCGCCGCTATCGCCGCTGCCACTATCGCCGCTGCCGCTATCGCCGCTGCCGCTATCGCCGCTGCCGCTATCGCCGCTGCCGCTGTCGCCGCTGCCGCTGTCGCCACTCCCGCTATCGCCACTCCCGCTATCGCCGCTCCCGCTATCGCCGCTCCCGCTATCGCCGCTCCCGCTATCGCCGCTCCCGCTGCCGCTGTCGCCAGTCGGGGGTGGCCCAGCTGTTTCCGGAGGCCCCCAGCCTTGGTTGCAATCCCAGCCGCTAAAATGATGCAGGGCAGACCGCCAGAATTCATCTCCAGGCTGATAAACCGTTCCAATTAGACGCAGCTCTTCCGTGGTCGGCTGGTAGACAGACGGCAAGTCTTGCGTACCCTCAAGCACGGCCATGCCGTCCACGACGTCCAGCACTTGAAGCACGGCCCCGTTGTCCGTTGAAGCCCATTTGCCTGTCCGATAGTCGACATATCCCACGGGCATCGCCGTCCCGATGTCGAACCCCAGAAAATTATCGGTGTAGAGATACACCGGGTGGTTGAACTGGATCACATCAGCATTGATGGCAATCGCCTCGTCTGATGTAAGTTCCGTGGCAAATGTATAAGCTGTCGCAGGAGGCAACGTGGCCGGCATGCGTTCCTTGCCGCGAGAACCCACGGTGTATTCCGTTGCACGGACCGACAACGTTGGAGTCATCGCAGACGTGCCATCAGCCAAAACGAGGGCCGCCTGAGTTTCGGGCGGAAAATAAACACGCACAGTGCGCTCGCCATCGTCATCCGTGCGCGTGGATGCGGAGGCGATTTGACCCTCCGCGTGGTTCATCATCACTTGTGACACCGCGTGGTCGCGCTGTGCGAGAACAACGTGGTCAATCTTGATCTGCTCGCGTTGTTGAGCACGAAATACGCGAAATAGCCCTGGGTATCCCTGCTTCTTCAGCTCGAGCGTGAGCTCCCGTCCGCTCGGCACGACCATCACAAAGTCACCGTTGATTTGCGTGCGCGTCCAACCAAACTCGGGTGCGCCCAGGACACTCACACGCATGTTGGGAACGCCTAGCCCGTCTTCCCAGATCACACGCCCGCGCGCCACTGCGGCTTTTGTCGGGTCAAGTATCCCGTCTTCAACGTCCAACTGTACCGCATCGGCTCCTTCATACAGAAACCTCATCGATTCAGCCGCTGTGGTCAGCACATTAGGATTGTTGTCGGAGCAAGTCGCTACTTCCAGCGCGCCTGTCTCATCATCACAAAACTCAAGGGTGCAAGGGTCTTGGTCCTCTGCCACTGCGGGTTCGGTCCGCACGCACAGCGCCTCTGCCGTGCACGTTCCATCGCCCATGCACGCACCAAGCGAACAATCACTGCCTTCCGCCAGCGGCACGTTTTGCACGCCAGTTTCCGGATCGCACAAATCATCTGTGCACGGGTTGTGATCGTCCTCCAGCGGTGCTGTGCCCGCGTGACAACTGCCCGCGGCACTGCACACTTCAAGACCGTTGCAAGCGTTGCCGTCTGAACAAGGTGTCCCCTCCGTGGCGAAGCTATGGGTCACACCATTGATCTCATCACACGAATCGATAGTGCAAGGGTTGCCGTCGTCAACGTCCAGGGCGCCTTCCTGTTCGCAACGGCCTGCACCGTCGCAGACAAGACTGCCAGAACAAATGCTTGCAGTGCCGCAACTTACCCCCGCTGAAACGGGTGAGTGGACAACACCCAAGAGCGGATCGCACGCATCTGCCGTGCACACGTTGCCGTCATCAACAGTAGGCGGCTGACCCGCCACGCAACTACCCAACCCGTTGCACAGGCTCTGACCATTGCACAGATTTCCGTCATCGCAGTTGATCCCTGCTGAAGCGGGAATGTGGCTCACTCCGGTAACCGGATCGCACGCATCCACCGTGCACGGGTTGGCATCATCGAGCGTCGGAGGAGCGCCGGAGGTGCATGATCCGGAGGCATTGCAGGTGCTCGTTCCATTGCAAACGTTGCCATCATCGCAACTCGTCCCTCCAGCCACCGGCTCATTGCTCACGCCGCTGATGGCATCACAACTATCGTCAGTGCATGGATTGCCGTCGTCAGCATCCAGCGCGTCTCCAGGATCGCATGCGCCCGCACCGTCACACGTCTCCTCGCCGTTACACACGTCATCATCCGCGCAGGAGACTCCGGCCAGCTCTGGTGTATGACTGACACCAGTGGCTGGATTGCAGGCGTCCGCAGTGCAGACGTTGGAATCGTCCACTGTTGGCGGGGTACCAGGCAAGCAGGTCCCGGTGCCGTTGCACTCTTCCACGCCATCGCAGGCATTGCCGTTGCTGCACGTCGCGCCGGGAGCAAGAGGGATGTGCGTGGTTTGACCTGTAGCTGGATTGCATTCATCCGCGGTACACAGATTATTGTCGCTGACCGGGGTGCATGGAGTGGTGCCAGGATCCGGCCCCAAAATGAAGCGGTCCACGTAGTGCGGTTGGCTTCCCGTAGGCACATTGATGGCGACTGTGAATCGCAAGTCGGTGTAATTGTGCGTGTTCAGCTTCTGCCGGATGGTGTCGGAGAGCGGAAATTCCACGCGCACGAACTCCCTTTCGGCAGGTTCTGAAAGGATCGCTGACCAAGGTACTGCTCGTAAATGCCCGCTGACGGAGCCGTGATGTAGAGCTGCGTATCGCCATGCCAGTTGGGGTTGACCGGATTCGTAGGGACCCAAACGTCATAGCCGACCACCGCTGGTGCTGGATGTTCGTCCTTGGTAATGGGCGTCGAGTTGCGGATGCCGATGAACCCCATCCCTGACACCTTGACCGAAGAGGTGCCCTGGCTGTGCTGGGTGCTCGCTTGCAACGTTCCCGCGCCAGAAAATTTGTACCAATCAGTCACCTCATCGAAACCCAAGGTACGAATTTCCGAGGGAGTGAGAGCCTGCTCACGTTGTTGGACGACAGGCTCAGTCTCAACACTGCATCCTAGCGCTGCGACGACGACGCTGCCGAGTAGGCACAGCTGCCAACGGCTGACACCGCGTGCGTCGTTCATCCTGAGCCCAAGAAACCTACGAGAAAAGAGCTGAATCCAGCGCGAGTGAAGACGAGCCTGCGCCGAGCAGGGCCTGACTAAGGTCATAGTGAGGCCTCATAGATCGATTCACTGAATCATCACAAGACCGAATCGGCGCGGCACGCAACTATTTACTATCGGCCCGAGCCTTGACCTCATTAGGTCATTCACATTTTCCAGGTCTGCCGCACAACGGAAACTCAATAAACGACCCCATCGTGAGCTTGATGCACTCGTGCGCCCATAGTAAAGTATTCGGTCCAGTTGTGCGTGCCGCTTGTGACGTCCGCGCGCCAAGAGAAGCCGACTGCAACCGACTCGTGAGAGGTCGGTGAGCCTCAACAGAACGGACGCGATGGGTGGGGTCTAAGCAAGCCAATCCGACGTGGCGAAGCCACGAGGCGCCGAGCACCGCCGGCGACCATGTGGGAGCCGCCGGAGCACAGGCGGACTGTGGTGTTGCCGCGCAACTACCTCAGCAAGCAAGCCGACCCGATGTGGCGAAGCCACGAGGCGCGGAAAACCGCCGCCGACTATGTAGGAGGCGCCGGATTTTCCGGCGGAAGATGGGAGTGAGGAGCGCGAATTCACTTCGCGCGACGAGAGGGGCTCCTGCCCCTCTAAAAACCTACAACGCCGCCGCCGACAGCGGCGCCGCCCAACGCTCGCCACGCACGGGCGTGCGCAGCACGACGTGGTCGTACAGCCAATTCATGTTGGGGCGGATGCGGTGGTGGATGGAGCGCTTGGGTGCGCGCAGCATCTCATCGTCCCAGGTAATGATACGCGGTTTGCCTGAGTTGCCGGCGAGCAGCGTGGGCATTTGCGTGATCGGATCGGACTCATAAATGTAAAACGTGTGGGTGTGGATGTCCTGGTAACGGTCCCAGGCCGCGCGACCGCGAATGATCAGGATGTCCCCCGGCCGCAACTCGGCTTTGTGGTTGCGAATGAACTCGAAGAAGGCGTCGATCTTCTCGTAGGGCACCCATTCCGACTGGGGATAGTCCAAGAGCTGCAGGCGACCCGGGTTGTCGCGCGCGAAACTGCGCAGGGCCATTTCTTGGCGACGATGACCGCTGAGCAGTTCATCGAAATCGAGCGCCCCCAACACGCGTTTGGGCGGCTGTCCCTTCTCGGCCCAATGCATGCCGCTGGCGCGCTCCAAGGTCTCCGTGACAAAATCGATGCACACTTGTGGCACGAGCGGCAGCCCCTGCGCGCTGTACACCTGGTACCTATCGCCATTGAATTTGTAGCTATTTTGGCCAGAAAAGTAGGCGTGCTCAAAGCGTTGCCGCAGCTCTCCGTCTTGTTGCCCGCTCTCTGTCTTGGGTTCGTCAAAGGGCAGCCCTTCGCGCACCTGCGTCACGATTTGTTCGCGCATGGCCCGCAGCACTTGCGCGCGACGGTAGGAATCATCCCGCGCGCGTCCCACTTGATCCACACGATCAGGCGCCACTGCCAAACACGACAACTCCAACTTGCGATCGCCGTATTCCATGACAGCGCGCACCGACTCATCGCCAAATTTCAAGTCACCCAAGATGTGCCTTTGGGTGATGCGCTCGATGCGCATGCCCTCCACCCCCAGGCGTTGGGCAAAATCACGAACGTCGATGTGCAAGGCGGGGCCTAAAGTTTCGGCAGGAAGCCACAGTCGATCAAACAGCAACAGCCGCGCACGCTGCCCCGCCTGACTCCCGTCGACAAACTGGAACACTCCCTCCTTGTTGCGCAGCAGTCGGTACGTCTCCGACGCGCGCTCCAAGAAGATCTCCGGTTCGAAAAACAACTCCTCGAGCGTCACGTGCTCCGTCAAGAAACGCGCCGTGCGGGGGTCGTCGGTGTACAGGTAGCCGTCGCGCAACAGGAGCTGTCGCCGTCGCTCCGGAAAGCCCTTGAACAGGTTGAACGCATCCTTGATCAGTTCCGCCGGATGCTCGCTCTTGAGGATGGACCGGCGGCGTGCCGCCATGCCCTCGCTGACATTCCCCGTGAACTGCGGCTCGCTCAAGAACAGCACGGGCTCGGCCTTGCTGCGAGCGAGCACCAGTTCACGCGCGGCGTCCAGACGCGGGGTACCGGGCAAAGCAGGTTGAAGGGTGATCTCCTGGTAGAGCTGGGCGCACTCCGCGTGCTCCTGCAAAATGGCCTGGCGATGCTCGCGGGGTACGTGGTCCTGTGCGTCACCCTCCACGGAGGCACCCAAGGTGAAGACATTCACCACTTTTTCACTGCCCGTACCCAACTCCCACGGATCAAGATCAGGGGTGCCACGGGCACAACTGGTGGTCAGGCTGCCCAACAACAGCGGGAGGGCTAGCTTTTTGTAGCTCGACCAGACGGGCGCAAGTGATGTTGACCCCAACTGAACGAGCCAGCTCGTTCTCTTCTCGCCCAAGGACCACGACTTCCCTCGCCGATGTCCAAGCTGAACCTCAGGAGTTTCCACCTTACGACCACTATGACCCATCGCTCTGCAACGGGCAAAATTCACCCGCTGAGTAGGGCGCTGCGCAGTCTTACGAACCAGCGCACAATTGCCGAAGAAAGCGCTTTTCCAAACCGCTATTCTACACTGTCGGCTTGCGCACTCCAGCGCAAGCGCGGCTTGCGCGCGGCGCGCGCCTCGTCCAGACGGCGCACACGCGGCAGGTGGGGCGCGGAGCGCACCAGCTCCGGATTTTCCTCCGCCTCACGCACGATGTTCTCGAGCGCAGAGACGAATTCATCAATGGTCTGCCGTGTTTCGGTCTCGGTGGGTTCAACCATGAGCGCGCCACGAACCACCAAAGGAAAATAGACGGTGGGTGGATGAAAGCCGTAGTCGATCAAGCGCTTGGCTACATCCAGGGTCTTGATCCCCGTCTTTTGCTCCAAGAGCTTATCGGTGAACACCGCTTCATGCAGGGACTGCGTCTCGAAGCCGAGCGGCAAGATCGATTTGACGCGAGCCGCCAGGTAATTGGCGTTGAGCACGGCGCGCTCACTCACCTCCACCAGACCTTGTGCGCCGAGCTCCCGAATGTAGGCGTAGGCGCGCACCATCATGCCAAAATTCCCGTGAAAGGAGCGCACGCGCCCGACGGAGAGTGGGCGAGCCTCGTCGAGGACAAAGCCACCGCCCTCACGACGCGCCACAGGCCCCGGCTGGAAGGGCTCGAGCTGCTTCACGAACGCCACTGGACCTGAGCCCGGGCCGCCACCACCGTGTGGTGTGGTGAAGGTCTTGTGCAAGTTGAATTGCATCACGTCCACGCCCGCGTCACCGGGGCGCGCTTTACCGAGCACCGCGTTCATGTTGGCGCCGTCCCCGTACACCAAGCCGCCACGCTCATGAATCAACTTGCTGAGAATGGGCAGAGCGGTTTCATACATCCCTAACGTATTGGGGTTGGTGAGCATCATGCCCGCAATGTCGTCGCCCGCTTGTTCGACGTACTTTGCAAATGTCACGGGATCGATGAGCCCATTGTCGCCGGTCGGGAAGGGCACAGCCTCAAAACCGTTGAGTGCGCACGACGCCGGGTTGGTGCCGTGGGCGCTGTCGGGGATCAGGATTTTGCGCGGGCTGCGCCCCTGGGCCTGATGATAGGCGCGCATCATCATCAGCCCCGTGAACTCACCTTGCGCACCGGCAGACGGCTGCAGGTTGACGCCATGCAGACCTACGATTTCGGCCAATAACTCTTGCAGCCGCACCATGATCTCAAGACAGCCCTGGGCCAAGGCGTCGGGTGCGAGGGGATGTACGTTGGCAAAGCCAGGCAACCGCGCAGCCCACTCATTGACCTTGGGGTTGTGCTTCATCGTGCACGAACCAAGCGGAAAGAACTGGGTGTCGATGGAGAAATTCCACTGACTGAGCCGCACGAAATGCCGCACCACCTCAGGCTCACTCACCTCGGGCAAACCTGCGGGCGCGGAGCGCACCAACTTGCCTAATGCGTGCTCTAAGTTGACCTCGGGAACATCCAACGGATCGAGCGATACTCCAGACCGACCCTCGACCCCGCGCTCAAAAATGGGGGGCTCTTCAAACTGCAAACCAGAACTGGCAACTCCAGGCACGATGCTCCTATGGGCGAAGAAAATGGGCGACGCCGCGGGCCAACGCTGGCCTCTTGTGGATCAACTGTCAACGGGATCGCAAAAACACAAGTGCGCCCGTGCAGCTCGCAAAACTGGCTGCAGGGCGCACGCTGGGGGCCGCTTTGACTTACAGGGGGTCGCCTGCGCCGTCGGCCTCTTTCTTGTCTTTGCTGTCCTTGTCTTTGGCTTCGTCCTTGCCGCTGGCGGCGTCGGATTTCTGGTCCAAATCGGTGTCGCCCTTGCTGCCGTCAAAGCCTTGAGCTCCCACAGCGCTCTCCATTTCATTGGGACGAACAGAGTCAGGATCGGGCTCCTGGTTCATCTGCTTCACACAATCCCAAGCGTGGCCCATGGCGTTTTCGCCCAGCCCCCACTCACCCTTGAGCTCATGGGCTTCCCCCTCGGTGGGGATGGCATAACGGAAGTAACCCTTGCCTTCGCTCTTGGCATTGGGACCCACCACGCCGACGCGGTACTCGGTCCAAGAAAACTTGTAGAGGTCGCCTTCGAACTCACCAAACATCTCGCCCCACTTGTCTCCGGCGGCGGTACGCCAAGTGCCCTGAGCGGACTGACCACTGGTGGTCAGGTGCAAGAATCCAAACGTCTGGTTGAAGTAGACGCCGCGCCACTCACCGCCGGCAGGCATGGGTTGCGCTTGGAGTTGATCGGCCGTGAGCACTTTGGGTTGCCCGCCGCCACACCCGACAACCGCAAGTGTAGAGAGGCCAATCCCAAGGCCCAAAATTGAGTGAACGAGTGTGCGCTTCAGCATGGCGCGGACCTTAACACGCAGCGCGCCGCATCCGAAAGTGATGGGGAAAGCAGTCTCTAGCGCAGGTCCGCGGCCCGGCGTGGCTACATCATCTCCGCAATTTTTCAGCCACAGCGACGCAGCTAGAGCTGGCTCAGCCCTGCTTGAGTGCTCGTCCCAGATCGAGGCCGAGCGCATGCGCCTCGGCAGCCGAGGTGGGAAAGGGCGTCAAGAGCGAACGCCGACGCAACCGGCTCCCATCCGGCTCGGCGAGCAGTGCATCCAGCTGCATGTGATCGCCTTTCCGTTGCGCAAATGCAGCCACAGGTGTCTTGCAGTCCCCTTCGACGGCCGTCATCACGCCGCGCTCGGCGTCCGTCATCCGCGCGGTGTCGTTGTGCTCCAAGACGGACACGAGCCCGAGCAAGTCCTCATCCTCACTGCGCACCTCAATCGCCAATGTGCCCTGCCCCACTGCTGGTAGACATTGCTCGACGCTGAGGATCTCGGTGATCTCATTTTGGAGTCCCAGACGGTTGAGCCCAGCCACGGCCAGGACGGTCGCGTCCACTTGGCCCTCACGGCATTTGCGGATGCGGGTCCCCACGTTACCGCGCAGCGGCACCACCTCGAGATCAGGGCGCAAGAGCTTGAGCTGCAGTCCACGACGCAAGGACGAGGTGCCCAGCTTCGCTCCTTTCGGCAAGTCCATGAACGGTCGGCCGTCCCGCGTCACGATCGCGTCCCTGGGGTCCTCGCGCTCCGGCATACAGCCAATGCGCAAACCAGGATGCAGATCGGGGGGTACATCCTTCATCGAATGCACGGCGATGTCGGCGCTCTTGTCGAGCAGCGCTTCCTCGATTTCCTTGAGAAAAAGGCCCTTACCTCCGATCTCGGCCAGCGGTCGGTCCAAGATTTTATCGCCCGTGGTCACCACGTGCAGCTCTTTGATGACGAGGTGAGCGTGGTGCTGAGCCAAACGTTTGAGGTACTGCCGGCACTGGGCCAAGGCCAGTTCACTCTTGCGGGTAGCGACGATAACGAGTCGAGGAGTCATCAAAAATTCTTACGGGCAGGGGGATCAATGAGTGATGGTCTTGGTCTGCGCGCTGTCGTCCGACGGTGGCGCGGTTGAGCCAAAATCTTGTGGGGGAGCAGATGAAAATTTCTGAGCGGCGGGCGACCCTTCACCGATCAGCCGCACCGACGGTACGTCCAATTCACCCGTCTCGATGGAACGCAGCTCGAACACTTCGTCCAGCATCTCTGCCATGTCCTCGCTGGAGGCGTCGGGTCTCAAGGCCTCGTTGCGCAGGTGAGTGATGGGACCATGCAAGATTCGATTGATGCCTGCGTCGAGCATCTTGGCGACGGCGGTCCTTTGCTCGGGGGTCAAGTCTTTGAGCCGGGTACGCAAGCTCTTGTAGAGTTCAGCCTCGAGTCCCAGGCGAAACTTGGCGCGCAGCGCCTTGATGGTCGGCGTGACCTGTTGGGTCTGCGCGTGGCGTTGCCAATCGCTCACCACTTGTTCGACGATGACGCGCGCGGCGTCCGCCTCCTTCTTGCGCAGCTCCGCGGACTGAAGCGCCACATGGGACAGATCGTCGACGTCGTAACGAAACACGCCTTCCATGTCGCCGACGCGTGGATCAACATCACGCGGCACGGCAAGATCGATGAGGAACAAGTTGGCGCGCCGGCGCTGTTTGAGACGCGGGGCGAGCATCGGTTGCGTGATCACGTGCTCCTGAGCGGCCGTGGACGACACCACGATCTCCGCGTCGAGGAGCAGTGTGGAAAGTTCGCTCATCAAATGTGCGCTCCCGCCCACGGCCTGGGCCACCGGTCGCGTCCGCTCGAGGTCTCGGCCAACCACTTTCAATTTGGCCCCAGCGTCCGACAGCAAGCGCGCAACCATTTGCCCCATCTCGCCCGCGCCGACCAGTACCGCGCGCCGGCCTCGCAATTCCCCAAAAATCTGCAATGCCAGGTCGACTGCAATGGATGGGACGGAGACTTGTCCCACGCCGATGCTCGTTTCGTTGCGCACGCGCTTGGCGCCACGGGTGACCCGTGTGAGCAACTGGTGCAGCACAGGCCCGACCGCCGCGGAGTTCTTGGCGCGCTCGTAGGCCTGTTTGATCTGACCCAAGATTTGCGCTTCACCCACCACGAGCGAGTCCAGCGAGCTTGCCACCTTGACCAGGTGACGCACGGCGTTTTCGTCCCGATGAGTGTAAATGCTGCTGTGGGCACGCTCGCAACGCGCCAAAAGTGCGGCACGACACGCTGCGACGCAGGCGCTCACGGTCGGCTCTGCGTCATCAACGGTGGCGGCGATGATCTCGACGCGGTTGCACGTCGAGACCACAAATAGCTCGCCCACGTGTACCAAACCCAGAAGTGAACCGAGCAAGTCCACCTCCTCCTCCGCGGACATGGCCACCTGTTCGCGAATGGAAATGTCCGCGGTGTGGTGGGATAGCCCGGTGACGATGATCACGCGCCAACCCCCAGCAATGGCCGCACCAAATACACCATCAGCATGAGCGCAATGCACAAGGCGCCGGCCAATGTGCCATACGCAGAACGTCGACCGCTGAACCCCAGCAACGCACGCTGCAAGAGCACGACAAACACCATCACCCATGCGGCGTACCCCAAAACGGCGCGCGCCAGCGAAGCAGGGGAATTGACGTCCAATTGGTGCAAGAACATGCCGCCCGTGACGCACCCAAAGGACAGCAACGGAAAGCCGATGAGCAATAGGCGATGGCCCAACCGATCCAGCACATCCAGGGCCGGCAGGCGACCGAGCCCCGACATGTTCTTTGCCCGCAGCCGGCGCTCGACCACTAGGTAAAAGGTGCTGGTCCCCGCTGCCAAGAGCACGAAGCCCAATCCAAAAAGATTGGCCGCGACGTGCAACATCAACAGCACCCGCGACAGCTGGGGGGGCACAGACGTCGTTTCAACGAACTCCGAAGAGATGAGCAAGAGCAGTGCAAGTGGGCCAACGAATGCGCCCAGCGCATCGATGCGGCGCCCCGCCCGCAAGATCAAAAAGCTGATGACCGCCACCAGCGCGGCCAGGCTGAGCACGAACCGCATGCTCGCGACAGGGCAGGTGTGGAGCAAGAACGACGCGATGACGATGTGGAGCGCGTGCATGATCGCTCCAACACCCATGGTGATCGACGAAGTGCTACTGCGCACGACCGCGCCCGGCCGGCTCAAGGCCAGGAAAAATTCGGTCGTCGCTACTGAATAGGCGACAACGGCCAAGCTAAAGACGACAGTGGCTAGCGCCTCCATGGACCACTAGCCTTGAATGAATCAGGTCAGCTATCAATAGCCAGCCACAGCGACGGCACGATCCCCGGGTTCTAGCCCGCCTGCGGCCTCGGTCACCAGGCAAACGGAGCTGTAGTCTTCGGTCCGCAGCACGAGAAGCTCACCCACGACCTCATCGGGGAACTGCTCGTCGTCACCGTAGATGGGTGTGGTCTCTGGCCTGGGGATGTCGGGTGAGCCCAGCTCGACCCTGGTTCTGGCGTGCCGATTGGCGGTGGTGAGCTGACGGCTCCAGGTGTCACCCCGACGAACGATGCGGAGTCGGTTGCCCGTCACCAGCTTGTCCTCTTTGCCCTTGTCGATGAAAACCAGTTGGTTCTGCCCAAAGATCAAGTGAGGATAGACACCCGCCAGCAGCCGCGCTTCGACGTTCTCAGTGGCAGGAGCGGGCGGCACCACGTCGAAACGACGTCCGACTGGCCCCACCTGAAAACCACGCTCGACCGGATCGAGCGACTCGATCAGCGTCGTCCGCGCGACGTGCGTATTTTTGTCCCAACCGTCGACGCGGACGGTTCCATAGACTTTTACGATCTTCCCTGGCGGTTCGCGCGAGTCCTCCACCTCTGGTGGATCGGCGACATCGTGAAACACGGTCAGCCGTTGTCCCAGGCGTAGATCCACGCCGTCCTTCATCTTGAGGTAAATGACGCTGCCATCCGTGAGCATCATGGCGTCCTCGTGCGCCCCGACCACCTCACCCCAGACATCGCGCTCCGGGTCGCCAATGTAACCCTGATCGCGAATGAACACGGTGCCCGTGGGCACGATGCGACTGCGGCCGATGAAACCACCGCCGCCCGCGGAGTTGTCCGAAGAAGCGCGCATCGCGGCCGACGACGGCGCGGTCCGCAATTGATCACCCGGGTAAATCCAGTGCGGGTTCTCCAGCTGTGGGTTGAGGCTCCACACCTTGGGCCAAGCCCAGGGATTGCCGTAGTAGTCCTCAGAAATTCCCCACAGCGTGTCGCCCTTTTTTACGACATGGAGCTCGGGAATGTCCTTCTTTGGTCCCGAGCTTTGCGTTCCATCCGGGTTGGTGCTGCCCGTCACGCCGCCGTACATTTGGTCAAGACCAAACTCCGCGTCGGCCGGGGCCGCTTCACTGCCCGAGCCCGAGATGCGGATCCCTCCGGACGCTTGCGTCTCTCCGCTGTACCCCGCGTCGCTAGTGGCATCGTCTTGCGCCTGGGCGAGTGCTGGAGAAAGGGCCAGCGTGCAGCACGTCACGAGCCGCAAACTAGCCGAAAAACGCCGCAATGGTTCGAGTCTTGTCATCGAGATCGCTGACCATGGATAAGAGTGCGTGCACATGACTCGGGTCACAACGTGGTGTCCTTTTCAGCTGCCGTAAGGGTCCGCATGATAACCTTGCCTTCTTGAGCGCCGTGCAGCTTGAGCACGGGGCGCGTTTGATCGCTGGATGCAACTTCGACCTCGCTCACAGGTTCGGCTGCATCCGCGGCCGGCTCCGCGCCCGAAGGATGGCTATCCTCGTCGGCCGTGGCAAATGGGTGAGCGGGGCTCAGACGCACCACGGGCAAGTTGGACGGCGCGGCCGTGGTTGAACTCGCGCGCGACGGCTCGGAGTGGGGTCTGTCCTGCGCTGGGTCGGCTGGCTTTTGCGCCGCGGACCTCGTGGAGTCGTTGGCCTGCGCTGGAGAGGCGGGGGCACACGCGTCGCGCGCCGCGCCCTTGAGTGACGCCTCTTTGAGTGCCGTGACCTTGGCTTCCAGCTCCTGATTGTAGCGCTCCAACTCGAGGATGCGGGCCGACTGGCGCCCCTGCAAATCAGCCGAGCAGCCCCCGAGCGCAACAACAATTGTAAACAAATTCAATAGTTTATACATCTGCACCGCGCGCAAGCGCGCGCGTCCGGTTCTCTCGGTCGTGCTGTCGCACCGCGCACAAGGGGTCACCCACTCAACCATGGTGGACAAATCCTACGTCTAGACCCCAAGTCGGGCCAAAATTGACGCGCTCAGAGTCCCCGATTAAGTTGCGCTCCGTGGCAAACAGCGAGCCCGACGCGGATCGAAAGGGAGAACGCCTGAATCCCTTTCGAGGTGGGCGGGTGCGTCCGCGGCGTCGGCGACGCCTGCGTCAGCTCGACTTGAGCAAGACCTTGTTTGTGTTGCCCAACGCGATCACGCTGGCCGCGGTGTTCTGCGGCTTCAATTCGATCCGCATCGTGGCCACTGCCCGCGGGGCTGCGCAAACGGACGATTTTTATCGCGCCGCCATCCTCCTCATCTTCTCCATGTTTTTTGATCTCATGGACGGGCGGGTGGCCCGACTCACCAAGACCCAAAGCGCGTTTGGTCTGCAGATGGACTCGTTGGCCGACATCGTGTCGTTTGGCGTGGCCCCGGCCATCCTGGTTCACCAATGGGTGCTCCATCGCCTCGGGACGTGGGGTCTTCTGGCCTCGTTTTGCTTCGTCGCGTGTGCCGCCATCCGCCTGGCCCGCTTCAATGTCTTGAGTTCAAACGATGATGGGTCACCGGTGGTACCCGGAAAATACATCCTTGGGCTGCCCTCACCCCCGGCCAGCGGCGTGCTCATTTCGATCGTGGTCGCCAACCACGCCGCGGACGACGCGCTGAGCGATCCACGTTATACCATCGCCATCGCGGTCATGACGTTTGCCGTCAGCTTGCTGATGGTGTCTGCAGTGCGCTTTCGGTCGTTCAAGGATCTCAAGCTCAACGCCCCCACCGTGCTGCTGTTGCTGTTCGTGCTCGGCTCCAGCGCGTATGTGTGGCAAGCGTACAAGCCGCAGTTCGTCTTGGTCTGGTTGCTGTCGGTGTACGTCTTGATCGGTCTTTTGGAGACGGTATTTCATCTCGCCTCACGCGCCCACAGTTCCAAACCAGAGACTATCGATCAGTACTGACTCGGCGTGGGGCGCATGCTTGGGTCATGTCCCCCTCCCGCCGCCGGATCCCCCACTCGCCCCCATGTCCACGTCCCGCCGCTCTTGCTGTTTGCTCCTGCTGGGCTTCCTCAGCGTGCTGGGCTGCGATCGTAAGTCACCTTCGCAAGATGCTCCTGCGGCCAGCACAGAAAAGGCGCCCGATTTTAGCGTAGGCCCGGACACCAAGGGCGTGCTCTTCACCTGGGTGGACGAGCAAGGCTCATTCCATCTGACGGAGTCCGCAGCCGAGATCCCAGCGCCCGCGCGCAAACAAGTCCGGGTCGTGGTCGATGGAAAGTCGGTCGGGTCGCCCCAGTACGTGTACGTGGCCGATGTGACGGAAACCCACGAGGGTAAATACCCACTCATGTCGATGCCCCGCACCGAGTGGGAGAACATCGGCAAGGCCGGTCGTGAAAAGCAGGTTGCGGCGCTACGTCCCAAGGAAGAGCCCAGCGCGCAGAGTCAGCTAGCCGAACTCCAAGTCGACGCCATCATCTACGGGGCGGATTGGTGCAAGCCCTGTCATTTGGCCGAGGACTATCTGAAGAGTAAGGGCAAACGAGTCATCAAAAAAGACATTGAGGAGGACCCCAAGGCTGCCGCAGAAATGCAGGCTGTCCTGAAGAGCGCTGGTCTGAGCGGCTCGTCCATCCCAGTGCTCAACGTGGGCGGCACCGTCCTGCGGGGCTTCAGCGCCAAGGCCATCGACGCGGCTCTCGCGCGCAGCAAAAAACCCTAGCCTTCCTTCGCCTTTAGGCGAAGACCACGGACTTGTTGCCAAAGGTGAGCACGCGATCTTCCAGGTGCCAACGCACCGCGCGCGCCAAGACTACCTTTTCCAGGTCGCGCCCTTTGCGCACCAAATCGTCCACGGTATCGCGGTGGGAGCAGCGCACCACGTCTTGTTCAATGATGGGTCCCTCATCGAGGTCCGCCGTCGCGTAATGGGCAGTAGCGCCGATCAGTTTGACCCCGCGCTCGCTTGCCTGGTGGTACGGGCGCCCCCCAATGAACGCTGGGAGAAATGAGTGGTGGATATTGATGATGCGTCCGCTGAGCTCGGTGGTGAAGGCGTCGGACAGAATCTGCATGTAACGGGCCAGGACGACCAAGTCCACAGCGTGCTTTTGAATCAGCTCGAGTTCACGCGCCTCCACGTGAGCTTTGCTCTCGCGCGTTTTTTCTAAGTGATAAAAGGGTACAGCAAACTGATCGGCCACGGGCTTGAGATCCGGATGGTTACTGAGCACAAAACTCAGCTCGCAATCGAGCTCACCTACTTTGTGTCGCAACAGCAGATCGTACAAACAATGGTCGTACTTGGAGACGAAGATGGCCACCCGCTTCTTGTTGGGGGTGCCGTCCGGCTGCTCGCGGAAGAACAGCCGATAGGCCATGGAAAACCGCGCGGCGACCTCCTCGATAGCTCGCTTGAGCGTGCCGAGATCAGTCGTGAGATCCGCGACGTCAAACACGATGCGTTGGAAGAATTGCCCCGCAAGTCGGTCCGTGTGTTGATCGGAGTCCAAGATGTTGGCGCCATGGCCAGAGAGCACCTGAGCCAAACCCGCCACAATCCCCCGCCGATCGGGGCAAGAGATGAGCAGGGTGGCTAGGCGCTCCATCGGACTTCTCACAACGCAGTCTTGCTCATCAAACGACGGGGATACCCGGCGCCGGGAAGGAATCACACAGTTCCTTCACCTCACGTTCGACACGCGTCAAGTATGCAGCATCGTCCGCATTCTTCACAACGCCATCCATCCAATCGGCCAACTTCTTCACCTCACCGGGGCCCATGCCGCGCGAAGTGATTGCCGCCAAGCCGATGCGGATGCCCGAGGGATCGAAGGGCTTTCTGGGGTCAAATGGGATCGCATTGTAGTTGCAGACAATGCCCGCCTTATCGAGCGCTTGCGCCGCACGCTTGCCAGAAATGTTTTTGGTGGTGAGGTCCACCAAGACCAAATGGTTGTCGGTGCCGCCGGTCACCAGGCGGAAACCCCGACTGATGAGCTCTTCAGCCAGCGCCTTGGCGTTCTTGACGATCTGACTGGCGTACAGCTTAAATTCCGGAGTGGAGGCCTCTTTGGCCGCCACTGCGATGCCGGCCGTGGTGTGATTGTGCGGACCGCCTTGCAAGCCCGGAAACACGGCCTTGTCGATGGCGGCAGCGTGCTCGGCCTTGCACATGATGACGCCACCACGCGGACCCCTAAGCGTTTTGTGAGTGGTGGAAGTGATCACGTCAGCGAGACCTACGGGAGACTGATGCACCCCACCCGCTACCAACCCAGCGATGTGCGCGATGTCGGCTATTAACAGTGCGCCCACCTCATCGGCGATCTCGCGGAACTTGGCGAACTCGAGCGTGCGCGGGTAGGCGCTGGTGCCGGCCCAGATGAGCTTGGGCTTGTGCTCACGCGCCATCTTGGCCACTTCGTCGAAATTGATGCGGTGGTCGTCCGGGTTGACGCCATAGCCCAGGCTATTGAAGTACTTGCCGCTGATGCTCACCTTCCAGCCATGGGTCAAATGCCCACCGGCAGGCAGCGCCAAGCCCAAGACATGGTCACCGGGCTGACAAAACGCCAGATAAACCGCAAGGTTGGCCGGACTCCCACTGTACGGCTGCACGTTGACGTGATCGGCTCCAAACAGTGCCTTCATGCGCTCGACGGCCAGGTTTTCCACCTGATCGATGATCTGCTGGCCCTCGTAGTAGCGCTTGTCTGCGTAGCCCTCGGAGTACTTATTGGTCAGAACCGAGCCCGTCGCTTCCAAAACGGCCCGAGACGCGTAATTTTCGCTGGCGATCAGCCGGAACTTGTCAGCCTCCCGACGCTCCTCCTTCTTGATCAGCTGAAAGATTTCCGGATCGCGTTCGGCCAATGGTGGATCGTAAAAGTCGGTCATGGGGGGCGGAATGTAGCCGATTGTCCTCGGAGACCAAGTCCCGGCCGCGACTTTCCAAGCGAAACAGCCCGAGTCCCGCGAGCTTGGCGAGGGGCCCTCGACGCTGCGTCCAAGACCACTATGCTCGGCTCAGCGGACCAGACGGTGCCCCCGTGGGCCGGTAGAAATTCAGACCAGCATGGCTAGCGGCAAGCGCCCCAAATCCTCCACTTCCCGACCGATCCAGGGTGTCCCCGTGTCGGCGACGGGAGGAAGTCTCGCCGCACCGTCCGCAGTCGCCGAAACCGGCGTACCGCTCCCAGCAGAATTGCCGCCCAAGACCGCGCAAGGGCTGGGATTGTCGTCCGGTCAGGGAGCGGCCGAGCGACTGTTCCAGAGCCTCCCTTCCCCCGCTGCAGACTCGGGCCACGCGGCGCATCCGTCGGATGAACTGCCTTCATCCATTCCTCCCTCGGCCCGGGCCCTGGCCCACGCGCTCGGTCACGGACCTTTCGAACTCGCACTTCCGGCACCGCCGCCCCCGCATTTGGACCATCCCCCTTCGGCGTTCGATGAACAAGCGGGAGAGCCAGCTGCGGTGAGCCGACGTCCGGTGACCTCCGCCGAGGTGTATAACCAAGCCATCACATCGCACTCGCCGCCCAATGCGTCCTCCTCCTCGCCGCCGGCAGCTAACACTTCGCGGTCAGCAGACCCGCCCAGCGTCGTGGAGCATGCACTTGACGCGCCCGATCAGCAGGGCGCAGATTTGCAAGACGCCAGCCCGGAGTACGACAGTCGCCCGCCCACCATCCCCAGCGCTGCCGCGGTCGCGGGTGGAGGGCAGAGCCCGGCACCCCAAGTGGGGTCGGAAGCCCTGGAAGGAGATGTCATCGCCGGACGCTATCGCGTGGATGGCATCTTGGGTGAAGGGGGCATGGGCATCGTTTACCGCTGCCATGATCTCAATGAAAACGAGACCGTCGCGCTCAAACGCGTGATCGTACCCGAGAGCGAATTCGCTGAAGAGTACATCATGTGGTTTTACAAAGAGGCGCGGGCGCTCGCCGCTGTAGACCATCCGGGTATCGTTGGCGCGCGGGATTTTGGCCGTTTACGCGACGGCTCTCCGTATTTGGTCATGGATCTTGCCCCGGGCGTCAGCCTGCATGATTTGGCGCACGCCGGGCTGAAGTGGCCAGCGATTTGGCATGTCGTCGATCAGATCTTGGGCGCGCTCGGGCACGCCCACGCGCGCGGAATCATTCACGGCGACCTCAAGCCGTCCAACGTGCTCGTCGAGGAAGTCTCAGGTGAGCCGCCGCTCGTGCACATGCTCGACTTTGGTCTGGCGTGGCTGAAACGTGAGACCCACGACGAGCGCTTGGACGGCGAGAAAGCACCCGAGTTCAAGCCCCATGCCGGCGCTGGAACGCCGGGGTACATGGCACCCGAGCAGATCCAGCATGAACAACATCATGTCTGCGGCGCTACCGATCTCTATGCGCTGGGCTGCATTCTGTATCGCTTGATCGGGCGGGGTCCCCCATTTGGCGGGACCGCCAAGGAGCTTTTGCGCCAACACGCCTTCAAGGAGGTGCCCCGTCTCGCACCCGCCATCGACGTCCCCGATGGCGTGGTCGATGTGGTCATGCGCATGCTGGAGAAACAACCCTGGCATCGCTGGGAATTCGCGGCGGAAGCCCGACGCAGGTGGGCCCAGTTTCGGCCGGTCAACACCACCGAGGCCGACTTCGTGTTGCCCCGCATTCGTCCAGCTGAGACGCGCGCGCTGCCCAAGGGTCGTGGCTTTGCCGGACGCAATCCCCATTTGGAGGTCGATCGAGAACGCACCACGGGCCTGCTCAGCATTCGCCAAAGTCCGCTCGTGGGTCGACAGGAAATCCGCCAGCAGTTGCGCGAGCTGTGCGATGAAGTGATCGACGGCATCGGCGCAAGCCATCGTCTCGTGATCTTGGTCGGACCAGCCGGCGCGGGCAAAAGCCGCATCGCCGAGTGGTTGTGTCAGGCCGTTCACGAGGAAGGCACCATGATCCCGCTGTGGGCGCGCTACCGCGCCGTGCGCGGTCCGCTGGACGGCGTCGTCGGGGCCATCACGCGCTACTACAACTTCGAGCGCGCTGATCGCAACACGATCGAGCACTCGCTGTTACGGCGTTGGAACGTCAAAGAAGGCGACAAGAACGGGCGCACCTGGGTCGCTGGCGCAGCCGAGTGGTTTCGCCCACGCAATCCCGGTGAGGAGAGTGCACTCGGCCCGTCCGGGGTGCGCTTCACGCTGGACACCTTGGCCACGCGTCGCACTGTCTCCAGGCACGTGGTGCGACGGGTAGGCGCTGGCAAGAAGCTTTTGATTTGGCTCGATGATTTGCACAACGCTTCAGAGTCCACGTTCGAGGGGTTCCGGCGCATGCACATCGAAGATGCCGACCAACCGTACGTGATCGTGGCGACCGTGCGCGCGGAAGACGTGCATCTGGGCACACCAGCCGCCGAGCGCCTGCGGCAACTGCGCGAGCACATGGATGGTGTGGCCATCGACGTCACCCCGCTCGAACCAGAGACCACACGCCAGCTGATCCGCAAATCCCTCAACCTCGAGGACGACGCGGTGGAAGAGGCCACGCGACGCAGCCGTGGAAATCCGCTGTTCGCGCTGCAGCAGCTGCACGCCTGGGCCTTGGAGGGTTCGATTGAGTTGCGTGGACAACACTATCACGTGCCTCCGGAGGTGCTCGCGGTACGCCCCAAGACAACGGCAGAACTCTGGCAGAGCCGGTTGCAAGCCGTCCCTGAGGAGTTTCGCGTGTCGGCATTGGCCGTGGCCGCCATCTCCAGCGATTTGCGGCGCGAAGTGTTGGTCGACCTGCTCACTGAGCTCTGCCTTCCGGCAGACGAGAGCATCCGCCACTTACAAAAAGCAGAGATTCTCATTCCACGTGGGCCTGGCCGCTACAGCTGGCCCCACGCGCTGCTCCAGGAATATCTGTCGGCCAAGCTCGCTCGTTATCCTGATCGCAAACGGGTTTATCAAGCGGCGGCCGCCGCGCTCAAGCGCCATCCGCTCGCGGCCACGCGGCGTGTGGTGCGCCAGCGGGTCATGAACTTGATCTTGGCGGGCACACCGGACGATGCCGCCCATCTCCTGTTCGAGTTTCTACAGAATTCGTGGAACGGCGCGCGTGAGCCACTCTCTACCCTCAGTGATCTCGATCTGCTGCGCGGGCGCCTGGCTGGCCGCACCAAAGCACACCAAGATCGCTGGCGCGCTGAGGCGCTCCGTCATGTGGGGCGCGCCAGTGAGGCACGCGAGTACATCGAACGCAGCCAGGCCGCGTTTGCCCGCTTGGGCGACGAGGTCAATCTGGCCCATTGCAAACGCATCCTCAGTCACGTGTGCGCCGACCTCGGTAACGCGACCGAGGGCCGACGCTACGCCGAGGAAGCGCTGGTGCTCTTCAGCGCCCAAGGAGACGCTCTCGGGCGCGCCCAGGCCGAAGCCGTACTCGCAGAAATCGGGTATCTGTTGGGTGATTTCGAGGTCGCGCGGCGTTACGTCGACGCAGGTGAGCGACATTTTGCCAGCCTCAATCAAGCGCTGGGGCGCGGACAGTGCCTGTTGCTCTCGAGCTGGATTGAGCATTCCGAAGGGGCCGTGGAGCGCTCCAAGCGTTTGGCTCTGGAAGCGCGCAAGGAATTTGATCGCGTAGGGTACCGCTTGGGTACTGCGCAGGCCAATGCCTCCTTGGCTCACGTCGAACACCGCATGTTCAATTTTCACGCGGCCACACTCGGCGCTCAGGAGGCCTTGGTGGCGTTCGAACACCTGCGCACCCCACGCGGACAGGCTGCCAGCCGACGCCTGCTGGCGATGATTGGCGTGGACACGGACGACCTGGAATTGGCGGAACGCAACGCTGAATGGTGCGCCAAAATTTCCCACGATCTCGACGACCCTTGGGGTCTGGTGGAAGCCAAACTCCTCCAAGCGCAGGTGGCCCTCATGCGCCGCGACACGGAAACCGCCACCGCACTCCTCAAAGAGTGTGCAGGGCTGCAAGTTGAGGAACCCGAACCCCACCAGCATCGCCTGCTCACCCAAGCCTGGCTCCTGCGGGAGACCGGGTATGAAGCGGAGGCCACCGAGCTACTGCGCTCCGCGATGGAGATCTTCCCGGAGAAGCGGCGCGTGGGTGATCACACGGTGCACCTGCTGGCGCGCCTCAGTCGTCACAGCTGGGCTTCGCCAATGCAAGACGAGCTCGAGACTTGGCGGCGCTCACTGATGCTCGCGAGCAAGTCCTGATCTTCTGGCCTGCTTGCGAACCATCGACAAACCGTGTGCGGTTTGCTGTAACCGGGCCATGGTCAACTCAGGCATCCGTGAGCGCGCAGCGGCGCTCTTGCCCGGCGGCGTCAACAGCCCAGTACGCGCGTTTCGAGCCGTAGGCGGTCAGGCGCCCTTCATCGCGCGCGGTAGCGGCGCCTACTTGTTCGACAGCGAGGGCAACAAGTACATCGACTACGTCGGCTCTTGGGGCCCCATGATCCTCGGTCACGCGCAGCCAGATGTGGTCGCGGCGGTGAAATCAGCGGCCGATGCCGGTTTGTCGTTTGGAGCCTCCACGCTCGCGGAAGTCGAACTGGCGGAACTCATCGTCCAGCGCTTTCCGTCCATACAGATGCTGCGCTGCGTCAGCAGTGGCACGGAAGCGACGATGAGTGCCCTCCGAGCAGCGCGCGGATTTACGCAGCGCTCGTTGATCATCAAATTCGATGGCTGCTACCACGGGCATTCCGACTGTCTTTTGGTGCAGGCGGGCAGTGGCGCCGCCACCTTCGGGTCTCCTGATTCCGCAGGGGTGCCCCCCGAGATCGTCAAGAACACATTGAGCGTCCGTTACAACGACAGCGCTGGTCTTGCGCGCCTGTTTGCGGAGCGCGGCCAGCAGATCGCAGCCGTCATCGTCGAACCCGTTGCAGGCAACATGGGCTGCGTCGCTCCTCAGCCGGGGTTTTTGGAGAGTATCTTGGAGCTGTGCAAGGCCCACGGCGCCATCAGTATTTTTGACGAGGTGATGACCGGTTGTCGGTTGTCACCAAGCGGTGCGCAGGGCTTGTACGGCCTTTCACCCGACATGACCTGTCTGGGGAAGATTGTAGGGGGAGGCATGCCACTCGCTGTTTATGGTGGGACAAGAGAGATCATGCAGCAGATTGCGCCGCTCGGACCGGTGTACCAAGCAGGCACCTTGAGCGGTAATCCGCTGTCCGTCGCGGCAGCTTTGGCGACCCTGCGCAGGCTCGATGACTCCGTGTACACGCAGCTGGAGCAACGCGGCGCACGGCTGGAACGCGGGCTGCGTGAGCACATCGAGCGCCTATCCTTGCCGGCGTGCGTGCAACGGGTTGGCTCGATGATCACGTTGTTTTTCGCACGCGGGCCCATCAACAGTTGGGACGAAGCCAAGGCGTGCGACACCCAAAGGTTTGGGCGATTTCACCAGCAGCTCACCGCCCAGGGTATTTATTGGCCGCCCGCGCAGTTCGAAGCGGCGTTCATCAGTACTTGCCATACAGAGACCGACATCGACGACACCCTCCGCGTCATGGGTAGCGCCTTAGCGAACTCATGACCGCCCAGGCTAGCCATGACCGCTAGCTCGCCCGTAATTCACCGCGCCCGCCTCTCAATACTGGCGGCCACTCATCGCCAATTGTGTTCTCATCACAAGGAGGGGAAGCCTGGAGCACGCCTGGGCGTACCACCTCTTCACAAGTCCTGGGAGTTTCCATGCGCTATACAAACCACCATCGAGCAGCAAGCACTACCAACTCAATCACCCCCGCTCGGACATCGTTCCCGCTCAAAGCGTTGAGCGCGCTGGGGCTAGCGCTCAGCCTGGGTGGCTGCAGTTTCTATGCAAGCGGCCATACGCACACGGGGGGCGACGCCAAGGGTTCACAACAGGCGTCTGGCAAAGCAGACGGCTCCGCTCAATCAAGCGGCTCGGCCAAGTCAGAGGGTTCCGCCAAATCAAGCGGCTCGGCTCAATCAAGCGGCTCGGCCAAATCGGAGGGTTCTGCAAAGTCGAACGGCAAGGCCCAGGCAAACGGCAAGGCGCAGGGCCAAATCAATGGTAGCGCCTCCGGTGGCGCCCACGGGGCATCGAGCACGAGCGCAAGTGGGGGCGTCGCGTCAGCGGGCGGAGCAAAAGCCGCGGCCTCCGGCGGTGGACATACCGGGATGAGCATGCACGCCCAAGGTGGAGTGCACGGCGCCGCTGCGGGCACTTTGGGAGACAGCGGATCTACGCAAGCCAAGGTCGTGTTCAAATCCAAGGGACGCGCCAAGGGTGTGGCGAAGTCGAAGAAGAAGGATTCGTTCAAGGCTCAGATGCTGATCAAGGGGCGCGCGAGCGGCTCCATCGGCGCCACGGCTCAGGTTAAGGGCCACGATCAGGACAAAAAGCCAAGTTCAACCAAGCCGGCTACCCCCGATCACGACAACGACAAGCCCAAGCAGGCTGACAAGCCGACTAAAGACAAGCCCGCGGACGACAAGCCCAAGCAGGCTGACAAAGACAAGCCCACCAAGGACAAGCCCGCGGACGACAAGCCCAAGCAGGCCGACAAGGACAAGCCCACCAAGAACAAACCCACGGACGACAAGCCCAAGCAGGCTGACAAAGACAAGCCCACCAAGGACAAGCCCAAGCCGACCGACAAGGACAAGCCCGTGGACAACAAGCCCACGCCGGTCGACACGAGCACGCCCGCAACCGAGCCCCCGGTCGCGCCGGTCGAGCCCGCGCCCCCGGTGGTCCAGGAGCCCATTGACCCACCGCAGGAAGCTCCCGAAAACGTGTTCGGCTACGATCAGCCGGTGCGCGGCTGCTTTGAGGGGCTCGTCTACCCTCTCAAAGCTCACACCCGGGCGCTACCTGTAGCTTGGGCTGCGCTGGAAGCAGTGAGCGCGGTGTACGCTTGTGAATGGGACATCCCCACGCGCGACTGGAACCGAGGATTCCCCGAAATTGCCGATCTCTTCGAGTGGTTCGCCATCCGCTACTCGGGATCATTTTCGACAGCCAGCGCCGGAAAGTGGAAGTTTCGCATCTCCAGCGACGATGGAGCAAAGCTTTTCATCGACGGCAAGTTGGTGATCAACAACGACGGCCAACATCCCCCCAAGGTGTCCGATGGCGTCGTCGACTTGACTGCCGGCGAGCATGAAATGGTCTTGGAGTATTTCCAAGGACCGCGTTTCCTCATCAACCTGCAACTGTACGCTACCCCTCCAGGCGGTGAAGAGGGCATTTTCTCGGTGCGCTGAGCGAGGATAGCGGCCCAACCTCAGCTGACCCAGCAACTTGAAGAGCGACTACTCCGGGGCTAATCATGGGGGAGATGCACTCCCCCAGCACCCGTGAATCAGTGCGAAACGACAGCTCTCTGCGCGCGATGACGAGCGATCACGCCTTTCGCGTGATCGTTGCCCGCACCACCAACTTGGTACGCGACATCTGCTCGATCCAAGGTCTGTCAGGGCAGAGCGCGGTCACGATGGGAGACTTACTCACCGGAACCATCCTGTTCCGCGAAACCATGGCGCCCGGTCTGCGGGTGCAGGGCATCGTGCGCGCCGGTTCAAGCAAGACCTCCCTGGTGGCAGACTCAGCACCGGAGGGCGCCACACGCGGCCTCGTGCAGGGCCGCCTCGTAGCCCCGTTCGTCGCTGGGGACGGGAGCTTTTTGCACATGATGCGCTCGCTGCACAACGGCAGCATCAATCAGGGCATCGTGCGGATTTCCGATCAGGATGGGCAAGCACAGACTCAGGGCGGGATCAGTCGTGGCCTCATGACGTACATGAAGGAGTCCGAGCAAGTGGACACCATGCTCGCGCTGTGCACCAAAGTGAACGACGCAGGGGCCGTCATCGAAGCCGGTGGGTACATGGTGCAGCTGCTGCCGGAAGTGGGACGCGCACCCCTCATGGTCATGGCTGAACGCTTGGCTGATTTCCAGCGCATCGACCATTTGCTCGTCGATGATTTCGACCCACAAGTGCTCTTGGACGAGATCTTGTACGGGATGGACTACACACGGCTCGATCAATCACCCCTGAGCTTTGCCTGCTGGTGCTCTGAAAATCGCCTCCTGGGTGCGCTGGCCACGTTGGACAAGGCGGAAATCCAGGCCATGGTCGCCTCCGACAACCCGCTCGAGATCGACTGCGAGTACTGTCACAAACATTATGTGATCCAGCCCCATCGCCTATCAGGCTTGCTCAGTTCCAACTAACCATCGTTTGCAAGGTTTCTCATGCGTTGTCCCATGTGTCAGGCTCCCTTGGACCCCGATCAGCCCCCCGAGACCAGGCCCTTTTGCTCGCCGCGCTGCAAGAAATTGGACCTCAGCAATTGGCTCGAGGGCAATTACAGGTTGCCTCGGGATCTGTTGCCCGAAGAGGTCATCGATCTCCCCGCCGAGCAGCAGGAACAGGTGCTTTCCGTGCTTCTGGGTGAACAAGGCAAGCCGCGCATTCACTAGTTGTCATCCGCGGGGCTGTCACAGCGCCGCGGAGCTCTCACAACACCGCGGAGCTCTCACGGCGCCGCGGTGCTCTCGCTCTGCCCCACAACCCTCACTCCGCGGCGGGCGATTGTGCCTTGGAACGCAACTGCACCAGGCGCTCCTCTTGGATGCGCTCCGCGTCCGTGCGCTCCACGTAGTCGGAGTGGCAGGAAGCTTTCGAAGCCGCTTCTTCGCTGAGCACGGCCTTGCGGGTCTTGCTGGCCAGCTTGTGGATCTCCTCGGGCGACAGCACGCCGCGTCGCTCCAGAATCTCACGCTGTTCACTGGTGAGCGCCGCGGATTTGACCGCCGCTCCCCGTTCGAAGCCCGCGGCCTTTCCGCTACCAATCTCTTGGATCTCTTTGGAGATGCGCACCGAACACCAATCGTGTCCGCACATGGCGCAAAAGTCCGTATCGACGTCCAAGTCTTCATCGTGATAGGCGCGAGCGGTGTCTGGATCGAAAGACAGCTCGAAATGGCGCTCCCAGTTGAGCGCGGCGCGCGCTTTGGTGAGTTCGTCATCACGATCGCGGCTGCCAGGGATGCCGAGCGCTACGTCGGCCGCGTGAGCGGCGATTTTGTAGGCGATACAGCCCTGTTTGACGTCGTCCTTCTTGGGCAGACCCAAATGTTCCTTGGGCGTCACGTAACACAGCATGCTGGCGCCGTGGTAACCGGCAGCCGTCGCGCCAATCGCGCTCGTGATGTGATCGTAACCAGGGAAGATGTCGGTCACGAGCGGGCCGAGCACGTAGAAGGGCGCACCATGGCACAAGGTGCGCTGCAACTTCATGTTGTACTCAATCTGATCGAAGGGCACATGCCCTGGTCCTTCCACCATCACTTGGCACCCCTGGCGCCACGCGCGCTCAGTCAGCTCACCCAGCGCGCACAACTCCGCCAATTGGGCCGCATCGCTGGCGTCCGCCAGACCACCGGGGCGCAGACCATCCCCTAGGGAGAACGACACGTCGTACTTGCGCATCACCGCGCAGATCTCTTCAAAGTACTGGTACATGGGGTTTTCAGCCTGATGGGTGATCATCCACTTGGCCAGCAAAGAGCCCCCGCGACTCACGATGCCAATGAGCCGCTTTTGCACGAGGGGCACGTGCGCGCGCAGCACTCCGGCATGGATCGTAAAATAATCGACACCCTGACGCGCTTGATGTTCGAGCGTGTCCAAGATGACTTGCTTGGTGAGCTCTTCAATCTTACGCCCGATGATCATCGAGTAGATGGGCACAGTGCCAATGGGCACGCGCGCATTTTCGATGATGGCGCGGCGCGTCGCGTCCAAGTCTCCACCCGTGGACAAGTCCATCACCGTGTCCGCGCCCCAGCGCTCGGCCCAGCGCAATTTCTCCACCTCCTCTTCGGTCCCCGAGGAGATGGGGGAGGCGCCCATGTTGGCGTTGATCTTGGTCAAACTGGCCCGTCCAATGGCCATGGGGTCCAGTTGGTGCTTCAGGTGAATGATGTTGGCGGGGATGATCATGCGTCCGGCGGCCACCTCATCGCGCACCTGTTCTGCCGTGAGATGGCGTTCGCGCTCCGCCACGCGCCGCATGGCCGGGGTGATGGTGCCGAGTCGCGCGTGCTCCAGTTGCGTCACCGGCACGAACCCGGCGGGAGCTTGCGCAAAGCTGCCCACGCGCGTCCAACCCTCGGGCAAAAAGTCCCAGGCGGTCTTGGTGCTGGGCTGCGGCATGCCTGGCCCATCCGGGGATGCATAGGCGCGGGCCCCACCGACATCGGGAGCAAGCGCAAACGAGCCCGGGTTGGTTCCGGCATTTTGTGAGGATGGATTGGGGGCGCCGCGGAGAGGGAGGACGTAGCTCATCACGGGGGGACTCTAGGGCGCCTGGCAGCACTGCGCCAGGCGCCGTGGGTCAAACTGAACGCCCAAGCGCCCCGTCTTGCCGCACTGCCAGATGTGGTCTTTGCTCCGCCCCGAAAGCGGCGCTGCACGCCGAGTCGCTGGGCAATTTTTTAGTCATGGTCCAATCGCTCGTTTCCATCAGTCGCACCCTGTGCAAGGACGTCGAAGCGCTCGTGGCTGAAGATCGAGCAACCGGCCAACCGGTGGCTCCCTTCATCTACAATCCGCTCGTCTACGCGCGCGAGCCCCACGAGACCTATCTGACGAAATACGGCGTGCGCCCCAAGCAGGTGTTGCTCGTCGGCATGAATCCAGGCCCGTTTGGCATGGCACAAACGGGAGTCCCGTTTGGTGACGTGAGCATGGTGCGGGACTTTCTCCAGGTGGACGGGCGCGTCGAGCGCCCTTTAGGTGAACATCCGTCGCGTCCTGTGAACGGATTTTCCTGTCGTCGTAAGGAGGTGAGTGGCACGCGCCTGTGGGGGTTTGCCCATGAGAAATTTGGTAGCGCTGAGCAGTTTTTTTCGCGCTTCTTCGTCGTCAATTACTGCCCCCTGGTGTTCATGGAACAGAGCGGGCGCAACCTCACCCCGGATAAGTTACCTAAAAAATTCAAGGACCAGCTGGAGGCTGCATGCGACCGTGCCCTGCGGCAAACCGCGCTGGTCTTGAGGCCTAGTTGGGTGCTGGGGGTGGGCGCTTTTGCGGAAAAACGCGCCAAAATCGCGCTCTCTGGCCTCGAAATCAGTGTCGGCAGCATCTTGCACCCCAGTCCCGCGTCACCTGCCGCCAATCGCGGCTGGAGTGGGGCCGTAGAAAAACAACTGACCGAGCTGGGAATCGACCTGTAAGGTTGGCCAGCCTTGTCGGGGACGTGTTAAGGCAGCGCCGTGCCAAATTACACTTGGGATATCGATCCAATAGCCATCCAATTCGACAAGGGGACCCTCATGATGGTCGTGGGTGCCGTAGCGGTGCTCATGCTCTTGGTGGGCTTGGCCAAGAAACAGACTGATCTCGCGGTCTTTGGCCTATTCTTGGGGGCGGTCATCGCTCTGCTCAACAACTTCGTGCCTGATCCAGTGGGCATCCGCTACTACAGCCTGCTGTTTGTCGGAGTGTTCCTGGGCGGTTACGCCCTGCTCAATTGGCAGATCCAACGGGGCGGCGGTGATGATCAAGTCGCCGGTGACTTCATCGTGTACGGCGTGGCCGGCGTGCTCATCGGGGCGCGCCTCGGGCACGTGCTGTTTTATGATTTGGATCACGCGCTGGAAGATCCGCTGTGGGTACTGCAGATCTGGACAGGCGGGCTCGCCAGCCACGGCGCCGTGATCGGGCTCATCATTGCCATGTGGTTGTTCACCAAACGCCGCGGGGTCCCGTTTTTTGAAGGCGCTGATCGCTTTGCTTTTTCCGCGGCGTTGGGCGCCACATTGGTGCGCCTCGGCAACTTGTTCAACTCCGAGATCGTCGGCCGCGTCGTGCCCGACCAGAGTTGGGGGTTTCGTTTTCCGCGCTTCGACACGCAGATGGCCCAAGCGCCCCTGCGCTATCCGACGCAGCTGTTTGAGTTCACCCTGGGCTTGTTCGTCCTGCTTGCGCTGTACCTCACCGACCGCGCAGCAGGACGCGAGAAGCGCCCACGCGGCCTTTTGATCTCCACCTTCTTCGTCGTCTACTTCGGCGGCCGGTTCGGGATCGAGTTCTTCAAAGAATACGAGGCCATTGATCCGTCGAGCCCCCTTACCATGGGGCAACTGCTGTCCATCTTGCCGTTCTTCATGGGCGTATTTGGAGTGTTCGCCAGCTTCCGCTCTAAGATCCCCGTAGGTTGGCCGTCGACGACGACTTTGCCCGTGCCGGCGCCGCAGCAGGACCAACCCGAGGACGACGCGGAACAGGACGAAGGCGAGGACGCCGCCGACGACGACGAGCAGGAAAAATTCGATCCGGATGTGGATGAAGCCCTGGCCGAATCGGGGCGAGAAGCCCGAAAGAATTCAGAATCCCCGTGAGAAGAGTAGAAACGCCCGACCATGCACTTGGCCGGGCGTTTCTGATTTTCGGTCTGGCCCTACAATTCCGGTACTCTGGCTGCTAAGCCTCGGCCCGTGTCGTCGTTCCAAGTCAGCAACGTCCTCGCCACTCGTTACGCCAGCCCTCAAATGGCGCAATTGTGGTCCCCCGAGCGCAAGATCATCCTCGAACGCCAGTTGTGGCTCGCCGTGTTGCGCGCGCAACGCGACCTGGGACTCAATGTGCCCGGCGGCGTGATCGAGGCGTATGAAGCGGTGGTAGGCCAGGTCGATCTGCAGCGGATCGCGGAGCGCGAACGTGTCACGCGCCACGACGTCAAAGCCCGCATTGAGGAGTTCTGCGAGCTAGCAGGTCATGAACACATCCACAAAGGCATGACCAGCCGCGACCTGACCGAAAACGTGGAGCAAATGCAGGTGCGATCGGCGCTTGAATTGGTGCAACAGCGCATCGTGACGGCGCTTGTGCGCATGGCCAAATTGGCCGCTGACCACGCCACGTTGGTCATCGCTGGGCGCAGCCACAACGTGCCGGCCCAGGCCACCACCGTGGGCAAGCGCATCGCCAACAGTGGACAGGAGCTCTTGCTCGCATACCAGCGGGTCAGTGACCTGCTCACCCGCTATCCGCTGCGTGGGATCAAGGGTCCCGTCGGCACGCAGCAGGACATGCTCGATCTCTTTGATGGCGCGCCGGACAAGCTCCAGGTGCTCGAACGGCGCGTGGCCGAGCACCTGGGGTTTGAACAGGTAATGAACAACGTGGGACAGGTGTACCCGCGTTCCTTGGACTTGGATGTCGTCTCGGCCTTGCTCCAGGTGAGCAGCGGTCCCAAGAGTTTCGCGACCACGCTCCGTCTGATGGCCGGCGCAGAGCTGGGAACCGAGGGCTTCAAGCCCGGGCAGGTCGGGTCAAGCGCCATGCCCCATAAGATGAACTCGCGCTCCTGCGAGCGCATTTGCGGGTTTTCCGTGATCTTGAGCGGGCATTTGACCATGGCCAGCGGGCTCGCCGGCGATCAGTGGAACGAAGGTGATGTCTCGTGCTCGGTGGTGCGCCGTGTGATGCTGCCGGATGCCTTCTTCGCCGTAGATGGCATGTTTGAAACGTTTTTGAGCGTGCTCTTCGAACTCGGCTACTATCCCAAGGTGATCGAGCGCGAATTGGATCGGTACTTGCCCTTTTTGGCCACGACCAAGGTCTTAATGGCTGCCGTGCGAGCGGGTGTCGGTCGAGAGACCGCCCATGAAGCCATCAAGGAGCACGCGGTGGCCGTGGCGCTCAGCATGCGGGAGCAGGGCACCAAAGAAAACGATCTGCTGGCGCGTCTCGCAGCCGACTCACGGTTGCCCATGGATCGCGGCCAGCTCGATCGACTGATCGCAGAGCCACTCAGCTTCACAGGGGCTGCGGAACAACAAGTGGCGCAGTTCGTGCACGAGGTTTTTGCGCTTTCGACAAAACATCCCGAGGCAAGCTCGTACGTGCCTGGGGCCATCCTGTGAGCCGACCATTTCGGCTCATCGACAGCGCTGCTGCGCTGGAGGAGTGCAAGAAGCAGCTGACCGCGGACCTGGCCGCGCAACCAACGTCACAACCTGCGCCACGCCTCTACCTGGACACCGAGTTCGAATCCAATCGTTCCGGTACCCGCTTGTGCTTGCTGCAGATCAGCGCTGGCGCTCAGATTTTTGTGGTCGATCCCCTGACTCTCAAGCGCATCGAGCCTCTCGCGGAGGTGCTGGGCGGCGCCAACGTGGAGTGGGTTCTGCATGCGGGGCTCCAAGACGTGGAGCTCATCACCAGGCATTTTTCCGTGCCCGCGCCGGGTCGCTTGTTCGACACCCAAATCGCTTGGGGCCTGCTCTCGCCCGAGGCCTCGGTGTCGCTTTCCTATTTGACGTACCGGCTGCTCGAGCTGCGTACGGAGAAGGCCCACCAGGCCGATGATTGGGTGCAGAGACCGCTTCAAACAAGCCAGCTGCGCTACGCGGCGGCTGATGTCGAGCACTTGGGGGAGCTTCAAGATCACCTCCTGCTCTTGGCGAGCAAACTCGATCGCGTACCGCAGCTGTATCAAGCAACGAGCGAAGGGCTGCTCCCACCGCGCCCGCCGCGCGTAGTGCTCAATTTGAATTCGTTCCGCAACGCCTGGCAACTGACGCCACCCAAACAGGCAGCGCTCAAATACATCATCACGTGGTTCAATGCGCTGCCGCACAAGGCTCAGCGCTACGTGCCAGAGAGCAAGGTGCTGCTCTCCGTTGCGGCGGCAGCGCCGTCCACCGTGGTGGCGCTGGGGCGTATCAAAGGAGTTTCACCTAGCTTCGTGCAGCAATACGGCCAGGAGCTGGTTTCGGGCATGCACAAGGCGGTGGGCGAGGCAGCCAGCGCCGATTTCGAGCTCCTGGAGCCAGCGCCCTACGCCACCTTCGACGAGATCAGACTGGATGCCTGGCTCACCAGTTGGCGGGCACACCTAGCGGTAGAGCTCAAGTTCGCGCCGGAACTCGTGTTGCCGGGCCGCGTCATGAAAGAGGTAAAAACCTGCCTTGAAACCCAGGGTGCGGGCGCAATGCACGAGGCCCTGGATGGTTATCGAAGAGCACTGATCGTGGAGGAGTCGGCCAGGTTTTGCGCAAACCGGCCTCCACCTGTATGAAGCCCCCGTCATGGTCGTGACCCGTTCTCATGCAGTCACCCGCGGTGTGCGCGTCGAGGTGAAGGCGCGCTACTCCCAGGAGCATTCTGATCCAGGACGGCCGCTCTGGTTCTTCCTCTACACCATCACCATCGAGAACATGGGCCAGCGCCCTGTCCAGCTGATCAACCGTCACTGGGAGATCACCGATGGCAACGGGCGCGTGGAACACGTGCGTGGCCCCGGCGTCGTCGGCAAGCAGCCTCTGCTGGGGCCCGGTGAGAGCTTCGAGTACACCTCGGGGTGTCCTTTGCCTACGCCATTTGGGTTCATGAAGGGGGAATACCAAATGTACATTCCCGCCGCCGATGAGTGGTTCGACGTCGAAGTGGCTGGCTTTCCTTTGCGGATCAGCGACGGTTCACTCAACTAAAAACGCATCCGCCACAAGCGCGTGCTGCTGGCGCAAATGCGCAATCAGGCCCGCGCAGGCCCGCTCACATTGGCTCAGCACCTCCTCAAAACCGGCGTCACCGCCGTAGTAGGGATCAGGCACACTCGCATCACGCGGAGCACTGGGGTCAAACGCCCTGAACAGTCCCAAGTGGCCCGTGCTGATCTTGGCGCGCCGCTTGAGCGCCATCAACTCGAGCAGGTTGTCGCTGTCCATCGCCAGCACGTAGTCGAAGCGCTCGAAATCCGCAGGCTCGAACTGGCGCGCCACGCTGAGCAGCTCGTAACCGCGACGTGCAGCAAACGCGGCTGACCGCCGATCAGCCTGCTCACCGCTGTGGTAGGCGGCGGTCCCGGCGCTGTCGATGTGAATGAGACCATCCAAGTGCGCCGCCTTCACCACATGGCGAAACACGCCCTCCGCCGTCGGAGAACGGCAAATGTTGCCGAGACAGACGAAACATACCGCAACACTTTTGACCTGTTCCATGCGCAGCCCGCGCTCCCTTCATCATTCGTCGACGTCAGCACCCGCTTCGTCGTCGCCTTCGTCACCTTCGTCGCCTTCGCCCTCATCGCTCGTATCGGACGACTCCTCGTCCTGAGCCTCCGTTGCCGGTTCCGAGGCCAGGTGGGTCGGCTCCTCGGGCTTGCCCCAAGGAGGATCACCCGACCCGCCCAGCTTGCTCACAAACAGCTCATAGAGCGGCAAGTAGAGGCGATAGGAGTTGGGCAACGTATCTCCGCCCAAGATGAGCCCAAACGGCGTCTCGTGGTAGGCGTGATAGGTGAAATGGACCCGGCGACTGAGCAGCACGTCGAGCATGTCAGCTACCCAATTGAGCCCGCCGCGCCCTGGCAAGAAACTTTGCCGAATCGTGCCAAATTCCCCCAAAAATACCGGAACTTGGTTGTGCTCTCCCCAAGCAAGGTAGGCGGCCAGCTCTTGCTCGAGGTACTGTTTGTCACGCGCCTGAACGGGCACCTTCGAGGCATAAAATTCGAGGCGAATCAGGCAGCGCGCGCTCTCAGCCAGGCCTTGACCCTTAGCCAGCACGCGCAGTGTGTATTCACTGCCCTGCTTGGCAAAAAACCGCAGCGGATCGGCACCCAGATTGGCCGCAGCCGTGGTGCCGGTGATGGACAGCGCCGTGCTGTCACCATGGCCATGTAGGTCAAAAAATGCCTGGCCATCCGCGTTTTGCTTCCAGAAGTACCAGCCGCGCAACGTGTCCAAGTCCGTCTCCAGCAGCGTTTCTTCAACAGCAACGTCTGGAGCGGGGGCATGTTTCTTCTTCCCTACCGGTCGTGGAGGCGGCGGTTCTGAAGCCTTGCACGCGCCGGTAGCGGGGCAACGACCCAAGCTCAGCGTGTCGAAGCTGGCCGTGCCTCGTCCCTGATCACACACCAAAAACGGCTTACCCACGACGATCTTCGGATCACTGACCAAGAAAGGCTTCGTCTCGAGCAGCGTCCAGTCGGAGTCCCCCACCGGCAGCGGCTCACTCTCAGCGCTTGCTACGGCCGAGAGCTGAAACCAGTCGACCTCAGGCATGTTCTCGTCGGGGTACCAGCCCTCGCGCGCCGCGAAGGAGGCCCAGTCAGCACCTTGGTGGGTGAAATGAAACGGCTTGTAAAAGTGAAACTCATACACCACGTTTGGATCGCTGACCTTGAAGAAGTTGCGCTGCTCATTTTCTGACCAGTCGCCCCCGACCGCGTTCACACGCTCAATGAAGACCATGTGATGTTGGTCCACTTGTCGGATCTCTTCGATGGTGCGCTCAGCCAAGCTCTTCCATTGCTCGATGTTGCTCGTAGGAATCGGCTCGTTGAGCAGATCGAAGCCGGCGATGATCGGTTCGGCGCGGTAGCGCTCGGCGATGGCGCGCCACAGCTCGATGAAGCGCTTTTGGTTGCGCTCGTCACCCCACAGCGCCCCGCCTTTGCCCAAGGATTGGTAGCCACCCGCCGGGTCGTGCAGGTTGAGGATCAAGCGCACGTTGTGCTGCTTGGCCCAGTCGACGTTTTGATCGAGCCACGCCCAACCGGTGTCCTTGTAACGAAACGGCTGCGCGTCGTCTTCGAACGTCTGGTAGCTGAGATAGAAACGGACGACGTTCATGCCCATGCTGGCCACCACACCAAAATCGTTGCCGGTGTGGTGTGCGCTGGGGACCGCGGTGTGCGACCACACCTCATTTCCAAAGGCGATCCCCCGCAATTGCTGCGTCTGGCCCGCTCCATCCACGATCTGCGTGCCTTCCACGCGCCACATCTGCGCGAGCACCTCGGGCGCGAGCGGGGTGCGATTGGGCAAATGATCCGTGCCGTCCACCGGGGTGACAGGAGGCGGAGTGCCCAGACACGCCGCGAGGGTCGGCGCGCCCATGAGCAACAATGCCAAGGTGCCCCAGCCCGCTTTATTCATGATTCAGTTGTAGAAGGAGGCACCGCCCGAACCAAGCCGAGCGGGGCCACGTTTTGTATCTTTTTCGGCGACTCAACCGGGGCAGCTGCGGCCACATCAAAACTCCGCGGTGGAGCCCCGGGGTCGCTCGCCCGCTCTCACCACGACGAACGCAGTGCCGATTGCCACGCCACGAACCCCACCTAAACTGGCAACGATGGCTGATTCACCCTCTGGTTTGCCCGCACTCTCGCTCCCCGAAGGGAGTCAACCGCTTCACGGCCGCACTGCGCTGGTGACGGGGGGCACCCGTGGTATCGGCTTGGCCATTGCCAAACGCCTGGCCCAGGCGGGCGCCAACATCGTCATTTTGGGCAAGACGACCGAGCCCCATCCCAAACTACCTGGAACCGTGGATTCAGCCTGCGCGGAAATCCAAGCCGCGGGGGGACGAGCGCTGGGTGTGGTGTGTGATCTGCGCGAACCCGAGCAGATCGAACGCGCCGTCGCGCGCGGTGTGGAGCAGTTTTTGGGCATCGATATCTTGGTGAACAATGCCAGCGCCATTTTTTTGGAGACCACGGGCAATACGCCGACCAAACGCTTCGACCTGATGCATCAAGTCAACACACGCGGCACGTTTCTCACAGGGCAAGCGTGTCTGCCGTACCTCAAACAAAGTGCTCACGCACACATCCTCACGCTCAGTCCGCCCCTCGACCTGCGACCTGCGTACTTTGGACCCCACGTGGCCTACTCCATCGCCAAATTTGGCATGAGTCTGTGCACTTTGGGCTGGGCCGCGGAGTTTGCTCCGGCCGGGATCGCGGTCAACAGCCTGTGGCCAAAGACCATCATTGACACCTCCGCCGTCCGTAACCTCTTGGGGGGGCCCACCGTGGCCCGGCGTGGTCGGTCAACGGCCATTGTGGCCGACGCCGCGTACGTCATCCTGTGCCAAGATGCGTCCTTCACTGGACAGTTCCTGATCGATGAAGACGTGCTGCGCGCCGCGGGCACGCAGGACTTTTCACAGTACGCGCTGTCCGATGAGCCTCCCCTGTACGACCTATTTGTCCCGGAGTCGCTCACTCAGAACGGGTGAATGACCATCAGGGCAGCCTGCGCACCCCGGGGGCGACCAGGCCTCTTCTGTCCCTTGGCCACACGCTGGGCCAGCCCCCTCACCGAAAACGAAAAAACGGTTGCTCCAACTGGTGAAGCAACCGTTTCGATCAAGACAACCCTGAGATCACTTGGCTTTGGCTTTGGCCTGCGCCTTCTTGCTGCGCGGCTGGGCCTTCTTGGGAGCGGCCTTGGCGGGCTTGGCTGCGCGCTTCTTGGCTGCCAAACTGCGCTTTGCGGCTGCGTCGTGCAGCTCGATCAGACGGGGCAAGGGGTAAGCCGACAGGCGGGTCTTGTAGCCGTCGTCCTTGCTGCGGTTCTCCAGAGCGCGGATGGCGTCCACGAGCTTGGCGCGTGACCCAAACCGACCCTTGGCGTCTTCCAGAGCGGCGTGCAGGCGCAGCAGCTTGGCGTTGGACACGCGGGCCAAACCCTTATCGGCGTTGACGCGATCAATCCACAGTGCGTCCGTTGCTAGCTTCTGTACAGCTTCAACGAGTTTCTCTTTGGTTCCAAACTTATCTTTGACGAGGGAAAGCGGTGAGCTTGCCATGATGTACTCCGTGCGGCGCCATTGTCCCTAGAGCTCGTGGCTCTTTCCGGCACCATTTGAGACAGAGGGAGCGCCCGGTTGGGACGCTCGTCCACGGCGGGACAGCCATGGACCCTTGAAAAGGGGCGCGGTCTTTAGCAGGCCGGTCAGCTAGGGGCAAGCCGGGCCGCCCCCAGCCGCGGGGCTGCCAAAAAGCCGTAGGGCCGCCCCACGCCCGCGTGGCGGCCCATGGCCACGGTACTATCGCCGGGCAAGGCCAAATGCTAGCGGGCGGGCCATGACACGAGCGAAAAGCCCGCGCGTACGGTTTGCGCCCTCCCCCAGCGGCTACCTGCACATTGGCGGCGCCCGCACCGCGCTGTTCAATTGGCTTTGGGCAAAAAAGACGGGGGGCACCTTCATCCTGCGGGTGGAGGACACCGATGAAGAGCGCTCCAGTTTGGACAGCGTGCGCGCCATCTTGGACGCGATGAAGTGGCTCGGTTTGGACTGGCAGGAGGGCCCTGAGGTGGAAGGGCCGCACAGTCCCTACTTCCAAAGCGAACGCAAAGACCGCTACCGCGCCGCAGTCGAAGCGATGATCAGCGCCGGCAAGGCCTACCGCTGTTATTGCACGAAGGAAGAACTCGACGCGCAGCGGGAAGCCTTGAAAGCCGAAAACCCCAAGGCGCAGTTCGTTTACCCGGGCACATGCAGGGACCGCACTGATCAACCCGACTTGCCCCACGTAGTGCGTTTCAAGAGCCCCAAAGAGGGCGCCACCGTGTTCAATGACTTGGTGTTCGGCACCATCAGCACGCCCAACTTCCAGCAACAAGACTTCGTGATCGTGCGCCCCAACGGCCTGCCGCTCTACAACTTGGCGGCGGTGGTCGACGACCACGAAATGCAGATTACGTTGGTCGCGCGCGGTCGCGATCATCTCGGCAACACGCCCCAGCAGGTGCTCCTGTACGAGGCCATGGGCTGGGAAACTCCGCAGTTTGCCCATTTGCCCATGATGCTGTCCCCCCAGGGTGAAAAGCTGTCCAAACGTCACGCAGCGGTCAGCGTGTCGGAGTACCGAGACAAGGGCTACACCCCCGACGCGGTCATCAACTACTTGGTGCGCTTCGGCTGGTCCTCCGGCGATCAAGAGATCTTCTCCCGCGCGCAGTTGATTGAGCTCTTCAATTGGGATCATCTAGGCAAGAGCGACGGCAAGTTCGACGCGGCCAAGTTCTCCGACGTCGCGTTCGAACATCTCAAGAGCCCAGAGCTCACGTCGGACGACGCCTACGTCGAGCTCTTGCTCCCGCGTCTGGCGGCACAAGGTTTGACCCCGGACGAGGCCAAACTACGCCAGGCATTGCCTCTGATTCGTGAGCGCGCGCGCGACCTGAACGACGCCGTGCACCATTTGGACTTCTACTTCCGCCCGCTTCCCGTCTTTGACGCCAAGGCGCAAGAAAAATTCCTCGTGCCGGACGTGCGACAACACTTGCTCCACATCAAGGACGCCTTTGCCGCACTGCCCAGCTGGGACGCTGCCAGCCTCGAGCTCGCCTTCAATGAGTACGGAAGCACGCGTGACATTAAGCTGAAGGTGTACGCACAAGCCGTGCGCGTGGCGCTGACGGGCCGCACCGCCAGTCCGGGACTGTTTGACGTGCTCGTGGTCCTGGGGCGACAGTTGAGCCTCACGCGCCTTTCGCACGCAGCGCAGCTGTGTGCAGGGGCGTAATTGTTATCTTCCGATCCGCTCTTTTCGCTGTGACTCCACAAGACACTTTCCCAGCCATCGTCACGCCGCAGCTGCAACTGGAGGTCGGTGGGGCCATCGACGCCATCTTGGCGTTGCCGCTCGTCAAGGCCCTGGTGCCGGTGCCGGTCATCTTGGCCGTGGCGCCGTTCGTCTGGTTACTTTTTCGTGACACATGGCGCGCCATCGATGACGAAGCGCGCAGCTTTGCCAAGGAACAGACGGGGCCCGATCATCGTCCCGCCGTGGCCCTCGTGCTGCTGGCGCTGACCCTCAGCATTCAGGAGTACTACGGCGGACGCGGCTTCTTCACGCAGAGCGTAGAGCCCATGATGGCGCGCTGGGAGTCGGGCGGTGCCAAGTGGCTCAAGCTCGCGCTGCTGCGCGACCTGTACTCGTACGGCTGGTGGGTGTTTGCCCGCGTATTGGGCTACGCCATTGTACCGCTTGTGGTGTGGAAGACGCTCTTCCCCAAAGATTCCGTTTTGGACATGGGCTTGCGCGTCAAAGGCTTCTTCTCCCACCTTTGGATCTACGGCCTGTGCCTCACTGTGGTGTTTTTGGCGATGGCGCTTTTGTCCCAGCAGGAAGACTTTTTAAACTACTACCCGTTCTATAAATTGGCCTCGCGCAGCTGGTTTGATTTGCTCGCTTGGGAGGGCATTTACTTCATTCAATTCTTTGCGCTCGAGTTCTATTTTCGTGGCTTTTTACTGTCCACGCTCAAGCGCACGATGGGATCGGCGGCCATCTTTGCCATTGCGGTGCCCTACTGCATGATCCACTTTGGAAAGCCGTACTTGGAGGCCAACGGCGCCATCATCGCGGGCATCGTGCTCGGTTCGCTCGCCATGCGCACCAAGAGCGTCTACGCGGGGTTCTTGGTGCACATCACCGTGGCGGGGCTCATGGACTACTACGCCCTCTCGGCGCGCGACGCGTTGCCCACCCAGCCTTGGCCATAGACTGTGGCGTTTCGGTGCGCGCGATCACTCAGAGCAGGCTGAACGGATACACCCCATGCGCGCGGCTTCAATTTGCCGGCCGGTGATGGTTTTACTTTGAATCACCTGGGCGAAGGATGCACACTCCGGTCCGACCATGAACGCTCCCACCAAGACTCCTCCGGGCAACTCCAAATCTTCCGTTCGCGTTGCGACGACACCCGGTGAGCCCTGGACGACAGAGAAGTCGGCAGCGCTCTATCAAATTGACGGTTGGGGCAAGCCCTACTTTCAGGTCGGGGCCAACGGGCACGTCATGGTCACCCCCGATCCAGACGTGGAGGTGCAGATCGACTTGCACGATCTGGTCGTGGACCTGGAGGCGCGCGGCTTGGACATGCCGCTGCTCTTGCGCTTCCCCGAGATCGTGGGGCATCGCATCGCACGTCTCAATCGCGCGTTCGCGACCGCCATCACGGAGTACGAATACAAGGGACGTTACCAGGGTGTGTTCCCAGTCAAAGTGAACCAGCAGCACCACTTGATTGAGGACATCGTCGCGTTCGGTGAACAATTCGACTACGGGCTCGAGGCGGGTTCCAAGCCTGAGCTGTTGATTGCTCTCTCCGCGATGCAGCGCTCCAATGGTCTGGTCATCTGCAACGGCTACAAAGATCGCGCGTACATCGAGACCGCCCTCTTGGCCCAGCGTCTCGACAAGAAGGTCATCGTCGTGCTCGAGCGTTTGGAAGAGGTCGACATCGCGATCGCTGCGTCTCGGGCGCTCGGACTGCGCCCGATGCTCGGCGTGCGCGCCAAATTGACCAGCAAAGGCGTGGGCCGTTGGGCAAAGTCCGCGGGCGACCGCGCTAAGTTTGGCCTGTCGACGGCGGAGATTGTCGAGTTGGTGGATCGGCTGAAGGAAGCTGACTTGCTCGACACCCTGCAGCTTCTGCATTTTCACATCGGCAGCCAGATCTCCAGCATCATTCCCATCAAGAGCGCGCTGCAGGAGGCCTCCAACATCTACACCGAGCTGTGCAAGATGGGTTGCGCCATGGGCTACTTGGACGTGGGGGGTGGCTTGGCCGTCGACTACGACGGCTCCAAGACTGACTTTCACGCCAGCAAGAACTACCAGCTCCAAGAGTACGCCTACGATGTGGTCGCGGCGATGAAGACCGCCTGCGACAAGGCCGACGTGCCGCACCCCATCATCGTGAGCGAGAGCGGGCGCGCCGTGGCGGCGCAGCACTCCGTCTTGGTGTTCGAGGTCGTGGGTGTCAACGAGGTGCGCTACGGCAACCCAGTTGAGCCCGGGCCCGACTCGCATCGTGTGCTGCGTGAGCTGTACGACACGTACAAGAACGTCGTGCCCAAGAACGTGCAGGAGAGCTTCCACGACGCGACCCAAGCCAAAGAAGAGGCGCAGAGCCTGTTCAAGTACGGCTACTTGGGCCTGCGCGAACACGCTCACGCCGAACGGCTGTATTGGCACTGCTGCGACAAGATCCAACAGCTGCTCAAGCGCATCAAGTACGTCCCGGAGGAGCTGTACAACTTGGAGCGCACGCTATCGGCCATCTACTATTGCAACTTCTCGGTGTTCCAGTCGGCACCGGACATTTGGGCCATTGATCAGCTGTTCCCCATCATGCCCATTCATCGCCTCGACGAGTATCCGGACGTCACCTGCACCTTGGCTGATCTCACTTGCGACAGCGACGGTGTGGTCGATCGCTTCATCGACCTAGAAGACGAACGTGAGATCTTGGAAGTCCACTCCATCAAGCCCGATGAGTCGTACTACATCGGGATGTTCCTCAACGGCGCGTACCA
>Ga0315912_10000420_pt1 | contig 81805 bp, 74 predicted proteins | sample VfabasoilMG_FD_204469 | JGI IMG/M metagenome (GOLD analysis project Ga0315912, IMG submission 204469) | Garden soil microbial communities collected in Santa Monica, California, United States - V. faba soil | ecosystem: Environmental > Terrestrial > Soil > Garden | place: USA: California... | reverse complement strand
GTGGACAGTTCCATCTCCAAGACTGCGAACGTGCCTACGGATTACAAATACGAGAGCTTCAAAGACATCTATCTGTACGCCCACGAGAAGGATCTGAAGGGCTGCACCACGTTCCGCTTCAACCCCGAGGCGTTCCAGGGCGTGCTCGTGAAGGAAGACGACCTCAAGAACACCACCTACGTGTTCACGCTCGAGGACGGATCAGAGGTGTCGGTGAAGGGTGACGAGGAGATCGAATACGACGGTGAAAAACACACCGCCGCCAATCTCTTCGACGCGCTCAAAGAAGGTTACTACGGGAAGTTCTAGTCAGCTGACGCTGACTGAACAGGGCCCAGGAGACAGCAATGGCTGCCATCAAGATCGACAAGAAAATCGCGAAGTATCGCGTTCAGAAACCCGCCACCGCCGAAGAGAAGGCGGTAGCGGCGGCGGCCGCCGCCGCCGAAGTCGTGAAGCTCGAGCCCGCGGTCGAGATGACGCACGACCGGCAAGGCCGTTCCTCGAAGGTCGTGCGCATGACCGAAGAGGTGCAGCGCCCCGAGATGCTCGTGGGCAGCACCTACAAGATCAAGACGCCGGTCTCCGATCACGCGATGTACGTGACCATCAACGACATCATCCTCAACGAGGACACGCCCTACGAGCAGCGCCGGCCGTTCGAGATCTTCATCAACTCGAAGAACCTCGATCACTTCCAGTGGATCGTGGCGCTGACGCGCATCATCTCCGCGGTGTTCCGCAAGGGTGGCGACGTCACGTTCCTGGTCGATGAGTTGAAAGCCGTTTTCGATCCGCGAGGGGGATACTGGCAGGCGGGCGGCAAGTTCATGCCGTCGATCATCGCCGAGCTGGGGTATGTCATCGAGAAACACCTGCAGACGATTGGTCTGCTCAAGAAGCAGGAGCTCGATGAAACGGCGCAGAAAATAATTGCCGAGAAGAAGGCCGAGTTCGTAGAAAGGACGAAGCAGACGGACGCATTCGCCAAGTCGCATTTCCCGGAAGGGGCGCAGCTGTGCACCAAGTGCAGCACCGCCGCGGTCGTCATGATGGACGGCTGCATGACCTGCCTGAACTGCGGCGACTCGAAGTGCGGTTGAGTTGAACGGGAGAGGGGTGGCGACGACGCCGCTCCAGGGTTAGAACTTTCGCGTGTCTCGCCGGGTCCCCGCCTGGCTTCGGATCCTGGACTGGACCATGACACGCGCTTCTCAAGGCAGCCGCGAGGCTGCCTTGTTTTTGAGTCCGACATGCGGCGCCAGACTCCGGGCCGCCAGTCCCGCGAATCCTACGTTCGGCCGGAATCCACGCCGCTAACCACGCCTTGCGGTTTGCCGGATGCTTCCCACCAGACAATCTACTCGTGGGGTTTCCGATGAAGACCGGTGCCATTTCCCTTGCCGCCATTGCCTCGTTGCTGTTCGCGTCGGCCAGCTTTGCCGGCGACGCCGCCACTTCCAACAAGTGGCGCATCGAGCTCGATGGCCAGCCGCTGAATACCGGCGATCTCCAGTTCCGGGTAACGCCGCGCCAGGGCGAGTCCGTCGACATCGTCGCCACGGTGCGCAGTGGCCGCGCGGAGAACAACGTGGCCAAGGACGTGCGCGACGCGTTCGCCGCCAAGCTGAGCCCCGAGCGTTTCACCGTCGAGGTGGACGATGGTGAGGACATCCTCATCAAGAAGAAGGAGGGCCAGCCCGACTTCGCGCTGGAGCTCATCGAGTCCGACGTGCGCAACGTGAACATCAAGATCGAGGGCGAATAACCGCCCACAACACAGTGCGCCCCGGAATATGCCGGGGCGCGCCTGCCAGGAGCCCGTGATGAAACCTAGAGCCCTGGGATTCGCCGCCGCGGTCTGCGCCGCGGCATTCGTGTGCAACAGCTTCGCTGCCAACGGCCCGCCGCTCGCCAGCGAGTGGAACATCGCGCCCACGGGTCGCGCCGGATCGAGCGGCGACCTCACGTTCCGCGTGACGCCGGGCGATGGCAGCGATCCCATCGAGGTCACCGTTCCCGTGCTGCTGGGCGCGCGCCAGGACGCCATCGCGCGCGGCATCCGCAACACGCTGAGCTCGCAGCTGCCGCCGCAGCGCTACGACGTGGAACTGGGCGCCGGCACCAACGTGCTGGTGCGCGATCCGCGCGGACAGCCTAACTTCTCGCTCGAGCTGCTGGATTCGGACGTGGAGAACCTGCGCGTGGCCGTGCAGAGCGTGACGCCCGCCGCGTCGCCGACCACGCCACCGCAGACCCAGCCGGTGGCGCCACCTCCCGTGGTGACGCCGCCGCCGGCCAACGAGCCGGGCAATGCGATGCCACCGCCGCCGGCGTCCGTCCCAACGCCCGGCACATCGGCCCCGGCGCCCGACCAGGATCTTCCGCAGCCGGGCACCACCTCTCCAACGCCTTCGCCCGTCCCTTCGCCGCCTCAGTAACGTTTGCGAGGCGTGTAAGCTGTTTCGCATGGAACAGCTCACCGCCTCTGTCTACGAATGCACGCTGGCCGTCGAAGCGCACATGATCTGCGACCTGCTTTCGCAGGCCGGCATCTCCGCGCGAATCGATGGCGAATACCTCTCGGGTGTCGGCGGCGAACTACCGCTCGGCAACACCGTGCGGGTTCGCGTCGATCCCGCGCGCGCGGCCGAGGCTCGCGAGGTGATCGCGGAATGGGAGAAGTTGCAGCCTCCCGAGCCCGCCGCGGCTCCTGGCGCTCCTCCGCCGAAGAGCAGGGCGGTCATGTGGTTCTTGCTGGGAACGCTGTCCGGGCTGGCGGTGGCGATATTTCTGTCCCACGCATTTCGCCGCGTGGACCCATTCGGAGTCGACTACAACGGCGACGGCAGGCACGACATCGTCTATCACACTCGGGACGGACTGCCGACGCTGACCGAGTTCGATCGCAACTTCGACGGCACCTGGGACGCGCGCTGGACCTTCGACTATCGCGGCCTGGAGAAGCACTACGAAGGTGATGACGATTTCAACGGTCGGTTCGAATGGCAGACCGAGTTCACCGACGCAGGCAAGGGCAGGGCGGAACTCGACCTCGATGGTGACGGCCGGCCGGACCAGGTGTGGCACTACGAATTCGACGTCCTGAGCCGCATCGACTATCTGCAGCATGAAGGCGGGCACGCTTCGAAACGCACCTTCCTGAAGGCCGGCCTGCCCAGCTCCGCCGAATACGATGACGATGGTGATGGCGTGTTCGAGCGTCGCGTGGAATACGATGCGCGCGTGGAGCCCAGAATGTAGGAGGGCTCCTATTTCCTCTTCCGCCGCACGGCGATGGTTGCGCGCAGGCGCACGGAGCAAGCTTCATCACACGCGAATGTTGTTAGTCGCGAAGGGAAAACTGAATGAACGCAATGAAGATCGTCGCAATCCTCCTGATCGTCGCCGGCGCCATCGGGCTGGCACGTGGCAGTTTCACGTACACCAAGGAAACGCATGACGCGAAGGTCGGGCCCATCGAACTGTCCGTGAAGGACAAGGAGACGGTGAACATCCCGATGTGGGCCGGTATCGGCGCCATCGTGATTGGCGCGGGATTGCTGGCGGCCGGAGGCCGACGCACCTGATTCGCTGACAGAACCGGTAAGGATGCCGGGCATGACTTTGCTCAGTCGGCATCCATGTTGAGACAGGGGGCGATCCCGCCTTGTGGCGCGGGACCGCCCCCAAATTTATGGTCATCCGCCGCGGATCACGCCGGGCGGATTGATCTCCACGAACCGCAGCAAGTTGCCAAAGGGATCTTCGACCGCGAGTTCGCGCGCGTCGTAGAACGTGTCGTGGATCGCCGGGGCACGACCGGTGCCGAGCTTCCCGCCGATTTCCTTTCGCAGCGCGTCGATGCCCTGCATGCGGAAGTACACGTCCGCCACCGCGTGGCCATTGCTGAGCGGCTCGGTGGTCAGGTGCATCTGCAGTTCGCCTCGTGACACCTGGGCGTAGAAGGCGCGGTTGCCTTCGCCTTCTTCGCCGCCCCAGTCCCAGCGGAATCCCAGCACGTCGACGTAGAACGCATGCGCCGCATCGCGCGACCTCACGCGCAACACCGGCAACAGCTGGTGCAATTCGACGTCGCCGGTGTCCACCTTGGGCGGGCGCGCGCCGGTCTCCAGTTCGATTTTCGCCGCGAGCACATTCCAGTTACCGAAGCCGAACTGCTGCGCGACGATCTCGAGGCATTCGCTGTGTGACAGGGAAACGTTCTTCGCGACCAGGGATTCGCGCAGCGACTTGGCCATCGCCTTGGCTTGCAGATAGGTACGCATGGTCAGACCTCACTCCGTGGCGAGTGGGGATCATCGGTTCCTGCGTTGCCGACCCCATGTCGCCAGTGCGGTTGAGGAAGGAATCATTCGACGTGGTGCGTTCACCGTACCCTTGCGGGCGCAGGCGGCAGGTCTCACCGGACCTGGCGGTGAGAATAGGGGCCAACCCCAGTTGCTGGCAACTGGAGCAATCCCATTCGGCGACGAGCCCTGTCCCCTTTTGCTAGGAAATCAGGAATGTCCCCATTTAGTTCTTGAGTTTGTAGCCGGTGCGGAACATCCAGGCGATGAGTCCCAGGCAGATCAGCATGAAGGCGATGGTCATGCTGACGCTCAGCACCACGTTCACATCCGACTTGCCATAAAAGCTCCAGCGGAATCCGTTGATGAGATACACCACCGGGTTGAACAGCGTGATCTTCTGCCAGGTCTCCGGCAGCATGGACAGCGAATAGAAACTGCCGCCCAGGAAGGTGAGTGGCGTGACGATCATGGTGGGCACGATGGCGGTTTTCTCCCAACTGTCGGCCCAGATGCCGATGGCATAGCCCAGCAGGCAGAAGGTCACCGACGTCAGGATGAGGAAGCCGAACATCGCGAAGGGATGCTGGATTTCGAACGGCACGAACAATCGCGCGGTGATGAGGATGATGACGCCCAGCATCACGGACTTGGTCGCCGCCGCGCCCACGTAACCCGCCAGCACCTCGAGCACGGAGATCGGCGCCGACAGCATTTCGTAGATGGTGCCGGAGAATTTCGGCATGTGGCTGGCGAACGAGGCGTTGTTCAGGCTTTCCGTCAGCACGGTTAGCATGATGAGACCGGGAATGATGAACGCGCCATACGACACGCCGTCGATGCTCACCATGCGCGAACCGATGGCCGAGCCGAACACCACGAAGTACAGCGAGGTGGTGATCACCGGCGTGGCGATGCTCTGGTAGATGGTGCGGAAGGTGCGCCCCATCTCCACCTTGTAGATGGCGCGAATCGCATGGATGTTCATGGGCGCGCCCTCAGCAGGTTCACGAAGATGTCTTCGAGCGAGCTCTCCGCGGTGTGCAGGTCCTTGAACTCGATGCCCTGTTCGTTGAGTCGCCGCAGCAGCGAGGCGATGCCGGTCTCGGCCGCCTGGGTGTCGAAGGTGTAGATGAGTTCGTTGCCGTCTTTCACCAGTTCCAGCGGCAGGCCGGCCAGCGCCGGCGGAATCGCGGCCAGCGGCGCCTGCAGGGCCATGGTGAGCTGCTTCTTGCCGAGCTTGCGCATCAGCGCGCTTTTCTCCTCGACCACCACCAGTTCGCCCTTGTTGATGACGCCGATGCGGTCGGCCATCTCCTCGGCTTCTTCGATGTAGTGCGTGGTCAGGATGATGGTGACGCCGCGCTCGCGCAGGCCGCGCACCATCTGCCACATGTCCCGGCGCAACTCGACGTCCACGCCGGCCGTGGGCTCGTCGAGGAACAGGATGGTGGGTTCGTGCGACAACGCCTTGGCGATGAGCACGCGCCGCTTCATGCCGCCCGAGAGCGTCATGATCTTCGAATCCTTCTTGTCCCACAGCGACAGGTCGCGCAGCACCTGCTCGATGAATTGCGGGGAAGGCGGCTTGCCGAACAGCCCGCGGCTGTAGTTGACCGCGCTCCACACGGTTTCGAACATCTCCGTGGACAATTCCTGCGGCACGAGTCCGATGCGCGAGCGCGCTTCGCGGAAGTCGCGCTGGATGTCGAAGCCATCCGCGGCCACCTTGCCCGCGCTCGGCGTGACGATGCCGCAGACGATGTTGATCAGCGTGGTCTTGCCCGCGCCATTGGGCCCGAGCAGCGCGAAGATCTCGCCGCGGCGGATCTCGAGGCTGACGTTGTTGAGCGCGTGGAAGCCGGAGGCATAGGTCTTGGAAAGACCTGAAACGGTGAGTACCGACATGGGGGGCTAAGTTAAACGAGTCGCCCATGCGCGCCAATGATTCGAATGAGGTAGATGGCCGGGAAATAGTGAAGGCGGGTTAAGATCTCCTGCGGAGGGAAAGTTGGGACGTACGACCTGCATCGCAGTTGCGCTGTGGCTGTGTGCAATGGCCTCACAAGCATTTGCCCAGGCCGATGCATGCCAGTACGCCGTCGAGCCCCGGTCTTCCGCCACCCCGGCAGCCACGCGGATCTCATTGGTCAAGATGTCGCCCCCGGAGGGAGGGGAGGTCCGCCGCGACACCATCCTGGCGGTGGACGTCGACTTCGAGATTGCCGACTTCAAGCCAGATTCATTCTGGCTCTACGCGACCTTCCCGATGAACGCCATGGGATCGGCGGGGCCGGAATCCATGATCCCACAGCCCCTCGACACGGCGACCGGGCGAGCCCGACTTTGCATCCCGCTGACCGATGTCTACGAAAACCCGATGGTCCAGTGGCCGCTGACCATGAATCTGACCGTTCACAAGTTGCGTGACCTCGGCAGTGAGATCGTGGCCTACACCGCGCCCATCAAGATCAATTCTCTCGATATTCCCGCGGGAGTGAAGGAGCGCCAGGCCGCGGCGCCGCCCGTCGAGTACTACGACTCCCTGAGCTCGGCGAGCGAGTTCTTCAACCGCCGCCTGGTGCGCTACAAGGTATGCATCGAGCGCTTTCCGGCTCTCCAGCCGCAAATGACGCCGGCCTACCGGGCCTGGGAGCGTCGCCACCAGGAGCAGATCGATCTCGTGTCGCGGGTGCAGTTCGAATTGTTCAAGGTCATGGCGGGAGGGGACGCCGGGCGGGCGGTGGAAATCCAGGACGGCATCCGCAGTGTCACGCTCGAGGCGAATCGAAACACGCCCGCGGCGAAGTACCGGCAACAGTGCAATCAAGCGCTCGAGGAGTTCGCCGACACGGAGGACCTCTCCGACCTGGCGATCAGCGACGAGCTCGAGCTCATACGCAAGCACGATCCGCAGCCAACGAGGAATGACCGGTGACCGTCCCGAAGAAGTGGCTGATGGCCGTGATGCCCTGGTTCCTCGGATTCCTGGCCCCGCCAGCGGCGCATTCAAAAGACTGCCGGTATGAAGATCGGGCCATCGAGGCTGCGGTGATGAACAATTCCGCGGTTACCGTCACCGCGGTTTCTCCTCCCGAAGGCGCGGAGGTCAATGGGTCCACCGTCATCGGCGTGGACGTCGAGTACCACATCGCGGACTTCGAGCCGGGCGCATACCTGCTGCATGCCGCCTTCGACACGGAGGATCCGGCTGGCATGACGCCCGGACGGGCCGCTGATTATCCGAAACTGAATTTCCCGGCCGGGCGGGCGCACCTCTGCATTCCACTCAAGCCGGTGTACGAGCACCCGACGGTTCGTTTTCCGTTGAGCATGCACGTCAGGCTCACCCGGCTGGACAAGGACATGACCACGCAACGGGCTGCGGTTGCCCCGCCGATGGCATTCCGCGCTACCGACTTGCCTCATGGCGCGCTCGAACGAATGGCCGCGGCTGCGCCACCGGAGTATCACCTTGCGCTCGGAAAGGCCTATGTGTACTTCGCCAACCTGGGCGTCTTGTACAAACTCTGCATCGAAAAGCATCCCGACCTGCAGACGGCCTACACACAGACCTACCGGGCCTGGGAAGCGCGCCATCGTTCCGATATCGACCTGGTCACGAACCTTCAGTTTGACAGCTACCTGAAACGGGTCGGCGGCCGCGCCGACCTGGCCGCGAAGTTCGACGACCAGGCGAGGGTGGCCTTTCGCAATATCTACGAGAAAGATGGGCCCGCGGAACTCAAGCGATCGTGCGACCGGATTCTGCACGACATGGCCGAGGGCGAAAACATGACCCGCAATCACATCGGTGAACAACTCGAGATCGTGCGGAAGTACGCGCCAAAACAGGACAAGGGCGTCGAATGATCAAACCACTTGCCGCGTGGTCGTTGCTGCTCCTGGCATCCACGGCCCAACTACCTGCCCATGCCGATGGATGCCAATACCAGGATGTGCCGGTGGAAGCCCCGCCGGCCGAGAAGTCGTCGATTTCCGTGACGGCCCTGTCGCCCCTCGAGGGCGGCGAACTGAACAAGTCCATGATCATCGGCGTGGACGTCGAGTACCACATCGCGGACTTCAAGCCGGGCGACTATTTTCTGGGCCCCATCTTCGCCACGCGAGGATTCGGCGGGATGGCGCCGGGCAAGTTCGAGCAATACCCTTCATTGACCGCGGCCTCCGGCAAGGCGCATTTCTGCATTCCACTCGACGAAGTCTACGAGCACTCGACCGTACGTTGGCCACTCAGCATGCAGGTGAATCTCATGCGGCGGCTGGACGGTGTTTCGACCACCTCGATGGCCACCAGCCGGCCCTACAGTTTTCGCGTCACCGACATTCCGAGTGGGGCGCTCGAACGTCAGGCCAATGATCCGACACAGGAATACCAATTCGCGCTCATGAAGGCTTGGGGCTATTACCGGTTTCGTTCCATTGCCTACAAGTTGTGCATCGAGAAGTACCCGGCCATGCAGCCTGTGTACACCAAGGCATACCGGGACTGGGAGTCACGGCATCGCGCGGACATCGATTTCATCAACCAGGTGCAGTTCGAGTCGTACCTGAAGCAAGTCAGGGGTCATACCGAAATCGCCATGAGAATCGAAGACCAGGCGACCGGGAAGATGCGTGAGGCCGTGGAGAAGACGCAGCCCGAGGAACTCAAGGTGGAGTGCGACCTCAATTACGGCGATGCGTCCGGGAGCAAGGACACGACCCACGAAGCCATCGGGAAAGCGCTCGAAGTCGTCCGCAAGAACGCACCGAAACTGGAGCAGGGCGCGGGCAAATGAACAGGCCATTCATCGCGAGTTTGCTGGCCCTGGCGGCTGCCATGACGCAGGCCGCCACGCCAGCGCCCGAATTGCAGAAGCAGGTGCGCGCGGCCACCTTCGAGGTCGTCGTGCCCAAGGCGCCGGAAGGCGCGGTGACCTACGAGCGCGCCCTGCCACTCGATCTCCTGCCTTACGCCGAACGCAGTGATCGCTTCTGGTCCATGGGCACGGCCTTCGCGCTGGGGCCCGACACCTTCGTCTCCGCCGCGCATGTGTTCTCCGCGACCATGGGCTCTCCCGGCGGGCAACCGGCACTGCGTGGCAGCGACGGACGCACCTGGCCCATTACCAGCGTGCTGAAATATTCGGCGCACGAGGATTTCGTGGTCTTCACCGCTCCGGGCGCCGCCGTGTCGAAGCCCCTCGAAGCCAACAGCTCGAGCCAGGTCGACGAACCGGTATTCGCGGTGGGGAATGCGTTGGGTGAGGGCGTGGTCATCCGTGACGGTCTGCTGACCTCGTTCACCCCGGAGGACCAGGACGGACGCTGGAAGTGGATCCGGTACTCGGCGCCGACTTCGCCGGGAAACAGCGGAGGTCCGTTGTTGAATGCCGCGGGCAAGGTCATCGGCGTGGTGATCGGCAAATCGCAGGGCGAAAACCTCAACTACGCGCTGCCCATCGAACAGGTGCTGAAGGCGCCATCCGGGGCGCGTGTCGATGTGCGTTTTCCTCTGCGGATTCCCGTGCTGCGCGATTCCATGGTGACCAACTACCACTTCACCATTCCGCTGCCGATGGACCTCGCGGCATTCCAGGCGCGACTGGCGGGCGATGAGCTGCGCGAGTACCGCGAAGCGCGTGCGCAGCTCATCACGAAATTCCAGTCCGAGCTGCTGCCACGTGGCAAGTCGCAGGACCTGCTGGTGACGGTGGAGGCCGCCTACACGCCCGCGCTCGTCGTGCAGGGCGAGGACCGGACCTGGGAGGTAGATAGTCCCGGCGCCGAGTACACGGACTTGCCGGACGGCGCCAGGGTGCGCACGCGCACCTCCGGCGAAACCGGGATGTTCTACCTGGCCGCGGGCAAGGACACGGGCGTGGACTTCCTCACCAGCCGGCGCGCGGCGATGGACCTGCTGCTCAAGGGCTTGAAGATCTCCCGCAGCGTGGGCAGCGAGAACATCATCGTGACGTCGCTGGGTCCGCCGCTGCGCGAATCCACTTATCGCGACAGCTTCGGACGGCAATGGCACCAGACAGTCTTCACGCTGCCTTTCCTCAACATGTACCTGGTCGCCTGGTTCGTGCCCACGCCCGAAGGTTATGCCGGCATGTTGGGACTGGCCTCGGGGTCATCGCTGCAACTGGTCAACGAGCAGCTGCAGTTCCTCACCGACTATTTCTACTTCTCGTACAGCGGCACGCTGGCGCAGTGGAAGACATTCCTCGCGCGAACGCAGGCCCTGCCTCCACCGCTGCAGAAACTGCGCCTGGCGCGTGACGAGGCCGGCCTGCATTTCCAGTCGCCGCGCATCGACTTCGACGTCCCGCCCAGTGTCCTGAAGCTCGAGGACACGAGCGTGCTCAACCTGCAGATGAGTTACGCGGCCGAGGCCGGCAAGCTCACCTGGGATGTGGGAGCGATCTTCGTCAGCAGCGACGAGGACGAAAGCAGCTACGTCGGGTTCCTGCGCCGACCCAAGCCCTCACCGGAAGGTGGCAAGGAGCAGACCAGGCGCTGGGGAGAAATGCTCGCTTCGACCGGCGCCTTCAATGGCACGCGCGGTCACGACGCCGACTACAAGAAAGTCTGGCGACGCGCGGCCGTGGGCGCGGGATATCGTCCCGGCGCGGCGCTGGATCCGAATTCCACGTTGCTGTACGAAGTCACGTCCACCATCCAGGAAGCACGGCAGCCACGGCAGGTGGATGACATGCACGACATCCTGCTCGAGAACGTGCGCGTCAAGGAACGCTGATCCCTGCATTCATAGCAATACAATCCGGCCGCACCCGGCCAACGCTCGAACAACCATGAATAACAACCACGCGTTTTTCGCCTCCGCCATTCCCGACCCGTTGAGGTGCCGGAGTCGTCTGTCATGAATGCCACGGTCGAAGCGCCGGGCCAGCGGTCCTGGCTGGCCTACATTTCCGCCGGCCTCGGCGGCGCCGCCTTGTTAGGCGTGCTGTCGTTCCACTTCCCGGAGCTGCTGACCAGCCGCGACTTCCGCGCCGCCTACAGCGAGCAATTCGCGCGGGCGTTGCTGCTGTTCGCACTGGTGGTGTCCTTCCTGCTCGGCACGGTCGCGGTGCTGCGCCGGCGCAGCACGCGGGTGGCGCTGGCCGGCGTGTGTCTCGCGGCGCTCGCCGTATTCCTCGGTGGTGCCACCATCGAGGTCGACACCGTCCGTCAGACGCCGTTCTCGCTTGGCCTCGACTGGTTCGTGATCTCGCTGTTTTTCTCGGCGCTGGTGTTCATCCCGGTCGAACGGCTGCTCGCGGTCCGGCCGCTGTCGCCGCTGCGCGCGGAGTGGGAAACCGACCTCGTGTATTTCTTCGTGAGCCACGTGCTGGTGCAGTTCATTCTGATCGCGGTCACGGCCTCGACCACCTTCATCGCCTCGCTGGTGCTGTTTCCCGTCACCAAGGCCTGGGTGCAGGCCCTGCCGGTCTGGGCGCAGTTCCTGCTGGCGGTGTTCCTCGCCGACCTCTTCCAGGCGGGGCTGCATCGTATCTATCACCGGGTGCCTTTCCTCTGGCGCTTCCACGCCGTGCATCACTCCAGCCGCAACCTCGACTGGCTGGCCGGATCGCGCGTGCACTTCGTGGAAATCGTGCTGACGCGCAGCGCGGTCCTGCTGCCGCTGGTGGTGCTCGGCTTCTCGCAGCCGGCGGTCAACGCCTACGTGATCCTGGTGGGCATCCAGGCCGTGCTGGCCCACGCCAATCTCAACATCAACTTCGGCTGGCTCGAGTACGTGCTGGTCACGCCGCGCTACCACCACTGGCATCACGCGCGCCACCCGGACTACGTGGACGTGAACTACGCCATTCACCTGCCGCTGGTGGACATGCTCATGGGTACGTTCAAGCGCCCTCCGCCCGGTGTGTGGCCGGTGGAATACGGCGTCATGAAGCCCGAGACCGTGCCACGCGGCATCCTGGCGCAGGCCATCATGCCGCTGGCCGCGACGAAAACTTTTTCCGACTACGTCGGGTCTGAACCCGGCAAGTGAAGTCCGCCTTCCTCGCCGTCCTGGCCGCGCCGCTGCTCGCAGGGGCCGCGGCCGCCGACAACCTCGACCTGGTGCGCGCCGCGCGCCTGCAGGTGGGGGTGACCACGATTTATGACGGCGCCTACCGGGTGCTGGAGTATCCCGGCGGCGACGTGCCGCCCGAGCGCGGCGTGTGCACCGACGTCGTCATCCGCGCCTTCCGCACGGCACGGTCGACGGATCTGCAGAAGCTGGTGCACGAAGACATGCGCGCGCACTTCGGCGCGTATCCGAGCAAACGGCGCTGGGGACTCACGCGGCCCGACACCAGCATCGATCACCGGCGCGTGCCCAACCTCATGGTGTACTTCAGTCGCGCCGGTCTCGGGCAGCCGGTGTCGCGCGACGTCGCGGCCTATCTACCCGGCGACCTCGTCACCTGGGACCTGGGAGGTGGCGTTCCGCACATCGGTTTTGTCAGCGAACGCCGCGCGGTCACCGGGACTCCGCTGATCATCCATAACATCGGGGCCGGCGCCCGGGAAGAGGACATCCTGTTCCGCTTTGCCATCACCGGTCACTATCGTCCGCTGGCACCTTAAGCCGGGGCGCATCGTGTAGGCTTCGCACCCCAGATGACGTCCAAGCCCGGCATTTCCAAGAAGCCCGAATCCCCCCTCGAAGCGACCAGCGCGGCGCGGCGATTCTTTGGCGTGTTCCGCTACAGCAAGCGCGCCCTGGAACTGGTGTGGGCCACCAGCCCCAAGCTCACCTTCCTGCTGGGGTTTGTCACGCTTCTGGCCGGTGTCCTGCCCTCGGCCGTGGCCTGGATCGGCGCGCGTATCGTCGACAGCGTCATCGAGGCGGGCAAGACCTTTTCCACCACCGGTGCCATCGATGCCACCCCGGTGGTGGGCTGGGTGCTGGCCGAGGCCATGGTCATGGTGGCGATTACCGCCGCGCACCGGGGCATCACGCTCTGCCAGGCACTGTTCAAGGCGCAGCTCTCGCACCGCGTGAACGTGATGATCCTGGAGAAGGCGCTGACGCTCGAGCTCACCCATTTCGAGGACTCGGAGTTCTACGACAAGCTCACGCGCGCCCGTCGCGAGGCGTCGAGCCGGCCGCTGTCGCTGGTCATGCGCACCTCGGGGCTGCTGCAGAATGCCATCGCCATCGTGAGCTTCGCGGTGCTGCTCGCGGGCTTCTCGCCCTGGGCCGTGGTCATCCTCATCCTGGGCGGCCTGCCCGCATTCTTCGCGGAGACCAAGTTCTCCGGCGATGCCTTCCGGCTGTTCCACTGGCGGGCACCGGAAACCCGCATGCAGACCTACCTCGAAACCGCCATCGCGCGCGAGGATCATGCCAAGGAGGTCAAGCTCTTCGACCTCGGCGGCCTGTTTCTTGGCCGCTACAAGGCCATCTACGAGGGGCTGTACGAGAAGGATCGCAGTCTCACCATCCGGCGCGAGACCTGGGTCTTCACGCTGACCCTGCTCAGCATCGCCGCGCTGTACGGCGCCTACGCCTGGACCGCCGTGGAAGCGGTGCGCGGCGTGATCACGCTGGGCGAACTGACCATGTACCTCATGCTGTTCCGCCAGGGGCAGGCGGCCGTGACCACCAGCCTCGGGGCCGTGGGCGGCATGTACGAAGACAACCTGTACCTGTCGACGCTGTACGAATACCTGGAGCAGCCGGTGGATCCCAGCACTGGCACCGCGGTCAGCGGCCCGGACCCGGACGCGGGCGTGCAGTTCGAGAACGTCGAATTCCGCTACCCGGGTTCCGACCAGCCCGCGATCACCGGCGTCAACCTGCAGATCAAGCGTGGCGAGTCGCTGGCGCTGGTGGGCGAGAACGGCTCCGGCAAGACCACGCTGATCAAACTACTCACGCGGCTCTACAAGCCCACCTACGGCCGCGTGCTGCTCGACGGCCGCGACCTGCAGGAATGGGACGCCAAGGTGCTGCGCCGGCGCGTCGGCGTCATTTTCCAGGACTTCGTGCGCTACCAGCTCATGGTGGGCGAGAACGTCGGCGCCGGTGACGTGCAGGAATTCGAGAACCGCGCGCGCTGGGCCGAGGCGGCCATGCAGGGCAAGGCGGCGCCGTTCATCGAGGACATGCCGAAGCAATACGATACGCAGCTCGGCAAGTGGTTCAAGGACGGACGAGAGCTCTCGGGCGGCCAGTGGCAGAAGGTCGCGCTGTCGCGCGCCTTCATGCGCAGCGACGCCGACATCCTGGTGCTGGACGAACCCACCGCGGCCATGGACGCGGCGGCCGAAGCCGAGGTGTTCGAGCACTTCCGCTCGCTCATGGGCAAGCGCATCGCCATCGTGATCTCGCACCGGTTTTCCACCGTGCGCATGGCCGACCACATCGTGGTGCTGGAGCAGGGGCACATCATCGAGCGCGGCAACCACGAGACGCTGATGGCGCAGGACGGCATCTACGCCAAGCTGTTCACGCTGCAGGCGCGCGGCTACAGGTAGGCAAAAAAAAGCGGCGCCCGAGGGCGCCGCTGATCGAAGTCGATCTACTCAGTTCGGCTTAGTAACGGCCGCGGCCGCCACCACCACCACCGAAATTGCCACGCGGGGCGCCACGCTCACGCTCCTGGGCTTCGTTCACCTTCAGCGGACGACCGCCGAAGTCCTTGCCGTCGAGTGCCTGCATGGCACGCGTGGCATCGGCATTCGGCATTTCGACGAAACCGAAACCGCGCGGGCGGCCGGTTTCGCGATCGTTCACCAGGGACACCTTGTCGACGGTGCCGTGGGCTGCGAAGAGGGTGCGCACCTGGTCTTCGGTGGCGGAAAAAGGCAGATTTCCAACGTAAAGTTTCGTCACAAAACAACTCACAAAAAAAAGATACGGTGACAGGCTCTAACCAGCCCTGTCGGCTGGAGGTTCGCGGAAAACTTTGTGGCGCCGACGCCGCGAACGCGGGGTCGAATCTACGAAAGAATCAGCAAGCCGGGCCGCACGGTACAGGATTCGCTGCCGGTGCGCGACTTTTTCGACCTTAAATTGCCTGTAAGGCGGGCCCCGCACCCCCGGGGAGGGCGCGGGACCCTTCGCTTCGACGCGTCCGGTCAGTGCAATTGGCCCCGGATTTCGCCGCCCGGCCACTTGCTCGTGTGGACGTTGGCGTACCCCAGGCCCTCCCGGATGGCCGCTGCGATTTCTGCGAATGCCCCCGGTTCAATGCCCTGGCCCGGTGCCGGCGTGGGGGTGGTGACGGGTCCCGGGCCGACCACGAGGTCGGGTGTGATGACCCCGCTGATATCCCCCGGAGCGACGGGGCAGGCCTGCGTTCCCGCGGGTCCGTTCCCCAGGTTGCTGCACAGGAAAAAGCTGATGCCCCCGTTCACGCCCTTCTGGCCGAAGTGCACGTGCGCCTGCGTCACGTTGCCCTCGAGTGCGTCGTACCGCAGACGCCACTGGATGGTGTTGGACCGGGTATCGATCCAGGCAGTGAATCGCCCCTTGGCCGTGGTGGAAAGCGCCGGCACCTCCTGGTACCCGACCAGGTCGGCGGCCACGCTGAACCGGGCCTTGTCGCGGCTGCGGCCGTCATCCGGACCGCCGTCACCGGCCATCAAACTACCGGTGCCGAGCAACACGCCGAGACCGGCCAGACCTGCTTTGAAGAATCGACTGCGCATGGTTTTTCCCCTCAAACTGGAGTTGTTGAAATCCATGGCCCCGCCCGAACGGAGTAACCGCCGATGCCCCAGTTCAGCCTGATCTTCCCCATGCTGGCCATGGTCCTGCTGACCTTTGGCGTCGCGGTGGTGCTGTTCCGGGCAAGGCTCCGCGCGATACGCGAGGGCCACACGCCGGTGAGTTACTTCAGAGTGCTGCAGGGTTCCCAGGAACCGGAATTTCTTGCCAAGCCCACGCGGCACCTGATCAACCTGTTCGAAACGCCGGTCCTGTTCTATGCCGGCTGCCTGGCGGGCATGGTGACCGGGGTCAACGACGCCGTGGTCGTCGGGCTCGCCTGGGCCTACGTGGTCGCCCGCGTGCTGCATGCCTGGGTGCACCTGGGCTCCAATCGCGTCCGGATCCGGCTGCGCGTCTTCGCCCTCGGCTGGCTCTGCCTGCTCGCGCTCTGGATCTACATCGCTGTTGCGGTCGCGACACGCCACTGAGCGTCCGGATCAAGCGGCGCGTTATGTCGCGCAAAAAAACCTTGGGCCTGCGTCACTGTTTCCTCATCCAGCAAATTCCGACGGCCCAATTCGCCGATTCCCACATCTAAGGTGCCGATAAGGGAAGGGCCGGAGCGATGCGCGCTCCGGAATCGGGTTCCGCGGAGGGGATCAGGGTGCGGGCTAGGGTCGGCGCGTTTTTGGCATTGCTTTCGATGTGGCTCGTCGGCGCCTCCACCACCGCCAGCGCGCAGCAGATCCAGTACGCCGAGCCGGTGCAGCTTGCGGTCGCGGACTCGCGTGCCGAATTCGAAGCCTACGGACGCCGCTTCTCCCTGCAGCTCGCCGACAACGAGCGCGCGCTCCAGAAATTCTCCACCCAGCGCAAGCAGGAACTGCAGCGTTATCGCCTGCTGCGGGGCGTGATCGACGGCGAAGCCGGTTCGTGGGTCCGTCTCACCGAAACCCCGGCGGGTCTCGAAGGCGCCATCTGGGATGGCCGCGAGCTCTACGCCGTCAGCACCTACGGCCGCGTGGCCGACCTGCTGTCGACGCCGATGGATGCGGACCCGCGCCAGACCGTCATCTACCGGCTGTCCGATACCCATGACGTGCTGCCGCGCGACTTCTGCGCGCTGGAACCCGATGCGCCCGCGCTGCGCAAGCAGAGTGCGCTCGACCAGTACCAGTCGCTGGTCACGAGCCTCGCGGCCCTGACGCCCGGCACCATCGACTCCCAGATCGAAGTCGCGCTGATCGCCGACAGCGCCTTCGCGACGGCGGAGTCGGCCGACCCCACCGCGGCCATGCTGGCGCGATTCAACATCGTCGAGGGCATCTTCTCCGAGCAGCTCGGCCTGCTGGTGCTGGCCACCGATCTGCGCGTGTTGCCCGCGAACGAGGATTCCTTCACTTCCACCAATGCGGCCACGCTGCTCGAGCAGTTCGGGGCCTGGCGCGCCTCGAACGCCACCATTCGCGCGCGCGCGCTGGCGCACCTGATGACCGGCCGCAAGCTCGATGGCACCACGGCCGGTATCGCCTACCTGAACTCGGCCTGCTCGGCCGAACATGGCGCCTCGCTGAGCTCGCGTTCTTACGGCACCACGATCTCCGCGCTCATCATGGCGCACGAGCTGGGCCACAACCTGGGCGCGCCGCATGACGGCGAGGCCGGCGCCTGCTCGGCCACGGGCGGCGGCTTCATCATGGCGCCGACGGTCAGCGGCTACACCAATTTCTCCAGCTGCAGCGTGCAGACCATCCGCGCGTCCATCGAGCAGTCGGCCTGCGTGACGCCGGCGAGTTATGCCGACGTGGGCGTCTCCACCCCCGATGGCCGTATCAATGCCGATGCGGGCGTGCCCTTCACGCTGCCCTTCGTGCTGCGCGGCTCGGGCACTCTCGCCGCCACCGACGTGGTGCTCGATCTCAGCCTGCCCGAGAACGCGGGACTCACGCTGGACTCCGTGAGCGGCGAGGGCGCGGGCTGCTCCATCAACGGGCTCACGGCCACCTGCCAGTTCGGCAGCGTCGCGCCGGGTGAGCGGCGCGCGTTCAGTGCCATTGCGCGCGGCACGCTGGCGGGCAGCATCACCGCGCGGGCCCGGGTGAGCGCCAGCAACGATCCGCTGACCTCGAACAACACGCGCTCCATCGAGGTGTCGTTGCGTTCCGGCATCGATGCCGCCGTCATCGTCACCACCGACCAGGCCGAGGTGGCCGTCGGGGCGCCGCTGCAGGTCTACGCCGAAGTGCGCAGCCTGCGCGCCCTCGCGGTGCGCAACGCCGTGGTCTCGCTGAACCTCAACCAGCCGGTGAATTCGGCCAGCATGCCGGGCGCTTCGTGCGTGGTGAATGCCAGCGCGGTGGTCTGCAATGTGACCGAGATTGCCGGCGGTTCGGCGGCCACGCTCAGCGTGTCGACCACCGCCACCACCGCGGGGCCGTTGTTCGCGGCCGCCAGCGTCACGGTGAGCGGCGACGGCGAACTCTCCAACAACACGGCGCATGGCAACGCCTGGATCCAGGCCGAGCGCGACATCGAGCTCACGGCCGGTCCCGCCAGCGTCGAGCTCGACGTGGGCGACAGCTACGAGATCCCGATGCTGCTGCGGTCGCGCGGCACCCAATCCGCCACGGATGTCGCGCTCGCGTTCCAGGTGCATTCCGATGCAGTGGAGGTGGACGTGGTCGACGCCGCGGGCGGCAGCTGTGTCCTCAACGCCGGTTCAGGCTGGCAGTGCCAGTTCGGCACGCTCGCGGCGGGTGAGGCGCGGCTGGTGCGGGTTCGCGTGCGCGGCCTGCGCGCCGGCTCGGTCATGATCACCGCGCGGGCCGATGCGGCCAGCGACGGCTACTTCGGCAACAACGTCGCGGGGCTGCAGCTGGACATCGACAATGCCGTCGACCTCGGGCTCATGATGGGTTCGGGCGGTTCCGGCATCGAAGGCAACGACGTCACCGGCCAGATGTCGCTGCGTTCCAACGGGCGCGAGTCGGCACGCAACGGCACGGTGGAAGTCGAGCTGCATGCCGCCGGCGTGTTGCGCGCGGTTTCCATTCACGACGGCGCCGACTGCGAGCTGCTCTCGCCGCAGCGCGCGCGCTGCGTGCTGCCGGCGGTGGCCAGCGGCTCGAACCTGTTCATCGACTACCGCGCGCAGTTCGAAACGCCCGGTGCCTACGACGTGAAGTACACGCTGACCGTTCCCGGCGATACCGCGCCCGACAACGACTCGCTGACCCGGCCCATCGTCATCCGCCCGTACTACGACATCGCGGTGGACGGCGATCTCAACCTGTCGCGCTTCATGGTGGGCGAGAAACGCGAGGTGACGTTCACGGTTCGGGCCGGCCGGCGCGCGCTGGCGACCGCACGTCTTGTTGTCCGCCACGAAGCACCGGGCATACGCGTGCGCGCGATCCGCGCCAGCGCCGGTGACTGCCGCGTGGACGACGACGTCGGCGGTATCTGCGACTTCACCGACTTCGCGGCCGAGGCCAATGCCTCGGTGGTCGTGACCCTCGAGGCCGTGTCGGCCTGCCGGCAGGACATATCCGTGGCCGTGAGCACCCAGGGCGACGTGCTGGCCAACAATGACGCCGTCAGCGCGCGCATCGACGTCCTCGGTCCCACCGATCTCGAATTGCGCGTGGCGGCCGCCGCCAGCGGCACGGCCGGCACCACCTTCGCCTTCCCGGCCATCTCGCTGGTGAACGGCACCTCGGTGGCCGTCGGCACCCGACTCGAAGTGACGCTGCCGGCCGAGGTGACGCTGGTGAGCCTGTCGGCCAACGATGCCATCTGCAGTGGCACCGCGGTGCTGCGCTGTGATTTCGCCGACCTCGACGCGAACAGCACCGCGATCGTGAACATCACCGTGCGTGGCAGCATCGGCAATTACCTGAGCACGGTGAAGCTCGCGTCGCTCAACGACACCAATCCGGCGAATGATTCCGGCCAGGTGGCGCTCGACATTACCGGCGTTCAATCCACGCCCGCACCGGCCAGCAATAGTGGCGGCGGCGGCGGTGGTGGTGGACGCCTCGAGTGGCTGCTGCTGGCGGCCTGCGCCGCACTCGTATTGCGCAAGGCCGCGCACGCTCGCGGCGCACGCCGCACTTCCTGAGAGCACGCCCTTTCCGGGTGCGCGGCCACCTTGTGAGGCCGCGCCAAATTCGTGCGCGCTTCCAACGCTGAAAATCACGCGCGATTCGCGTGCCTCGCGCGGCGCCGCGCACCACAACGGGGTTGCGGCGAAGGTTTTTTCGCGGCCGTATCGATTTCCCAACAACGTCCCGCGGCATCGCCAGAGAATTTTTTCGCCGGCCGTGCAACGCGCATAAATGCGCGCGCCGTCGCGCAATTCCGTGAGTAGTTAGACTGCGGCGCGGCGCGCCTCGCGGCCGCGCGGCCGGCCGCTGGCCGGATATTTGCAACATCTCCGGCATCTCTTGCCGGGTGCGTCCCCCTGGGGCGCCGCAGGCAGAAGTACCGCGGATTGCCTGCGTCATTGGTGGGCATCGGTGAGGGGCACGGCGCTTGTGCGTCCGGTGAGAACAACAACTTCGGAAAACTGAAGGGAGGTCTCTATGCCCATTCAACGCTCGTCGCGTATGCCCATTCAACGCTCGTCGCGTATGCCCATTCAACGCTCGTCGCTCATTCCTGTCGCCGCGCGCGACCGCCTCACCGCACTGTCCGTGGCGGTGAGCCTGGCCTGTACCTCCGCCGCGCTGCGCGCGCAGGAAGCCGACGCGGATGCCGCGACCGACGAACCCACCGAGACGGTCATCGTCACCGGCAGCCGTACCAGCGGGCTCGACGAATTCACCAGCTCTTCGCCCGTGCAAGTCCTGACCACGGCCGAGCTCGTGGCCGCGGGCCGTCCCGATCTCATGAACTCGCTCGCCAACATGGTGCCGTCGTTCACGGCCCAGGCCTTCGGCGGCGACATGGCGAACCAGACGCTGCAGGCCAAGCTGCGCGGCCTGAGTCCCAACCACACGCTGGTGCTGGTCAACGGCAAGCGGCGTCACACCACCTCGAGCCTCGCCATCCTCGGCGGGCCCTACCAGGGCGGCGCCGGTGCCGACCTGAATTTCATCCCGGTGGAGTCCATCGATCGCATCGAGGTGCTGACCGAAGGCGCAGCGGCGCAATACGGCACCGACGCCATCGGTGGCGTCATCAACATCATCCAGAAGAAGAACTCCGAAGGCGGCGGCGCCGGCGTTTCCTATGGCGGCTACAACGCGGGTGACGGCGAAACCGCGGCCTTCAGCGGCAACATCGGCTTCGAAGCCACGTCGGGTTCGTACTTCAGCCTCACCGGCGAGTATCGCAAGCACGACCACTCCATCCGCAGCGACGTCGACCCGCGCGTGGTGGATCCGGCGCGCATCGATCCGGACCAGGGCGGCACGTTTCCCAACACCAACATGCCCGATGCGGCGGGTTATCCGTACCTGAACAAGATCTTTGGCGATGCCGAATACGAGATCTACCTGGCGTCACTGAATGCCGGCGTCCCCATTGGCGACACGGCGGAGGTGTACAGCACCCTGACCTGGGGCGAGAAATACGCGGGCTCGTACGAAAACTATCGACTGCCCAACCGCGTGTCGTACACCAACCCCGATACGGACGAGGTGACCTACCTGCATCCATATGGATTCAGCCCCCGCGAGGAAACGGCGGAGACCGATTACCAGGGAACGCTGGGCGTGAAAGGCGACATCGGCACCTGGACCTGGGATTTCTCGTCCACCTACGGCCGGGACGAGATCGACATGTTCACGCGCGATTCGGCCAACGCCTCGCTGTACGCGAACACGGGCGCGACGCCGGCCAACTTCTACGACGGCACGTACACGCAGACGCAATGGACCACCAATGCCGACATCGGCAAGGAATTCGAGGTGGGCATGGCGGCGCCGCTCAATCTCGCCTTCGGTCTCGAGTATCGCGAGGAAACCTGGGAAGCGGGCCCGGGTGACGAGTGGTCGCGCTACCTGGAAGGCGGCCAGTCGTTCCCCGGCATCAGTCTTTCGGATGCCGGCAAACACGATCGCGACGTGATGGGCGTCTATGCCGAGTTGTCGATCGAGCCGCTCGACGCATTGCGCCTGACCTTCGCGGGCCGCTACGAGGACTACAGCGATTTCGGCGATACCACGGTGGGCAAGTTCGCGGCGCGCTACGAGTTCACCGAGGCGTTCTCGATGCGCGGCACGTTCAGCACCGGCTTCCGCGCGCCGACGCTGGCCGAATCCTACTACTCGGCCACGAACGTGGGTCCGACCACGGCCTTCGTGCAGATGCCGCCGAATGCGCCGGCCACGGCGCTGCTCGGCCTCGGCGCGGGCCTGCAACCCGAGGAGTCGACCAACTACTCGGTGGGCTTCGTGGTGCGGCCGGCCGACACCATGTCGCTGACCTTCGACGTCTACCAGGTCGAGATCGACGACCGCATCGCGGCCACCAGCACGTTCTACGGCACCATCGACGGCGAGCTTTATTCGCAGGCGATCGTCGATGCCATCATCGCCAACGGCAACGTGCTCGATCCGGAAGTCACGGCCAGCGGCGACACGGGCATCAATCTCTTCACCAATGGTGTCAGCACGCGCACGCGTGGCGCCGACCTGATGTTCAGCTACGCCTCGAACTTCGAGTCGGTGGACATCGACTGGAGCGTGGCGGCGACCTACACGGAGACCGAGGTGACCGGTGTGCGCGAGACGCCGCCCGAGCTCGGCACGCAACCGCTGTTCGACATGGAAGCGTTGTCCGACCTGGAGGACACCATGCCGAAATACGTGGTGAACCTCGGCGCCACGTTCCGCTGGAGCACGATCACGCTGGGCATCCACGAGCTGGTGTACGGCGCTTCGTCCGACTACGACAACGACGGCGGCCAGACCAATGGCGAGATCATGTTCTACAAGAACGAGATCGGCGTGACGCCCATCACCAACCTGGAGCTTTCGTGGCAGGCCATGGAGGCCATGACGCTCACCGTGGGCGCCACCAATCTCTTCGACGAGTACCCGGACAAGCGCAACTCCACGTATCGCGCCATCCAGTTCGAGTCCGGGGACAACGGCGTGGTGGCGGGGTATCCCTCGTTCTCGCCCTTCGGCATCAACGGTGCCTATTGGTACGGAAAGATGGTGTACAGGTTCTGAGCTCCATGAAGAAGACACTGTCGCGTCGCGACTTTCTGCACGCCGCTGGCGCGCTGGGTGGTTCGACGGCGGTGTACCGCGCGGCGATGGGTATCGGGCTGATGCCCGTCGCCGCGCGTGCCGCTCGCCCGGTACTCACGGCCAATGGTGCGTCGAAGAAGGTACTGATTCTCGGCGCCGGTATTTCCGGACTCACGGCGGCCTACGAGCTGCAGCGCAAGGGCTACGAGGTGCAGGTGCTCGAAGCCTCGTTCCGCGCCGGCGGCCGCAACCTCACGTTGCGCGGGGGCGATCGCATCGATGAGACCGGCTATCCGCAGGTGTGCCAGTTCGACCGGGATCCGGACCTGTTCTTCAATGCCGGGCCGGCGCGCATCCCGGGGCACCACCAGCAGCTGCTCGAGTACTGCAAGGAACTGGATGTTCCGCTCGCGCCGTTCATCAACGACAACCGCAATGCCTGGGTGCAGGACGACGCGATGTTCGGCGGCAAGCCGATCCGCGCGCGCGAGTATCTCAACGACACGCGCGGCTTCGTCGCCGAGCTGATGGCCAAGTCGATGAAGCCCGACGCCATGTCCGCGCCGATGACGAGCGACGACTGGGAGCGGGTGCGCGAGTACCTGCGGCATTTCGGCGAGCTCGATCCGCAGTTCCGCTACATCGGCACCAGCCGCGCCGGTCTCGCGAGCCACGACTACACCGTGCCCGACGTGCTCAAGGCGCCGCTGTCGCCCAGCGAGCTCTTGAAGTCACGCTTCATGCTGATCATGAGCTTCGGTGAAACCGACGACCAGGCCGCCATGATGATGGAGCCCGTGGGCGGAATGGACCGCATCGTCGCCGGCTTCCTGCGCAAGGTGGGGCACCTCGTGCAACTCGAGTCGCAGGTGCAGAAGATCCAGGTGCTGGAGCGCGGCGTCGAAGTGACTTACCGCCACCAGGGTGCGTATCAGAAGGTTCGAGCGGACTACGTGCTCAACTGCATTCCCATGCACCTGCTGGCGGGTATCGAGCACAACTTTCCGAAATCCTATTCCGCGGGTTTCACCGCGGTGCCGCGCGGCAAGCTGTTCAAGATCGGCCTGCAGATGAAGGAGCGCTTCTGGGAGCGCGAGGGCATCTTCGGGGGCATCTCCTGGACCATGCAGGACATCCAGCAGATCTGGTATCCGGCGCATGGCATCCATCGCGCCAAGGGCGTGGTGCTCGCCGCGTACACCTTCGATCCCAATGCCGGTGAGAAATTCGCGCGGCTCTCTCCACCCGAGCGCATCAAGCTCGCGGTGGAGCAGGGCTCGAAGATCCATCCCGACTACGGGCAGTACGTGGAGAACGGCGTCACCATCGCCTGGCACCAGATGAACCACATGCTCGGTTGCGCGGCGCAATGGGAAGAGGCGCTGTTCAAGCAGTGGTTCAAGACACTGCAGGCGCCGGTGGGCGGTCACTATCTCATCGGCGACCAGGTGAGTTATCACCCGGGATGGCAGGAAGGGGCGATTGCCTCGGCGCATCATGCGATCGCCGACATCGATCAGCGCGTCGGAGCGGGCAAGTCGCAGATGGTGCGCTCATGAGACGGCAGCTGCTGTCGGTGCTGGCCATGCTGGTGATGGCGCTCATGGTGCGCGTGGCGCGCGCGGACAATGCCTTCGACTATTGCCTGCTGTGCCATGGCTCCAATGCGAATGGAAACTACGCCATCCGCGCACCGAAGCTCTCGGGCATGGAGCCCTGGTACCTGGCGCGGCAGCTCGAGAACTTCGCCGCCGGTGTGCGTGGCTCGACGTCCGCGGATGCGTCCGGCCACGAGATGCGGCCCGTGGGGCTGCGGCTGCGCGACAGCGGCGAGCTCGAAGCGGCGGTGAAATTCATCGGTACGCTGAAGAGCGCACGGCCCGCGGCCACCATCGACGGCGACGCGGCCCGCGGTCGCCAGCACTACGCCGCCTGCGCGGCCTGCCACGGCGCGAAAGGCGAGGGCAACGCCAGCCTGCAATCACCCGCGCTCGCGGCGCGCTCCGACTGGTATCTCGTCACGCAGCTCGCCAACTACAAGAACGGATTGCGCGGCACCGACGAGCGCGATACTTATGGCGCGCAGATGCGCGCCGTGTCGAATGCACTGCCCGACGAGCAGGCCATCCGCGACGTCGTCGCCTACATCAACACTTTGAGATAAATGGGGACATTCCTGATTTGCTGGAAACGGGGACGCGCCTCGAGCTGCACCTTCATACCAAGGAGAAATGATGTCGACTCCCTATCGCCTCGGAACCTTCGCACGTGTGATCGCGGGCTGCGGGCTCGCCTGGTTCGGCGTCTGTGCGGCGCAGGCCGCCGACGTGACCCGGCATTCGCTGGGGGCTAACAGCAATTTTCCGATTGCGCGCGCGGTCGAGGTGCCGGCCGGAAAGACCATCTACTTCCACAGTGGCATGACGCCGGCGCCGCTCGACGCCAAGGCCGCACCCGGGACGCCCGAATACTGGGGCGACACGAAGACCCAGACGCTGTCCGTGTTCAACCGTATCGGCGAATCGCTGAAGTCACTGAATCTCGGCTTCGGCGACGTGGTGGCGATGACGGTCTACCTGGTCGGCGACCCGGCCAAGGGCGGGCGCATGGACTTCGAAGGCATGATGGCCGCGTACACGCAGTTCTTCGGCACGAAGGAACAACCCAACCTGCCGGCGCGGTCGACGGTACAGGTGGCGGGGCTGGTGGCGCCCGGCATGCTGGTGGAGATCGAAGTACAACTCGCGAAGTGAGCGCCGCGCCGGGCTGAAGGTTGCCAGCGCCCGGCCGCGTTCACTGCAGAAACCGGCAGGTTTGCCCACGGTCCGATCCGGACCATGCCAGTGAATCTTTATCGTTGTGCCGGTTTGTGGGCGCTGTGCCTGTTCGCGCGGCCCGCACATGCCGAAGTCGACTTCCGCGTGACCCGGGTCTCGCCACACGTCTACGCGCTGCGGCCGGAGCGGCTCGCGCGCGTCAATTCCACCTCCACCGTCATCGTGGGGTCCAGCTACCTGGTCGTGGTCGAAGCCCAGCCCGATCGCGGCCAGGCGCGTCGGCTCGTGCAGACCCTCCGCGCGAAAGTTTCGAAGCTGCCGATCCGTTACCTGGTCTACACGCACGCGCACCTGGACCACGTGCTCGGCGCCGGCGCCTTCGCGGAAGACAGTCCCGGCGTGAGCATCATTGCGCACGAGTGGACCCGGGAACGCGTGCTGGCCAATGGCGAGGCCGATCGCAAGGGCATGATGGATTTCGTGCGCCAGCGCGCGGAAGGACCGGATGCCGTGGCGTCCGAGGTGTCAGAGCTGCGCCAGTACCTGCGCGACCTCGAGTCCTCGCCCATCCTCGCGCCCACGCTCACCTTGCGCGACAGCCTGGTGCTGCACGACGCCGGCCTGCGCGTCGACATCCTCTCGCTGGGCGAGGGGCACACACCGGGCGATCTCGTGGTGCGGATTCCCGGCGACGGCGTGGTCGTCACGGGCGACCTGGTGCACGACCTCGAGCCGCTGTTCTGGGATGCGGACCCGGATGCCTGGATGGCCACGCTCAATCGCCTCGAGCAACTGCCATTCCAGTCGCTCATTGGCGGGCACGGGGACCCGCAGCCCGGCAAGTCCGTGCTGCACCGGTGGCAGGCCTATCTACAATCGCTCACGGCGCTGGTAAAGGAGCAGGTCGCGACCGGTGCGGATGAACGCACCGCCGTGGCCGCGATCACGCCGCGGCTCATGGCGCAGCTGCGAGGGGATGGTTACGCGGATCGCATCCAGAAGTCGCGCGACGGTCTCATGATGACGTCGTTCATCGGGGACCTGGAAGGCGCGATCCGCGGCAACGTGGAGAACGTCTGGCGGATCTACAAGGCTCGCGACACCAGCGCGGGGAAAGCGCCGGTGCCGCGAACCTGAATCATCACAGCGGCGCGTCGGAGTTCGACACGAACGCCACGTGAGTTCCGTCCGGTGACCACGACGGCACGTTGATCGTGCCCTGGCCACCGTACACGTACGCGATCACCTTGGGCGGCGCGCTGCCGTCCACCGGCATGATGCGCAGGTAGCAGTGCTTGTAGTACGGATGCTCGGACGGCCCGATGTCGAGGCCGTACGAGATGATCACGATCCACTTGCCGTCCGGCGAGAAGTGCGGGAACCAGTCGTTGTACTTGTGATCGTTGGTCACGCGTTCCGCGGCGCCGCAGTTCTTCTCCTTCGGACCGCAGTCGGCGCGCATGCGCCAGATCTGCATCTGCCCGGTGCGCACCGAGTTGAAGTAGATCCACTTGCCGTCGGGGCTGACCTCGGGGCCGTCGTCGAGGCCGGGGTTGTTGGTGAGGTTGATCTCCTTGCCACTGCCGTCCGACGCGATCTTGTAGATGTCGTATTCGTTCTGGTCGGTGGGCTTGGCGCGCCGGCCGCCGGTGTACACCAGCCACTTGGCATCCGGCGTCCAGCCGTGCATGTAGCTGGGGGTGAGCGGTGTGATGCGTTTCGGCACGCCACCGCGCGTGGGCATCGTGAAGATGGTCGACTGGCCATCGCCCGTGGCCTGGTCGCTGATGGCCAGCTGCGTGCCATCGAAGCTGAGCACATGGTCGTTGTTGTTGCGGATGGCGAAGCCGGTGTCGATGAGCGCGGGCGTGCGCGTGGCGAGATCGAACCGCCACAGCCGGCCGCGCGTGGCCGGATCGCCGCCGCTGGCGTTGTAGATGAGCGCCGAACCATCGGGCAGCCAGTTGGGGGCCTCGAAGGGCACGCGCGAGGAATAGATCTGCGAGCGATGGCCGTTGGTGACGTTCAGCAGTTCGAGTCGCGAGCCGATGTAATCGCGGTAGGGCGTGAAGCCGACCTTGACCGGCTTGATGACGCGCACGTTGCGGAAGATCGCCGTTTCCTTCACGTCCGCGTTGTGCGACGAAAGGAACAGGCCCACGTAGGCGTCTTCGGGAACAAAGCTCGCGTCCTTGACGTCCGCGACTTCGAAGGTTTCGCCGAAGCGCGCCACCGAGAGGATGAACAGGTTGCCGCGGCGTTCGAGCTGCATCACGTTCGCGCCTTTCGCGGCGGGCATCTCGGTCTGGCCGGTCTCCTCGCCCTTGGCCTTGCGGAATTGCAGCGAGGTGAGGCCGTCGCCGTGGAAGGCGCCATCGACGTAGGCCGAGTCGAAGTCGGCGATCGAGGCGCGCGCCATGATGCCGGCCTTGCGATGCGGATCGACGCCCTGGCCGACGAACTCGACCTGCGCCTGGATGATGAAGTCGCCCTTCATGCGGCGATAGGCGAACTGGAACTCGTCGCGCTTGGCCCAGATGTTCACGCCACCGGCGGAGAGCGTGTAGACCTGCGATGCGGCGTTGTAGGTGGCGTAACCCGGGATCTTTGGCGCGCCCACGTCGGTGTGGGCTTCGAAGTCACCCAGCGGTCCGCCGTTCGGCGAGGCCGTGGCGAGCGTCGCGAATGCCAGCGATGCCAGCAGCAGTAGTCCTTTCTTCACGTGTTGTTCCCCCTCGGTTCGAAATCAGGACGCTTCGGTTGGAATGTTCCGTTATGCGGGGCCGAAGACGGTGTCAGGCCGGCATTTCGGCATTGTTGTGCAAGCGGTGGTGCATCAGTTTACCCGGACAATGCCGAAATGCCGGCCTGACACCATCGCACTACCGTAGCAGGGCGGTTGCGGACCAGAGCATGGGCGCCTGGCCGTGCGCGTCGCCGACGATGCGCGGGCGATCCAGGTAGTACTGGACGTCATCTTTCTTGCCGGTTCCCATGCAGACCTCGCGCAGGTCGCCCTCGGGCGTGAGATAGCCCACCAGGGCGATCCAGGCCTTGCGGGCCGCGGGGCCGTAGGTTTCTTCGGCCAGCCAGCCGTTCTTCACGCCGCTCACGAAGGCATAGGTGAACATGGCGGTGCTCGAGGTCTCGGGCCAGCTCTGCGGATTGTCGATGAGCTGCCGCCACATGCCGGTCTCGGCCTGGTGCGTGAGCAGCGTGGCCATCATCCTGCGGTACGCCGCGAGGATGGGCTTGCGCTGCGGATGTTTGGCCGGCAGGTCGCGCAGCATCTCGGTCATGCCCACGGCCACCCAGCCATCGCCGCGTCCCCAGAAATGCTTCACGTCGGGTGCGTGGAAGAAGAGGCCATTCGGTTCCTGCAACTTGCCGAGATAGGCCACCATCTCGCGCGCCGCGCGATCGAGATAGCGGCGCTCGCCGGTGGCGCGATACGCCTGCAGCTGCAGCGCCGTGATCATGTACATGTCGTCTATCCACCAGCGCGTCTGCGGGGTGAGACCGTCCGGCAACGGGTTGTCCCACTGGGCGTCCGCGAAGGCGAGCCCCATGATGCGGTAGCGGAAGCGATGCTCCTGCAGGTAGAGCTCGAGCGGCAAGGCGCCGAACACCGAGCCATCCACGTGGTTGGTGGTCGGGATGCGCGGCGCGTCGGCGGCGAGAAAAGGATCGAAGCGCGTGACCAGGCGCTTGAGCAGGTCTTCGTCCTTCGTGGTCTGCGCGAACTGCAACGCGCCGGTCCAGGTGGCCACGTGCGCGTAATGCAGCGACTGCGGACCGTGGCGGGTGTTCTCCATGTGCGGCGTCGGAATGAAGCGCTCGGCGACGAGTTTTCCCACCTGGCTCGGATCCGTGCCCGCGGGCCAGTCGCCGAAGTACTTGTTTTGCGCCAGCGCCGAGGCGGCGCCCAGCAGTGCCACCAGGGCGAACGATGCACGCGCCTTCATGGCTTCACCGTCACGCGAATGGTGAGCGGATTCGCGACCGCGGCCGCGAAGGCTTTCACATAGGCCTCCCAGCTGGCGCGATCGGTGAACTGGCCGCTGCGATTCCAGCCCGCGCCCGTGAAATATTTCACCGGCGCGCCATCACGCGCCTTGAGCAGCAGCAGGTGATTCGCATTGCCCGGCGCTTTCGCCGGCGCCTCGAAGGCATAACCCGCCGGCTCCGCGCCGCTGTCGAGGATCACCGCCACGCCCAGGCCGCCGTCCTTGTTTTCTTCCCAGAGACTCATCCAGCGGCCCTGTTCATCCCGCGTGAGCACGCCCTCGGGAAATCCTTCCGTGCGCGGATGTCCCGTGAGGCCGATGCCGATCACGCCGAGATCGGTGGCAAAGTCGAAAATGCTTTCCACCGCGTCGAAGTTGCGCCCGCAATCAACCGTGAACTGCTTGGTTTCCTCCACCTTGCCCGCGGCCCCCGCATCCCAGGGAGCGTAGGTGAGCTTGAACACCGCGCGCCGCGGTCCATTCGACAGCACTTGCGCGTTCACGAAGTTGTCGGAGGTCCAGAGTTTGTTGCCATCCCACGCGCCCGTGCCGCCCGCGCCGCGCGAACCGCCGATGCTGTAGAGGTCGAGCCCTTCGCCTTCTTCGTCCTTGTGGAACTGGTCGTGGCCCTTGGCATACCAGCGGTCGACGATGGGATAACCCACGCGCTTGCCCCAGACGTCGATGCCGCTGCCCCGCAGCCGTTCGCCGGCCGCGGCGGCCACCGGTGAATTCAGCGTGAATCCATACATGCGATGCGCGATGCGATCGTTTTCCCAGGCCATGTCGTCGAATCGTTCCGGCACCGTGCGCGCATAGGCGCAGGGAGTTTCCGGTGGCGTCGCGGTGGCGGAGTTCTCCACCGTGAACACGGCGCGTTTCTCGCCGGCGGCGAAGTCATAGGAAAACACGAGATCGTCGTAGACCGCGCCGTGGTGATCGTGCTGGTAGTTGGTGATCTGCGAGGGCAGCACCCGGCCGCGCGCGTCGCGCACCACGACATGGAACATGCGCAGGCCGGGCGTCGCGGCCTCGATGTCGCGGAACGGAACGGAGACGACCTGCGCGGGGCGCGCGGCGTCGAGGTCATGGGTGACGGTGATCGTGACACCGGCCGCGCCGGCACTGCCGGCCGTCAGCCACACACAGGCGGCTGCCAGCAGCGCCCGATTCCGCTTCGACATGAATGTCCCCCGGTTTCCCTCGTGATCCTCCCGCGATCTTGCCCGAAAAAAATCGTCAGGGGATGACGAATGCGGGATCCGAAACCGCCCAGAACGCGGCCTTGGGGTCCCGCGCGGTATCGAACAGCAGGGGGCGATTGGTGCGGTTGACCGGGAAGGTATTCAGCCAGGTGTGGTTGTCGGCCACGCCCCAGAAGGTGATGGAGGTGACGCTCGGGCGGTTGAAGGCATTGAAGAGCGCGCGGTACAGCGTGGCCTGCGATGACAGCACGCTGGCCGGCGGGCTGGCGCCATAGTCGGCCATGCAGGGCGGGATGGTGCGCGTCGAGAAGCAGGTGCCGGGATCAGAGTAGATGGACACGTCCAGTTCGGTGACGTGATTGACCAGGTTGCCCGGCAGCGCTTCGACCGCGGTCAATGCCGCGGTCACCTCGGCGACGTCCGCGCTGAGTTGCAGGTGGAACTGGTGACCCACGCCGTCAATGGCAATGCCAGCCGCCTGGATGTCTTCGACGATGGCGATGACATTGGCACGTTTGCCCGGAAGCTCCGTGTTGTAGTCGTTCAGCATGAGCTTCATGGTCGCACTGGTGCGACCGGCCAAGGTGCGGGCCTGCGCCGCAAACAGGAAGGCATCGCGCACGTATTCCGAGCCATCGAGCCCGCCCACGCTATAGGCGATGTACCAGGGGCTGTTGGTGCGGTAGGGGTTGGAGGCGTTCGCCGTGTCGCTGGCGACTTCGTTGACCACGTCCCAGGCGTAGATGTCGGGGTAGTGCTGGATCACGTCATGGATGTAGTTCCGCAGGCGGAGCTGCACCTGAGCACGGTAGTTAGCGGGCACGCTCTGGTCGCCGGCGAAGAACCACGAGGGCGCCGTCTGGTGCCATACCAGCGTGTGGCCGCGCACCTGCATGTTGTTGGCGTCGGCAAACGCCACCAGCGAGTCGCCCGGCGCGAAATTGGCCTGCGCCGCCGGCATGGCCGTGGCGCCGCTGGTGCCGGCGGCATTCGGCCAGACGGTATCCGGCTTCATCGCGTTCTCGGCGGTGATGCTGCTGAAGTGTTTGCGCAGCACCGGCGCATCGGCGTTGGTCGTCGAGGCCGGCTCGATGGCGGCGCCGATGGGGTAGTCGACCACGCCAAATCGCGTGGCGATCGTGGCCTTGAGCGCCGGGGCGGTGGCCGGGTCCGGCAGTGGTGGTGGTGCGGGCGGCGGAGCCGGAGGTGGTGCGGGCGGTGGCGCGGGTGGCGGCGGAACCGGTGTGGGTGCCGGCGCGGAAGATCCCCCACCTCCACCACAGGCGGCAATGAGTGAGGTGGCGCTGATCAACAGCACCTGGCAGGCCACGGCCGCGGCCCGATTCCGCTTCGACATGAGAGTCCCCCGACCTCGTGATTCACGTCGATCTTGCCCACGTGCGGGACCTGCCACAAGGCGCGCGCGCAGGCGTGGTGACTCGCGTCTCAGGGGAATTCTCCCGGTTGCACGTCTTGTGATCGGTGTCTGCTCATTCCAGTATCTGGGTAAAGAGGGGAGGGGGAATGTCAAATCGAAGCGCCGCGAGGCACTCATGGGTTCTGTGCGTCACCTGGGCGGCCACTGCACTGGCGGCCGATGCGCCACCACCACTCATGCACGCCATGTTTGCCAATCACGTGGTCCTGCAACGCGACCGCCCGATTCCCATCTGGGGAAACGCGGCGCCGGGTGAGGAAGTCACCGTCACGCTTTCGGGATCCACCAAGACCGTGCGGGCCGATGCGAAGGGACGCTGGTCCGTGCAGATGCCGGACCTTCCGGCCGGCGGTCCTCACACCCTGACCGCGCGCACCGCGACGCGACTGCAGAACGCGGACGATGTGCTGGCGGGCGACGTCTGGCTGTGCTCGGGACAGTCGAACATGGAATGGTCGGTGCGGGGCTCGCTCGATTCGCGCGCGGAGATCAATGCCTCGGCCAGCGACAATATCCGCCACGTGCGCATTCCGCGCGCCAGCAGCATCACGCCGCGCGATGGCTTCGACGCGCCGCTGGAATGGAAAGTGGCCTCGCCCGAGACCACCGGAGATTTCTCCGCGGTCTGCTACTTCTTTGCGCGCGAGCTCGCGAAGAACGTGAATGCCGGTGTGCCGCAGGGTCTGGTGGTGTCGGCCTGGGGCGGTTCGAAGATCGAACCCTGGATGAGCGCCGATGCCATTCGCAAACTCGGCGGTTACGAAGACGCGCTGGCCATCGCCGAGGAATATCGCGCGAAGGAATCGCAGGCCGCCGAACAATGGGGCGAGGTGTGGAAGAAGTGGTGGCTGGCGCAAGCCGTCACGAAGAAGAGCCAGCCCTGGGCAGCGGCACGCGGTGACGCCGCGGCCTGGCGCCAGGCGCCCGCCGAACTCACGCCCTGGGAAAACTGGGGAGTGCCCGAGCTCACGCGCTTCGACGGCATGGTGTGGTTCCGCGCGCGCGTGACGCTCAGCGCGGCGCAGGCGAAACAGGCGGCGACCCTGTCACTGGGCCAGATCGACGAGGTGGATCTCACCTTCGTCAATGGCCGCTCGGTGGGCAGCTCGCCCTGCTGCGGCGAACGCAACTACAAACTACCCGCCGGCGTGCTCAAGGCCGGTGAAAACCTGGTCGTGGTCAACGCGCTGGATACTTACGCCAGCGGCGGCATGTACGGCCCGGCGGAAAAACGCGTGCTGCAGCTGGCCGACGGCGCGAAGCTGCCGCTGGGCGCGTGGGAATACCAGGTGGCGCCCGCGAGTCTCTCGCCGCCGCGCGCGCCCTGGGAACCCACGGCCGGCGTGGCCACGCTTTACAACGGCATGATCGCGCCGCTGGGAAACTACGGCTTCCGCGGCGTGGCCTGGTACCAGGGTGAATCCAACAGCTCGCTGGTGGAAGGCCAGCGCTACCAGGCGCAGCTCAGTGGGCTCATGGCCGACTGGCGCCGGCAGTTCGAGACACCGCTGCCATTCCTCGTCGTGCAGCTGGCCAACTACGGCAAGCTCGTCACGGCGCCGGTGGACAGCGGTTGGGCGCGGACGCGCGATGCGCAGCGGCGCGCGGTGGCCGTCGATGGCAACGCGGGCCTGGTCGTGACCACGGACATCGGCAACCGCGATGACGTGCATCCGACCAACAAGCAGGAAGTCGGGCGGCGCCTGGCGCGCGCCGCGCGCCACGTGATCTTTGGCGAGAAGCTCTCGGCCTCGGGCGCGCAACCGAAGTCCGCGCGACGCGGCACCGGCGGCGTGGAGGTCACGCTCGCCGACTTCGACGGACGTCTGCAGGTCATCGGTGCGCGCGATCCATCCGGGTTCGAACTTTGCGGCGCCACGCAGGAGAGCTGCCGATTCGTGCGCGCGGCGCTGGGGGATGGCGGGCTGGTGCGGCTCGAAGATCCGGGCGCGGCCGGCGCCACGCGCGTGCGCTTCTGCTGGGCGGACTCGCCGCTCTGCAACCTCTTCGACACCGAAGGCCTGCCCGTGGGTGCCTTCGAGATCGCCATCGAAGGGCCTAGCCCTGGCGGTTGAAGGCCTGCGCCAGCATGGCGCGGACTTTCTGCATGCGTTCGAGCGACGGGGGGCCTAACAACCCCCGCTGCTCGGGCGTCAGGTGGCCGAGCGCGGTTTCCGCGTCGGTGAACACCAGCGTGTCGAACAGCGCGCGCCACACGGCGCGCTGATCGGCGGGCAGGTCGCGCAGCACCAGTGCGGCGTGCAGGATCACGCCGTAGGGTGATCCGTATTGCGGGCCATCGTTCCACCAGTAGTTGACCAGCGCGTTGAACGGCGTCAGCGACTGCACGTGGTGCCACCAGCCAAACGGGATGTACAACGCATCGCCGGGCTCGAGCTCCGCGCTGACCGAGTGGCGCAGGGCTTCGGCGAAGCGCGGGTACTTCGCGAGGTCGGGCTCGTGCAGCGGCACCATGCTGAGTGGTGTGCCGGCCGGCGTGTATTCGAGCGGGCTCAGGTAGAGATTCGCCACCTGCTCGGGCGCGAACAACGTGAAGCGCCGCCGGCCGCCCACCACGCAGGCGATGTTGTAGTAGAGGTCGTAGTGGGTCTGCACCGTGACCGCGTTGCCGATCCAGATGCGCGGCCGCACCTGCGCATCGAGCAGTGGCATGACATGCGTCGCGCCGAAACCCGGCAGGTATTCGTCGGTGGGAATGGATTCAATGAACAGGCGCGGCGCGTCGGGCTGGCCGGCCAGTGCCAGCAGGCGTTCCAGCGTCGCGCCCACCTGCGATTTCTGCCGCTCGAAATTGAAGCCCTTGAGCCCGTCGCGGTAGAAGAGCCGCCCGCCGGTGCTGGCGGGCGCCTCGAGCACTTCCACGGTGGCGCCGCGGTCGAAACCGCGGATGCATTGCGCCAGCGCCTGCGGCGACTCGCGGCCGGCGCGCACCATGGGCCAGTCGGCGACCTGGCCGCGCAGCACCACGGGCTGCGCGGCGCTGACGATCTCCGCGCGGAACGTCGCCGGGTCGACCGGCGCGCGTTCCGTGATGGGGCCCCCAGCAGTCATCAGGCCAGCGAGACGGGACGACCCTTCTTGATGGACTCGTAGATGGCCTGCAGGTATTTCACGTCCTGCAGTCCCATCTCGCCCGAGACGCGCGTCGGACGCTTGTTGAGGATGCAGTCCGCGAAATCGTCGAGCTCCAGCGCGAACTGGTCGGCCACCGGGATGTTGATCTCCGGGCCGTCGCTGCGGCGGCCACGATTGCCACCGTAGAAGTAAGCCGGCTCGAGGCCGAACCAGCCGCGCGTCGCGGCGGCGCGGAACCCGGCGAGGCCGTTGGCCGAATAGGTGCTCACGCAGTTGCTGACCACGCCCGAGGGGAACTTGGTCTGCCACATGATGGTTTCGTCGACTTCCTTGAACTTCACCGCGTCGGTCTTCACCTCGGCGGCGTTGATCCAGATCGGCTGCTCACCGGTGAGCATGATGGTGGTCTGCAGGCAGTAAATGCCCACGTCCATGAGTGCGCCGCCGCCGGCGAGATCGCGCTTGAGGCGCCACTGCGTGGGATCGCCGATGGCAAAACCGAAGTTGGCGTCGATGATCTTGACGTCACCGAGCACCTTTTCCTTCGCGAGGCGCACGCACTCCAGGTGGTTAGGCTCGAACTGGCAGCGATAACCCACGCCGAGCATTTTTCCGGCCTTCTTCACGCCATCGATGATCTGCTGGCAGCGCTCGACCGAGATCTCCATCGGCTTCTCGACGAACACGTGTTTGCCGGCCGCGGCCGCGGCCAGCGCGTGCTCGAGGTGCAGCGAGTTCGGCGTCACGACGTAGACGATGTCGATGTCCTTGTTGTCCGCCATGCGATGCATGGTCTTGTAGTCGTACACGCTCTTGTCCGGCAGGCCGTACTTCTTCTTCCACTCCTCGGCCTTCGACGGTGTGCCGGTGACGATGCCGGCGAGCCGGCAGTTGCGCGTCTTGGTGAGCGCCGGCGCGATCTGGTTGGTGGAGAGACTGCCGAGTCCCACCAGCGCAACACCCAGCTTGCGACCCGGTGCCTGGGCGAACGCGTTGCCAGCGACTCCTGCAAGCAACGGCGCAGTGGCAAGAGCGGCTGACTGACGGAGGAATTGACGGCGTGCATTCTGGGTCATGGCGCTGAAATCCTTGGGAATGGGTTGCGGATAAATCCGGCGCGAGAGTCTAGCCGAGAGCGCGTCCAAGTTTTTTCGCGGACGGAGGAACCGTTCGGAAGTGACGCGTTACGTATGTCTGTTGCGCATCGGAAGCGGGAGTATCGGCATGCCTGAGAATTCGAACAACTATCTGTCAGGAAAAGGTTTTTTAGTCCCCTCAATGGTCCTGGTCGTGGCGGCGACGCTGTCGGCCTGCACCGCGGGCAGCGGTGAAGGACTGGATCAGAACGGACAGCCCGTCCAGCCCGGTGTGCCCACGGCCTCCCAGTTCCAGGAAATCCAGGACACCATCTTCACGCCCATCTGCACCCAGTGCCATATCGGCTCGGGTGCGCCGCAGGGTCTGCGGCTCGATGCGGCCAACAGTTATGCGCTGCTGGTGAATACCGCGAGCAGCGAAGTGCCCGCGCTGATGCGCGTCAATCCCGGCAATCCCAACCAGAGCTACATGCTGCAGAAGATCGAAGGCACGGCCGCAGTCGGCGGCCGCATGCCGCTCGGCCAGGCGCCGCTGCCGCAGGATCGCATCGATCTCGTGCGCGCCTGGATCGCAGGTGGCGCGCAGCCCGCCGCGGCCTCAGCGGATACGGTCCTCAAGGTCGCGAGCAGCATTCCGGCGAGCAATGAAGTCGCCGCGCCCGGCGCCAGCAAGCTCACCGTGATCTTCGCGGGTCCGGTGGATTCCTCGCTCGCGGCCAGCGGCACGTTCGAATTGCGCGATGGCCTGGACCAGATCGTGCCGCTGTCGCAGGTGCGCGTACCCGAAGGCCGGCCCAACGTGGTCGAGATCACGGTCAATGCGCTCTCCGCCGGTTCATACCAGCTCGCCGTGCGCGGCGAAGGCCCCGTGGCGCTGGCCGACACCAACGGCCGCGTGCTCGACGGCGACGCCGACGGCGTGGCCGGAGGCGATTTCCTCATGTCCTTCGACGTCAGCGCAGGAGTGTCCCGATGAGTGCCCCCAAGAGCTTCTTCCGATGGATCGGAGTGGCCGTGCTGCTGGTCGCCGGCGCGCAAGTGCAGGCCGAGCCCTACCTCGCGGCGCAGATGGGACTGAAGTGCGTGCAGTGCCACGTGAATCCCACCGGCGGTGGCATGCGCACCATCTACGGCAACACCTTCGCGCAGACCGTGATGGCGCAGAAGCGCATCGGCGCCGAGGAGGACCTCTGGACCGGCCAGGTCATGAAATTCCTCTCGGTGGGCGGCAACGCGCGCGCTAACTACAACTGGCAGGAGGTCCCGGGCCAGGACAGCACCAACGACTTCGACGTGGAAGAGGCGCGCGTGTACCTCGACTTCGGCGTGATTCCCAATCGCCTGTCCATCTACGTGGACCAGCGCGTCGCGCCGGGCAATGCCACGAACATGGAAGCCAACGTGCGCTACTGGATCAAGGAGAACAGCGTGTACGTGAAGGCGGGTCGCCTGTACCTGCCGTTCGGCTACCGGTTCGAGGACGACAATGCCTTCGTGCGCTCGGTCTCCGGCATCAACATGCAGACGCCCGACGAGGGCGTGGAATTCGGCTTCGAGACCGGCAATTTCAGCACCCAGGTGGCGCTCAGCAATGGCGCGGGTGGCGGTGCCGAGGTGGACTCCGGCAAGCAGGTCGTGGCGCGCACCGAATACGTGCGTTCCAACTGGCGCGCCGGCGTCAGCGGGCAGTTCAACGACACCGACTTCGGCAACCGCACCGCCGCAGGACTGTTTGGTGCCTATCTGCTGGGGCCGGTGGTGCTGCTGGGCGAGGTCGACTACATCGACGACGAGAGCATCGGCGACGGCAAGCTGCTCGCCACGCTGGCCGAGGCCGACTGGAAAGTGCGGCAGGGCCACAATCTCAAGCTGACCTACGAGTGGTTCGAACCCAACGACGACGTGGACGAGGACGAGCAGACCCGCACCAGCCTGCTGTACGAGTGGTCGCCTATCCAGTTCATCCAGCTGCGCGCGGGTTTTCGCGTGTACGATGGCATCCCGCAGAACGACAACCAGAACCGCAAGCAGGCGTTTGTCCAGTTGCATGGCTTCTTCTAGACCACTCGATGATGCCCCGGCCCGCTCCTACGCCGGCAAGCTGGAGCGGTTCGCGGAATTCATCGCGCCGGAATTGCGCACGCTGTTCGGCGAGCTCGGCATCGTGCGCGGTGCGCAGGTGCTCGACCTGGGCTGCGGCGTCGGCGCCGCCACGCGCATGCTGGCGGACCTGCTGGGCAAGGACGCCCGGGTAGTTGGGGTGGACCTGTCGCTGCCGCACCTGGCGGCGATGCGGGGCGAGTCGCGCAACGTCGGCCTGGTGCAGGGTGATGCCTCGCAGCTGTGTTTTCGCGACTCCACCTTCGACCTCATCTGGAGCTGCAACACCATCAACCATCTCGCCGACCCGGTGGCCGCGGTGCGCGCGATGCGCGCCGCGCTGCGGCCGGAAGGCCGCGTGGTACTGGCACAGAGCGGCTTCCTGCCCGAGATGTTCTTCGCCTGGGACGCGCCGCTCGACGACGCCGTGCGCCGCGCCTGCCATGCCTACTACCGCGAGCGCTATGAGCTCGACGTCGACGACACCGCGCGCATCCGCAACATTGTCGGCCTTCTGCGACGGGCCGGCCTGCGGCTGGGCCGGGTCCGCACCGTGGTCATCGAGCGCGTACAGCCGCTCAGCGACGCGGACCGGGCATATTTCGACGAGACTATCTTCCGGGGCACGTGGGGCGAGCGCGTGCGACCCTTCCTCACTACCGCGCAGTGGCAGGCGCTGTGCCACAATATCGACGCCGCCTCGAGCGAGTACTGCCTCGATCGTGACGACTTCCACCACATCCAGACCCTCACGGTTTGTGAGGCGTATCGGTAGCTGATTGCCGGGCAACTAGGGAAATCGATCAGGGAAGTCAGATGACGGAAGTGATGCACAGTGCGGCGTCCCTCGACGGTCCTGCGCCTTCCATGGGTGGTGCCGCAGACGCGCGCCTGCCGCTGGTCACCTTCTACCTCACGGATCGCTGCAACTCGCGTTGCGTCACCTGCGACTACTGGCGCCATGGCCGGCTGGACGTGTCGTTGCAGTCCATCGCGGCCTTGCTGCCGGACCTGCGGAAGTTGCATACCCGGGTTGCGCTGCTGTCCGGTGGCGAACCGTTGATGAATCCCGAATGGCGCGCCATCGCCGCGCTGTTGCGCGACGCGGGCCTGCGTGTCTGGCTGCTCACCGCCGGCCTGGCGCTGGCCAAGCACGCCGCCGACGCGGCCGCGCTGTGCGAAACCATCACCGTCTCGCTGGATGGCACGCAGGCCGATACCTATCGCGCCATCCGCGGCCTCGATGCCTTCGACAAGGTCTGCGAGGGCATCCGCGCGGTCGTGTCACGCGGTGCAAGCGTCGGCCTGCGCGTCACCCTGCAGCGGGCAAACTACCCGGAACTGGAGCGCTTCGTGGGGCTGGCCCACGAGCTCGGCGTGCACCAGGTGTCCTTCCTGGCGGTGGACGTGGCCAACGCCCATGCCTTCGCGCGCGAGAACGTCAACGCGGGCGACCTGCCGCTGGCGCCGGCCGACCTGCCGCGCTTCGCCGCGGGCATCGACGCGCTGGAGCGCTACCACGCGCAGGATTTCCACAGCGGCTTCATCGCCGAGTCCCCGCAGAAGCTGCGGCGCATCCACCAGTACTTCGCCGCCATCCATGGCCTCGCCGATTTTCCGGCCGTGCGTTGCAACGCGCCGGAGTTCTCCGCCGTGGTGGGCGCGGACGCGCGCGTCTCGCCGTGTTTTTTCATCCCGGGCACCGGTGTCGATACACGAGCCGGCCTGATCAATGCGCTCGGCGAACCTTCGATGGTGGCGCAGCGCGCGCGCATCCGGGATGGCGAACACGCCGAATGCGCGCGATGCGTGTGTTCGATGTGGCGCGATCCACGCCGTCTTGCCGAAACCGGATTCGGGCTCAAGGAGCGCGCGCATGCCTGACAGCGCCCGTGCCTTGCTGGGGCCGTCTTCACCTGGCGCCGTCCGCTGGTTCCTGGGCAAGGCGCTCGAATTCGGCATGCGCATCACGCGGCTGCGCCAGTACGACGCGCACCGCCTGGAACACGTGCATGGCATGCCCATCCTGGTGTTGCCCAGCGTGTCGAATCCGAAGTTGCTGCGCACCGGCGCCTTCTTCGCCGGCTGCCTCGAGCCGGGATTGCTCACCGGACGCTCGGTGCTCGATCTCGGTACGGGATCGGGCGTTTGCGCGCTGTTCGCCGCGCGCCATGCGCAGCGCGTCGTGGCCGTGGACATCAATCGCAATGCCGTGCGTTGTGCGCGCATCAACGCATTCATGAACCAGCTCGATACCCGCATCGAGCTGTGCCACGGCGACCTGTTCGCGCCGGTGGCCGGCCAGCGCTTCGACCTGGTGACGTTCAACCCGCCGTTCCTGCTGGGCGTGCCCAAGGACGAACGCGACGCGGCCTGGCGCTCCAGCGACCTGGCGGTGCGTTTCGCGGCGGGCCTCGACGCGCACCTGGCGCCGCGCGGCATGGCCTTGCTGCTGCTGTCTTCCTTCGGCAATGCCTGCGAGGGATTCATCGATGAACTGCGTGCGCGGCGCTTCACGCTGGAAATCCACGCGCGCCGCCGGTTCGTCAACGAAACGGTGACCGTGTTGCGCGTGACGCGGGAGAACGAAGCGTGAGCGAACGCCGCAAGATCGTGCTCTACAACCCGCGCGCGGTGTTCTTCACCATGCCGCTGGCCCTGATGGCCATTGGCTCGGAGCTGGATCCCGCGAAGTACGAAGTGATCATCATCGACGGCCGTCTCGATCCGGATCCGGAGAAAACCGTCGCCGCGCACATGCCGGGCGCGGTGTGCCTGGGTGTCACCGTGCTCACCGGCGCGCCGATCTCGGACGCGCTGGCGGTCTCGCGTGCGGCCAAGCGGGCGCGCCCCGATGTTCCGGTGGTGTGGGGCGGCTGGCACCCGTCGATGTTCGGACGCGAGTGCCTCGGCGAGCCCTGCGTGGACATCACCGTGCAGGCCCAGGGTGAAGCCACCTTCGCCGAGATCGTCGAGCGCATCGTGGCGGGACGCGACATGCAGGGTTGCGCGGGCTGCATGTACCGCGATGCCGAAGGCGCCATCCACGTCAATCCGCCGCGCGCGCTGATTCCGCTCGACCGGTTCCGCGCGCACGATTACTCGCTGATCCCGGTCGAGGCTTACTACCGGCTCAAGGGCAAGCGCCAGCTCGATTACATCTCTTCGCAGGGCTGCAATTTCCGCTGTGCCTTCTGCTCGGATCCATTCGTGTACCAGCGCAAGTGGGTGGGGCTGGACCCGCGCACCATGGTGGAAAAGCTGCGCGAGATCCACGAGCGGCATCCCTTCGACGACGTCAACTTCCAGGACGAGACCTTCTTCACGCGCCGCGACCGCGTCCGCGCCATGGCCCAGGACATCATCGATTCGGGGCTCAAGTTCACCTGGGCCGCGACCATGCGTGCCGACCAGGGCATCCGCATGACGGAGGACATCTGGCAGCTCTGCAAGCAATCCGGATTGCGCCGCCTGCTGGTAGGCGTGGAGTCCGGTGATCCGCAGATGCTCAAACGCATCAAGAAGGACGTGACGCTGGAGCAGGTGTTCCAGACCGCCGACAAGATGCTCGAGCTCGGCATCGCGGGCATCTTTCCGTTCATCGTCGGCTTTCCCGGCGAATCCGATCGCAGCGTCGATGCGTCGATCGAGGTCGCGAAGAAGCTGCGCAGCATGAGTCCCGGATTCGAGACGCCCATCTTCTATTTCAAGCCGTACCCGGGAAGCAGCATCGTGGCCGAGGCCGTGGCCGCCGGCTTCAAACTTCCGGAAACGCTCGACGCCTGGTCGCAGTTCGATTTCGTCGCCGGCCTGCCCGGGCCCTGGGTTACACCGGCGCGTTACTCGCTCATCGAGCGCTTCAAGTTCTTCCAGGACCTTGCCTGGAAGCGGGCGCGCGCCGGCGAGCGCTGGCTGCAGCGGCTGGCGCGCATGCGCCTGGCGAGCGACAACTATCGTTTTCCCGTGGAAATGCACCTGCTGCGCTGGCTGTACCCGGCGCCCAAGCTGTCATGAACGCGCGCGTATTGCTGGTGAATCCCCGCATCACCTCGCGGCCGCGCGCCCGGTTTCCCCTGTCGCTGCTCAACGTGGCCGCGACCCTGGCGGAGCGTGGCCACGCCGCCGACATCGTCGATGGCAACGTCGAGCCCGATGTGGCCGCGCTCATCGCCCGGAAGTTGCGCGAACAACCCTACAGCGCCGTGGGCGTGAGCGTCATGGGAGGTCCGCAGGTCGCGACCGCGCTGGAGATCTCCGACACGGTGCGAGCCGCCGCGCCCGCCGTGCCCGTGGTCTGGGGTGGCTACTTTCCCAGCCTCTATCCGGACGCCGCGGCCCAGGGCGGACATGCGGATTTCCTGACGCGCGACAACGGCGACCAGGCGCTGGTGGAATTGCTCCAGCTGCTCCCGCAGCCTTCGGCGCAGGCGCTGGCAGGAATCCCGAACCTGAGCTGGCGCCAGGAAGGCAGGCTGGTGCACAACCCGTCCACACGCGTGACGGCGCCATCCCGCGCCGTGCAATTGCCGTATGACCTGCTGGGTGATCCGCGGCGCTACCTGTTCCGCAGCTTCATGGGCCGTCGCACCGCCGTGCACCAGGCGTCGATCGGTTGCCGCTTCCGTTGCACGTTCTGCGGCGTGGCCGCGATGTTCCGCGGCGTCACGCTGCTACCCGAAGCGGCACGCCTCGAGCGTGAGCTCACCTACCTGCGAGACGCCTTTGGCGCCGACTCGCTGCAGTTCTACGATCACAACTTCTTCGATCGCGAAGAAGACATGGTGCCGCTGCTCGAGGTGCTGGCGCGGCTCGAGATGCCCTGGTGGTGTTATGCGCGGGCCGACGCGCTGGTGAATCTCTCGCCCGAGACCTGGAAGCTGGTGCGCAAGAGCCGTCTCAGGATGGCCTACATCGGCGCCGAGACCCCGAACGACAAACTGCTCAAGTCGATACGCAAGGGAACACGCTCCGACCAGACGCTGGAAGTCGCGGAGATCTGCCGCCGTAATGGCGTGATCCCCGAGCTGTCGTTCATGGTCGCGCCGCCCGAGGATCCCGCCGGTGAGACCGAACGCACCTTCGATTTCATCCGCCAGGTGAAGCGGGTGAATCCGCAGTCGGAAATCATCGTCTACGTCTACACGCCGCTGCCGGCCGCCAGTGTGCCGGACTCGAAGCGGTTGAAGCTCACGCCACTGGTCGATGCGAATGGCGCCGAGGTGGTCTTCCCGCGAAGCGCGCGCGAATGGACCGAGCAGCGGTGGGTGGACTACGCCTGTCATGCGGATGCGCCGTGGATCGACGAGCGCCTGCGGCGGCGCATTCGCGATTTCGTGACCGTGCTGCGCTGCCGCTTTCCCACCGTGCAGGACACGCGCGCGCCGGGTTGGGCCAAGCAGGGCCTCAGCGCACTCGCGAGCTGGCGCTATGCGCTGCGGCGCTACGACCGTCCGTGGGAGCTCAAGGCCTCGCAGAAAGTGATCGACCTGCTCGATCCGCGGGTCTCGAGTATTTGAGGTACCGATGCGCGCCCTGCAGCTGAGCTTCTTCGTCGATGCGCAACGACGACCCGGTGCGCGCCTGCTCGATGAATGGCACGCCATGGTCGACATCGCGCGGGCCGCGCGGGTCGCGGGCGTGGAAGTGAGCGTGGTGCAGGCGCACTGGCGCGAAGAACTCGACATGCGCAATGGCATTCCCTTCCATTTTCTCGCCGCGGATGAACCGGGCGCGCCGTTTGCGAAGAGCGCGGGCCTTGCGCGGCTGCTGGCCGGGTTTCGACCCGACGTGATCCATGTGCATGGCCTGTCGTTCTGGCGCGAGGTGCTGGTGCTGCGCACCTGTGTTCCGGGGCTGCCGATCCTGTTGCAGGACCACGCGGACGGAGTGCCGCGCATCTGGCGGCGCGGTTCCTGGCGGCGCGGCCTGGCGGCGGCGAACGGCCTGGCATTCTGCGCGCGTGCGCAGGCGGAGCCGTTTCGCGCAGCCGCCATGCTCGCCTCACATCTGCAGATATTCGAGATTCCCGAGTCGACGAGTACCTTCGCGCCCGGGGATCGCGAGGCCGCGCGTGCCGCCACCGGCCTGCACGGCGATCCCTGCGTGTTGTGGGTAGGCCACCTGGACGCGAACAAGGATCCACTCACCGTGCTCGAGGGTTTCAGCAAGGTCGCGGCCGATGTACCCGCGATGCGGCTCTGGTGCTGCTTCGGCAGCGCGCCGCTGCTGCCGCGCGTGGAGGCGCGGATCGCCGCGGATCCCGTGCTGCGCGAGCGCGTGCACCTGCTGGGTCGCGTGGCGCATGCCCGGGTCGAGCAGCTGATGCACGCCGCCGATATTTTCGTTCTCGGCAGTCATCGCGAGGGCAGCAGCTTCGCGCTCATCGAGGCGCTGGCCACGGGCCTGACGCCGGTGGTCACCGACATTCCCTCGCTGCGCGCGTTGACCGGCGATGGCGCGGTGGGCGCGCTGTGGCGGGCCGGCAGCGCCGGCGATTTCGCCGCGGCGCTGCGCCGCGTGGCCACGGCGCCACGTGACCGGCCGGCGGTGCGTGAATTCTTCGATGCCGGACTTTCGACGTCCGCCATGGGCGGCAAACTGCGCGACGCATACCAGGCACTGGTCACGGCCAACGTCGAGTCGCGCAGGCTCGGCAACCGATGAAATCGACCGACCGGGATCCCTTCGGCGAAGGTCGCGTCGCCCGGCTTCGTGGCGTCGTGCAGGTGCTGGGCGCGCGCGTGCGCGTACTTGCGGATGACGCCGGCCTGTTGAAGCTAGCCTTGCAGGCCTTCGGCAATCTGCCGCGCCACCGGCTGGGTTCGGGCGGCGAACCGTTCCTGCTGCGGCTGCGTGCCACCGACGACGTACCCGCGACCGGCGGCCGTTCCGTGCGCCGGCCGAAGCTGACCTCGGGCGCCGGGCTCCTCTGCAACCACTTCGATGCGGCCAACTACGCGATCGTGAGCCCGGCAACGCGCAGCGCGCTGGTGGCCATCTCACCGCGCCAGCGCGCGCGCGCCTATGAATCGCGCTACGACCTGGTGGAGTTCGCGGTGCTCACGCTGGTGGCGCGCGCGCGCGGACTGGTGCCGCTGCACGCCGCCTGTGTCTGCCTCGGTGATCGCGGCGTGTTGTTGCTCGGTGACAGCGGGACGGGCAAGTCCACGTTGTGCCTGCGCGCGGCCGCGGACGGCTTCGAGCTGTTGTCCGAGGACAGCGTATTCGTCGACAGCCGCCGGATGCGCGCCGGAGGCGTGCCCACCTTCCTGCACGTGCGTCACGACGACCGGCGCGCGTTGCGCGATCTCGAGGGCGTGAGGCACATCCTCGCGTCGCCCACTATCACGCGTCGCAGCGGCGTTCGCAAATTCGAAGTCGACCTGCGCCAATCTCCTTTCCGCCTGGCGCGACGTGCGCCCCGCATCACGCACATCGTGGTGCTGCGCGCGCGGCAGGCGAGTGGCGAGCTGTTGCGTCCGCTGCCCAGGGCGGGCCTGCGACGCGCGCTCACCGGGACACAACCGTATGCACGCGGCCGCGATACCTGGGCGCGTTTCCTGCGCGCCGCGCTCGCGGTGCCCGCCTTCGAATTGCGGCGCGGCGCCACGCCGGGTGAATCCGTCGCGGCGCTTCGAAGCCTGCTGAAGCCCACGCGGCGCCGGTCCCGATGACGCGGGTTTCGGTGGTCATGCCGACCTGTGATCGGCCCGAGTTCCTGGCGGACACGCTGGCCAGCATCCGCGCCCAGACATTCACGGACTGGGAGCTGGTCATCGCCGACGACGGCTCGGCCGAGCCCGCGCGCTCGATGCTGGGCACGGTGGAGAACGCCAAGGTCCTCTGGCTGCCACGTCGGGGAAATCCGGGCGCGGTGCGCAACGCCGGCATCGCCGCCGCGCGCGGACACTACGTGGCCTTCATCGATTCGGACGATCTGTGGGAGCCGGACAAGCTCGCCCTCCAGCTCGAAGCCCTGTCTCGTGAATCGGACTGCCGCTGGTGTTACAGCGGCTTCGTGCGCATCGAGCCCTCCGGCGCGGTGCTGCAGGAAGAGGCGCATCGTCCCTGGCAGGCGCGCCGCGGCGATATCCTCGCCGCGCTCATCGATGGCAGCGCCTCGGTGCGTACGCCGGCGGTGGTGGCGGAGCGCAGCCTGCTGGAGGAAGTGGGCGGCTTCGACGAATCGCTGGCGAGCTGCGAGGACTATGACCTGTGGATGCGGCTCGCGCGGCTGTCGCGCGTGGCGGTGGTGGATGAGCCATTGGTGCGCGTGCGCCAGAATCCGCGCAGTCACAGCAACGCGACGCCCGGCCTGTTCCTGGATCGCGAACGCTCCCTGCGCAATGCCAGCACCTGGATTCCCGCGCCCCTGCAGCCGGCGCTGCGTCGCGCGCGTGCCCGCAATTCGCTCTCGGCTGCGGGACGCCTGGTGGCGGCAGACGGTCTCGGCGCGGCGTTCCGGCACCTGCGGGGCGCGCTGCCATTCGCCTGGCGCGAACCGCGCTGGTGGCTGGGCGGCCTGCGGTTATTGTTAGGCGATCGTCCCCGTGCCGGTCGCTGAGACCGCGCGCAGCGGATGGCGTTTGCGCGCCTGGAAGGGTTTCTCCACCAGCCACCAGGAGGCCGCGGCGAGCAGTATCGAAATACCGATACAGGCCGGCAGGGCCGACGCAGGCGCGAACGCGCCGGCGAGCATCAGGTTGAGGACCGGCGCGTGATAGATGTAGATGCCGTACGACAGGTCATTGCGCCGCAGGAGACGCTCGGCGAGTTCCCGCATCGAGAAGGCGGCTGCGGCAACCGTGCCGGCCAGCACGATGAGGCTGAGCGGGTTGATCGCGTTGCCGGACACGCGCCAGCCGGCATGATGGGCCAGCAATGTCACCGCGGCATACGCCAGCAACCAGTGCGGAAGCTTGCCCGCGAACCATGCACCGAGCCGCGCCAGGTTGCGCTGCACGAGCACGCCCAGCAGGAAGATCCACAGGTACGGCGCCAGCGTGAAGGCCGTGAGGCTGAAGTAGTTCCAGTTCGCGAACCACGACTGGCGCAGCGTGATCGCCAGGTAGACCAGCAGACTCACGACAGCCAGCAGCAGCAGCGAGACGTTGCCGCGCTGCTGGCGCAGGCCGGGCAGGCGGTAGATCAGCGGCAGCAGCAGGTAGAACTGCAGCTCCACCGTGATGGTCCAGAGGCTGCCGTTCATTCCGCCGGTGGGCAGGCCCTGCACGAACGAGGGTTGCCAGAACTGCGCCACCGACATCTGCGCGCTCCAGAACGCGAGCCACTGCCAGGTTCCGGCCGTGCCGAGGCGCGCGACCAGGAGCCAGGCCGTCACCAGCACGGTGATGACCAGGCAAACCCACAGCGCCGGGAAAATCCGCAGGCAACGGTTGCGCAGGTAGTCGCGCAGGGTCGGGCTCTGCTCGAGCGAGCGCGAGATCAGCATGCCGCTCACGATGAAAAAGATCGGTACGCCCGGGAAGGCGCTCAAGGCCATCGACACGGGGCCGAGCGCGTTGCCGAGATGGAAATGCGCCTGGGTGTGTTCGATGGCAACCTGCAGGGCCGCGCCCAGCCGTATCAGGTCGAAGTTGTTAGTCCGGAAGTCGCGCATCGATGAATGTTCTACCGCAGTTCTCGGCGGGATACCGCGCCGACGTCGATGGCCTGAGGGCGCTGGCCGTGCTGGCCGTCATTTTCTATCACGCGGGTGTCCCGGGATTCCACGGCGGCTACGTCGGCGTGGACGTGTTCTTCGTGATCTCGGGATTCCTCATCACGAAGCTTCTGGTCAGCCCGCGCGACACGACGCCGGGCCTGCACTTCGGCAATTTCTACCTGCGGCGCGCGCGGCGCATCCTGCCGGCGCTCTTCTTCATGCTCATCGTCGTGACCGCGGTCGGCTGGTTCTGGATGCTGCCGCCCGACCTGGTGCAGCAGGGCCGATACCTGACGTTCAACACGCTGATGCTGGGGAATCTCGCGGGGTATTTTGATTTCGGATATTTCGCCGAGGGCGCGCCGCAGCGCCCCTTGCTGCACCTCTGGTCGATCGGCGTCGAGGAGCAGTTCTACCTGTTCTATCCACTGCTCCTGTGGTGCCTGCTGCGCTGGCTGCCGGCACGGGTGAAACCGGTGCTCGCGGCGCTCGCGCTGCTGTCGTTCGGCCTTGCGGTGTACGGCTCGTACGCCAGGCCGGTGGCCAACTTCTATCTCGGGCCGACCCGCGCGTGGGAACTGCTGTTCGGTGCACTGCTGGCGCTGGGTGCCATTCCTCGCGTGACGGCGCGCGCGGTTCGCGACCTTCTTGGGATCGCGGCGCTCCTGGTCCTGGGCGTTGCCGTGGTCTTCTACGACCGCTTCACGCCCTATCCGGGTGCCTACACGTTGCCCGTGTGCCTGGCGACGCTGGCCTTGCTGGCCACGGAAGACGGTGCCGCGAACCGCCTGCTGGCGTTGCGTCCGCTGGTCTTCATCGGGCTGATCTCCTACTCGCTGTACCTCTGGCACGCGCCGGTGCTGAGCCTGCTCGAGTACACGGCGGTATTGCCCCCCTCGATCACGGAGCGGCTGCTCGCCGGCGTCGCGATATTCCTCCTGGCAGTCGCCAGCTGGGTCTTCGTCGAAAAGCCGTTGCGCAGCGGCCGCGTGGTCGGCTCCAACCGGCGGTTCACCGCCCTGGTGCTGTTCACGGGCGTGGCCCTGCTGTGCGTCGGGATATGGCTGTGGCGATCGGAAGGATTCCCGCAGCGTTTCCCGGCCGAAGTGCAGCGCCTCACTTCGCGCGACAACGGTTACGACATGGACTCGCTGGGTTGCCTGAACACCAGCGCCGCGCAGGTGAGCGCAGGCCGGATGTGCCGCTACGGCCCTCCCGACTCCGATCGTGTTGCCATGATCTGGGGGGACAGCCATGCGCTGGCGCTGGTCCATGCCTGGCGCGCGCTCGCGGAGCGTGAGTCCATCACGCTGTATTTCGCCGGCCGTTCTTCCTGCCGCGCGCTGCTTCCCGAAAAGCCGGATGCGGCGCTGACCTTCTCCGCGGAGTGCAGTGAATTCAACCAGGCCATGGAACGCGCCGTGCAGGTGCTGCGGCCCGACGTCGTGGTGCTGAACTCCTTCTGGATGTACTCGGGCTCGCGCGTGGTTTTCGCGGATGACCCGGAAGCGCAGGGTCGCGGCGCCGCATTCGGGGCGGCACTCGCGAATACCAGTGCGCAGCTGGCGCGCAGCGGCGCACACGTCTGCGTGGTGCAGGACGCGCCGCTCATGCCCAACCGCGTGCCGCATGCGTTGTCCATGGCCATCATCCGCGGCGCCGACGCGAGCTCGTTTCGGCTGTCGCGCGCCGACGCCGAAGCGCAGCAGCGCGACATCGACGGTGCCATCGAGGCGCTGGCGCATCGCGGCGTGTTGACCTCGGTGAACACGCGCGCACTGCTGTGCGCCGGCGAATACTGCGAAATGCAACGCAACGGATGGCCGCTGTTCTTCGACTCCAACCACGTGTCGAGGCGCGGGGCCGAACTGCTCACCGACACGCTGGCAGCGTGTTTTCACGGCTTCGGCAGCGAGCGCGGTGTCAGGTGACGTCGCAGCAGGAAGTCGCGGACGCGGCGCGGCACCAGCGCGATCACGGTGTGCCAGATCCGCTGCCGCAGCCAGGCGCGCAGCGTCACGGCGCGTATCCGGCGCGCCAGGCCCGGAGCGATGCGGGTTCTCAGGTAGGCGGCATTGATCTGCGATTCCGCCAGCCGACGATCGGTGCCGACGCGGACAAAACCCTGCGACAGCAGGAACGCGTCCACCTCGGGCATGAGTTTCTGATCACGCCCGATGCAGGGAGTGGTCTCCAGTTCCACGTGGATGGCCAGCACGCGATCGAGAATTCCCTTCGCACCCGCCAGCACTTCGCCGGCGGCACCTTCGGCATCGATCCACAACGCGAGGGTCCCGTCCGCCGCCTGTTGCTCCTTCAGGAAATCGTCGAGCCGCGTGCCCTGGACGCGGACCGGGCGGCCTTCCTGTCCCGGCGTCGTGCGTGCATAGATGGAACTCATGCCACGCCGCGCCAGCACGGCGGGATCCGGCGCATCGACCACGAAGAATTCCACGGGCCCGTTCCGGTCCAGTACCGCGAGCGGGAACACCTCGATGCGGCCGCGCATTAGCGGCTCGGCCGCCTGCATGAGACGCACGTTTTCGGGATTGGCCTCGAAGGCCAGCACTCGTGCCGCGGGGGCGACGCGCCGGAACTGCAGCGCATCGGCGCCGTTCAGTGAGCCGATGTCGCAGACGACGTCGACGCCCAGCGGCCGCAAAACTTTGAGAAACCAGTGGCGCGTGTCTATGAGCATGCGAGAGTCACGTCAATGAAGCTGGCACTGGTCGTTCCCGGCGGCGTGGATCGCAGCGGAGAATACCGCGTCATCCCGGCATTGCTGTGGTTGATAGGCCGGTTGTCGCGCGAGCACGAGGTGCGCGTGTTCGCGCTTCACCAGGAGCCGCAACCCGACCGCTGGCCCCTGCGCGGGGCGCAAGTCGAGAACATAGGCCGCACCCGCACCTTGTGGCGCACGGTCAGCGCCATTCGCCGCGAACATGCGCGCGCGCCGTTCGATGTCATCCATGCGTTCTGGGGCGGGACCGGCGCCTGGGCTGCGCGGATCGCCGCGCGCCGGTTGCGCGTGCCGGTGCTGGTGCATCTCGCCGGCGGCGAGCTGGTCGCGTTCCGGGATATCGGTTACGGGGGAGGCCGCAATGCCTGGCAACGCCTGCAGACTCGATGGCTGCTGCGCGGCGTGGATCGCGTCACCGCCGCGAGCCAGCCCATGGTGGAGCAGGCGGCGCGGCTGGGCATCGACGTTGCGCGTGTGCCGCTGGGCGTGGATCTCGACGAATGGCCGGTGGCGGCGCCGCGCGCGCGGGCGCCCGGTGAAATGGCGCGCCTCATTCACGTGGCCAGCCTCAACCGCATCAAGGACCAGTCCACCTTGCTGAAGGCGCTGGCGCAGATGCCGGCCAGTTGTGGTGCCTTTCGCCTGGACATCGTCGGCGAGGACACGCTCGCGGGTGAGGTCCAGGCCCTGTGCGGCACGCTGGGAATCGGGCAATGCGTCGAGTTTCACGGGTTTCTCACCCAGCGCCAGCTGCGACCCCTCATGGAGGCCGCGCATGTGCACCTGGTCTCGTCGCTGCATGAGGCCGGTCCCCTGGCGGTGCTGGAAGCGGCAGTGGCCGGAGTGCCAACCGTGGGCACGGCCGTGGGCCACCTGGCCGAATGGTCGCCCGAGGCCGCGCTCGCGGTGACGCCGGGCGACGCCGCGGCACTCGCGGGCGCCCTGGGACGCGTGCTCGCGGACGATGGCTTGCGCATGCGACTGGCCACGCGGGCCGCCGCCCTGTCCATCGGCATGGACGTCCGTAACACCGCGGCGGAATTCGTTCGGCTGTACGGTGCGCTCCGCTAGAGCGGCGTGCCGCCGGCGCCAGATGCCAGCGCGGCGCACACGGTGGAGAGCGTCTGCACGCGCGGCGGACGCGTGAAGATCCAGCGCAGGATCCTCACGGCATGCGGTTGCGAATACCACGGTACCGACGCGAACTGCGGCTGGTGCTTGACGAGCTGCGGCAATCCGGCAAGTTCGCCGCGGCTCGGCATGACGCGGCTGTGCGCGAATCTCAAGACGTCGGCGGGCGTGCGCGCCCATTCGATGCCGGGCAGTGCCCTGATCGACAGGTTGGAGAGCGACACATCGGTCAGCGTGTACCGCTCGGCGCGGCGCGCCAGCAGCCACTGGCAGGGCGCGCGCAATTCTTCCATGAGTCCGGCTGGCAGCGAGGCCGCGCAGTAGCGCTGCGCCAGCCACAGCGGTGGATAGGCCCACCACACCGGCCGCCCTTCATCGCGGGTGCCGATCAATCGCGCCCAGTCGCCGGAATTCATGCGAGCCGCCAGGCGCGCGATGTCGAAGATCTGGATCAGGCGCAGGGTGTTGGTCTGCATGTTCCCCGCGGCGTGCAGCAGCAGGTGGGCCATGCAGGCCGCGAGGTCCGGATAGCCATGAAGGCCGGGAATCAGCGGGGTCGGGGCGAGGCGCCGGGTGATGTCGACGGTGGTTCCCGCCAGGACTTCGAAGATGCGCGTGTGCACTTCGATCTTGAGAGGACTCGCGACGTTTTCACCGAAGGCGGCGCGATCCGGCACGGTGTCGTCGTGCAGCTCGACGTTGCGTGCGTTGCGCACCGTCTCGCGATATCCGAGCCTGGCCAGCGCCTCGATCGCCCGCTCGCAGTCGCGCGGGCGTACCAGGAGGTCGATGTCGGCCATCGGGCGAGTGCCGGCGGAGTAGATCTGCATGGGCCGCAGGGCGGCGCCCTTGAGCGCCAGCATGCCGACTCCCGCTTGCCGCGCCAGCACGCCGATCCGCTCGAGCAGCGCGTCCGCGCGCGCTTCGCGACGCAAGCCGTGTTCAACCTGCGACCGCAGGAATGACTGCCAGCGCGGCGGGCCGTTCCAGTCGCAGTGTTTCGCCAGCAGCGCGGAGACTCCGTGGATCGTTGCCACGGCCCGCGCCACGTTCCATTCGAATTCGCTCCACGCCGGTGTGGCGGATCCCGGCTGCAGGGCCGCGGTCGCCAGCGCCTCGGTGGTGGAGCGCAACGCCACCTGCAACACCCGAAACGGCGGCAGCGCGAGCGTGGCGGGATCCTGACTCATGAGTGGCGCCGCATCACGATGAGAAAATGATCGCCGGCGTTGCGCAGGCCCGGCCAGCCACCGGTGAGGTCGTCCAGGCGGCCCAGGCGCTCGAGCAGTCGCGGGAACCGGTCGTGCCAGTGCACCAGGTACGGCGGCGGCATGAACAGCGACAGCGCGCGGTATTCGACCAGCGCGAATTCGGACGCGAAGGCCGCGTAGAACTCGCGCGGACGGTAGTAAGCCGTCCAGATGGTGTGACGGTTCATGCTCACCGGTACGCGTCCGACGCTCGCCCGGATGCGCGCGCGCTCGGGTCGGCGCCAACGGTAGTAAAGATATTCCCAGGGGCAATAGCGGCCGATCACGCTGAAAATGAGTTGACCCCCCGGGCGCAACAGGCGCGCGCATTGCGCCGACATCTCGCGCAGGTCGGGAACGCAGTTCAGGGGGCCGAGGTTGGAATAGGCCCCATCGAAAGTGCCTTCAATCGAGCCCAGCTCGTGGGCGCCGACGCAGCGGGCCTGGACACGGTCGACCAGACCGGCTTCGGCCACACGCTGGCGCGTGCGCTCCACCATCTGGGGTGACCAGTCCGTGGCCAGCACCTCGCGGCCGCTTTGCGCGAAGTGCAGGGCATCGAGACCGGTGCCGCATCCCAGGTCGATGACCCGCGCGCGCGGCGCGAAGCGTCGTTCGCAGGTACGCCACAGCGAATGCCGCATGCGTTGAATGAGTGCGTTGTTGCCGCGGGGGCCGTCGTAGTCCGCCGCGACGCTGTCGAAGGCCGCCTGGGTTTCGAGCAGTTCGCTTTGCAGCGTGTGTTGTGGCGGCGATGCCATCACGTCACGGCTCCGGCCAATGGTGCGTCGAGCTCCTGCGCCGCGTCGTTGTCGGTACTGGCCTGCCGGTAGGCTTCTTCGCGGTCGATCAGCTGTGTCCAGCGGCGGGCCACATCGGCCGAACCCGGTGATTTCACTTCGTCATGCAGCAGGTTGCGGATGGCGCGGTAGAACTCCGATTTGTACGTGCCGGCAAACATCATGTCGAGATCGTTGCTCTCGTTCCAGTGTGTCTTCTCGCCGAGCTGCGACTTCACCTGCTCGTAGAACTTGGTGCCGGGCAGTGGATAGGAGACGCTCACGCCCACGTCGTCGGGCCGCGATTCTTCGATGAGCCGGCGCGTGGCGAGCAGGTCGTCGAGGTTTTCGCCCAGGTATCCGAGCTGCAGGAAGAACCCCACCCGGATGCCGGCCTCGCCGAGCAGTCGGCGGGCCTCGTGGATTTCGGCGACGCGCGTGCCCTTGTTCATGGCATCGAGGATTTTCTGGCTGCCGCTTTCGGCACCCAGCCACACCTCGCGGCAACCCGCGTCGCGCAGCGCCGCGGTCATGCGCTCGCTGGTGAGATCCGCGCGCAGCTGGATGGTGAAGGGAATGCCGCCGCCATTCGCGGCCAGCTCGGCCGCGAACTCCTTCACCCAGTCGACGCGGAATCCGAAGATGTCGTCGGCGAACCAGATGTGATCCGGGCGGTAGTGCCGCCGCAGGTGGACCATTTCGGCGGCGACCTCGCTCGCCGGCCGGTGCAGGTACTGGTTGCCCCAGATGGGCTTCGCGCACCAGTTGCAGCGGAACGAACAGCCGCGCGAGGCGGCCATGTTGAGGCTGAAATAGCCGTGCGCCCGGCGCCAGACGCGACGGTATTTCTCGATGTCGATGAGGTCCCAGGCGGGCAGGGCGGCGAAGGCCGGCTCGGGCAGCCGCGCCGCGGCGGCATTGCGATGCGCGCCGGAGGCGGAGGCCACGCTCACGTCGGCGAGACCACTGGCCAGCGGCAGCGGCTCCAGCGCGCAATCGCCGTTGAGCCGGTCAATGAGCGCCATGAGCGCGCCCAGCGCTTCGCCATGCAGTACGGCGTCGGCGCCGGCGGCCAGGTACTTGTCGGGCGCGTCGGAGGCATCCGATCCGCCCACCACGATGCGGGTCTGCCGCGCGCGGGCCAGCGTGATCATTTCGCAGGCGGCGCGGCGCATGCGGCCGAGGCACATCTTGCTCAGGAAGTTGTAATTGTCCTCGTAGAACAGCACCAGCTGTGGCTTGAGGACCTCCAGCTGTCGTTCGAAGCGGGAGTAGTCCTCCGCCAGCATGGCGTCGAACAGCGAGACTTCGTGTCCCGCCTTGCGCAGCATGGCGACCACCTGCAGCGTCGCCAGGGGTGGATAGGGCTTGGCACGTTCCTGCTGCTTCTGGTCGAAGCGCAGGAAATAGGAATGACAGACCAGGATGGAAAGCATGCGAATCCATTCACTCCCACTGTTCTACTTCAGGCACCCACCAGCCCGCCCGACGAGCTGGCCCCGCGGAGTGTGTTCCCGCAAAACGCCGGACGGTTCCCTGCCTTGATGGGAAACGCCGATATTGAATCTACCCGGGCCGAACGAAATGGGCCTTTGTCTTTAGGGCGCGACAGTCCGCGATGCGACAAGTCCCTGTCTCCCGTGCGGTGCCCACAGTTGGGACCGGCGGAGCGGACTTTTCCGCTATTGGAGGCCTGAGGCCAAGAAAAGCTTGATTGCCAAGTGTTGATAGGCGCTGCAAAGTGCCGTGCATGCTTGGAATTCACCACTATTGGCTGTTCATCTCCACGGCCATCGTGCTCGTGCTCACGCCCGGGCAGGACACCTTTTTCATCCTGGGACGCAGTATCGCCAGCGGCCGGGCCGCGGGTGTCGCCGCCGCGCTGGGCATCACCGCCGGCAGCGTCATCCACACGCTGCTGGCCGCCGTGGGCCTGTCGGCGCTGCTGGCCACCTCGCCCTATGCCTTCATGGCGGTGAAGCTGGCCGGCGCGGCCTATCTTTTCTACATCGGCATCCGGGCGTTGCTGAGTCGGGCCAGTGGTTTGCCGGGCACCGAGGCCGCGGGCGCGAATGATGGCCGCTGGTCGGCCTTCCGCCAGGGCATCGTGACCAATGTGCTCAACCCGAAAGTGGCACTGTTCTTCCTGGCCCTGATGCCGCAGTTCATCTCGGCCGACAGCACTAACAAGGTGGCGGCCTTCCTGGTGCTGGGCGTGTCCTTCATGACCCTGGGCCTGGCCTGGTGCCTGGTGCTGGCCATCGCCGCGGCCCGCCTGCGTGGCCTGCTCATGAACCGGCCGTCCATGGCGACGCTCCTCAACCGGGTGGCGGGCTCCATGTTCATCGCGCTGGGGCTGCGGCTGGCGACCGCACGACAGTGAGCGCAGGCGACGAGGAATTTCCGCAGTCCGGGCGCAAGCGCCTGATCCTGCCGTCGGCCATTGGTACGCTGGGTACCGGCGCGCCCGACATCGAACCCGAACTCTACGAGCAGGTGATGCGCGGCGAGGCGGTATACATGATGGGTGACAACCCGGCACTGCCGAAGATGCCGGAAAAACCCACGTTGTTCGACTTCTTCCGGCTGCGGTTCGGTGCGTTCTCGCGCCGCCACCACACGCAGTCGGCGAAGCTGGCGCTGGAATCCGGACAGGACGAGAAGATCGTGCTCGCCTGTTTCCTGCACGACATCTCCAACGGCGCGCTGGTGCGTTGTGACCATGGCTACTGGAGCGCGCAGCTGGTGGCGCCCTACGTCGACGAAGAAGTGGCCTGGGCCATCCAGTACCACCAGCCGCTGCGTTACTTCGCCGACGAAAGCGTGGGCTACCGGTATCCCGAGGCCTACCGCAAGTATTTCGGCGAGGACTACCAGCCGCCCGAATACATCCGCCGCGAACACGAGACGGCGCGCAAGCATCGCTGGTACATGAGCTCGCGCCTGATCACGCTGTTCGACATCTACGCCTTCGAGCCCGGGCCGGAAATCGATCCGCGCATGTTCGAGGACATCATCGGTCGCCATTTCCGCCAGCCGAAGGAGGGCCTGGGCTTCGACGGCTCGCCGGTGGCGCACATGTGGCGTTCGATGATCTGGCCCAACAATTTCCTGTAACCGGAGCGCGGCCTGGCTTCCCAGCTCAAGGATCACTTCGGCGAGAGCGCGCCCCGCGCCATCGCGGCCATGGTCCGCGCGGTGCACCCGGAATTCCCGCACGAGGCCTTCCTCGAAGACGTACTCGCCGGCTACGAACCGCTGTCGCTGACCGCGCGCGGCCAGCAGGTGGCCGCGGCGCTGCGCCGCCACCTGCCCACCGAGTACCCGCGCGCGGTGGCCGTCTTGCTGGAGTCGGCCTCGCAGCCGCATGGCCATCGCGCCAGCAGTGGCATGGCCGGATTCCTCTTCATGCCGCACATGTACTTCGTGGCGCAGCACGGGCTCGCGCACTTCGAGGAATCGATGCGCGCGCAGCACCTGCTCACGCAGCGCTTCACGGCCGAGTTCAGCATCCGTGCCTTTCTCGAGAAACATCCCGAGGCGACGCTGGCGCGGCTGCGCGAGTGGACGCGTGATCCCAGCGAACACGTGCGACGCCTGGTATCCGAAGGCACGCGTCCGCGACTGCCCTGGGCGCCGCGGCTGCGGGCCTTCCAGAAGGACCCGCGGCCGGTGCTCGAATTGCTCGAACTGCTCAAGGACGATCCGTCCCTGTACGTGCGGCGGTCGGTGGCCAACAACCTCAACGACATCGGCAAGGATCATCCGGCGCTGCTGGTGGCCACCGCCAGGCGCTGGTTGCGGGGCGCCAGCGCCGAACGCCGCTGGATCGTGAACCATGCGCTGCGCTCGGCCATCAAGCGCGCGGACGCCGGCGCGCTGGCCGCGCTGGGTTACGGCGGCGAGGCACGCGTGATCGTGCGCAAGGCATCGATTTCGCCCGCGCGGCCGCGCATCGGTGGTGATGTCACCATCGCCTTCGACATCGTGAGTCGTACGAAACAGCGTCAGCGCGTCATGGCGGACCTGGTCGTGCACTTCGTGAAAGCGCGCGGCACGGGCGCGAAGACCTTCAAGCTCAAGGCCGTGGATCTGCCGGCGGGCGGCGTCGCACGACTGTCGAAGAAGATCGCACTCCGGCAACTCACCACGCGCAAGCACTATCCCGGCGCGCATCGCGTCGAGGCATTGCTCAATGGGAAACGGGTGAAGCTCGGTCAGTTCAACCTGACCAGGGCCTAGCGCGCGACCACGCTCCAGGCTTCGCGCGCGCCGAACATGCTCACTTCGTTGCGGCGGTAGTCGATCACCAGGCGGTCGAGTACGCCCAGCATGTCCATGCCGAGCAGCAGCGCGGGTTCCTTGTCGAGGCCCCAGAGCTTGAACACATGGAAGTCGGCGAAAATCACTTCGAGATTGGTGAGCGTCATGTCGCCGATGCGCGCTTCACGGATCGCCTGCACCTCGCCATCGGCGATGTCCGGCGTGGCGCCATGGACCACCGCGCCCACGGACTCGCGTTTCCTGCGGCCCTTGTTCAGCGCCGTCTGCAGGGCGAGGTTGCCGAGTGAACGTTCCGCGCCGGTGTCGACCACGGCCTTGACCTTGAGACGACGACCCACGCGCACGTCGACGATCATGAGACCGGATTCATTGCGATGCGCGCGCGCCGTGACCATGCTGAAGTGCGGGCGACGGCCATTGGATTCGAGGACCACGACGCGGTCCTTCTTGAAGTCGACGTCGATGCGCTGGTCCTTGAAGCCTGCGACACCGAGGATGCCGTCGGCATTGCCCATGATGGACGTGAAGATCACGGGCAGGTTCTGGTCCTGGAACTTGAGCGCGCCGATTTCGATGCTGTCGATCGCGACGGTGGGAACCTCGGCGGCGCCGGTGACGCCGTTGAGCATCACGTTGCGACCCACGGAGTGCTTGAGGTTCAACGCGCGCGCCAGGTGCGGGGCCAGCGTCGAGCGGCTGGCGCCGGTGTCGATGACGAAGCGGTAGGGGCCCTTGCCGTTGACCATCACCGAGGTCATCACGCGGCCGATGCGGTCGAGACGTGTGGGCGCGGCAAACAGGGGTTCGGAAAATTGCACGCTGCCGGCCGTGTCTTCGGGACCGGCGGGTGCGCGGGAGGTGAAATTCGGATCGGCGAGAACCGAACGGGAGCAAAGGCCGCCACCGAGCGCGAGGAGCGCCTGCAGTGCAAAGCGACGATTCATCGTCTCCCTCATGACGTCAGAAAGTACGCCTGATTTGCGGGGATTGAAACCAGACTGCGCCGAAACGTGCGCGCTGCACGGTGCGATGTCCCAGTTCAGGCCCGAAGCCGGCTATTCGTGCCGCTTATGGGCCGCGCTTATGGAATGGGGGGATCCGGCAAGGCAATGAAGGCGTTACGTAATGATTCTCCCCAGCCGTCGCGGATGACTTTGAAGTAGTCATCATCCGGACCGATGCTTCGGTGCAAGGTGACGCGCAGGCCGTCGCGGCGTACCACCGCCAGGTCCAGCGGCATCCCCACCGAGAGGTTCGACCGGATGGTCGAATCCATGGAAATCAGGGCGCATTTCGCTGCTGCAGCCAACGGGGTGTCGGCCTTGACCACGCGGTCGATGATGGGTTTGCCGTATTTCGACTCGCCGATCTGGAAATAGCGCGTGTCCGCGGTGGTCTCGATGAAATTCCCGGCCGAATACACCTGGAAGAGCCTCGCCGCCTCGCCGCTGATCTGGCCGCCCACGATGAACGAGGGATTGAACTCGATGCCATGTTGGTTGAGCGCCTCGGCATCGCGCTGGTAGACGTCGCGCACCGCATCGCCCACCAGCCGGGCCGCGTCGGACATGGTTCGGGCGGCCAGCAGGCTGGACTTCGCCTGCGAGACCCGTTCGCGTAACAGCCCCGTGACCGACTGGCTGATGGCGAGATTGCCCGCCGAGAGCAGCACGATGACGCGATCGCCCGCCTGTTCGAAGAACATCATCTTGCGAAAGGTGCTGATGTGATCGACACCGGCGTTGGTGCGCGAATCGGAAAGGAACACCAGGCCCTCGTCGACCTGCACACCCACGCAATACGTCATTGAAGCTCCCCGGAACGGAGCCGGCATCTTAATGAAATTTCACGGACGCCGCCCCTTCAGGGCGGCTTTTTCCGATGTGCGCGTCAGCGCTTTACTAGCGCTCTAATTGATAGTCGTTGCCGCCGAGGTCATTCATCTCGGCCGTGTCGAAGCGCCGGCCGATGCCGGTGAACGTGGAGCTGGCCACGTAGATCTGCGCGCCCTGGGAGGCTTCGTAAGAAGCCAGCGATCCGCCGATGGTGCTGTTGACGATATGCACGCGCGCCTGGCGCGCGATGATGCCCACGCCGCCGGCGCGGATGCGGGCGTTGCTGATGTAGAGGTCGCAGCCGTTCTCGGCGATGACGGCATTGCCGGTGAACTCGATGGTCTCGCCATCGATGCGCATCAGCCGGTCGCCCTGGCAGACGATGGGATCGGTGCGTTTCTCGATGGTCGCCGTTTCCGGAACATCGCGACGCGTCTCCGCCGGCGCTTCGCGCGTGATGCTGTAGCCGGGTCCCTCCATGCTGGGCGGAGGTGCGCTCGCCGGCGCGTCCGCGCGGGCGATGCTGTAGCCCGGTCCTTCGGCGAGTGACGGTCCCGAGGGATCGCGCGCGGCGGCGAGGACTTCGGTAGTTTGGGCTTCCTCGCCGGGCTGGGCGGGGGATTCCACCGGCGTGGGCGCGGCTTCCGCCGGCGTTGCCGGTGCGGCGGGCGCCGCGGGCTGCGCGCTCACCTTCGGAGGAAGCGGCGTGGCGATGAGGTCTTCGAGTCGCAGCGTGCGTACCACGCCACTCGAGGTATCTCGCACCGTGAACACTCCGGTGGACTCGTCGGTGGCGACGATTTCAAACGCGGGATTGCGCGCCAGCGCGGCCTTGGCCCAGTCGATCTCGCGTACCCGCTCTTGCTTGCTGCACGCCGCGATCATGACCAGCGCCAGGGAGCCAGTGACCCATGCCATGCGAGAGAAACAGGTATTCATGCCGGTAATCGTAGGCCGACGGCCGGCATCTGCAAGGGCTATTTCTAGTAGAGTCACGCGCCCGTGACCGATGACCTGACGACATGCCGTGAGCGCCAGCTGACACGCCTCCAGGAGGCGGGGGTGTACGGGGTTTTCGAATCCGCGCCGCCGGCCATCTTCGAATCCCTGCCGCGCGTGGTCACCGCCAGCGATTTCGTCTGCGACTCGTTGCGTCGCCAGCCCGGTCTCGGCAAGTGGTTGATCGAAGAGGGTGATCTCGGTCGCGCGCTGGCGCCGGGCGAAATGGCCGCGAGACTGGCGGCCGCCCTGGCCGGCATCGACGACCTCGCGGATTTCATGGTCGCCCTGCGACGCCAGCGTGAACGCGAGATGGTGCGCATCGCCTGGCGCGACCTGTCCGGCGCCGCCCCGGTGCCGGAAACCCTGGCCGACACCTCGGCCTTCGCCGATGCCGCCATCGACGCCGCCGTCAGGTTTGCTAGCGCCGAACTGGAGCGCACCTACGGGAAGCCACGAAATGCCGCCGGCGAGGTCCAGGACTTCATCGTGCTGGGCATGGGCAAGCTCGGGGGTGGCGAGCTCAACTTTTCCTCCGACATCGATCTCATATTCGTCTTCCCGGAGAAGGGCGAAACCTCGGGTCCGCGCGGCATCGACAACGAGGACTTCTTCACGCGTCTCGGGCGCCTCGCGATCCGGCTGCTGGGCGAGCGCACCAGCGATGGCTTCGTGTTCCGCGTCGACATGCGACTGCGGCCCTTCGGTGACAGTGGGCCGCTGACCGTGAGCGGCGCCTTTCTCGATGATTACCTGCAGACCCACGGGCGCGACTGGGAGCGCTACGCCTGGATCAAGGCGCGCGCCATCACCGGTGGCGCGGCGTACAAGTTGATCCAGTCGGAAAGCGTGCGGCCCTTCGTGTATCGCCGTTACCTCGACTTCGGTGTATTCGAATCGCTGCGCGAGATGAAGGCGCTCATCGAGAAAGAGGTCGCGCGGCGCGACATGGTCGATCACGTGAAGCTGGGTCCGGGCGGCATTCGCGAAATCGAGTTCATCGTGCAGGCTTTCCAGCTGATTCGCGGCGGCCAGGACCGGCGCATGCAGACGCCGTCGCTGCTGAGCGTGCTCCCGCAACTGGCCGGCGGAAAACTGCTGCCGGCGCGCGTGGCGCAGGAACTCGAGGCCGCGTATCTCTTCCTGCGGCGCCTCGAGAATCGCCTGCAGATGCTGGCCGATGCGCAGACGCACGTGATTCCGGGCGATGCGCCGACCCGGGCGCGCATCGCGGACGCGATGGGATTTTCGAACTGGGAGACCTGCGCGGCGGAACTCGGGCTGCACCGCGCCCGCGTGACCCGCGCCTTCCAGGAAGTCATGTTCGCGCGGCACGAAGCCGCCACCTCGGACATGCCGGGCGTGAATGGCATCGTGGAAGCCTGGGTGCAGGGCGCGCCGGTCGAGCAGTATTCCGCGGCGCTCGCGGCGCGCGGTTGGAATGAGCCGGACCAGGCCGCCGCGCTGCTGCTGGAATTCCGCGGCAGCGCCGGCGTCAGGCGGCTCGACGCGCCCGGCCGCGCACGTCTCGATACTCTGGTGCCGCGCCTGGTCACGGCCACGAACGACGTGGCCGTGCTGCGCCGGGTGCTCAAGGTACTCGAGGCCATCGGCTCGCGCTCCGCGTACTTCGCGCTGCTGAACGAGAACGCCCGCGTGCGCCGCAAGCTGGTGGAGCTGGCGGCGCTCGGCGAGTTCCTGGCCGCGCAGATCGCTTCGCATCCGCTGCTGCTCGATGAATTGCTCGACGACAGCTCTGATGGAAAGCCGCCACCGCGCGCCGAGCTGGAGCGCGAGATCAGCGCGCGGCTCGAGCACATGGATGCGGATGAGCCCGAGCGGCAGGTGGAAGTGCTGCGGCAGTTCCAGCGCGCGGCCATTTTCCGCGTGGCCATGGCGGACCTTACTGGTCGTATTCCGCTGATGCGCGTGAGTGACTATCTCACCGACATTGCCGAGGTCATCGTCGAGCAGGCCATGAAGCTGGCCTGGGCGCAGATCACCGCGCAATTCGGCGTGCCGCATTGCCAGGACGAGGATGCGGGGACGCGCCGCCCGGTGCGCATCTGCGCCGTGGGCTACGGGAAGTTAGGCGGCCTGGAGCTGGGTTACGCCTCCGACCTGGACCTGGTGTTCCTGCACGACTCGGGCACCGAGGGTGCCGAGACCGATGCGGCGAAGCCCGTGGACAACCAGGTGTTCTTCATCCGGTTCGCGCAGCGCGCCATCCACGTGCTCACCATGCACTCGGCGGCCGGGCGGCTCTACGAGGTGGACGTGCGGCTGCGCCCGTCCGGCAAGGGCGGCATGCTGATCACGCGTATTGGCGCATTTGCCGAATACCAGGAGAAGGAAGCCTGGACCTGGGAACACCAGGCGCTGCTGCATGCGCGCGCGGTGGCCGGCGATGCCGGGCTGCGCGCCGAATTCGAGCGCCTGCGCATCGATATCCTGGTGCGCCACGTGCGTCGCGGCAGCCTGCGCAAGGAAGTGCGCGAAATGCGCGAGCGCATGCGGCGCGAGCTCTCGCGCGCCAAGGCCGGCTCGGGGCGCTTCGACATCAAGCAGGATGCCGGCGGCACCGCGGACATCGAGTTCCTCGCCCAGTACTGGGCGCTGCTGCACGCGGCCACCCATCCGCCCGTGGCCATGTTCTCGGACACCATCCGGCAGCTGGAATCTGTCGCCTCGGCCGACCTCGTGCCCCAGGCCACGGTGGACGTGCTGACCGACGCCTACCGCAAGTACCGCGAGCGCAGCCACCACCTTTCGCTGGAAAGCGCCGAACCCGTGGTGCCTGGCGAGGAATTCCGGGAAACCCGTGCCGCGGTCACGGCCATCTGGGCTGCCACCATGGCCGACGGAGGCCTATAATCCGCGCGCCATGTCAGCCAACAAGAAACCGCTCATCCAGCCCAACGCGCAGAACGAATACAAGGTCGACCAGACCGATCTGCCGCTGTCCTGCCCGATGCCGGAGATGTATCTCTGGAACTCGCATCCGCGAGTCTATCTACCCATCGAGCAGACTGGCTGGGCCAAGTGCCCGTACTGCGGCGCAGAGTACACGCTAACCAAGGCGTAAACGGATAGATGCCGAGTTAATGAACGCGCATCCGCCAATTTGCGTGGGTGCATGCGGCGAGCCTTGTCAGTTCTCAAATCTCGCATTGCCGCTACAGCAGATTGAAGAGCGCTCCTACTGCCCGTTGCATGCCCCTCTCAATGCTCCAGAGAAGGGCTTGCAGCATATGATGGGTATTCTCCAAGCCGTCGTTAACGCACAAGCTGGCGCCGGACTCGAGCTACGAGGCGTGATATTTCCAACGAACGGCCAGATTCACCTTCAGCACGGGTCCGGATCAGTCGTTTTACGCGCATGCGAGTTTGATGATAGGGCGGTGCTCTCTTTCGCGTCTCTCGATGCCAATATCTGTCTGGAGAATTCGATATTCAGGGGATCAGTCGCAATAAATCCCCGCGTAGCAAGAAAATTCCACTGTTCGAATACTCGTTTTCCCGCCGCGTTGACTATCAACACCCCCGAGCCGTATCCCTACGATCTCGACTTCTCGAGGTCGATTGTTGGTGGCGATTTCAAGATTCGGCTTCCCAGTCAAGGAAACTTCAACTTCAGGCAAATGCAATTCCTGGGTCGGTTAGACATAGAACTGGCCAACGCCAAGAAGGTAGCTCAGTCGACTAGCTTTAACGACTCGCGATTTGGGCGCAGAGTCTGTACTACGGAAAGCGAACCAAGTTTTCGAGCGCTGCGTCAGGCGTTTGAAGAGACCGGAAATCGGGATGATGAGGGTATCTTTTACGCCCTTGAAAAGCGAAGTCAGCGAAAATCGCTAGCATATGGTCTAACAAGATGCGTTTCAGCGCTGTACGACTGGACGTCTTGGTATGGAAGCAACTATACCCGACCACTAGTGGCGCTGCTGTCGGTGCAGATTCTTGCTTCAACAGGCTACGCTCTAGCTTCTCCGAACTACAGTCTTGCGTTTTCCTTCAGTCCTGAGCTCTGTGCGTTCACACTTGCCCAAGTGCTCAAGCCGTTTGAGATCTTGGGAGGAAGAATTCAATCCACTTTTGTGGAGGAAGTGGTAGGGGGTGTGCCAACCGGAGCTTGGGCATTGGGCTCGAGCTTGCACGCGGTCTGCTCGCTGTCGCTTGTGGCGCTCTCAATCTTGGCGATTAGATGGCGATTCAAGCGATCTTGAACCGCCGAATCTGACAAGTCAGCTGAACGGCTTGTCGATGGAGTCCGGCGGCTTTGTGAACCAAACCGGCTCCTTCTCGCCCATGTAGAAGCAGTCTTCCAGCCGGACGCCGAATTTTCCCGGTAGATAGATCCCGGGCTCATTGCTGAAACACATGCCGGGCGCCAGCGGCGTGACTTCGCCATGCACCAGGTTCACGGGCTCGTGGCCGTCGAGTCCGATGCCATGCCCGGTGCGATGCGAGGTGCCGGGCAGCTTGTAGCCCGGGCCGTAACCCCACTTCTCGTATTGCGCGCGCACGGCGTCGTCGACGGCACCCGCGGGCACACCGACGCGCGCCGTCTCGATGGCGATGCGCTGGCCCTCGCGCATCTGCTTCCACACCTTGCGCTGCTCGTCGCTGGCTTCGCCGAACACGAAGGTGCGCGAGATGTCGGACTGGTAGCCGTGCACGCTGCATCCGCAGTCCATGAGCACGACTTCGCCTTCCTTCACCGCCTGTGGTTTGCCCGAGCCGTGCGGATAGGCACTGGCCTCGCCCAGCAGGATCAATTCGAATTCCGGCGTCGCCCCCAATGCCTTGTGGGCCGAGCTCATCATCGTGCCGATGTCTTCCGGCGTCATGCCGCGTTCGATGCGCGGCGCGACGTGGCGGTACGCGGCCAGCGTGATGTCGGCCGCCTTCTGCATGAGCGCGATCTCGGTGGGCGTCTTGATCATCCGGCAGGCGCGCACCACGGCGGCGCCGCTCATGATCTGCACCTCCGGCATCACGCGCATGAGGCCGTCGATGGCGAAGTAGCGCACGGTCTCTTCGATACCCACCGGCGCGCGCACCTTGCGGTCGCGCAGGATGCCGGCCACGGTCTCGAGCGGATTCTCGTGTTCGTTCCACACGCGGATCTCGGACGGCACCATGAGGCTTTCGCGCACCGAGGGTTCTTCGAAGTGCGGCGTCACGATGGCCACGTCGCCGTCGCGCGGCAGGATGGCGGCGGTGAGCCGCTCGCTGCGCCACCACTGCACACCCGTGAAGTACACCAGCGAGGCGCCGGGCTCTATCAACAACGCGCCGATGTCATGGCGCGCCATGAGCTTGCGGGCCTTCTCGATTCGCAGCAGGTATTCGTCGTGACCGACGGGCTTGACGTCCGCCGTCATCGACTTGAGTGCCGGCGTGGCCAGGGCCGCGTGCGCCGACCGCAGCAATCCCAGGGCGGCGGCACCGGCCCCCAGGTTCAGCAGTTCACGGCGGTTGAGGCGCATCAATATTGCTTGTACGACTTCTCTTCGACGATGGTCGAGCCCAGCAGCGTGTTGACGCGCTTCTTGATGGCCGCGCGATCGTCATTGGTGAAGTACACCGCGCGCGCCAGCTCGATGAATTTCTCCTCGAAGCGCTTGGCGCGCTCTTCGTCGCGGATTTCGTCTTCGATCACCCAGAGTTTTTCGTTGACGCGCGTGAGGTCGGCTTCCGCGGTGCCGAGGTCCACGGCCGCGGCGCCGGAATCCTTCCAGGTCTTCTCCAGCAAGGCGAGCTCGTGTTTGACGTTGGCCACTTTTGCCGGATCCGTCATGCGCGCCGCCTTGATGCGCAGGATGGTGATCTTGTCGAGCATCTCTCCGGGAGAAAGGGGAACCAGGATGTCTTTCATGTGCGCCGCTCCTTCGGAGGCAAGGCTAGCAGTTCATCGAGCTTCGCGGTGACGGCCGCGACTTCGATGAGGTCCATGACACCGGGGCGTTCAATTTTCGTGGTCCAGGGTAGTTCGCTCGCGGATTTTCCCAGGAACTGGCGCGCCGCCGCATCGTAGGCATTCACGCACCAGCGCCGCGAAAGGTAGGGACCGCTGCGCTCCGGGTTGGTGGCCGCGTACAGCCCCAGCACCGGGGTCCCCACCATGGTGGCCATGTGGGCCGGTCCAGAGTCCGGGGTCAGCAGAGCGGTGGCACGTCCGAGCAACGCCAGCAGCTGCGGCAGGGTGTCGCGCGCCACCTGGTTCACCAGCGGCGTGCGTGCCTCCTTGACGATGGCGGTGGCCATGTCGCGTTCCACGGCGCTGGGCCCGCCGCAGAGAATCACGCGTAGACCTCGCTCAGACGCGTAGTCGGCCACCGCGGCATAACGCTCGGGCGACCAGTTGCGCAGCCGGTGACTGGAACAGGCGCTGATCACCAGCGTCGGTTGCGCATCGGGCACCAGCTCCTCGGCATAAGCCAGCGCGTTCGCGGGCAGAGGAATGTCCCAGCGCGGCCGACCGCGCGCGACACCCAAAGCGTCGGCGAAACCCAGGAAGCTGTCGAGCACGTGTTCGCGCTGGCGCGGCGCCACCTGCCGGTTGGTGAACAGCCATTGCAGTTCGCGCGCACGGGCCTTGTCGAAACCCAGCTTCACGGGTGCCGGGATCAGCGCGGCCGCGCCGCTGGCGCGGATCGACAGCTGGAGATGCAGCAGCAGGTCGAAGCGGCCACGCCGCTGCATGTCGGTGCGCAGTCGTTGATACGCCGAAAGGCCGGCACCCTTGTCGAGGGTGATAAGCTCCACATCCGGAATGAGGCTCATCAACTTCGCTTCTAGTTTGCCGATCACCCAGGTGAAGCGCGTCTTCGGCCAGGCGTCCTGCAAGGCGCGCAGGAGCGGCACCACATGGCAGGTATCGCCAATGGCGGACAACCGCAGCAGGCAGACTTTTTCGGGAATGACCTGCATGGGCGTCCAGGTGAATGAATGAGACGTCACTGGCCCGTCGGCGCGGAAGTCGGCGAAGCCGCCATCGATGGCGGCCGGATGCTATACGACACCCAACGCACGAGCAATTTCTCGGCCGAGTTCTTCGAGCCCGAATACTGGCGGCGTCATGATGCCATCGAAGGCACGGCGCGCGGCCGCGGCACCACCTGGTTCCTGCGCAGCGGAGAATCCAGCTTCGTGCTGCGCCACTACCGGCGCGGCGGCCTCATGGCGAAGGTGTCAAAGGATTCCTACCTCTGGAATGGCGAATCGGAGACGCGTTCCTTCGCCGAGTGGTATCTCACCTACCACCTGCACCGCGCCGGGCTTCCCGTGCCCGCGCCCATCGCCGCGCGCTACCGGCGCCAGGGTCTGTTCTATCGCGCGGACCTGATCACCCAGCGCATCGAGAACAGCGAGTCGCTGGCCGCGAAGCTCGCGCAGGGGCCGTTGTCGCTGCTGCAGTGGATCGCCGTCGGCCGCTGCATCCGGCGTTTCCACGACGCCGGCGTGCATCACGCCGATCTCAACGCGCACAACATCCTGCTGACCGCGGACAAGGTCTACCTCATCGATTTCGACCGCGGCACGCTGCGCAAGCGCGGCTGGTGGGCGGACAGCAACCTCGTGCGCCTGTACCGCTCGCTCGAGAAAGTGACGCTGCTCGACACGCCCGATCATTTCACCGACCAGGACTGGCATTCGCTGCTGGCCGGCTACCGCGAGTCCGCGGGGCTGCCGCAGGCCTCGCTGGCCTGACGCGCACGCAACTCCGGCGATGCTGCGTTTCGTCTACATCGTCCTGGCCTACCTACTCGCGCCGGTGATGCTCGGCGCCATGGCGCTGCGTGGCTTTCGCGATCGCAGCCACTGGGAAGGCTTTTCGCAGCGGTTTGGCCTGGGCGAGAAGGTGCGCGGGGGACGCGGCATCTGGGTGCACGCCGTGTCGGTGGGCGAGGTGCAGGCCTCGGCGCCGCTGGTGAACGCGCTGCTCGCGCGATATCCGCAGACGCCGCTGGTGCTGACCACGGTCACGCCCACGGGCCGCGCCCGTGCGCGCGCAATCTTCGGTTCACGCGTCGACGTGCGCTTCCTGCCGGTGGATCTCCCGGGCGCGGTGCGGCGCTTCTTCGATCGCGTGCAGCCGGCGCTGGCCGTGATCCTGGAAACCGAGATATGGCCCAACCTCTACCATCATTGCGGCCGCCAGCAGGTGCCGCTGGTGCTGGCCAGTGCGCGCATCTCGCCGCGTTCGGTCAAGAGTTACCGGCGACTGGTGGGCCTGTTCCGCCAGACGCTGTCGAACGGAATTTTCATCGCGGCGCAGAGTGAGCAGGACGCCGAACGCTTTCGTTCGATTGGCGCCAGCGCCGAACGAACCCACGTGGTGGGCAACATCAAGTTCGATTTTTCCCTGCCGCCGAACATCGAGGCCCAGGGCGCGGAGCTGCGCCGCCTGCTCGGCATGAACCGGCCCGTGTGGGTGGCCGGCAGCACGCACGCGAAGGAAGAAGACGTGCTGCTCGCGGCGCATCGCCAGCTGCGGGCGAAGCATCCCGATGCGCTGCTGGTGCTGGTGCCGCGACATCCGCCGCGCTTCGGCGACGTGGCGTCGGCGCTGCGGGAGCAGGGCATCCGCTTCGTGACCCGGCAAGGCGGCGCCTCCGCGGCGGGCGACACCGAGGTGTTCCTGGTGGATACGCTCGGGGAGCTGCTGTCGTTCTATTCGGCCGGCGACGTGGCCTTCGTGGGTGGCAGTCTCGTGCCCATCGGCGGTCACAACCTGCTGGAGCCGGCGGCGCTGGGCCTGCCGGTGCTCGCGGGTCCCAACAACTTCAATTCCGCCGACGTGGCCAAGCTGCTGGTGGAATGCGGCGCCGTGCGGCTGGTGCACGATGCCGGCGAGCTCGCCGCGGCGGTGGGTGAGTTCCTGGCCGATCCCGCGGCGCGCAGCGGCATGGGAGCGCGTGGACGGCGCGCGGTGGAAGAGAATCGCGGCGCCGTCAGGCGCTTGATGGAATTCCTGGAGCCGCTGCTGCCCTGAGCGGGCCGGCGGAGCCCGGACGTGAATCCGGGCTCGCCTGGAGACTAACTACTGCTGCGGCGGCGTGACCGGCGGCTGGGGCTGCGGCGTCGACGGATCCACGGCCGGCGGATTCGCCGCCGGCGGCGGCGTTTCGAGCCAGGCGTTCATGTCTTCGAGCGCCTTGCGATCGAGGATGCCCGCGGCCTGCTTGAGGCGCAGCACGTTGAGCATGTAGTCGTAGCGGCTGCGCGCATACGCGGTGTACGCGGCGACCAGGTTCTGGCGCGCGGTGAGCACGTCCACGGCGGTGCGGGTGCCGACGTCGTAGCCCGCCTCGGTGGCGCGCAACGCGGTCTGCGAGGACTCGAGCGCCTGCTTGAGCGCCTGCACGCGCGAGATTTCCGAGTTCACGCCCAGGTAGGCGTCACGCGCGGTGCGTTCGGTTTCGCGCGACACACGCTCGAAACGCTGCTTGGCGGCCTGCCAGCGATACGATGCCTGGCGCGAGCGCGAGAGGTTGCCGCCGCTGGCGAAGATGGGCACGGTGACCTGCAGCGCGATCGACTTGTCGGTGTCCGTGTCGTTGGAGGCATTGGCACTGCCGCCGGCGAAGTTGCGATCCGGGATGGGATCGAACGACTGGATGGCGTCGGTTTCGGAATGCGACTTGCCCACCACCAGGTCCACCTGGGGCATGAAGTTGCCGTAGGTCACGCGCACGTCATCGCGCGCGATGTCCGCGCCCAGCCGGCTCGAGGTGAGCGCGAGGTTCTGCTCCATCGACGCGTCGACCCATTTCTGGGCGTCAGCGGGTTCCGGCATCTTGAGCGGCATGGTGCCGCGCGGGGTCGCGAGCACGGAATACTGCATGTCAGTGATTTCGCGCAGGAACTCCTGGGCGGTGGCGTACTGGCGCTTGGACGCGATGAGGTCCGCGGCCGCGGTGTCACGCGCGGCGCGCGCTTCCTGTACGTCCGTGATGGCGATGAGGCCGACTTCGAAACGCTTTTCGGCCTGTTCGAGCTGGCGCGAAATGGCATCCACCGACGCCTGCTGGGCCTGGACGTTATCCAGCGCGGCGAGCACGTCGAAGTAGCGGACCGCCACGCGAATGGCGAGATCCTGCTGGGCGACGCCGTAGTCGGCATCGGCTTGCGCGGCGACGCGGCCGGCCTGCTTGAGGCCCACCAGCTGGCCCCAGTTGAAGATGCTCTGGTTCAGCTGGACGCCCCAGCTTTCCGATTCCGGCTCGCTCGAACCGTTCTGGCCCTGGATCTGCAGGGACAGATCGGAGGTGTCGGGGTTGAGCGGATCGACCGGGCCCACGAAGGGCTGCACCGAACTGCGGGTGATTTCGTCCTCACCCTTGGTCCAGCGGCCGGCGATCTGCGGCAGGTAGGCGGCCCAGGCCTGGGGGCGAGCTTCGCGGGTGGCCTTGCGCGTGTATTCGGCTTCGCGCACCAGCGGGTCGTTCACCACCGCCTGGTCGAAAATGGTGAGGAGGTCTTCGCCAGAAGCGGCAACGGAGACCAGGCATCCCAGCCCCAGGGCAAATAAGCGACGCATTAATAAGAGTCCTCTTTAGTGTTATATATCACTATATCACCTGCCGCGGGGGCAAAGGCAATGCAGTCCACGAGAATCCTTAGACGATTCAGTACTGGGGAACGGTTGCATCCACGTACTGACTCCAGGCGGCGATTCCACCCGAGAGATTCGCGACCTTCGTAAACCCCTGGTTTACAAGATATTGGGCCACGCGCATGGATCGGCCGCCAGCGTGGCATAAGACCACGGTCTCCGTATCGCGTGAAAACTCCCCGAGCCGTGCCGGAATCTCGTTCATGGGCACATGTACGACGTCGGGAATGCTCGCAAGTTGCAATTCCCAGGCCTCGCGCACATCGATGACCAGCGGCTGTTCGCCGCGGTCGCGCCGCGCTTTCAGATCCTGCACCGATATCTCGTGCACCATGACTCGTCCCTGTAACTCGAATGAAGCCTAGAACTGGAACCGTTCGGGCCGCAACGCGTGATCGAGCGGATCGACGGCGGTCTCGAACAGGCTCTCGCTGTCCCACTTTTCTTCCGAGGTCCGCGTCACCAGCAGCGCTTCCTGCGGCAGGCTGGCCCCCACGATGGCAAACAACTTTCCACCCACACCCAACGCATGGGCGAAGCGTTCGTCGTACAAGGGCAGGGCACCGCATACGGCAATCAGGGCATAGCCGGTACCCATATCCAAGTTGAAAGTGTCACCCGTGACCACCTCGACCTGGCCAAAGCCGGCGCGTTTGAGGTTGCGGCGCGCGGCGTCGGCCAGCTCCGGGCGGATTTCGATGGCGCGCACGCTCGCACCCAAGGCGGACAGGCAGGCCGGCACGAACCCGGTGCCGCAACCCACCACCAGCGCGCGTTTTCCGGGCGCCGGCTCCAGCGCTTGCAGGAGCCGTCCCACGATTTTTGGCGGCAACATGTGTTGTCCCGGCGCGAGTGGAATGTCAGCGTCGGCGAATGCAACGCCGGCGTAACGTTCGGGGACGAAAAATTCTCGCGGTGTGCGGCGCATGGCGTCGAGCACCCGCTCGTCGAACACGTCCCACGCGCGGATCTGCTGCGTGATCATCTGGACGCGCGCGAACTCGGTCTGCATGGAAATCTCCGTTGGCTCCATCGAAAGGGATGCTACTTATTCTGCCCGATTCGGCCGCGCGAATCGCCTCGTTTCGGCTCGGAACCAGTCGGCACATCGCATATCTTTATGGTTAATGTTCAGTGGGCGCTTGCCTTGCTCGGCTAAGCTGCCTGCGGGCATGGATGCCCTGCACAAAACGATGCACTAATAACAACTAGGGCCAGGCTGGGGATGTCGATTCTTGGGTTGATCTGCGTGCTGCTCGCGCTCGTTGCGACGCTGCTGCTCGTGCTGTTCCTGTTCCAACGGCGCGATCTGCGGGCGGTCACCCACCTGTCGCACACGGTGCAGCGCGCGATCTCCGCGGAGCGCATGCCCGCGCGCATCGATTTCGAACAGGACCAGCTCGACGTGCAGGCCATCGGCGTGTCGGTCAACCAGCTGCTGCTGCGTGCCGCGCGCACCGCGGGGCGCGAGAAATCCGGCCCCAAACTATTCACCGAGCTCGGCGAGCGCATCCACGAGGCGGTGCTGGTCCACCGCGACGTCATCCTCTACGCGAACAGCCAGTTCGCGAGTTTCGTGGGCGTGGATCGCGTCGATCTCATCGACCGCAAGCTCTCGGACCTGGTGGCGCCCGAGTACGCCGACCTCGTGGCCCAGAACCTGCGGCGCCGGCTCGCCGGCGCGCACGGCGCCGAGCGCTTCGAGGTCGAGATGGTGGGCCTGCAGGGCCAGGTGAGCCTGCTCGAGCTAACTACCGCGCCCATCGAATTCGAAGGCCAGCCGGCGCTGCTGGTCACCGGCGTCGAGGTCATCCCCACGAAGAAGCTGCGTGCCATCGCCAGCGGCCGCATCGAGGAGAAGGAAGCCGCCGCGCGCGCCGCGATGGTGGCGCCGCCGCTGCCGGCTCCGCCCGTGCCCGCGCCACCGCTGCAGGTGTACGCGCTGCAGTCGCTGGCCGAGGCCATCGTCGCCACGGACCTCGAAGGGCAATTGACCTTCCTGAACCCGGCTGCCGAAAAACTCCTGGCCATCGGCCGCGCGCAGGCGCTCGGTCGCCGGCTCGAAGAGATCGTCGGCCTGGTCGACCAGGCCGACCGCAAGCTGCTGGCCGACCCGGTGCGCGAGGCCGTGGGCGGTGGCAACGGCAATCCCCACAGTCTCACGCGCCGCGCGGTGCTGCTGGGCAAGGCCTCGGGCGAGGAGCGCGCCATCGAGCTCGCGGCGTCCCCGCTGCGTGACGAGAACGGCGAGGTGGCCGGGGCGGTGGTGCTGATGCACGACGTCACCGAGCTGCGCGGCCTGCATCGCCAGATGTCCTACCAGGCGACGCACGATGCGCTCACCGGCCTCGTGAATCGTCGCGAGTTCGAGCGCCGGCTCGAAGAAGCCGCGGATGTCGCGCGGCGTGGCGAAACCACGCACATGTTGTGTTACCTCGATCTCGACCGCTTCAAGATCGTCAACGACTCGAGCGGCCACCTGGCGGGCGATTCCATGCTGCGCGAGGTGGCCAAGCTGCTGCGCGACGCGGTGCGCGATTCGGACACGGTGGCGCGCCTCGGCGGGGACGAGTTCGGCATGTTGCTGGTGGGCTGTCCGCTCGACAAGGCGCGGCAGATCGCCGACGACGTGTGCCGCTCGGTGGCCGCCTACCGTTTCGTCTGGCAGGACCGCGTGTACAACATCGGCGTGTCCATCGGGCTCATCGAGATCGGGCGCGAGGCCGGCACGGTGGAGCAGTTGCTGGCGGCGGCGGATTCGGCCTGCTACGTGGCCAAGAAGGAGGGCGCCGGCCGCGTCTCCGTGTACTCCGCGCGTGACGAGGAGCTGGCGCGCAACAACGGCGAAATCGAGTGGCTGCAGAAACTGCAGGGTGCGATCAAGGAAGAGCGCTTCACGCTCTACTACCAGCCCATCGTCGCCGCGTACGGCAGCGATGCCGAGGGCCCGTCGATGGAAGTGCTGCTACGCATGATCGACGTGGACGGGCAGGAGATCCAGCCGGGTGAGTTCGTGCAGGCCGCGGAGCGCTACCGGCTGATGGCGTCGGTGGACCGCTGGGTGGTGCAGACCACGCTGACGGCGCTGTCGCGCAATTTCTTCCAGCTGGCCCGCGATCGCAGCGTGGCCATCAATATTTCGGGCCAGACCCTGGGCGATCCGCAGTTCCTGGAGTGGGTGGTCGAATGCCTGGACTCCACTGGCGTGTCGGCCGACCAGGTCTGCTTCGAAATCGCCGAGACCGCCGTTATCGGAAATCTCGAGCACGCGCGTCGTTTCGTGGGTGTACTCCACGGCATGGGCTGCAAATTCACCATCGACGACTTCGGGTCGGGCGTGGGCTCGTTCTCCAGCCTCAAGACCCTCGAGCTCGACTATCTCAAGCTCGATGGCTCGTTCATGCGCAACCTGGCGCGGGATTCGGTCAGCCAGACCATGGTGACCGCCATGATCAAGCTGGCGCGTACGCTCAATTTCAAGATCATCGCCGAACAGGTCGAGGACAATGCGGCGCTGGACGCCGCGCGTCGCATCGGCGTCGACTACATCCAGGGCTTCGTGATCGCGCGGCCGACGCGCCTTGCGACCGCGGCCTGACAACGAAGAACCGGGGACCCCATGTACGCAGTATCTGAATACGGCGCGCCATGCCGCTTCAGCGGCCAGCATCCAACGGTTGCGCGTCCCGCCTCGCGGACACCATTGATTCGCAACCTGCGCGAACGCGCCGGCGCCCTGTGCGCCGCGACCCGTCGCGGCATGCGGGCGGCCAGCCGTCCCCGCCTGCGTGACTCACGGCGCGCCGCATCCCGTAACGCTCCGCCGCGTCGGTCGTCCTGATCCGCATGGCACGTGATAACGTGCCGCCATGCTCAAAACCTACCAGGGAAGCTGCCACTGCGGCGCGGTGCGTTACGAGGCCGACATCGACCTGGCCAAGGGCACCGGCAAGTGCAACTGCAGCATCTGCACCAAGACCCGCAACTGGGCCGTGATCATCAAGCCCGACGCGTTCCGCCTGAAGTCCGGTGAAGACGTGCTCAGTGATTACCGCTTCGGCAGCGGGCAGGGCCAGCATCTCTTCTGCAAACACTGCGGCGTGCGCTCGTTCGAGCGCGGTCACGTCAAGGAAATCGGCGGCGACTATGTTTCGGTGAAAGTCGCCTGTCTCGACAACCTCGATCCTGCGGAACTGCTCGCGGCTCCGGTGAACTACGCGAACGGACGCGACAACAAGTGGTGGGAGCCGCCGGCGGAGACGCGGCACCTCTGATCGCCGGCAGGGAGACGGTGAAAATGTCCCGAATCCTTCGCGCATTGCTGATCCTCGCCGCCGCTGCGAGCGGGGGTTGCGGCGCCCGCACCGAGGTGCAGGCGGTCGCGGGTCGCACGGCCACGTACCAGTGCGGCGATGCCGTCATCACGGCGGATTTCCGCGACTCCGGCGTGGAGCTGACCCTGGGCGACACCACGCTGCGGCTGCCGCAGGTGGTTGCCGCGTCGGGAGCCCGGTACGCCGACGACGCGGGCAACGAGTTCTGGACCCAGGGCAACTCGGCCCTGTTCACGCAGGCCGGCCAGCCGCGACGAGACTGCGATGTCTCGCGCAGCGGCGGCTGAGCCCGGGAGAATCACATGCGCAAGCTGTTGTTCGCGCTCCTGACTTCGATGGCATGGCTTTCGGCGCAGGCCGCGGACCAGCCCAAGGCGCCCCGGGTGCCTTCGGCCGACGGCGTGCCCATCGCCTACGAAGTCCACGGCCAGGGAAGTCCGACGCTGGTGCTGGTGCATGGCTGGTCCTGCGATCGCGGTTACTGGAAGGACCAGGTCGACTACCTGGCCGCGCAATACCAGCTGGTGCTCGTGGATCTCGCCGGCCATGGCGAGTCCGGCATGGCGCGCAAGGACTACACCATGGCGGCCTTCGGCGCGGATGTCGCCGCCGTGGTCGAGAGCCTGAAGCTCGAGAAGGTCGTGCTGGTCGGTCATTCCATGGGCAGCGACGTGGTCGCGGAGGCCGCCAAACTACTGCCGGGCAAGGTGGCCGGCCTGGTCTGGCTGGATCAATACAATAGCCTGGATGTGTTCCGCGACGCCGCGAAGGTCGATGCCTTCCTGGCGAAGTTCCGCAAGGATTTTCGCGGTACCACCAACGGCTTCGTGCGCGGCATGTTCGCGGCGGGCGCAGATCCGAAGCTCGTGGACCGGGTCGCCGGCGACATGGCTTCCGCGCCGCCGGCCGTGGCCATCAGCGCCCTGCAGCACACGCTGTCCAACGGGCCGAACGTGGTCGCGGCGCTGGCGGCCATCAAACTACCGGTGGTCGCGATCAACTCGGACAAGGATCCCACCGATCACGCCTCGATGGCGAAGCACGGCGTCAAGGCGTTCGTGCTGCCCGACTCCGGGCACTTCCTCATGATGGAGGATCCGGCGCGTTTCAATCGTTCGCTCGATTCCGTGGTCAAGGGGTTTGCGCAATGAAGAGAGTGACGGGCATCGGCGGCATCTTCATCAAGTCCGCGAATGTCGAGCGCCTGCGGGAGTGGTACCAGAAACACCTGGGCATCGAGGTCGAGCCCTGGGGCGGAACCGCGTTCCGCTGGGCCGGGCCACACAATCCCGGGGGCCAGGGCACCACGGTGTGGAACATCTTCGAGGCGTCATCCGGCTACTTCAATCCGAGCAAGGCGCCGTTCATGGTCAACTACCGCGTGGATTCGCTGCACCCGCTGCTCGCGGCGCTGCGCGCCGAAGGCTGCCAGGTGGATGACAAGGTGGAAGAGTCCGAATACGGCAAATTCGGGTGGGTGGTGGACCCGGACGGCAACAAGATCGAACTCTGGGAACCGCCGCCGGGAAGCTGAGTCCGGCGAGGGAACACGCCTGGTCAGGGTAGTTTGGCGACGATGCGGACCATGCCGCGCAGGCCGGCCTGCTGGCGCGCCTCGAAACCGAAGGACTCGAGGCTGGAAATCACCCGATCGGGCGACAGCCGGAGTTTCTGGTAGCTGCTGACGCGGGTCTCCCAGGCATCGCCGCTGCGTTCGTGCAGGATGTCGTGTACCAGCACGGTGTCTTCCTGGTACTCGAGGAAGCACAGCAGGATCCGGCGCTCGTCGCTGCGCACCGGGATGAACCGGTCGTGTTCCCGCAGCACTTCGCTGTAATCACGGAACGACAAAACGAAGTATCCGCCGGGCGCGAGGGCTTCGCAGGCTTCCTGGACCAGGAAGTCGACATGGGTGTGTTCCGGCAGATGCGTCAGCGTGTCGCCCATGCAGAAGATGGCGCTGGCCTTGCCCTGCAGGTGACCGCGAAACGACAGCAGGTCGTCCTGCGCGATGGTGATCGGCAGATCGGCTGCCAGGCGCTTCAGTTCGGCCAGCAGGTGCGCGGAACTGTCGATCGCGAGCACGCGTGTTCCCGCACGCGCCAGCGGGATGGCATGCATGCCAAACCCGGCCCCGAGATCGACGATCAGGCTGCCGGCGGGCAGTGGCAGGGCGAGCGCGTCGATTTCGGTCTTGCCCGCCGCGAGCGCGTGTTCGGCGCCACCGGCCATCCACGCATAGACGGGCGACAGGACGCGTTCGTAGTGTTCGGCAACGCTGGGCATGACTCAGGAATGCTGAGTGTTCTGCGCGCGCGAGATACCGAGTTTTTTCATGCGATGACGCAGCGTCGCGGGTTTGAGCCCGAGCTTGAGTGCCGCGCCGGAGTTGCCTTCGATCACCCAGTGCGTGGCGTTCAATACCCGCAGGATGTGTTCGCGCTGCACGGCATGCAGCCCCGTGTTCAGCGTGTCGTCGAAGTCGATGGGAATGGTGTGGGTGCCGGTGGTCGCGGCGGTGTCGATTCCCGCGGCCGCGATCAGCGCGGCGCGTTCGGCGGGAGATCCGGCGAAGAAGTCGGGCATGATCTTGAGCCACGGGCCGCGCTGCACGACCATCGAACGTTCCACCAGGCTGGCGAGTTCGCGCACGTTGCCGGGCCAGGAATAACGCATCAGCGCGGCCAGGGAATCCGGGTCGACGCCATCGACGCGACGCCCGAGGCGTCGCGACTGCCGGTGAACGATGTGCTGGACCAGCGGCGGAATATCCTCGACGCGGGCGCGCAGCGGCGGCACGTCGATGGTGAAGGCGCCGAGGTCGCGCAGCAGGTCGGCGCGGAAGGCGCCGTCGCGGGCCTCGCCACGCAGGTCGCGCGCGGTGGACGCGATGACGCGCACGTCGGCCGCGCCGGCGTCACGGCGGCCGGTACCCTGCCTGACCACCTCGAGCTGGCGCAGCGACTCGTGCAGGCGCTCCTGCATGGCGAGCGTCAGTCCGCCCACTTCGTCGAAGTAGATAGTCCCGCCGTTGGTGAAACCGAACACCTGTGGCAGCGCCGCGATCTCCGAATCGACGTGCAACTGCGTGCAGTCGATGCGCGTGAAAGGTTTTGACGCGCGCGGGCCCGTGGCGTGGATGGCGCGCGCGACCAGTTCCTTGCCCGTGCCCGGTTCGCCACTGATGAGCACCGGGGCCGAGGCCACGGCGGCGCGCCGCATTTCCTCGAGCAGGCGCTGGTGCGCATGGCCCGCGCCGGTGATGCCCTGCAGGTCGTACAACGCCGCGAGTTCCGCGCGCAATTGTCCGCGCTGCGCGCGCAGCAACGCGCGTTCGCGTTTCACGTGCACCAGGCGCAGTTCGGCCGCGGCGCGGTCCGCGATCAGCTCGCAGATGGTGCGTTGAAGCGGGGTCATCGTGAAGGGGGCGTCGAACCAGGCGCAGATGTGGCCGAGCACGGCGCCGTCCTTGGCCGCGAGCGGCGTGCCGAAATAGGAAACGGCGTGCGGCGGCGCGCCCGGGAACAGGCTGGGATCGATCGGGATCTGGACGCGCTCGCCGGCGTAGACGCGTGCGCAAGGCGTGCCCGCGAGGTCGTATTCGTAACCGGTGGCCGTGGCGCCGTCGCGCCAGGCACCCAGCGCGCGTGCGCGACGGCCCGGCAACGCCTCGCACAGCAATGCTTCGCGCGCACCCAAGGTCGCGCCGAGATGTGCGGCGAGTACCGGGAAGAAATCTTCGCCGCGCGCGCGAGCCAGGCTCGCGGCCAGCAATTGCAGTTGTTCGTCCGGTGGCATGAAGGCCATTCACCGACGGAGATGGCCACGAGTATAGGCGAGGGCTAACCGCCAGCGAAATGCCGATTCAGCGGCGGCATGCGGACTTTTCTCTCAAGTCGCGCATCCAGTGAAACACCACCTGCCCCGTACACGGCGATCACCGCAAGCATGAAGCCCCAGAGCACGTGCTGGGCCAGCGCCGCTTCGTAGCCCTCCGCGCCGATCACGTGCCAGTAAGACACCACCGCCATGGCGTTGACGATGAACAGGCCAGGCGCGGCCACGCGCGTGAACAAGCCGAGGATCAGCAGTGCCGGAAAGAAGAGTTCGCCGAAGGTGCCGAGGACTGCGGCGAGCGTCGGCGACAGCAACGGCACCGCGTATTCGCTGCGGAATAGTTCGATGGTCACGTCCCAGGTGGTTAGTTTGAGCCAGCCGGATTTCAGGAACTGCCAGCTCACCCATAGCCGGGTCCCGAGCAGCAGCAGGGATTGCAGGTAATCCAGACCATTGGCCAGGCGCGCATGCAGCAGGAACAGCAGGTTGGTTGGGCTCACGGGGTCACTCCGGGGTGTTGTTAGCCGCAGACCGGGGCGCGAGGCTGCTTATTTCCCCAACCCCGGGCCAGGCCGGCCAGTGCGTTTGCGCAACGCCCGACATGATGCCCAGGCGCAACGGGAATCAAGAACTTAAGGCGGGCAAGCCGAACGCCGGGCTCGTACTGTGGGGCGGCTGCCACGGAACTTTGCCGGGATCCTGCAGCGAACCGCTGGCTGCGGCGGTCAAATACGCATCAAATTGCGCGGGACGACTGCACCAAATTGCGCTACTTTTCGACGCCACGGCGTGTTGGGAGACAAGGGCGATGCAACTGTCACAAATGTGGCGCGAGCATCTTCAGGCGGGCTGCCCGCCGGAAATGCGCGGGTTCAATATCGCGGGGACCACCGCGCGCGAGCTCGATGCGGAAATCACCGCCTGTGTCAGCGCCTGCGTGACACATTCCCTCAAGATGGATTCACGCATCGAACGTCGACTGCACGATATCGCGCATGCGCTCGAAAGCATGCAGGACCAGGGCACGCCGGAAGTCGCCGCCTACTGCAACCGGCTCAACAAGCTGGTGAGCGCCGTGCTGGTCAATGCCGGTCCGTTGATCGAAGCGGAATCGCAAGAAGCGGCGAGCAGCGATACCGCGCGCACGGCAGTACGGCCCGGCCTTCGGCGCCGCTAGCTCTTCGGCTCGAACTTCAGCGACACACCATTCATGCAGTAGCGCTGCCCGGTGGGCTGCGGACCATCGTTGAACACGTGGCCGAGATGTCCGCCGCAGTTCGCGCAGTGAACCTCCACGCGCGTCATGCCGTGTGAAGAGTCGGTGGTCGTGGCCACGGCTCCCGGCAGCGGCCGGAAAAAGCTCGGCCATCCCGAACCGCTTTCGTACTTGGTGCTGGATTCGAACAGTGCCTGGCC
>Ga0315912_10000419_pt1 | contig 81861 bp, 68 predicted proteins | sample VfabasoilMG_FD_204469 | JGI IMG/M metagenome (GOLD analysis project Ga0315912, IMG submission 204469) | Garden soil microbial communities collected in Santa Monica, California, United States - V. faba soil | ecosystem: Environmental > Terrestrial > Soil > Garden | place: USA: California... | reverse complement strand
CTCTTGCGCGGCATCGCCCGCTGCGCGGAACGCGAGCTCGACGCGAGTGCCCTGCAGCAACGCGCCGAACGCTGGCGCCCCTGGCGCGCCTATGCCGCGCAACATCTGTGGGCCCTGGACGCTGCGGCGCGCGCGAGTGAGCCGCCCGCTCCCGGGCGCGTGAAAGCTGCGCTGGCCCCGGGGGGCAGGCACGCCCGAGCCGAGCGCTCGGACACGTCTGATGGAACGATTGGAACGGATAGAGCCGATAGATCCGTGGGATCGGACGGAACTGCAGGAGGCTGAACATGACGAGTGCGACGCAGCCATTGCGCCTGGATCATGACGAGTTCGACACGCCGCTCGGCAGGTTGACGCTGCTCGCCGACGCCGCCGGGCGCCTGCGCCTCTTGGGCTGGTTCGAGGGGCACCCGCGCGTCTCGCGCGCGTTCGGCGCCTATGCGGACGGCCCCGGTGTGGTGCTGCGCCGCGCGAGCAATCCCGCGGGGCTGAGCGACGCGCTGCGCGCCTACTTCGACGGGCAGCTCGACGCGATCGATGCCTTGCCGGTGGCGTGCGCGGGCAGCGAGTTTCAAGAGCGGGTCTGGAGCGCGCTACGCGAGATCCCCTGCGGCGAAACCTGGTCCTACTCCCAGCTGGCGCGGCACATCGGCAAGCCCGCCGCCGTGCGCGCCGTGGGCCTCGCCAATGGGGCCAATCCGGTTGGCATCGTCGTGCCCTGCCATCGCGTGATCGGCGCGGACGGCAGCCTCACCGGCTATGGCGGCGGCCTGCCGCGCAAACGCTGGCTGCTCCAGCACGAACGAGCGCGAACGGCGCCCCAGCTCTCGTTCGAGGGCCTGTCCGCGCACGGCCGCTGAAGCGCCGAGACGAGCTCCCTGCCTGTTTCGACCGGCCTACTTTGACAGCGGGCCGAGCATGCGCGCCGGGTCGACCCAGCGATCGAAGTCTTCGGCGCTCACCCAGCCGAGCGCCAGCGCCGCCTGCCGCAGCGTGGTGCGCTCGAGGTGGGCTTTTTGCGCGATGCGTGCGGCTTTCTCGTAGCCGACGTGGGGGCTGAGGGCCGTGACCAACATCAGCGAGCGCTGCACATGCTGGCTGATCATGTCCACGTCTGCCTCCAGCCCGGCGATGCCGCGTTCGGCGAAGGACTCGCAGGCGTCGCCCAGATTGCGCGCCGCCATCAGCAGATTGAAGATCAGGACCGGCTTGAACGCGTTCAGCTCGAGCTGCCCCGACAGGCCGGCGATCGTGGCCGCCGCGTCATTGCCGATCACCTGAGCGCAGACCATGGTGAGCGCCTCGATCTGCGTTGGATTCACCTTGCCGGGCATGATGGACGAGCCGGGCTCCATCGGCTCGAGGATCAGCTCACCCAGCCCGGCGCGCGGCCCCGAGCACAGAAGGCGCAGGTCATTGCCGATCTTCATCAGCGCCACGGCCGCATTCTTCAGTGCCCCCGAGGCTTCGACCAGGTCGTCGTGAGCGGCCAGGCCCGCGAAGGTGTTGCAGGTGGGCACGAAGTGCAGGCCGCTGAGCTCGCACAGTCGTGCGACCGCACACTCCGCAAAGCCGACCGGCGCGTTCAGCCCGGTGCCCACCGCGGTGCCGCCCAGCGCCACTGCGCTGAGCCGCCGATTGGCGAACTCGATGGCGCTCGTGCGTTGATCGAGCTGCGCTACATAGCCGGAGAACTCCTGGCCGAGCCGCAGCGGCGTGGCGTCCATCAGGTGGGTGCGCCCCATCTTGACGATGGGCATGAATTCTTCGGCCTTTTGCGCCAGGGCATCTCGCAAGACGCGCAGCTTGATCAGGGTGTGCTGCGTCAGCATGCGATGTGCCGCCACGTTCATCGCGGTCGGGAACACGTCGTTCGAGGACTGGGAGCGATTGACGTCGTCGTTCGGATGCAGGTCCCTCCGGCCGTCGCTCAGGTTGCCGCCGGCGAGCACGTGCGCGCGATTGGAGATCACCTCGTTCAGGTTCATGTTCGTGTGCGTGCCCGAGCCGGTCTGCCACACGGGCAAGGGAAACTCGCTGTCGAGCTCCCCCGCCAAGATTTCGTCACAGACCGCCTCGATCGCGTGCACCTTGCCTGCGGGCAGCACGCCGCAGGCCAGATTGGCCTGCGCGCACGCCTTCTTGACCATGGCCAGGGCATAGATGAGCTCGCGCGGCATCGGCTCTCGACCGATCGGGAAGTTCAGCCGGCAGCGTTCCGTCTGGGCCCCCCAGTAGCGACGTTTCGGGACCCGGACGTCGCCCAGGCTGTCGTGCTCCGTGCGAAAGTCACTGCTCGGCTCGTCGGAAATCATGCGCCGATTATGCGCGTGCAGTGCCCTGCTGATCCAGTCCGGGATTTTCTTTCAGGCCAGCCCACCGTATAGGTGCGGGGGCTGAGCATGCTCTCGCGTGGTCAAGGGTTGCTGTTTCTGGTCGGCGGATACCTCGCCGTCGCGGCGCCTGCACACGCCGGCAACGACGATGAGATTCTGGTCGGCAATCAAGCCTCCATGACCGCCGGCGCCGTCTCGGCCGTCGTCGATGACTCCAGCGCCACCTGGTACAACCCGGCGGGCCTCGGCGCGGTGGATGCCGATCAGATCGACGTGAACGGCTCCTGCTACACGCTGCGCTCCTATTCTGCGCCTGGCTTCATCACCAGCACCACGGGCGAGACGCATGCGGCATCGGTCACCGAATTCGTGTCGATGCCGACGCAGATCGCCTACGTGCGGCAGCTCGCCGAGAACCTGACGCTGGGGCTCGGCTACTTCGTGCCCCAGGCGTCCAACCTGATCCTGCGCGAGTCGCTGTTTCTGGAGCAAAACGGCCTGGCCTCCGGCTGGCAATTGACGCTCAGTCAAGTCCGCGTGCAACACACGGGCGCCCTGGCGCTCGGGTTTGCCCTGTCGCCCCACGTGCGCATGGGCGTCAGCCTGGTGGGCACGTATCAGGAGGACACGCAGGCCGTGTCGATCGTGGGCCTGCAGGGGCCGGTGGATGCAGAAGTGGAGGGGACGCAGCAGGTGGCCGTATTCTCGACCCTGCTCGCGACGGGCACCCAGGTGGGCATGGAGGTCGGCATGGGCCTGCAGATCGAGCTCGGCCCGCGCTGGCGGCTCGGCCTCACCGCGCGCACCCCTCGTCTGCAGTTCTATCAGGCGACCGAGTTGAGCGGCGCCACGGCGCTGGCCAGCACGCTCGGGGAGGCGGGGATCAACGGCGCCATCATCGAGCCGGACGAGACGCGCATCGATGTGGACATGACCCGCGCGGGCCGCGTCGGCGCCGCGCTGGCGTGGCGCGGCGTCCACGGCGATTGGCTGGCACTGGAGCTGGACGGGCAGCCCGGCGTATCGAGCGCGCCCGCCGAGGTCGACCGCCGGCTGGTGATCAATGCGCGCCTGGGTGGCTATCATCGGCTGACGGAGACGCTGGCCCTCGGAGCGGGGCTGTTTACGGATCGCTCTCCGGACGAGCCCGCGCGGGATCCCATCTCCGCCTATGGGGACTTCTACGGGGCCACCCTCGGTCTCGAGTACAGCGACCGGCACCAACTCGCGCCGGGCGAGCGGGGTGATTCCATCAGCTTCAGCACCACGCTTGCGCTCCGCTACGCGTTCTCGGACGCCACGCTCAACGATCTGAAAGTGGATCCGAACGACATCGCCAACTTTGCCGCAGAGCGGGGCCAGCTGCTCGTCCACGAGCTGACTTTGTACGTCGGGGCCGGCGTCAGCTTCTGATCCGGCTCATCACCCGAGGTGTTTCCGCAGGGTTGCAGCCCGCGGCGGTGGAGATTGCCCTAGGACGGCGGCCACGGTTTAGATATGGACGGGGGGCGCGGAACGGCCGCGAGAAGGAACCCCTCAGAACCCCATGCTGCAGAAAAGCGCCTCGTTCAAGGCCATCGCGGGTCCGATCGTCACCATCGTGCTGGACGGTGTCGGCATCACCGAACGCCAGGTGGGCAATGCCATCGCTGCGGCGCGCAAGCCCACGCTCGACCGGCTCTTCGCGAAGTATCCGTATATTCAGCTCAAGGCGCACGGCACGGCGGTGGGCATGCCCTCGGACGCGGACATGGGCAACTCCGAGGTCGGGCACAACGCCATCGGTTCCGGCCAGGTCTACACGCAGGGGGCGGCGCTCGTCTCCGACGCGATCGAGAACGGTGAGTTGTTCCGGCGCGACGGCTGGAAAGAGATCATCAGCAACGTGAAGAGCCACTCTTCCACGTTGCACTTTCTGGGGCTGTTTTCCGACGGCAACGTCCACTCCCACATCAACCACCTGAAGGCCATGATCCTGCAGGCCAAGGCTGAGGGCGTGAAGAAGGTGCGGATCCACGCGCTGCTCGACGGCCGCGACGTGCCGGAGACCTCGGCGCTCGAGTACGTGGGGCCGTTCGAACAGTTTCTGAAAGAGATCAACGGCAGCGGTTTTGACGCCGCGATCGCCAGCGGTGGCGGCCGCATGCGCATCACCATGGATCGCTACGAGGCCGATTGGCCCATGGTGACGCTCGGCTGGCAGACACACGTGCGCGGCGAAGGAGAGAAGTTCAGCTCGGCGACGGAAGCCATCACCCGCCTGCGCGAGCGCACCAAGGCCACCGACCAGAATCTGGATCCGTTCGTGATCGCCAAAGACGGGCAGCCGATTGGCCCGATCGTGGACGACGACTCGGTCGTGTTCTTCAACTTCCGCGGCGATCGCGCGATCGAGATCACCCTGGCGTTCTGCGCGGGGCCGGAGTTCAAGGCGTTCGATCGCGGGCACGTGCCGCGCGTCTGTTACGCCGGCATGCTGGAGTACGACGGCGACCTCAAGTTGCCGAAGCGCTTTCTGGTGCCACCGCCCGCGATCAAGCACACGCTCGGCGAGGCGCTGGCCGAAGCGGGCATCAGCCAGTTTGCGATCAGCGAGACGCAGAAGTACGGGCACGTCACCTACTTCTGGAACGGCAATCGCAGCGGCAAGTTCGACGACAAGCTCGAGCTGTACCAGGAGATTCCGTCGGACGTGGTGCCCTTCGAGCAGCGCCCCTGGATGAAGGCGGCGGAGATCACCGACGCGCTGGTCAAGCAGATCCAATCCGGCAAACACCGTACCTTGCGCGTCAACTACGCCAACGGAGACATGGTCGGTCACACCGGTGACTTCCAATCCTCCGTGATCGCGATCGAGGCGCTCGACATCGCGCTCGCGCGCTTGCTGCCCGTCGTGGACGCGGCGGGTGGGGTGGCGATCATCACCGCCGATCACGGCAACGCCGACGAGATGTTCGAACTCGACAAGAAGGGGCAGCCGGTGAGCGATGGCCACGGCGGCTTCAAGGCGAAGACCAGCCATACGCTGAACCCGGTGCCCTGCATCCTGTACGACAATCAGACGGGCGGCGCGCTGGGGCTCAAGACCGACAAGAAGTATGGCCTCTCCTCGCTCGCGGCCACCACGGTCAATCTGCTCGGCTACGAAGCGCCGAGCCTGTGGGACGCATCCCTGCTGACCGTGCGCTAAGAAGAACGTGATTTCACTCGATTCGATTTCCAAGCGTCACGGCAGCCAGATCCTCTTTCTCGACGCCAGCCTCTCGGTGTTCCGGGGCGAGCGGGTGGGCCTGATCGGCCCCAATGGAGCCGGCAAATCCACTGTCTTTCGGCTGCTCGTCGGGCAAGAGCAGCCGGACGCCGGCCAGGTGAACGTCGATCGCGGCATCAGCATCGGCTATTTCGATCAGAACGTGGGCGAGATGAGCGGGCAGAGCGTGCTCGCCGCCACCATTGCCGGCGCGGGTGAAGTGGCCAAGGTGGGGGAGGAGCTCGCGAAGCTCGAGGCCGCCATGGCCGACCCAGAGCAAGGCGATCAGCTCGAGCAGCTGATCGAGCGCTTCGGCGAGGTGCAGGCGCGCTTTGACTCGCTGGGGGGCTACGCGCTCAATGCGCGCGCCAACGAGGTGCTGGCGGGTCTGGGCTTTTCCCCGGAGATGATCGAGGGCGACGTCGGCAAGCTGTCGGGCGGCTGGAAGATGCGCGTGGCGCTGGCGCGCGTGCTGTTGATGAAGCCGGATGCGCTCTTGCTCGACGAGCCCACCAACCATCTCGACATCGAATCGATCATCTGGCTGGAGAGCTTTCTGGCGGCGTTCGACGGCGCGCTCATCCTCACCTCTCACGACCAGGCCTTCATCAATCGCGTGGTGACGCGCATCGTGGACATCGACGAGGGCGAGCTCACGAGCTACTCGGGCAACTATCAGTTCTACGAGGAGCAATTCCGGCAGCGCCAGGCGCAGCGCGAGGCGCAGTTCAACCGGCAGCAGGCGATGCTGGCTAAAGAGCAAGCCTTCATCGATCGCTTCAAGGCGCGCGCCAGCCACGCGGCACAGGTGCAGTCCCGCGTGAAGAAGCTGGACAAGATCGAGAAGATCGAGCCGCCGCGGCAGCGCAAGTTGATCGAGTTCGAGTTTCGCACGCCGCCGCGCTCCGGGGACGACGTTGCTGCGCTGGTCGGCGTGTCCAAGAAGTATGGCTCGCGGCCGCCCATCTACTCCAACTTCTCGCTCCTGATCCGCCGTCAGGAGCGCTGGAGCATCATGGGCGTCAACGGCGCCGGCAAGAGCACGCTGCTCAAGCTCGTGGCGGGCTCGACGTCTCCCGACAGCGGGGAGATGCGCATGGGGGCGGGCGTGAAGCTCGGCTACTTCGCCCAGCACGCCATGGACATTCTGCAGCCGGACCTGACGGTGCTCAGCATGGTGGAAGCGACGTTTCCGCTGGCCGGGCTGGGCGTGATCCGTGCCTTGCTGGGCGCCTTTGGTTTTTCCGGAGGCGACGTCGACAAGCGCTGCTCGCTCCTGTCCGGCGGCGAAAAGGCGCGCCTGGTGCTGGCGCTGATGATGTTTGATCCGCCGAATTTCCTGGTGCTGGACGAGCCGACCAACCACCTCGACATCGATACCAAGGCGATGCTGGTGAAGTTGCTGCGCAACTACGAAGGCACGCTGCTGTTCGTGTCCCACGATCGCAAGTTCCTGAGCGCGCTCTCCAATCGCGTGCTCGAGCTCACGCCGGAAGGGCCGCGCGTCTACGGCGGTGGCTACGACGAATACGTCGCCCAGACCGGGCAAGAAGCGCCGGGGCTCCGGCACTAGGGTCTCCTCTCCAGCCCTCGGCGCAGCCCGGGGCGAATCGGCGGGGGGAGAGACCCGGAAGCGCGGGCTTCCGGGTTCTCCTTTTGTGTCATGCACCATCAAAGCGATGGGAATTTCGCTGCCCTCGTCCGGCGAGAGCAGCGACGCTGTGCCATCCAGGGAGCTATCGCTTCAGTTCATGACGGCGACTCGAGCGCCCGCTCCGGCACGATCAACCGCGAGCACGGGTTGTCGTCGCAAATGGGCATGAGGTCGGCGCTGCAGGCGAATCCAAACACGATCGCCAGGGGTCCAAGGCGAGCGCCAGGGACCCCATCGTGGTTCTTTTTTCGGTTTGTCACAGAGTTCTCCTCGTGTTCCACCGGTCCCGAATCTCCCGATGCAGGACGCAGGGGAAAAGTATGTTGAGCCACTAAAGTTCTGGTCTCTCTGTCTTCTCCTTCGCAGGGTGAAACACTCTCGCGAGAGCAAGCAGTGGGTCCGAGGTCGTGGACCCAGCGTGCGGTTCGCCGAGAGCGTGCACTCGGGCAGCGTGAGCATTGCTACCCAGTAGACAAGTACAGCGAGCGATTGCGATCTGGTCAGCCGTGACGCGCCCGGAGCGGGTATTGCGAGCGGCTATCATCCTCAGAGTCCATGAAACACGCTGAGTTGGCTGCGGGAGCGGACGTTCGAATTTCTGCGTGCGCGCCGGTGCTGTTGCGGGCGAGCTGCGCATGCAACGCGCCGGCTGCGTGTCGCGGGGCGGCTGGCATGCGCCGAGTAGGCGCTTTCGGTACACGGGCGCCCTGCGGGCGGGGCCTGGAATTCGTCCCCCGTCGGGGTTTGCCGTTTCAACTCGGAACAGTGGCACGCCACCGATCCCCGCGGACGCCGCCAGCGCGGGGGGCTGCGGGGGGTGCGCCCGAGGACACAGGCGACCCCCGACGTCGAAACACGGCGCGCGCTCGCGGCGGGCAGGATCGCGCCGGCGTGCTCGGGGCTGTCCCTGGCGTTCGCGAAACAGCGCGTCCGCTCGCTTCGGCATGCCGCGCACGCGCAGCCTCGCAACGGCCATCGGCGCGAGCCAGCCCGTCGTCGCTGACCGCCGCTCTGCGAGCTCGAGCGCGAGCTCGAACGTTCTGCATCGGGGACAGCTGCGGGGCAACTCGCGACGCCGCTCGAGTTTTGCGCACGCGGGGTCAAGCAGAAGGAGTGGCGTCCGTTCGCGGTGTCGGAGGGGGCATGGAGCGTTGAGGACTCGCCGAATCCCACGGGCGGACGACTCGTCCAGCGAGACACACTCGAGCCGAGACGCGTTGGCCCTGCTCGCCCGCGTGCAGCGCGCCGACGCGCGCGACCCCGTGCAGACCCAGCGCCTCGGCGTGCGCCAGGAGATCCTGATCGACACCGCGGAGCAGGCAGATAGACCGGGCCTCCGGCGAGCGTACTCGGTGCTGGTCGGTCAGCACCAGGCCCAGCTGCACGGTGAATCCAGGCTGACGCAGGGTGCGACAGTGCTGGTCCGGCTCGGGGAAGCGCAGCCGAGTCCGCGAGCGCGGGGCCCGGCAGCGACGGCCGCGCCGAGCGCCGCGTCCACCCGTCATGCACGCTCGGGGTGCGCAGCCACCCCACACGGGTGAGGTTTTCTGAGCCACCGTGCAGAAGCGTGCGTGCTAGTCTCGCTCTCGGGCGCCGCGCGGGAGGAAACGAGATGCTACGACGAGAAGACTGGCTACCGCTCGCCAGGAAGCTCGACTGGGAGTTCTCCTATGTGTCCGAGCGCGAGGTCTTTCCCGAGGCGGTGAGCGGCACGCCCTGGCTGGACCACGCGGCGTGGCAGGGTTGGGACGAGCCCTATCGTACCAGCTTCGGGGAGTATGTGTCCGTCCAGCAGCAGAAGGAGATCCGGCTGGCCGCGATCCGTGAGGCGGTCGGTAGAGTGGAGGACTTTCAGCGGCTCGATCGGGGCTGGCTCAGCGCGGTCAAATTGCACGCCGCCACGTTTGCGCTGGCCGAGTTTGCTGCCGTGCTGGGCAACCTGAGGGGTGCGCGCTTCGGCCGGGACAGTGCGTGGCGTAGCTCTGCCACGTTTGGCGCGCTCGACGAGCTGCGGCACACGCAGATCCCCCTCTTGATGCTGCACGATCTGGTGCAGTGGGACGTTCAGTTCGACTGGGCGCACAAGCTGCTGCACACCAACAACTGGGTGGCGATCGCAGCGCGCCACATGCTGGACGAGCTCTTGCTCTCGGCCGATCCGATCGAGTTTGCGGTCGCCACGCACTTCGTTTTCGAAACCGGCTTTACCAACCTGCAGTTTGTGGGCCTATCGGCGCTCGCGCGCGACGTCGGGGACCGCGCGATCGAGCTGATGCTGCAGAGCATTCAGACCGACGAAGCGCGCCATTCGCAGATCGGCGACCCGGTGCTCGAGACCTTGATCCGGCACGACCCGGCACGCGCGCAACGCCTGGTGGACAAATGGTTCTGGCGCAGCTGGCTGTTCTTCGCCGTCGTGACGGGCTTCGCCATGGATTACCTGACGCCGCTCGAGCACCGCAAATACTCCTTCAAGGAGTTTGTCGAGGAGTGGATCGTCACGCAGTTCGCGCAGCAGCTGGCGCGCCACGGCCTCTCGCTGCCCTGGTACTGGCCCCGCTTCCTCGAGTGTCTCGACTACTACCACCACATGCTCTACGCCAGCGCGTACACCTATCGGGCCAGCCTCTGGTTTGACTGCGTGCTGCCCGGTCCCGCGGAGCTCGAGTGGCTGCGTGGCAAGTATCCGAAGTCGTTCGGGGAGTTCGAGCCGATCTGGCGCCGGGTGGCGGAGCGGCAACGCCAGGCGGGCCCGGGCGTGGAGTGGTTCACGCACGGCACGACTCCGGTCACGTTTTGCGATCTCTGCCAGCTCGTGCTGTGCGGAGGAACGCCCCAGCAGAACTCGGCGCGCACGCTGCTCCTGGACGGGCGTAGGTATGTCTTCTGCAGCGAGCCGTGCGCCTGGATCTTCGAGAGTGAGCCGGAGCGCTATGCGGCGCACAAGAACGTCGTCGGCAGGATCTTGGCAGGGGAGGCGCCGGCGAACCTGCTCGAACTGTTGCGCAGCTACTTCGGTCTGGATCAGTCGATGTGGGGGAAGGACGTCGCGCGCGGCACCTACGGCTGGCTCGAGAGCCTGTCCGCCCAGGGCAGCCCGCGCGAGAGCGGCCCGGCTCCCGGCGGCCCGGCTTCGCCCGGCGTCGCTGCGCCCGGCGTTGCCGCTGCGGGCATGGCTGCCACCGGCCCGGCTCCTGCCGCGGCGGCGCCTTCGGTAGAGGGCAGGGGAGGCGTGCCGTGTTAGTCCCCTTGCACGGCTTCGTGCGCGGCGACACCGTGGGGCTGCTCGTGCTCGTCCACGATACCGACACCATCGCGCATCTGGCAGGAACCCTGATGGCGGCGGCCAGCGTTCGCCTCGCGCCCGCGCCTCGGGCCCGCGTCTATCACGGCCTGGTCGAGCTGCCCGCCGAGCAGACGGTGGCCGGCGCGGGTCTCAGCGCGCTCGAACGGGTGGACCTGGTTCCGGAATGGCCGGCGGCAGAGGGCCGTGTCGCGGAGCGGCCCGCTACGGTGGGCGCCCGATGAGGTTTCACGAGGTCTCGGCGGAGTCGGAGCTCTGGGTCGGAGAGCTGCGGCAGGTGCGCATCGAGCGCACGAGGGTACTGCTCTTGCGCACGGATGCGGGCGTGTTTGCCTACGCCGACCGCTGCCCGCACCTCGGCGTGGTGCTCAGCACGGGTACGCTCGAGGGCAATACCTTGACCTGTGCCGCACATCAATTTCAGTTCGATGCGGCCACGGGAGAGGGCATCAACCCGACCTGCCTGCGCCTGCACCCGTTCCCTGTCCAGTGCAAGAACGGGGGCATCTGGGTAGACATCTCTCGCCCGCCGCCCGCCCCTGCTCTCGACCAGAACGATGCGGAGGCCAAGCGTGACCGCTGAGGGGCGCGCGGGCGGAGCGCGAGCGGGCCTGGTGGGTCCGGTGCTGGACGCGAGCGACCTCGGCGGGTCGGTGCTGGAGGCCATCCTGAAGCTCAACCCGGGGGCGCAGGTGTCCGATCGCGGCGCCTACCGCCGCGTGCTGGCAGAGGGGTCGTGTGTGCTCACCCGCCTCGCCGTGGAAGAGATCACGGGGCACTCCTTTGCGCTGCCGGGGGATCTGGAACAGGTGATGCCGGCCTTCCAGGGCTTTCTGACGCTCGGCGCGGATCGGGTGGAGTGGAGGAGTGAGCGTCGATGACAAGGCAGCGCACCTACTGGCACCTCGAGGGGCGCGGGCGCGTCCCGCAGGCGTACGAGATCGCCACCTCCAGGCTCCTGTATCATCCGGAGCTCGGCTTTGAGGTGTCGACGCCGGGGTCGGCGTGGATGCAGCGCTACGGCTCCGGCAGCCGGCTCCAGGCGCGCTTTGCGGCCTTCGCTGATCCGCGCGCCACCACCTACGCGCGCTACGTGCAGCTCCAGGCCGAGCAGGAGTCGTTCGCCGACCAGTTGCTGCAAGCGGCCGAGCAGGCGGGCTACGACGGGCAGCTGTCCCCCGGCTGGGTCTCCGTGCTCGAGGCGGTGCTGCCGGTGCTGCGCTATCCGAGCCACGCCCTGCACATGCTGGCGGCGTACGTGGCGCACATGGCGCCCGAGGGGCGCGTCGTGGTCGCCGGCGCCTTCCAGGCGGCCGATGAGCTGCGCCGCGTGCAGCACCTGGCCCGCCGCATGCGCCAACTGCAGGAGCTACAGGCGGGCTTTGGTCAGGCAGCGCGCGACCAGTGGCAAGAGCACCCGGGCTGGCAACCCCTGCGCGAGCTGCTGGAGAAGCTGCTCGTCACCTACGACTATGGCGAAGCCGCCGTCGCGCTCAACTTCGTGGTCAAGCCGGCGCTGGACGAGCTGTTCATGGTCGAGTTTGCTGCGCTGGCCCGCAGCCGGGATGACCGTCTGTTCGCCGAGCTGGCCCATTCGCTGCACAAGGACTGCTGCTGGCAGCGGGACTGGACCCAGGCCTGGGCACGGGAGGCGCTGCGCGAGTCGCCGGGCAACGCCCGGCTGCTCTCGGAATGGATCGCCGGCTGGTGGCCGCGCACCGAGCGCGCACTGGCGGCGCTGGTCGGTTTCTGGAAGATCGAGCCCGGAGTGGCCGTTGGGGTGCTCGGGCGGGTGAGTGACAAGTGCCGGAGTCGTTGGCAAGCCTTGGGGGTGGACGCGGGCATGAGCGGGGGACAGGGGACATGAGCGAGCGGGCGCAGGCGGAGGAGGCCGGTGGGACCCGGCGCGGGGCGGCGAGCGAGGTCGAGGCGGCCCTGCGGCATGCCGAAGAAACGGAGAGTCGATTTCGCACGCTCGCGGACACGGCCCCGGTGCTGCTGTGGATGTCCGGTCAGGACGGATTGTGCGACTTCTTCAATCAGGGCTGGATCAACTTCACCGGCAGGACCATGGCCCAGGAGATGGGCAACGGCTGGGCCGAGGGGATCCACCCCGAGGACTTCGCCACCAGCATGCAGACCTATCTGGACGCGTTCGTGGCGCGCCAGACGTTCTCGATGCAGTATCGCCTGCGTCGCCACGACGGCGAGTACCGTTGGATCTTTGACCAGGGAGCGCCCCGCTTCGACGGCGCGGGCCGCTTCGTGGGCTTCATCGGTTCGTGTGTGGATGTCACGGCGCAGCGCGAGGCCCACGATTCGCTCGGGCGGCTCAACCAGATGCTCGAGGAGCGGGTGCGGGAGCGCACCGCGCTGGCCAACGAGCGAGCCATGTTGCTGCGCGAGGTGCACCACCGCGTGAAGAACGATCTGCAGCTGGTCTGCAGCTTGCTCAGCCTGCAAGAGCGAGAGCTCGGGGACTCGGTGGCGGCGCGCGCGATCGAGGATTGCGAGCAGCGCGTGCAGGCCATCGCGATGATCCACGAGCACATGTACCAATCGGACGATCTCGCGCGGCTCTCGTTTTCGGAGCACCTGCGCACGCTGACCAGCCACGTGGAGCAGCTGGGGCGGTCCGGCGTGGAGCTGGCACTCGAGGTCGAGGAGCAGGTCACGCTCGGGGTAGACCAGGCCATCCCCTGCGCGATGATCGTGCACGAGCTGGTCGTCAATTGCTTCCGGCACGCGTTTCCCGGCGGCAGGCAAGGCCGGGTGCGGGTCAGCTGCCAGCGGGAAGGGGGCGCGATGGTGCGGGTGAGCGTCGAGGATGACGGCGTCGGCATGCCGGAGCGCAGCCGGGACCCGTCCGGCAAAGGGCTGGGCTGGAGGCTCGTGGCGGCATTGGCCAAGCAACTGCGGGGCACGCTGGAGGTCACTTGCGAGTCGGGCACCCGTGTGGGACTACGCTTCAGCGACGGAACCGCCAGCATCCCGACCCGCAGCACGATGGAAGGGGCGCGCCCGGCGCGCTCCGGACCCGCCTTGGAGGCCGAAGTATGAACGCCGTGATGGTGGTTGAAGATGAGCAGCTGATCGCCCAGGACATTGCCGATACGCTGACCAAGCTGGGCTACGCCGTCACCGGCATGGTGGCTTCCGCGGAGGAATGTGTGGAGAGCGCGGAGGCGCGCCGGCCCGATCTGGTGCTGATGGACATCCATCTGCAGGGTGAGGTCGACGGCATCGAAGCGGCTCGTCTACTGCGCGAGCGTTTTGACATCCCCGTCGTGTTCCTCAGCGCCTACGCAGACGAGGGTACGGTGGCGCGCGCCAAGACGACCGCGCCGCTCGGCTACCTGCTCAAGCCATTTCGCAAGAGTGAGCTCAGGAGCGCCGTGGAGGTGGGACTGTTTCGGCACCAGCTCGAACGCCAGCTGCGCGACCGCGAGCGCTGGTTCTCCACGACGCTGCGGGCCATCGGCGACGCGGTGATCGCCGTGGACGCCGACGGGAACATCTCCTTCATGAACCGAGTGGCGGAAGCGCTGCTCGGGCGGACCGAAGCGGAGGCCAAGACCTTGCCCTTGATGGACGTGCTCAAGCTCGTCAACGAACGGACGGGCGAGCCGGTCCCCGACCCCATCGCGCTGGCGCTGACGCGGCAAGAGGTCGTGCGCATCCCCGCGTTTACGTCGCTCGTGACGGGCGGTCGAGAGTTTCCGGTCGAGGACAGTGTGGCACCGATCGTCGGGGAGCGCGGCGAGCGGCTCGGCGCCGTGATCGTGCTGCGGGACATGACCGAGGATCGGCGCGCCCGGCAACAGCTGGCCGCTGCCGACAAGCTGGCGTCGCTGGGCGCGGTGGCGGCGGGTATCGCTCACGAGATCAACAACCCGCTCACCTATATTCTCGGCAACGTCAGCTTCCTGAGTGAGGAGCTCGAGCGCGTGCGGCGCCTGATTCGGCCCGAGCTGCCGTCGGAGCGTCACGATGACGTGATCGATGCCCTGGCGCGGCTGAGCGAGCTGATCGGCGAGGTGGACGAGGGCGCCAGCCGGGTCAGTCGCATCGTGGCCGATCTGGGTCTATTTGGCCGGCAGGAGCGTGGGGTCAAAGAGGGCGACCCGATCGCTGCGCTCGATTGGGCGCTGCGCGTGAGCCACGGCGCCGTGTCGCGCGTGGCGCGGGTGCGGCGCCAGCTCGATCCCATTCCGAAGGTGCGCGGAGACGAGGGCCGGCTCGGCCAGGTCCTGCTCAACATGATCCTGAACGCGGCGCACGCCATGCAGGGCGGTGACCCGGCCACCAATGAGCTGTACGTAGCGACGGCGCTGGAGCCCAGCGCCCAGGAGGGGCCGCGCCACGTGTTGATCACGATTTCCGACACGGGCTCGGGCATGAGCGCAGAGGTGCTGGCGCACATTTTTGACCCGTTCTTCACGACGAAGCCCGTCGGCACCGGCACCGGGCTCGGGCTCTCCGTGTGTCACGGCGTGGTCGAGGAGATGGGCGGCAGCATCAGCGTGACCAGTACGCCCGGGAAGGGCTCGACGTTTGTCGTGCGCCTACCGGCGGTAGCGAGTGCCGATGCCGCGGGCGCGAGTGGATCGAACCCGGCGGGAGCGAGCGCGCGGCCTGCGAGCGTCCCGAGTTCGAGGGCGCCAGGGCTGCCGCGCGCCGGCGTGCGCGGTCGCGTGCTGGTCGTGGACGACGAGCCACTGGTGCTCTCGGTGCTCGGCCGGATGCTGAGTACCGCGCATGACGTCGTCACCGCGAGCAGTGCGCGCGAGGCCCTCGAAGAGCTCGGGCGCGGCGTCCAGTTCGACATCATCCTTTGCGATCTGCTGATGCCGGAGATGAACGGTATCGATCTGTATCGCGTGCTGGAGGAGCGCTCGCCGGAGCTGGCGCGCCGCATGATCTTCCTGTCCGGCGGCTCCAACACCACCCTCGTGACCGAGTTCATGCAACAGATGCCCAATCTTTCGCTGAAAAAGCCGCCCTCCCAGGCGGAGCTGTTGAGCGCCATCGAGCGCGAGCTCAAAAAGCTCGGTCGCGCGCCGGGGGCAACCCCGAAGGGCTCGCGCTTCGATCCGAACTGAGCCTGTAGGCCTCTCTTCCGAGTTGCTTCGGCGTCCCTTCGGGGTTTGACTGCGAGCCATGGCCACACTGCAAGGGATCATCGACGCGCAGCGACGCCTGGCCGAGCACGTGCGCAAGACGCCGGTCTTCATGTCCCCCCGCCTCAGCGCGCTCTCGGGGGCCACGCTGTTCCTGAAGCACGAGTATCAGCAGGTCACCGGCAGCTTCAAGGAGCGCGGCGCGTGCAATCGGCTCCTGCTCCTGACCGAGGAGGAGCGGCTGCGAGGGGTCGTGGCCGCCTCGGCCGGCAATCACGCGCTCGGCCTCGCCTATCATGGCCAGCGCCTGGGCGTGCCGGTGCGGGTGGTGATGCCGCGCTTCGCACCCATGGTGAAGGTGGCGCAGTGCCGCAGCTACGGCGCTCAGGTGGAGCTGGTCGGTGAAAACTTTGACGAAGCCCGCGCGCTGGCGGCGACTCTCGCCGAGCAAGACCGGCTGACGCTGGTGCACGGCTTCGATGATCCGGCCGTGATCGAAGGGCAGGGCACGCTGGGTCTCGAGCTGCTCGAGCAGGTGCCCGAGCTCGACGCGGTGGTGGTGCCCGTGGGCGGAGGAGGCCTTCTCGCTGGTCTGTGCGTGGCGCTCGAGAGCGAGCGCCCGCAGCTGGAACTGATCGCGGTCGAGGCCGCCAACGCGCCCACGTTGACCCAGGCGCTGGCCGCCGGCGCGCCCGTGCCGGTACCGGTGCGGCCCGGGCTCGCGGATGGGCTGGCGGTGACGCGCATCGGCAGCCACGGCTTCAGCGAGATCGTCCGTTCCGTGTCGCAGGTCGAGTGCGTTGCGGAGGCGGAGATCGCCGCCGCCATCGTACGCCTGATGGAAGTGGAGAAGGCGGTGGTGGAGGGGGCCGGAGCGGTGGGGCTGGCGTGGTTGTTGCGCCGCCCCCCGCAGCTCGCAGGGCGGCGCGTCGGGGTGGTCTTGAGCGGCGGGAACATCGATCTGAACGTGGCGTCCCGCGTGATTGAACGCGGGCTCGCTGCGGCGGGGCGGCTGTGCCGGATCGCCATCGAGATCTCCGACCAGCCCGGGGCGCTGGCGCGCCTGCTGGCGCTCATCGCCAGCGCCGAGGCCAATCTGATCCAGGTCGACCACGACCGTAACTTTGCGCCCGCCGACGTCACCATGGTCAATGTCTCGCTGGTGCTGGAGACCCGGGATGCCGGGCACGTGGAGCGGGTTCGGGAGGCCCTGTCCAGCGCCGGCTTCCGCTGTCGCTTCGATCAGGGATAGCCGCTAGTCTCGGACCCCATGGACACGTTTGGGCCCTGGAAGCGGCGCTCGGTCAGCCAGCGCTACGACAACCCCTGGATCCGTGTCGATCACCACGAGGTGCTGACCCCGCGCGGCAGCGAGGGGGTGTACGGGGTGGTTCACTTCAAAAACGTCGCGATCGGCGTGATTCCGCTCGATCAGGACCAGAACACCTGGATAGTTGGTCAGTACCGCTACCCCCATCAGGCGTATTCCTGGGAAATCCCCGAGGGCGGGGGACCGCTGGGCACGGACCCGGTGCTCTCGGCACAGCGCGAGCTCGCGGAAGAAGTCGGCCTGCGCGCGGCCCGCTGGGACCTGATCCTGGAGATGGATCTATCCAACTCCGTGACCGATGAACGCTGCCTGATCTACGTGGCGCGCGAGCTGGAGCCGTGCCCCACGCACCCGGACGACACCGAGGAACTGGCGGTGCAGCGGATTGCTTTCAGGGAGTTGCACCGAGGCGTTCTCGAAGGTCGCTTTCGCGACAGCATCACCGTGGCGGGGGTGCTCAAGCTGCAATGCCTTCTCGACGCGGGCCTGCTGTAGAAAAAGGCCGGTCACCTCTCGGCGGAAACAGTCCCCGCGGCAGGCTCGCTGCCATCGGTAGCAGAAGGCGCCAGCTGCCGGTACACGGCTGCCCCTACACAACTGCCGGTGCATGGCCGGCGATGACGTCCGGCGATAGATGTCCGGCGATGACGTCCGGCGATGACGTCCGGCGATAGATGTCCGGCGATGACGTCCGGCGATAAAACAGCTCACCGGCAAGAAGCAAAATCGCTTGCCAAGCGGAGGGCAGACGTGGACTGATGTGCGTTGGGGTTTTTTGTGAATCTACCGAAATGCAGTCCTGTGCTCTCGCTTACCCTGCCGGTTCTGGCGGGCCCATCTGCCACGGCGGTCTGCCTCTCCGCAGCTCTTTTCGGCTGCATGGGTGAGGCGGACCTGGTGTTCGACGACGTGGATCGTCCCGCGGACGTCGAGGGTGGAACCAACCGGGAGAACCCAACGCCAGCTGCGCCCGCGCAGCCACCGGTGGTAGCGGCGCCGGTTGTACCAGTGCCAGTCACCCCGGTCGTTCCACCCGGCGCTGCGGGTTCGCCTCCCCCGGCCGTCGTTCCCGAGGAAGACGTGCGCGAGGCCCCGGCGTGCGCGGCGTTCGGCCCCTTCGGGCCCGCCGAGGCCGTCGGCGGGCTTGGGCTCACGGGCGATCTGCTCGGTCCGGTGTTTTCGGCCGACGCCCGGACCCTCTACTTTTCGCACCTCGGCAGCGACGAGAACATCTTCCGTGCCACGCGCCAGGCTCCGGGCGCCGAGTTTGGGCAGGCCCAACAGGTGCCGAATCTGGACGTCGACGGCAGCGAGGAGGGCACCCCGTTTCTGAGCTTCGACGGCCTGTCGCTGTACTTCTTCTCCACTCGTCCGGGGCCGGGCGCCCAGGGTGACCGGGACATCTGGCTCGCACAGCGCCCCAGCCTGGACGCGGAATTTGCCGACCCCGAGGTGTTGCCCGCGGTGAACGGCCCTGAGCTCGAGCACCTACCTCGCCTCGGCCGGGACGAGCGGACCATCCTGTTCGTGTCGAGCCGCACCTCGCCGAATGCCGCAACCAACCTGTGGATCGCCGAGCGGGCCACCCGCAGCGATGAATTTGCAGCCGCGGTGGAAGTGCCAGGCATCAATAGTGCCGCGCGCGACGAGGGCTTTTCCCTCACTCCAGACGGTCTGACCTTGTTCTTTGCCTCCAATCGGGGGCCGGACCCGAGCATCGAGTCAGAGCTGGACATGGATCTGTGGGTGGCCACGCGGGCCAGCACCGCTGCCGATTTCGGTGCTGCTGAAAGCCTGGCGGCGTTGAACAGCAGCGGGGAGGAGCTCGACCCCCAGCTATCCCCCGATGGCTCGGAGCTGTTCTTTACCTCGTCGCGCGCCGGCAACTTTCAGCTCTTCCGTGCCGTTCGGGACTGCATCAGCCCCTGACCTGAGCACGGCGGTCTTGCCAGCTCGCGTCAGCGGCCCTTTGTTCGCCTCGTGCGCGAGATCCTGATAGTAGCTAGCCCGAATTGCCTGAGTTGCCGCGATCCAGCTTGCTTTCAGGAGCCGAGCGCAAAAAATCCGGGCTAGGTTGGATTGTGCCCAAAAACGGTGGTTTGTTCTCCGCCGCGCTGCTCGCGCTCGCCCTGGCGAGCCTGTCGCTGGGTGGCTGCGGCAATGCGACTCAGGATCAGCAGCCCCCAGGCCGAGCTGCGGGTGAAGGCGAGCCCGGCGGCGCGGCTGAGCCGGAGGTCCCTCGGGTCGCGGTGCGCGATGAAGGGCATGAAGCCGAGCCGGTACTGACCCTGGCGGACGGAGCCAACGGCGCAAAGGTAGAGCGCTGGATCCCCGCGGCGCAGGCGCTCGCGGACGGTCACACGCTGATCGACTTCAGCGACGACTGGACGCCGTATCTGTTCGAGGAGCAGCGCGACCCGGCGGGGCAGCTCCTGCCGAACCGCTACCGGCGCGTGTTCATCGGTCTGGCCAATGACCAGCTCGACGGAGACGGCGAGCAGCTGGAGCCCGGTTCGAAGAACTTCCTCGAGCTGTACGGCATCTTTCCGTCGTTCTCGGTGCTGCGCGAGCGCTTTCTCCAGGATGAAGGCAAGACCTGCCTCGATCCCGAGGACGTGGCCGCCATGCAGTCGGTCAAGAGCGTCGGCTTCCCGTCGCTCGCGCAGCAGCGCCGGGATGCCATCCGCCAACCGAAGATCGGCAAGGAGCTGGAGCGCGCGCGGGTCAGCGCCGGTGCGGCCACGCTGGCGGAGCTCGCCGAGAAGAAGCCGTCCCTCGCCGCCAAGGTGAAGGAGTTCGAGCGTTGGACGAACACCGGGCGCGTCGTCGCGGCCGCGGAAAAGCGGCTCATCTGCGAGGGGTTCCTGGCAGCGCCGGCGGAGGCGGTTCCGGGCAAGAAGGCCAAGGTCAAGCACGTGATGGGCGTGCAGGACAGCTACTTCTCGAACGCGCTGCGGCGCTTTCAGCAGAAGCACATGATCTACGAGGGCCACGCGCTGCGGCCGCGCACACTGACGGCGCTCGCGCAGACCCCGCTCCAGAACGATCATGCCGGTCTGTTGCGCGCCTTGCGCGAACGGGTGGTGGCTGCCGCGGACGTGATCGAGGACGGCTCTACGGCAGGCAAGAATGGGCCGCAGACCTACTCCTCCGCGTCGGGCGAGCAGGTGCCGCTCAGAAATCTGGCCGAGGAGTACACGAATGCCGCAGCCGCGCAGCTCGGCCTCGACCAGCCCGAAGCGGCGCTCGCCTTCTTCAAGCGCCACGACCAGGCTGCGTTCAAGCGCTTTCGCGCTGCGGTCCAGCTGGCACCGCGCCCGGAGTATTATGCGGCGCACATGGAGCTATCCATCGTCGTCGATCGCGGTGACGTCTGGTACGAGCCCTGGTTTGACGAGAAGGACAAGTGGCGCTGGCCGTCTCGGCAGCGCTTCCCCAGCTTGACCTTGCAGGTCGACTATCAGGGCCAGAAGATTCCGCTCGCGCGCTGGCGCACCACGATTGGTGGCTGGCGCGCCGAGCAAGGCAGCAACGGCTACGAGTATTACAAGTACAAGGGCTCCGACACGGGGCCACGCGTGCTGCGCAAGATCTCCTCCGGCCCGGTCTGGATCGCCCCGGAGACGGAGCCGATCCGCAGCCTGGTCAAGTCCAAGAAGGTGGAAGGGCGCTGGCAGGGCGTCGTCAACTATGACGCGCTCGGCCCCGGCTATCTCTCCGCCTACGGGGTGGTCGCCGGCTACTTCGTGATCCCGGGGCAGGGGGAGGCGGCCGACGTCGATCGCGGCATCCGCGCCCACGGCTCCTCCGACTATCTCTCGATGTACAGCTCCAACGGCTACTCCCATGGCTGCCACCGCTTGCCCAATCATCTGGCGATTCGCCTGTATGATTTCGTACTGCAGCACCGCCACAAGCACGTGAAAGGCGACGGCCCGATGGAGTTCGCCCGCCAGTTCCTCTGGCAGGATCACGTGTACGAGATGAGGATTCCCTCGCGCGGCTTCGAGTTTGAGCTCGATCCTCCGATGCCCGTCAACGTGCTCGAAGGCACGATCCGCGGTGAGCTCAAGAAGCCGATCGAGGGCCTGGTGCCCAAACCCGGCGTGCGTTATCCGCCGGAGGCGCTGCCGCCCGAGGAGGAGGTCGACGCCGTCTCTACTGCAACCCAGCGCGCGCGGGCCGCGGCGGAAAAAGGCGCGCTATGAATGAACCGGCACCGCTCGCTCGCTGGCTGGCTCTGGCCAGCGAGCGCAAGGCCTGGTTCCTGGCCGGTGGGGCCGCGCTGGTGCTGTTGGGCGCTGGGCTCTGGTGGGCGAACGCGCGCTCGAACTCCAGCGCATCGCTCAGTACCTCTGCCCTGACGGTCGCGCACGTCTCGGCGGATGCCGGCGCGCCCTCCGCCGTGCAGACAGGCTCATCCGACGCGCCTCTCGATGGCCCGAGCGCTGCCGCGCCAGCGCTGGGCGGTGGGGTCGAGCCCGCGCCTGCGGCCGCTGCGGGCGCTGGCGCCGATGCCGGCACGCTGCCCCCCACCGTGAAGGTGGTGTTCCGCACGTTCCCTCCGAGGCGCGCGCTCGTCATGTGGGGCGCCAAGCGCCTCGGCTTCATCGAACGGGGCGCGCCGCTGGTGGTCGAGCGGCCCCGGGACAGCGGCCCCCTGGACGTGGTGATCCGCGCGGACCGCTATCTGCCGGTCCACACGCGCGCCTACACCTTCAACGACAGCGCCATCGACGTCCGCATCACGCCGATCGAGAAGAAGGACACCATCTACGGTTACAAGGAGCCGCTGCCGCCCGACGCAGGCGCTCCGATGCTGAGCGACGTCCCGGAGTAATGTCCGTCGGGTAATGTCTGTCAGGCAATGTCTGTCGGGCAAATGTCTGTCGGGCAAATGTCCGCGGCTGCGCGGTAACGGCGCTGGACTACTCGAGCGAGTCGATCCACGCGCCGAGCACGTCGACGTAATTGGTGTCGACGCGGTTGCGCCCGATGGGAGGCATGCGCACGGTGCCCTCGACGCTATCGCCGCGCACGTAGATGTAGGAATGCTCGCGATCCCCGGGCGTGATCAAGAACGGCAGATCGGTGCGCATGGACTGCGGCGGCTCCAACAAGCCTTGCTCTTCGAGCGGGGTGATGACGCGAGCGTCCCAGCCACCGATGTTGCCCGCGGCGCCCATGTGGCACATGGAGCAGTTGCTATCCCAGTACGAGCGCACGCGCTGCTCCAGGCTCTCCGCGTCGTCGTTGATGTTGGCCAGGCGGGGTGACTCATACGCCTCGGTGTTGTCGAAGGTGCGGTCGAGAAATTGCCAGCCGGACCAGGCCACCAACTGATTGATGGCGGGCGCCCCTACGCGGTATTCAAAGTCGCGATTGAGCTGCCGCGTGCGCGGCCCGAGAACATAGCCGGCGTTTGAGCTGTGGCAGCTGAAGCAATCGCGCGGACCCGGATAGAAATACTGTTGGTCGCGTGGCTCCCCATCGGCATCCACGATCGAGAGCAACTCCGTCTCCGATACCTTCACCAGCTCGGCATCGGTCTGTGCGGGGTTCCACTTGTAGGTCACGCCGTAGTAGGAGCCGCCGCGCGCGGCGATCAGCAGCCGCGTTTCCAGGCGGCGGCGTACGTCCGGTTGGCTCTCGTCTTCCGCGATTTCGAAGTGTTTGACGAAGACCGTCCCTTCGGGGAACGTCCACGGCTGATCCTCCGAAACCGCGACGGCGTTGAGCTCCGGCAGGGAGACCCAGCGGCGCTTGTACGCTCCGTCGCTCCAGAGCGGCGCCTGCAGATCATAAGGCACGATGCCCGCCGTCGGCTCGAGCCGGGAGAGGTTCTGAAAGGCTCCCGTCTCGCTCAACAAGAGCGGGAAGCCGGGCACGTCGGGTTCATCGGCGCGCGGAGGGAAGAACGTATCCGGCGGGAAATTCAGAAACGCCTGGGGACGCGGCCCCGGCGATCCAATGCCCGGCTCGACCAAGCGCTGCGCGTCGTCCACGCCGCCGCACGCACTCGCGCCGGCACTCAGGCCGAGGAGCAGCACGAAGGGGAGCGCCCGGGATTCGCCGTGCAGGAGATCCATGCCTAGACACTGTGACATACGCGCAAAGTCCCGATCACCGCTCGGGTAACGATCGTTTTATTTGCCATGACCTGCGTGCGGAAGCCAGCGCTTCGTGTGGGCAAATTCCACCCAGTTTATTTCATCCGTTGACCTCCATGGCCTCCAACCCCGCTCGTCCGTTTTCCCAGGTCGTTTGCGGTCTCGGCGCCACTTCCGAGCCATCTCGGCGTCATCTGATTTTCGGAGAGATTCTCGGCGTGATCCCGATGTGATCCTGGAGTCATGCCCCGGGGATCCTGGGGACATCCCGGCCTTCATGCCGGTGTCATCCCGAGTGGTCATCGAGGACCGTCCGGCGGCTGCCGAGGCGTGTTTTCCTGACTGTTTCCGCCGGTCTGTTTCACCTCTCGAATTCTTGCCCACGCGCGGCGCGGTGGGGCATGAGTCAGGCTCACGTCGTGCCCACCCCGTGCGAGACGGGCGAGCGCTGCCCGTCGGGCTGGAGTCTTGGATTGTGGAGAGCGCAGCCACCTCCCTGCCTGCGTCATTGTCGCAGGCTCGCTTGCCCTATCCCACGTCTCCGGCGCTGTTGCTGACCGGGACAGGCGCCCGCTTCGAGCTAGACTCAGCGAGGAGCCCTCCCACCGGCATGGCACTCATCTTGGTCGTCGAAGACAACGAAATGAACGCGGACATGTTGAGTCGGCGCCTGAGGCGCGCCGGTCACGAGGTGCTGCTCGGCACGGACGGTGTGGCGGGCGTGGAGCTGACCCGGCAGCATCGGCCCGATCTCGTGCTCATGGACATGAGCCTGCCGCTGATGGACGGCTGGACGGCGACGCGTGCCATCAAGTCGGACGCCAGCCTGGCGCACATTCCAGTGATGGCGCTCACGGCGCACGCCGTGTTGGGCGAGCGGGAGAAGGCGCTGGGGGCCGGCTGTGACGAGTACGACACGAAGCCGGTCGACTGGAGCCGCTTGCAGGGCAAGATTGCGGCTCTGTTGGGTGCCCGATGAGCAAGATCCTCATCATCGACGACGATCTGGATTTCGGTGACCTGACGCGGCGCCGCTTGACGCGCATGGGCTTCGAGGTGAAGTTGCATGCCGGCGCGCACGGCGCGATGGACCCGCTCTTGCGGGACGGCTTTGACCTGGTGATCCTGGACGTCAAGATGCCCGGGCTCGATGGCACGGACGTGATCAAGATGATCCGTACGCTGAGTACCGGCCACCTGAGCGTGATGTTCTACAGCAGCTCCGACACCACGGAGTTGCGTCGGCTCGCCGAAGCGCACGGCGCCCAGGGCTACCTGACGAAGACGGCGACCATGGCGGAGCTGGAGTTTCGCGTGCGCGCGCTGCTCGGGGAGTCCTCGCGTGACCCCCGCAAGAGCTTCACGCGCTAGGCTCCAGCAGCGCAGCTTCGTTGGCGGGTCGAGCTTTGCACAGAGCGCTCACCTGCCGCTCCACGACGTGCATCAGCTCCGCGCGGGAATGCGCCAGCTTCTGGATCACGCGCGTCGCCGACTCCGCCAGCAAGCGATGTTCGGTCTCGCTGAGTTCCTTGGCGGTGGCCACCACCACCGGCAGCTGGAAATGTCGCGGATTCTCCTTGAGCCGGCGCAAGAACTCGAAGCCGTCCATCTCCGGCATCATCAGGTCCAGCACGATCAACCCGGGGTTCTTGGCCTCCACGGCGAGCAGCCCTTCGTGGCCATTGGCCGCCGTCGCTACCTGATAGCCAGAGGCCAGGAGAGTGCGCCCCACGATCTCCCGCATCGAGGGATCGTCGTCCACGACCAGGATTGTGAAGCCGTCGCTCGCGGGGGTCAGCCAGCGCCGCACGGTCCTGACCAGGTGCGTGGGATGGATGGGTTTGACCAGGTAGTCCGTCGCGCCCAGCGCCATACCGAGATCGGGGCTTTCCATGGAGGTCACCATCACCACTGGAATCGGAGCGGTCTCGAGGTCGTCCTTGAGCCGTGCCAGCACCGTCCAACCATCGCGAGCCGGCATGTTGATGTTCAGCACGATCACCCGCGGTTGCTGCTGCCGTGCCGCATCGAGACCGGCCTCTCCCGTGCCGGCCCACTCCACGCGGAAGCCGCGCTCCGACAGCGTGTCGCTGAGCATCGTGTACGTCGACTGATCATCGTCGATCACCAGCACCAGTGAGCCCTCCCGCTCCGGCGCCGCGTCGAGCGTTCGCTGGCTCACGCGGCGCGTCTTTTCCGGCAAGCGCACGGTGAAGCACGCGCCTTGCCCGGGCTGGGAGACGACCTCGATGCGGCCGCCCATCATCTCGCAGAGGCGCTGGCTGATGGCCAGGCCCAGGCCGGTGCCGCCAAAGCGACGGGTCGTCGACGAATCAGCCTGCACGAACGGCCGGAAGAGCCGGCTGCGTTGCTCGTCCGACATGCCGATGCCGGTATCCGTCACGCGCAGCTCCAGCCAGCCCAGGCCGTCGACGGCCGCGTCCAGGCGGATCCGGCCGTTGCTCGTGAACTTACAGGCGTTGCTCATCAGGTTGATGAGGACCTGGCGCAGCTTCTGCTCGTCACAGACGACCCGCTCGGGCGCCCCGGAGGCCTCGATCTCCAGCTGATTGCCGTTCTGCTGCGCCAGTGGTCCGATGGTGTCCAGGATCCCCGACAGCAGCGCTTGCAGATCGAACGGTTGAACGTCCAGATCCATCTTGCCGGACTCGATCTTGGACATGTCCAGCACATCGTTGATCAAGGACAAGAGGTGCGTGCCGGCGCTGCGAATCTTCTTCAGATCCACTGCCAGTGGTCCCTGCGCGGAGTCCTCTGCATCCTCGATCAACAGTTCGCTGTAGCCGATGATGGCGTTCAACGGTGTGCGCAGTTCGTGGCTCATGTTCGCGAGAAACTCGCTCTTGGAGCGGTTGGCTTGCAGCGCCGCATCCCGCGCCTGGCGCAGCGCCCGGTTGGTCTCTTCCAGGGCTTGCTCGCGCTGCACGCGCTCGGTCACGTCACGTTTGACGGCGACGTGATGAGTGACCTCGCCCACGTCATTGGCGACGGGCGCCAGCGTCGTGTCCAGATACACCAGCTCGCCGCGCGTGTTCTTGGACACCAGGCGACCCGACCAGACCCGACCGGCGGCCAGCGTGCGATCGATCTCGCGAAAGAACTCGGGTGGGTGCACGCCGCTGCGCACCAGCTGGGCAGGCGTCTTGCCCTCCGCGTCGCAGGCGTTCACCCCGAGCACGCGGGTGTAGGCCGGGTTGACGTATTGCAGTACGGCTTGGGTCGTTCCGAGCTCGATGATGTCGCCGGCGTATTCCACGGCGCGCGCCAGCAGGTGCACGCGGTAGCCGGGTGCGTCCTGCGCCGTCAGCCGATTCACCCGCGCGAGCAACTCCCCCGGTAGCCACTCTTGCAGCACGAAGTCCGCGATGGCTCGGCTGGGGTAGTTGAGCTCACTGGGATCGAGCACGGCCAGCACCGCGAGTTTGATGCGCTGCTTGGCGAGCTCGTCGGCGCGGTGGGCATGCCGCAGCACGACCACGCCGCGATCGGGCGGCGCCTCTGGATCAAAGGGCTCCAGCTGATAGCTCGTCCCCCCGAGCTCCCGAGCCACCTGCTCCAAGAGCGAGCTCTCCACCCAGAGTCTTACCCGATGCATATTCGGATCAGGATACCACCGATGGGACCAGCCAACACTTTCGGCACCAGCGTCTGGGTCACCCAGGCCGCGATCGCGTTCGCTCGAGGGGTGCTGTGCGGAAGGTGAGCGGTGGGTGAGTGTGCCGAGTTTCGGGGGCGTGAAGCAGACGCCCGCCGCGCCTGCCGCGGGGCCCCACCACGGCAGCGGCGCTCGTGTCCAACGCACGTGCTGGAGCGCCAGCGGGGCTTCTCGTCCGGCGTCGGCGCTGCGGCCGACCCTGCTGCAGCTCGCTCTTCTGCGCGCTGAACGTCGCGTTTCCAAAGGCCTCCCGGTGACGCGGATCGCTCCGCCGGGCGGCTCGAAATTCCCGTCGCTTCGCTCCAGGCGGCGTATTAGGGTCGCCGCCATGATCAAGATTGGTGACGCATTGCCCGATGCCACGGTGTTCGAAAGCACCGAGTTTGGTGACAGCTGTCCGCTGGCGCCCCAGAAGCTCAGCGTAGCGGAGCTTGCTCGCGGTAAACGCATCGTTGCCTTCGGCTTGCCCGGTGCGTTCACGCCGACCTGTTCGGCCAAACACGTGCCCGGCTATCTGGATAACCTCGCCGCGCTGAAGAGCAAAGGCGTGGATGAGGTGTGGTGCCTGGCCGTCAATGACGGCTTCGTGATGGCTGCCTGGGGTCAAGATCTCGATGCCATCGGCAAGATCCGCATGCTCGGCGACGGCAGCGCGGAGCTGACCAAGAAGCTCGGCCTGGATACGGAGATCCCCGGCATGGGCGTCCGCAGCCGGCGCTTTTCGCTGCTCATCGAGCAGGGCGTGGTCAAGCGCGTGAACGTGGAGGAGTCCGGCAAGTTCACGGTCTCCAACGCGGAAACGATGCTCGGGCAGCTCGGCTGACGAGCCCGCGGGGGCGCAGCCCCGCGGCGCCAGGCTCTGATGCAGCGACTGGATTGTACAGGCTACCTCGCTGCCGATGAACGCGTCGAGCGAGTCACGGAGAGCCTGACGGGCGTGACGGCCGTCCACGGGCGCCTCGTGTTCGCCGCGGGGCCCGTGCAAGCCTGCCCGTGGGCGCAGAACGTATGGCTCGAGCCGCAGCGCCTGCAGGTCAAGTCGATCGGGGATGCGGTACGCCAGCTCTGTGCGCTGCAGCGCAACTGGTGGCCGTACGCGTTTACTCTGCACCGGCGCGCGGAGTTGACCAAGGCGCAGCTGCCGTTCGTCGCTGCCAAGCCGTTGCGCTTTCCCGAGCCGCCGCCGCAGGCTCCGCTCGGTTCCTTCACGTGGCTGAGTGAGACCGAGATCGTGTGCTCGCCGCGCTGCACCAGCCCGTTCCCCAACGGTGAGCCGCGCTTCGTCGAGTTTCGTGAGCACGAGGGCCCGCCGAGCCGCGCGTATCTCAAGTTGTTCGAAGCGTTGACGCTGCTCGGCGCTGCCCCGCAGCCGGGCCAGCGCTGCCTCGAGCTCGGAGCCAGCCCGGGGGGATGGACCTGGGTGCTGGCCAGCCTGGGTGCCCAGGTGCTGGCGGTGGACCGTGCGCCACTGGCGCACAATGTCGCCGAGATGCCCAATGTCGAGATGCTGCAGGGCAACGCCTTCACGGCCACGCCCGAGCGCGTCGGCCCCGTCGACTGGCTGTTCTCCGACGTGATCTGCTACCCGGAGAAGCTGTATCGTTTCGTGCGGCTGTGGCTGGATGCCGGCGCCTGCCGGAACTTCGTGTGTACGTTGAAGTTCCAGGGTGCCGAACACTACGGGGCGATCGGGCAATTTGCCTCGCTGCCCGGCAGCCGCATCGTTCACCTATTTCACAATCGGCACGAGCTGACGTGGTTGTGCCGGCCGCCGATCGCCGGCTGAGCTCGCTTTATCGCCTTGCCGAGGCCGGGGGAGTCGGCAAAGGTACGTGGAGGCCCCCGCTCCCCGAGTTCCATGACGACGCCGGCACACCTTCCCTCCGAGACCGATCCCGTTGCCGCCTCGCCCGGGGTCGACAACGCCGTGCCTGCCGCCAGCACCCTGGCAGCCGGTGCGCCTGTGCCGGGCAAGCCGGTGCCCGCCTGGCGAGAGAAGCTCAAGGGGCTGATCGCCGAATCGGGCGCGATCGTGCTGTGGGTCTACTTCGGGATCTTTTTCACGGTCTGGGTGGGCTTTGGCTTGGCCATTCGGGCGGGCGTGAACGTCCAGGGAGCGGCGGGCGCGGCCGGCACCTGGGGCGCGGCGTATGTCGCGACCAAGCTCACGCAGCCGCTGCGCATCGCGGCGACCCTGGCCATTACGCCGGCGCTCGCGAGCCTGCTGCGGCGCGTTCGTCGCAAGCGCGCGCCGCAAGCGCCCGCGTCCGAGCGGCAGTTACCGCCGTCCGAGCCAGGCTGACCGCGCTCGCGCCGCTGCCTGCGCGGCCGAGCTGCAGCGCTGGTCAGCAGCAGAGCTTCAGCGTCCGGGCGGCAGCGCCAGCAGAGTCAAGCGGCGGTTGGCGGCCGCCTTCGGGTCTTTGAGGTCGAGCGGAGCGCTCGCGCCGTGGGCAAAGACGCCGACCAGCTTCTCTTCCGGAAAGCCATTCTGCTGCAGAATGCGGCGTGCCTGATCGGCACGCTCGAAGGAGAGCGACCAGTTGCTGCGCTTCGAGTCCGGGGCAAACGGCCGAGCATCGGTGTGGCCCTGAATGCGGATGCGATAACCGATGCGCGTGAGCATCGGCGTGATGCCCGCCAGCACCTTGACCAGCGGCTCCTTGAGATCCGAAGACGCCAGATCGAACAACAGATCTTCGCTGTTGTCGGTGAAGGCAATCAGGACGCCGTCCGGCGTGACCGACACCTGCACCGCGTCCTGCATGCCCGCCAGATCGGCGTTCTCCGCCATCACTCCCTGGATCACCTGGGTGATGGCCTCGGCGTTCAGCTGCAGGCTCGACTCCATGGCGTTGGGCTGCACATCCACGAAGCCCTTGTCGAGGAGCCCCGAGCCGCCCTCGAGCATGGACGGTGCGCCGGAGAAAACACCGGTCCGAAAGTACTCCGACAGCTCCTTCTGTAGCTCCTTGTCGGTCTGGGCCAGCAGCCACAGCACCATGAACAGCGCCATCATCGCCGTCACGAAGTCCGCGTACGCCACCTTCCATGCGGCGCCGTGAGCGCCGTGCCCCTTGGCCTTCTTCTTGATGATGATGACGTTGGGAGCGTTCATGGGCTCACCTCAACCCTTGGCGCTGGCGAGCAGCTTGGGCATGTCCTTGGAGGTCGGTCGTTCGTCGGAGAAGATGGCGCGGCGGGCAAACTCCACGGAGAGCTCGGGGGCATTGCCGCGGGCGGCGCACAACACGCCCTCGCGAATCGCAAACAGAAAACGCGTCTCGGCGTTGGCCTGCAGCTCGATGCCGGTGGCGATCGGTCCGAGCACGCCGTAGCAGAGCAAGATGCCGAGGAAGGTTCCGACCAACGCTGCGGCCACGTGGTGACCGATCACCTCGGGTCCACCGTCCATGTGCCCCATCGTGACCACGATGCCGAGCACGGCAGCCACGATACCCAGGCCGGGCAGTGCGTCGCTGGTCGACTTGAGCAGGGTGATGGGCTGGTGCTCTTCCTCATGCAGCGTCTCGAGTTCAGTCTCGAACAGCAGGCTCAGCTCGGCCACGCTGCACCCGTCGACCAATTGCCGCAGGCCATCGCAGAGAAACCCCATGGCGTGGTGACGGTGCATCACCGACGGGTACTTCTTGAAGAGCACGCTCTCGTTCGGAGACTCGAGGTGCGACTCCAGCGCCAACATGCCTTCACGCCGGGTGAGCTGGAATACCCCGTACAGGAGCTTCAGCAGGTCCTCATAGTCGGACGTGGACGGGATGTGGTTCTGAAAGCCGCGCTTGAGCGCCGCAAACACGCGCCCGCGGATCTTGCCTGGCGCGGAGATCAGCAGCGCACCGAAGGCGGCGCCGCCGATCACGATGAATTCGCTGGGCTGGACCAGTACGGGGAACGGCCCACCCACCATCGCAAACCCGCCGAGCACGGCGGCAAAGACCACGGCCAAGCCGACGAGAGTGGACATGTACTACGAAAGGACGGCACCTCGGATCCAACCTGTAGCGTTTCGTGGCGACCCCCGCGGGTACGGGGCGCGAGGAGCAGGGAGGGGTCGCCTCGGCTCCCCGGTGGTCGGGGGTGGGAGGGAGCTCGGGCGCGGGGCGCTCGAGGTCCGGGCTACCTGTGAGAGGTCCGGCGCCGGGGTGTGAACAGCGCAGCTATGACGCCGGTGGCTTGATCGCCCCCCGGAATCATGCCGGCGCGCTCCGCGCGTGACGCCCGAGCGAGCGGGGTGGAGGATCGCCGCCGGTGGCGCTGTCTATAGTCACTCTCTGTACACAGCCCTGCCTCAGCCCTTTCTCTCGTGTTTCATCAGTGCTTCGGGCGGATCAGGCGGTGGGACAGCGGCCGATAAGTGCGCAGCGACACGCCGGGACGGTGAATTGGTGCGACCATGTCGCCCGGTGATCGTCGTAGTCTGAACTCGCGGGCGCTTTGGGCAGCCGAGCGCTGCCCCGCAACTGTGACGCCCGCGACTTTGATGGACTCAATCAGCAAGGACATTCGAAATCATGAAGACTCTCGACGGCATCGTTCTAGTAGCGGCAGGCATGGGCTTGGCCCTCGGCACTGGCCTGTTGACAGGTTGCTCTTCCGACGCGCAGGCGCAGACCGCAAGCGCGCCGGGCTGCGCGGGCCTGCCCACGAATGCGGAACTCACGCAGGTCATCAAGGACGTCACGCACGGCGACACCAACGGTGGTGCGGGCAACGAGATGTGGGGCGCCACGGTAAACCGGGACGGCGCGGTCTGCTCGGTGGCCTTCTCCGGTGCCGATCGCGGGGCGCAGTTTGTCGGTAGCCGCACCATTGCCGCCGCCAAGGCCAATACCGCCAACGCCTTCAGCCTGCCGGGCGGCGCCCTGGCGAGCGGCAACCTGTACGCGGCCGTGCAACCCGGCGGCGCCATCTTCGGGCTGGAAAACGGCAACCCCGTGGACACGGCCGTGGCGTACGCGGGCGATCCCACGCTGTTTGGCACCGCCACGGATCCGCTGATCGGCAAGAAGATCGGCGGCACGATCGTGTTCGGCGGCGGCCTGCCGCTGTATGACGCTGCCGGCAAGCTGATCGGTGGCGTGGGCGTCAGTGGCGATAGCTCGTGTGCCGATCACATCATCGCCTGGGAGATGCGCTCCGCGCTCGGCCTCGACAAGACGCCCAGCAGTGACAACCTGACCATCGGCGCCGGAGGCCATCCCGATTGTGGCATGGGTTCGGCGGCGATCATTGCGGCACTGCCCACGACCTATCCGACCGCGCCCTGAGCTCGGTCGGTGGAGGGGGGGCTACTCCACGCTGACGTCTTCACCCAGGTAGGCGGCGCGGACGCGCGGATCTTCGCGCAGGGACTGGCTGGAACCAGAGAGCGCGATCTCCCCGGTGACCAGGACATGCGCCTGGTGTGCGGTCTCGAGGGCCAGCCGAGTATTCTGTTCGACCAGCAGAATCGTCAGCCCGCCCTTGGCGATCTCGATGATGGCGTCGAAGATCTGCCGCACCAGCTTGGGGGCGAGCCCGAGGCTCGGCTCGTCCAGGAGCAAGAGGCGCGGATCGCTCATCAGCGCCCGCCCGATGGCGAGCATCTGTTGCTCCCCGCCGGACAGCGTGCCGCCGGCTTGCCCCAGGCGTTCACCGAGCCGCGGAAACAGCCCGAGCACGCGTGCGAGGCGCGCCTCGATGCCCTGGCGATCCCGCTTCAGGATGGAGCCGAGCTCCAGGTTCTCTCGCACGCTCATGCCCGAAAAGATGGCTCGCCCCTCCGGCACGAGCGTCACGCCCTGGGCCACGATCTGGTGCGTCGGCGTCCCCAGCACGTCACGCCCGAAGACCTGGACACGCCCGCTGGCGGAGCTGACCAGCCCCACGATGGCCTTCAGCGTGCTGGTCTTGCCGGCGCCGTTCGCGCCGATGAGCGCGACGATCTGCCCGGGCTCGACGCGCAGTGAGATGCCTTTGACGGCGCGGATCCCACCGTAGGACACCGAGAGTTGGTCGATGTCGAGCGCCGGGCTGCCGGCTCGGCTGGGCGCGGCAGCCGCGCTCACCCCGCCTCCGCGGTGTCTTGGCCGAGATACGCGGCCAGCACCTTCGGATCCGCCTTGATCACGGCGGGTGAGCCATTGGCGATCGTTTCGCCGTGGTCGACCACGTGAATGCGTTCACACACGCTCATCACCACGCTCATGTTGTGCTCGACCAGCACCACCGTCACACCCAGCTGGTCTCGGAGCCAGCGAATCTGCGTTTCGAGCTCGCGCGCTTCGTGGCTGTTCATGCCTGCAGCGGGTTCGTCGAGCAAGAGCAGCTGGGGCGACAGCATCAGCGCGCGTGCGATCTCGAGCCGGCGTTGCGAGCCATAGGGCAAGCTGCCGGCGATGTCTCCGGCCTGTGCAGCCAGGCCCAGCGCCTCCAGGAGCTCGTACGCACGCTGCCGCAGCGCTTGCTCACACGAGGCCTGGCGCGCCGTGCGCAGCACGGTGCTGAGCACGCCCGCGCCGTGCAAGCGGTGCCCGGCGACCATCACGTTTTGCTCCGCGGTCATCGAGCGAAACAAGCGGATGTTCTGAAACGTGCGCCCGATGCCGCCGGCGGCAATCTTTGCCGGGCTGTGACCCGAGATGTCCTGTCCATTGAACAGCACGCGCCCCCCGTCGGGCCGATACACCCCGGTGATGACGTTGAAGAGCGTGGTCTTGCCCGCGCCGTTGGGCCCGATCAGACCGAAAATTTCGCCCTTCTGCACCTGCACGCTCACGCCCCTCACGGCGTGCAGGCCGCCGAAGATCTTGTCCACCCGATCGAGCTGGAGCAGCATCTAAGAGCGCGCTCCTCGGGCTCCGCCCTGGCCGCCCCTGCCGAGGCGCACAAATCGCGATGCCAGGAGCTGCGGTAGCTCGCGACTGCCCAGGATGCCTTCGGGGCGCACCAGCATGATCACGATCAGGAGCAGCGCGTACAGCACCAGGCGATACTCATGCAGGTCGCGCATCAGCTCCAGGCTGACCGCCACGAAGATGCCGCCGAGCGCTGCCCCGGAGACCGACCCCAGGCCCCCGACGATGATCATCACGATCATGTCGATCGATTTGTCGAACTTGAAGTCCTCGGGGCGGATGCCGCTCTGCATGTGCGCAAACAGACCGCCCGCGATGCCCGCGCCGGCCGCGCTCAGGCTGAACGCCAGGACCTTGAGCCGCGTGGTGGGCGTCGCCATCGCTTCGGCGGCGATCTCGTCCTCGCGAATCGCCGAGAGCGAGCGCCCGGTCTGCGAGAACGTCAGGTTCCAGATCACCACGATCACGATCGCCACCCAGACGTACACCCAGAACAGGTTGGTGTAGGTGGGCAGACCCGCGGGTGAGTCGCCGAAGTAGCCGGTCGCCGATCCCAGAAAGGTGGCGTTGTTGAAGACGATGCGGATGATCTCCCCGAAGCCCAGGGTCACGATCGCGAGGTAGTCTCCACGCAGACGCAGGCTGGGCAACCCGACGCAGAAGCCGCTCAGGCCCGCCAGCAGTGCGCCCAGGATCAACGCCAGGTTGAAGGTGATGGCGTCGCTGAGCATGCCCGGCCCGAACAACACCTGGAGCGCGGGGGCCATGTGCACGCCCAGAAACGCGGCCCCGTAGGCGCCGATCGCCATGAAGCCGGCGTGGCCGATCGAGAACTGCCCGGTGGTGCCGTTGATCAGATTCAGGCTGACGGCCAGGATCACGTTGATGCCCGCCAGCAGCAAGATGCGCTGCGCGTATTCGATCAGCGCCGCCTCCAGCCCGAGCCGCCCGAGCTGGATCGCCACGATCAGGACGATCGCGCCCAACACGCGCAGCCCCCAGCGCGGCATGCGGGGGGCAGGTCCGAGCGGCGGCGCCGCGGGCGGTGGTGCTGCCGGCGCGGGGGCCTCGGGGCTCATACCTTCTCCTGCCTCACCACCCCGAGCAGACCCTCGGGCTTGAGCAGCAGCATCACGATCAAGATCACGAACGTGATCGCATCCCGGTAATCGGGCGAGAGGTAGCCGGCCGTGAGCTGCTCGGCCAGCCCGATCAAGACTCCTCCGATCAACGCGCCCGGGATGTTGCCGATGCCGCCGAGCACCGCGGCCACGAACGCCTTGAGCCCGGTGAGGACGCCCATCAGCGGGTTGATCGTGATCTGGTCGAGGCCGAACAGGATGCCGCCGGCGGCCGCCAGCGCGGACCCGATGGCAAACGTCGCGCGGATGGTGGCGTTCACGTCGATGCCCATCAGGCGAGCGGCATCGGCGTTCATCGAGAGCGCTCGCATGGCGCGCCCGGTCCAGGTCTTTTGCACCAACACGTGCAGCCCCAGCATCAGCAGCATCGCCACGGCAAAGATGGCGAGCTTGATGTTGGTCACGATCACGCCGCCCAGCTCGAAGCGCACCTCGGAAAGAATGGCGGGGTAGCGGCGCGGATTGGGGGAGAACAGCAGCATGGCGCCGTTCTGCAAGAACAGGCTCACGCCGATCGCGGTGATGAGCGGCGTGAGGCGCGGGGCGGAGCGCACGGGGCGGTACGCGAGCGCCTCGATCAGCGTGCCGAGCAGCGCCGCGCTGAGCATCGAGAAGACCAGCACGCCCAGCGCGAGCCAGAGCGGAAAGCCCGTACCCTGGCTCTCATAGCGCTCGACGCCGAGCCAGGTCGCCGAGTAGTAGCCGGCGTACGCGCCCATCATGAACACCTCGCCATGAGCGAAGTTGATGAGCTTCAGGATCCCGTACACCATTGTGTAACCGAGAGCGATCAGCGCGTAGATCGAGCCCAGTGAAAGGCCGTTGACGATCTGCTGGAGAAACTCGCTCACGGGGTCGGTACTTCGAGCATCCCCTCAGGGAGAAACGGTGGCTCGATACTTCCCTTTGCCGCCCTCGATCGCAACGATCACCGCGCTCTTGTCGGCGTCGCGATTGGCGTTGATCGAGATGTTGCCGGAGACGCCCTCGAAATTCTTCACGCTCGCCAGCCCCTCCTTGATACCGGCGGGGTCGGTCTTGCCGCTCTTCCTGATGGCCTCGAACAGCACGCCCGCGGCGTCGTAGCCGAGAGCGCCGAGCCCGGTGGGCTCCTGCCCGTACTTCGCCTTGAAGTCGGCGACGAACTTCTGACTTTTGGCGGTGGCAGCGTCCGGCGCAAAGTGGTTGGAATAGAAGGAACCCTCGAGCGCGTCGCCGCCGATCTTGAACAGATCCGGCGCGTCCCAACCGTCGCCACCCATCAGCGGTACCTTGACACCGAGGCGCTGCGCGGTGCGGGCGATGGCGCCGACCTCGGCGTAGTACCCCGGCACGTACAGGCCCTGAATGTTGGCGGCCTTGATGGTGGTGAGCTGCGCGCTGAAGTCGGTGTCCCCGGCGGAGTAGGACTGTTCCACCGGGATCTGCCCGCCACGAGCGGTGAAGGCCGCCTTGAACGCATCTGCCAGGCCGATCGAGTAGTCGTTCTTGACGTCCTTCAGGATCGCCACGCGCTCGAACTTCAGCGTGTCGCGCGCAAAATCCGCCATCACCTTGCCCTGGAACGGGTCCAGAAAGCAGACGCGGAAGATGTAGTCACCCACCTGCGTCACCTTCGGGTTGGTCGAGGACGGGGAGATCATCGGTACCTGGCGCCGCTGCGCGACGCGACCGCCCGCCAGGGACAGGCTCGACGACACCTCGCCCAGGATGGCGTTGGCCTTCTCCACATCGATCAGGCGAGTGACGGCGTTGGCCGCCTCGGCCGAGTCCCCGCGATCGTCGAGCGTCACCACCTTCACCTTTTTGCCGAGCACACCGCCGGCGGCGTTGACCTCGTCCACCGCGAGCCGGATGGCCTTGTCCGTGTCCTGCCCGAAGTGTGCCGTGTTGCCGGTCAGCGACCCGTAGTGCCCGATCACGATCTCTTGACTCGCCGGGGCGGTGGAGGGAGTGGCGCTGCCGCTCGCTGCGTCCGGCTTGGATTCCTTGCAGCCGAACGCCGACAACATCACGCCGAGCGCGGCACCGAGCCAACGACGGCGCGCCCAGCGCGCAGAGCGCCCGAGCCCTGCTGCTCCGGAAGCGTCTGCCCCGGAAGCTTCCGCCCCCGAAGCTTCCGCCCCCGAAGCAGAGACGAGTGAAGTACGTGGCGGTAATTCGCGGCGCATGGGGCTGCTTGTATCACGTTGCCTCCGAGCGGCAGAGTAAGCTTCGCCCGACGGGCAGCGGCCTCGGCAGGGCAGGGGACGCTGGCGCTCGCCCGGAGCGATCTCGCGGCCCGAACCCGGGGCGATGTCGCGGGAGAGGGCATGCCGCTTTGCGGCGTGCAACGCCGTTTCCAGGCCGGATGCGAACTTTCTGGGTGCTTGCGGGTTCCTTTTTCGAGGGTTAGACGGAAGCAACGCGGTCGAGCTCGCCTGGGATGCGGGCCGGCTAGCGTCCTCTTTTGACCAATCAGAAGCCCACCCGCGACCTTGATCGTCGCTTCCAGCGACGGCAAACTGTAGGGAGCGGTAGGCTCCGAAGTGCGGTTGGCCAGAAAAACACTTCACTCTTATCCAGCAGCAATTCGAGAGGCGCCTGTGATGATCAGCCAGGGAACGGTACAGCGTCGGACGGTTCGCGAAGGTTTCGGGGCCGCCGGTTGGGGCCCAGCCCTGGGGCTCATCGTTGCCTGCGCGGGCGGGGATACGCCGGCGCGTCAGGACAACTTCGACAACCTCGTGGCCAGTGCCTATGCGCCCGAAGTGCTGGGCGGCGCTGGTAGCTCGAGCATGTCGGGCGCCGGCGGTGGCGCCGGTACGGGTGGTGGCGCCGGTACGGGCGGGGGCTCCGGGAGCGCCGGCACCGGTGGCGGTACGGGCGGTACGGGCGGTGGCAGCAGCGGCGCGGGCGGTGTTTCGGGAGCGTCGGGCTCGACCGGCTCGGGCGACTACTGCGACGCGCCGTCGCTGCTGTATATCGCGTGCGGCATCGGCAGCGGGTGTCACGGGGCGGACTCCCAGATCGGCGACTTTGGCGAGAGTGAAGCCGCCGCGCGGGCCTTGGTGGATAAGCCGACCAAGAATGGTTGCGGCTCCTACATCGACTCTGCCAACCCGGACGACAGTCTGATCATGACCAAGGTCGACGGTACGGCGGGGGCTCAGTGTGGCGCGCAGATGCCGTTCCTCCTCGATCCCCTCGAGCAGTCCGAGCAAGACTGCATCCGGGACTGGCTCAGTCAGTTTTAAGTAACTGAATCCGTCGGGGCCCGCGCAAGTGGGATGTGCACCGGGCGCGGGCGCGGGGCTCGACGCTGCAGCCCCGTCAGATCGTGTGTTCGTCACGCTGGCTTTTGCAGCGCTGTGATAGTGTTCGTGCCGTGAAAGCCCTCGGGTGGCGGCGCGCGACACGGCGGGGCGGTCTGAGTTCCGGGCGTGCCAGCGGCCCGTGGCGGATCTCCCGGGCGCGGCGCGTCGCAAGCGCCTGGCTGTGGGCGGCGCCGCTGGCGAGCTCACTGTCGGCCTGCCAGCGTCCGGCGCGCCAGGATCCAGCGCCCGATCCACCGCCGCAGCAGCAGGTGGCGCCCACGCCGTCGCGGGCCCCCGGCCCGCCCGCAGCGCCGGCCTCCCGCGCCGGGCCGACCGCCGCGGCATCGCTGCCCACCGAGCCGCTCACGGGCGACGGCCTGTTTCTATGTACGAACAAGTACGAGGACCGGGTCGTACAACGTGCGCTCTTGCCCAGCGGGGAGGCGTTTATCGTCTCGCACGGCCCGCAGAGCTGGCAGATCAGCCAGGGGGAGCTCCTGGGAGAAGCCGAGCGCCGCACTCTGGAGAGCGCGTTTCGGCAACGCCATTTCTTTGACTTTCCCGAACACGTCGATACCGACGTGCCCGCGGAGCGCGAGTGGGACCTGCGCTTTGCTTCGAGCGAGCGCAAACATCAGGCGGTCAGCTACGAGAACCCGGTCGTGGCGTTTCGAGAGGTGTTTGAAGCGTGTGAGCACGCTTTCAAGAGCCTGCCGCTGACCGCGTCGGACGTGACGACCGCGCTCGGCATCTACCGCGTGCTGGAGGAGTACGCGCAGGGTCTGAAGAGGCCGGACCCGCGGCGCCAGATGCTGCTCGAATGGCTGGACTCCCTGCAGGCGGACTTCTCGGGTCCCTGACGCTGTCTCGACCCACACGGTTTCGGCGCGCACGGTTTCGACGCGCACGGTTTTTGACTTGCACTGTCTGGGCGTGCACTGTTTTTGACTTGCACTCCGGAGTTTTCAGGCACAGACCGAATCCAGCATGAACCGCGTACGGCTGTTTGCGTGGATCGGCGTGGCGGGAGCCCTCTGGGGTCTGGTCTTCGCCGGCGTCTCGAGCCTCGACTATGCGTCCCATCTGGATCGCGGGCTGCACGATCTGCATTGCTCGTTCATTCCCGGTGCGGAGGCCTCGCCGGTCGCCGAGGGCTGTCGCACGGCGCTCAATAGCCCGTACGCCGCGCTCTTCAAGCAGGACCTGTGGGGTGGCATTCCCATCTCCCTGTTTGGGCTCGGCTGCTTTGCGTTCCTGCTCGGGCACGCTCTGGCCACCGTCTATTCGGGGCGCAACACCAGTCGTGGCGCCGGTGCCTTGTACGCCGCGCTGGCGCTCTCGCCGCTCGTCGTGTCGGCCGTGATGTTCTCGATCAGCTATTTCGAGCTCGGGACCATCTGTAAAACCTGCGCCGGCATTTACCTCGCCTCGCTCGCGCTCGGCATCTCGGGCGTAGGGGTGCTGGTCGGCAGCTGGGGCCAGCCAAGCCCGGCCCGGGGCCGCTCGTTGCTCGTGGCGGCGGCGGTGCTGCTCGGCATGTTGCTCTGGGTGCTCGCGCCGTCCCTCGTGTACGCCGCGCTGGCGCCCGACCACTCGAGCTTCGTGACGCAATGCGGCCAGGTGAAGGTGCCAAAGGAGTCGCACGGCGCGTTGCTCTCGCTGCCGGGCGCGTCCGCCAAGAAGCATGCGCTGTTCTTCGAGGACCCGCTGTGCCCGACCTGCAAATCGCTGCATGAACGCCTGAGCGACGCCGGCGTCCTGGATCGCCTGGATGTGGATCTGGCGCTGTTCCCGCTGGATAGTCAGTGCAATTGGATGCTCGAGCAGCCGCTGCACCCGGGCGCGTGTGTCGTGTCGAAGGCGGTGTTGTGCGCCAAGAGCCCCGCGCAGTTTCTGGACTGGGCCTACTCCAACCAGGAAGATCTGGCGGCCGCGGGTCGGACCTCGCCCGCGGCGCTGACGCAGATCCTGAGCAAGCGTTGGGGCGCGGAGCTCACCGCCTGCATCGCGGCGCGTGCGACCGAGCAGCGCCTGAATCGGCAGCTACACTTTGCCGCCGCCAACGCCATCGCCGTCTCCACCCCGCAGGTCTTCATCGAGGGCCAGCGGCTGTGTGATGAGGACATCGACATGGGGCTGATGTTCGCCCTGCACAAGCTGGCCCCCGAGCTCTCGCCATGAATTCACGTTTCCGACAGCTGCTCAACGATGTGGGGCCCGGTGACTCGGACGACCCGGCCTCCGCCCAGTACGATCCCCCGCCGCAGCGGGAACGCTCGCCCTCGGGGCTCGTGCATGGCGCGATTGTGGCCGGCGCGGCCTTGCTCGTGGTGCTCGGGCTCGTCGGCAGCAAGGTGAAGTCCGCGGAGCGTCGGCTGGAGGCGCGCGGCTCGGTCGAGGCGCAGAAGGTCGCCATGGCGCAGGAGGCGGAGGTCGCCTACTGCACGCCGGACTTCAAGACGGTGCTGGAGCGGGTGCTGCACTCCTGTGGGCTCGCCACCACGACTGAACGCCGCGGCTGCAAGCCGTCCGACATCAAGACCTTTGCCGCGATCGACGACGCCGACTTCAACGCGCTCTTTACCCCGCTGAAGGAGCGCGGCGGCGTGATCATGTTCGACGAGGGCTCGGACGCGCTGGATGAGGCCGGCCAGAAGCTGCTGGATGAGCGCTATTTCGCGCGCCAGGGGGCTCGCTATTTCTTCGTCGTGGCGCGCGCGTCCAAGACGGGCACGCCCGATCAGAATCGCGCGCTCTCCCACCGGCGTGCCAACTCGGTCCTGTTTCACCTGCAGCAGCTCGGCGAGGACAGCGAGGAAGAGCTGAACCAGCGCGTCGGGCTGCTCTGGCTCGGCAACGAGTACGCTCAGCTCACCGGCGACTATTGCGGCTGGCCTCGCTCGCGCGTGGATGCGCCGTGTGAGGAAGAGGCGATCAACCGCAGCGCGTTCGTTTCATGGGTCGACTGTCGCCTGTAGGCCTCCTGGCGTTGCGCTCGCCCGCCCGGGCAGGCGCCGTCCGCCTCGCGCTGGGCCTTGGCCTCGGCGTGGGCATGGGTGCGGGCTGCGATTCGTCCGCGGATGCGCCCGCCAAATCTCGGGTCCAGGCGGTGATGGTGGAGGCCGCGCCGGGCGGCTCCGCCGACGTACCGAAGGCCACGGCCGGTGCGTCCGGCTCAATCACGCCCGTGGCGGAGCCCGTGGCTCGCCCTGCGGCTCCGCGAGCGCCGCTGTGCGAGGGGCAGCTCGAGGCAAAGGGGCAGGCGTTCAAACCCAAGCGCGCGCCGACGCAGCTCAGCGTGGACGCGGACAGCACGCTGCCTGCCGACCCCCTGAAGAGCGGGCGCAAGCGCTGGACGTGGGTGAACTTCTGGGCGGCGTGGTGTGTGCCCTGCAAGGAGGAGCTGCCGCTCTTGCTCGGCTGGCAGACGGCGCTCGCTGCGGAGGTGGAGTTTGCGTTCGTGTCGATGGACGACGACGAGCGCCAGCTGCGCGAGTTTCTGGGGCGGCAGCCGCCCGCCGGGCTGCGCCAGACGCACTGGCTGCCGGACGGCGCGGTGCGCCAGGCCTGGCTCGAAGCGCTGCGTCTCGACGCGGAGCCCGAACTGCCGCTGCAGCTCCTGATCGATCCGGAGGGCAAGCTGCGCTGCCAGATCTCCGGCGCCGTCGAGCCGGGCGATCTGCAGGCGCTGCAGCGTATCGTCAAACGTCAGGACTAGCGCGAGAGCCGAACCGCCAGGGCGCAGAGAAACGCCAAGCAGCAAGGGTCCTCCGGCGCTTCTGGGCTCTTGGCGGTTCGAGCGCCGAGCGTGCCGACCTCGGTCAGTTGCGGCTCAGTCGTCGCGCCACTGACAGTTCAGCTCCACGTCAAATCGGGAGGCGTCGCTGCCCGCGGCGACCAACAAGGTCGCGCGCCCTTTGGCGATCACGACGGCGCGCTGCTCTTGCTCGGTGACGTCGTTGTAGACCAGACAGTCGAGCGCAAAATCGCAGGTATTGTTGAAGTGGACGATCAAGGTCCGCGCCTGGTTGGTCGGACGTGACTCTTCGCGGTGTTGAAAGCAGAGCGGCGGATCCCCCTCGTACAGCCCGTCGCCCATGTACGCGGTGGGTTGCACCGCCGAGTGACAGCCGAGCACGCTCTGACCGAGGCTGGCGACGCCGAGCAAAAACCTTCTCATCACCAGAGGATGCTAGCCCGCCGGGCGCGATTTTCGCTGGGCAAAAAGGGGCAGCCGGCGCGCCCTCGGAGGTGAACGAGAGCGCGCGAGCTCGGCTTGCCCAGCAGGCTCGCGCGTGGCAACGGGGTTCGATGGTGTAACGACTCAGTAACAGCCCATGGGCACCGGCGATCCGCTGTCAGCTGATCTCTCCGCGCCGGCCGGGCTGGCGCGCTCTGGGCGGGCCGTGTTTCACCGCGGCACGGGCTCACCGAAGCATTTGCGCAGTGACCCGTCGCAGCCTTCTGCCGCACCCGATCGGTATGTTCCAAACCCGCGCAATTCGGGCTTGCTCGTGCCGATACGTAACGAAACCGTTACGTGAACGCGATTGACTCCTTCTGGAGGGAAATGTAAGAGCCGAGCATCGCGGGGCCGGTGAAGAGCGTGGTTCGCGTCGGGCCACGTACCGTTCACGCTCATCGCGAATGAGAACTGGTTCCGATGTTTCAGATCCATCGCCCTCGTGCCACCGCTGCGCTTTGTCTCTTGTTGCTCGCCGCCTGCAAGAAGGAAGAAACAAAGGTTCAGGCGCTGCAGCCCGCCGTGAAGGTCTCCGAGGTCGCGGCGCGAGACGTGCCGATCTTCGTCGAGGCCATCGGGCAGACGCGCGGTAACAGCGAGATCGAGATCTCGGCCCGGGTCGAGGGCTTCCTGGAGAGCGTGGACTTTCAGGAAGGCAGCTTCGTCAAGAAGGGCCAGCTCCTGTACACGATCGACGACCGGCCCTTCAAGGCGGAGGTCGCGCAAGCCAAGGCGAACCTCGCCAAGGCCCAGGCGGAGCTGGCGCGCGTCACGCAAGACGTCTCGCGCTATGAACCGCTGGTCGCCAAGCACGCGGTCTCGGTTCAAGAGTACGAGACGGCCAAGGCACAGCAGCGGGCGGAACAGTCTGCCGTAGCTGCGGCCCAGGCCACGCTGGAACGCTCCCAGATCGAGCTCGGCTACACCACCGTGCTCGCACCGGACGACGGCTTGATCGGGACCACGGAGGCGCACGCCGGAACCCTGGTCGGCCGCGGTCTGAGCACGCTGACGCACCTGTCCAAGGTGGACCCCATCCACGTGCGCTTCACCATCTCGGAGAAGGACTACCTGTACTACGCGCGCAAGCGCGACGAGAAGCTCGCGGCCAGCAAGGGCGCCAAGCCCGGCGCGGGAGCGTCGCGGCCCGTGTCGGAGGCCGAGTTTCAGATGGTGCTAGCGGACGGTTCCGTGCACCCGCAGCCCGGCAAACTGGTGTTTGTCGATCGCGGCGTCGATGCCCGGACCGGTACCATCATCCTCGAAGCATCCTTTCCGAATCCCGGTGGCACGATCCGCCCCGGGCAATTCGCCCGCGTTCGCGCAGCGGTGAACGTCAAGAAGGCCGCGGTGGTGGTGCCTCAGGCCGCCGTGCAAGACGTGCAGGGCGTGAGCAACGTGGCCGTGGTCGGTGCAGACGACGCTGTCGAGATTCGGCCGATCAAGCCGGCAGAGCGCATCGGTGGGTTCCTGGTCGTCGATTCGGGACTCAAGGCGGGGGAACGGATTGTGGTCGAGGGAGTCCAGAAGATCCGCGCCGGCGTCAAAGTGAAGCCGCAGGTGGTTCCCATGGAAGAACCCGTGGCGGCGAGCGCGCCGGTCCCGGAGCGCTGAAATGGCAAATTTTTTCATCCGGCGGCCGACGGTCGCGATCGTCATTTCGATCCTGATCGTGATGCTCGGCATCTTCTCGCTGAAGGGGCTGTCGATCGAGCAATACCCGTTCCTCGCTCCGCCCACCGTGCGCGTGACTGCGAACTATCCGGGTGCTTCGGCGCTCGGCGTCGAGCAGTCGGTCGCGACCCCCATCGAGCAGGAGGTCAACGGCGTCGAGAGCATGATCTACATGAAGTCGTCGAACACCAGCGACGGCCGCATGCAGCTCGACGTGAACTTCGCCGTCGGCGTCAACCAGGACATGTCGAACGTCCTGACGCAGAACCGCGTCTCCGCCGCGCAGGCGCGCTTGCCCCTGGAAGTGCAGGCCCAGGGCGTCACCGTCAAGAAGATGAGCCCCAGCATCCTGATGCTGATCGGCCTCTACTCGCCGAATGACACGTACGACGCGAACTTCCTCATCAACTACGCTGGTATCAATCTTCGCGATCAGCTGCTGCGCATCCCCGGTATCGCTCAGGTCGATCTGTTCGGCGGTACGGACTACGGCCTGCGCGTCTGGCTGCGCCCGGATCGTCTGGCGCAACTCGGGCTCACCCCCTCGGACGTGATCAGCGCCATCAAGGAGCAGAACCTCCAGGCCCCGGCGGGCCGCATCGGCGCCGCGCCGCAGCCCCAGGACCAGAAGTTCACGTACACCGTGAGCGCGCCGGGCCGCCTCGTGACCCCGGAGGAGTTCGAAAACATCATCGTGCGCGAGAGCGCGGATGGCTCCCAGGTCCGCATCCGCGACATCGGCCGCGCCGAGCTCGGTTCGCAGAACTACGATTCCTTCGGTCGGCTCAACGGCAAGGCCTCGGGCGCCATGGCGCTCTACCTGCTCCCCGGCGCCAACCAGCTGGAGGCATCGAAGGCGATCTACGCCACGATGGAGACGGCCAAGAGCTTCTTCCCGAACGACGTGGACTACAAGATTGTCTACGACACCACGCCTGCGGTGGAGGCGTCGATCGAGTCGATCATCCACACCTTCGTCGAGGCCATCATCCTCGTGACCTTGGTGGTGTTCATCTTCCTGCAAAACCTGCGCGCGACGTTGATCCCGCTGCTCACGGTGCCGGTATCGCTGATCGGTACGTTCATCTTCTTTCCGATGCTCGGCTTCTCGATCAACACGCTCTCGATGTTCGGCCTGGTGCTGGCCATCGGTATCGTGGTCGACGACGCCATCGTCGTGGTCGAGGCCGTGATGCACCACATGGAGCACGGCAAGAATCCGAGGGAGGCGACGATCCAGGCCATGAAGGAGGTCTCGGCGCCCGTCATCGGCATCGCCCTGATCCTCTCGGCGGTGTTCATGCCGGTGGCCTTCATTCCGGGCCTCACCGGGCGCATGTATCAGCAGTTTGCGCTCACGATCGCCATCAGCGTTCTGCTCTCGGCGTTCAGCGCGCTCTCGCTCTCGCCCGCGCTCTCCGTGCTGCTGCTGAAGCCTACGGCACATGGTCCGAAGAAGGGCCTGCTCGGCAAGTTCTTCAATGGCTTCAACAAGGGCTTCGATCGCATCACGAGCGTCTATGTGAGTGGCGCCCGGCTGCTGGTGCGAAAGGCATTTCTCACGATCGTGCTCGTCGGCATCGTGGCCGTTGGAGCCGGCCTGTTCGGCAAGGCCATTCCGGCGGGCTTCGTGCCCGACGAGGATCAGGGCATCATCGGCGTGGCTCTGCAGCTGCCGCCGGGGGCGTCTCTGGCGCGCACCAGCGCCGTGCTCGGACAGGTCGAGGAAATTCTCGGCAAGACGGAGGGCATCGACTCCTACCAGACGATCGGCGGCTACGGCGCCGTCACCAGCACCTTCCAGTCGAACTTCGGCACCATCTTCGTGCGCCTGCACCCCTGGGAAGAGCGCAAGACGGAGGCGCTCCACGCGCGCGCCATCATGGCCAAGCTGGGGGCCCAGTTTGCTGCGATTCCCGAGGCGGTGATCTTTCCGTTCAATATCCCGACCATCTCCGGCTTCGGCGCCTCGGCGGGCTTCAACTTCCTCTTGCAGGACCGCAGCGGCACGCTCAGCGTGGAGCAGCTGGGCGTGCAAGCCGCCGCGTTTCTCGCGGAGGCGCGCCAGCGCCCGGAGCTCGCGAACCTCTTTACGTCTTTCAACCCGAACTACCCGCAGCTCGGGGTCGAGCTCGATCGGGACAAGGCGCGCAAGCTCGGTGTGCCGATCGACCAGGCCTTCCAGGCGCTCTCCGCGTCGCTCGGTGGAAGCTACGTCAACGACTTCAATCGCTTCGGTCGCCTGTTCCGCGTCTACGTGCAGTCGGAGTCGAGCGCCCGGCAGAAGCCCGAGGACATCGGGGAGGTCTACGTGCGCAGCACGACGACCAACCAGATGATTCCGCTCTCCACGCTGGTCACCGTGAAGCGCCAGCCGGGCGCCGAGATGACGAGCCGCTTCAACCTGTTCCGCTCGGTGGAGATCAGCGGCGTGCCGGCGCCGGGCTACACCTCCGGTCAGGCCCTGCAGGCGCTGGAAGAGGCGTTCCACAAGAGCATGCCGCCGGAGATGGGCATCGCCTACTCCTCGATGTCCTACCAGGAGAAGGTTGCGCCACCCGCAGCGCCGACGCTGGTGATGGCCATCGTGTTCGTGTTCTTGCTGCTGGCCGCGCTGTACGAGAACTGGCGGTTGCCCTGGGCGGTCTTGCTCGGCTCGCCGCTGGTGGTGTTGGGCGCATTCTTCGGCGTCTGGCTGATGAAGTTTGACAACAACGTTTACGTGCAAATCGGCAACATCATGCTGATCGGGCTGGCCGCCAAGAACGCCATCTTGATCGTGGAGTTCGCCAAGGCGAAACAGGACGAGGGCATGGAGGTGGAGGCGGCCGCGCTCGAATCGGCGCGCTTGCGCTTCCGCCCCATCCTGATGACGGCATTTGCTTTCATCCTGGGTGTGGTGCCCCTGATGCGGGCGAGCGGTGCCGGCGCGGCGTCGCAGAACGTGATGGGGACCGCCGTGTTCTGGGGCATGCTCGTGGCGACGGCGCTCGGCGTGTTCCTGATTCCCGGCAACTTTGCCTTCGTTCAAGGGCTGGGCAAACCCAAGTCCAAGGCGCAGCAGAAGCAACAGCCGCTGCTCGAAGGGCATCCGGTTGGTGGAGCGGAGTAAGATGAGGCGGAATCTCGGTTGGGGGCTGTGCGGTGGGGGGATGAGCGGCTGGGGGATCTGCGGTTGGGTGGTTTGCGCTGGATCGGTCTGCACTGGTCTGGCGCTCGGCTGCGCGGTGGGCCCGGACTACGAGCGGCCCGCCCTGTCGGTGCCGCAGCAGTGGCGTACGGAGGCGGATGCCAAGGCCGAAGCCACGATCGCCAACGTTCCCTGGTGGGAGCTGTTCAAAGATGAGCAGCTGCAAGCCTTGATCAAGGTGGCGTTGGAGCAGAATCGAGATCTCAAGATAGCGATCGAACGCATCGAAGAAGCGCGCGCCACCTACGGCATCAGCCGGGCAGATCTGTATCCCAAGCTGGAAGCCGAAGTGAAGGGTGGAGGGTTGAACCCGAGCAACGGCAGTCTGCTGCACACGCCGAATGAAAACGGCGACAGCGACACGACCGGCTTTGGCTCGGTCAGTGCCAACTTCTCCTGGGAGATCGACTTTTTCGGTCGTATCCGCCGCGCCAACGAGGCGCAGCGGGCGCAGATGCTCGCCAGCGAAGAGGCGCGCCGCGCGGTGGCCATCTCCCTCGTCACCGACGTTGCGACGGCGTACGTGGAGCTGCGCGGGCTCGATCGCGGCCTCGAGGTCGCCAAAGGTACGATCGCATCCCGTCAAGAGAACGTGCAGTACGCGAAGAACCGCTTCGAGGGTCACGTCACGCACGAGGTCGATTGGCGGCAAGCCGAAGCCGAGCTGCATCGCATCGAGTCCTTCGTCTTCGATTTCGAAAGACAGATCGCGCTCAAGGAAAACGAGCTGTCGTTCCTCCTGGGCCGCAATCCCGGGGAGATCCTGCGCAACCGCTCGGCCGAGGACCAGCCCGTCCCACCCGCCGTACCCGCGGGCCTTCCTGCCGCGCTGCTGGAACGCCGTCCCGACGTGCGCAAGGCGGAGGCGGAGCTGATGAGTGCCACGGCCCGCATCGGCGAGGCCAAGGCCATGCTCTACCCGCGCATCAGCCTGACGGCTTCGTACGGCCTGGCGAGCACGGATCTCAGCAACCTCGTCGATGCGCAGAGCCAGACCTGGAACATCTTTGCCGGCTTGTTGCAGCCGATCTTCGAGGCCGGCAAGAACACCGCGCGTGTGGAAGTTCGCGAGTCACAGCAGCGCCAGGCCGTGTATTCCTACGAGAAGACGTTGCTGCAGGCTCTACGCGAAGTAGAGGATTCACTGATCTCGCTCAAGAAAACGGGCGAGCAGCGCGGTGCGCAGGGAGCCCGACTGGTGGCTGAACGCCAGGTACTCGAGCTCTCCGAGCTTCGTTACAAGGGGGGCGTCGCCAACTACATCGAGGTCTTGGACTCGCAGCGCTCCTTGTTCAACGCGGAGATAGATGATCTCGCCTCGGCGACGGATCACAGCCGCTCCTTGATCCGCCTGTACAAGGCGCTCGGCGGCGGCTGGCCCGCGGATCACGCGCAGGCGCCCGTCGGCGAGGGCGCTCCTGCCGCGGAGCCCGTCGCGGTTCAGACCGCACAGTGAGTGCTTTTACGCGTTCGCCACGTCCCCGTTTGTTACACTGTGACCATGAGCAAAACAGTCAGCCCAAGCGGGCTATCGCACGAGGATACGCTGGTGGGGACGGGCGCCGGGCCCAACAAGGGGCAGACCTGCGTGATGCACTACACGGGCTGGCTCTGGGAAAATGGCCAGAAGGGGGCAAAGTTCGACAGCTCCCTCGACCGTGGCCGGCCATTTTCGTTTCCGCTCGGCCAGGGCCAGGTGATCAAGGGCTGGGATGAAGGCGTGGCCAGCATGAAGATCGGCGGCAAGCGCACGCTCTTGATCCCGCCGGAGCTCGGCTACGGAGCGCGCGGCGCAGGCGGCGTGATCCCGCCCAACGCCACCTTGCTCTTCGAGGTCGAGCTGCTCGAGGTGCGCTAGTCGGTGCTTCAGTCCGGCGGGCTGAGCCGCATCCAGACTTCCAGCTCCCGGTCCACGTAGGCCCATTCGGGGTTTTGCGCCGGGTCTCGCAGCAGCGACAGCAGCTCGCGGAAGGTGCCCAGGCTGCTTTCGGGGAACTCGAAGTAGGTGAGGAAGTCCCACTCCGAGCCGGGCAAGTAGCGCGCGTGATACAGGCGCCGGTAGATGCGCGCGGCAAATGGGCGGCCGATGGGGATGTGCCCCGAGCGAGCTCCGCCGACCAGCAGGGCCTGGCGCTCGTCTTGGGCGAGAGCCCACCAGGCGGCGGACTTGCGGATCGGGATCAGCACGGCGCACGGACCGAGCGGGCCCGTGGAGATGCCGGTCAGGTCGCCGCGCTCGGCCGCGCCCGTGTACACCACGTGCTGCGTCGAACCGACAAACGGCGCGCTCGGGACAGCGAGGCTGCCGCTGCTTTCGAGGCGCCACCAGAGCTGGCCGGGCTCGATGCCAGCGACCTCCGCTCCGCGCACGGCGGCCGTGCCCTCGACGCGGTAGCGCGTCCGCAGCGGACCTGCCGCTGCCAGCGTGGCGGGCAGGGGCGCGGGGCAAAAGCAGGTGAACGAGGGAGCGCTGCGCTGACTCATGGAGCGACATCAGCCATCGCTTCGGGTTTCCGCCGAGGCTAGCCGAGGTTTCGACTCGTCACGCCCCTGGGTCTTTCGCATCCGAGGCCTTCGCCCCGGAGTCCTTCGCATCCGAGTGCCCCAGCGCTCGTCCGGGGGCGATCCGATCGCGCACCACACGCTTCAGCTCGGCCGCCTGAGGAAAGCCACCGTCCGCGGCGCGCGACCAGAGCCGCGCGCCGTCCAGCTGGATCTCGAACAGGCCGCTGGTAGACGAGGGGATCAGCGCCACCTCGCCGAGCTCGGCCGAGAACGTGGTCAGTAGTTCCTGGGCGAGCCAGGCCGAGCGCAGCAGCCAGCCACAGCGAGGACAATACTCGATCGTGAGCCGGGGCCGCGTGGACACCAACGGTGCTGTACTATTCGGCCGAGGCCTCCGCAAACACCAAGATCAGGCGGGCCACGCCATCGATGCGGGCGCTCCGGATCCGCAACGTGAGCGGCTCCCCAATCGCAGAGCGGCAGCTATGCTCCGCTCGCCGCCCCGATCTCGAGACGTCGTGGCACCACGTTTCCAAGAGGGAGCCCAGCCTCCAGCAACTGGCCGCGATGGGGTTCCCCAGGTCCTGCCCGTCCAGGTCCAGAAACTGAGCCGCCATGGCATTGAACCTCAAGAGCACGAGCTCTTCGTCGAGCAGCATCACGCCCAGCTCGACGCTGTCGAGCATGTGCTGGAGCTCGAGGGTGGTGCCGCGCAGCGTTTCCAGCTTGGCCCGGAGCTCGACGTTGGCGGCGTGCAGCGCGTCGATGGCGTGCTGCAAACCCCGGTTCGAGATCTGGACCTCGTCGACCTGTGCCGCTGCCGGTTCGCGACGCCGGGGTGCCGGCATGCCGCTGGCCTCGTACCGCCCGAAGAAACCGCTCTGGCCGACGTGCCCGTGAGCCTCTTGCTCCTCCGCAGCGCTCTCTTCGCTGAAGGCTGCGTCCGCGGCAGCCCCTGTCTCGAAGACGGATGCGCCGAGCGCCGCTTCGGCGGCCCCCGCTTCATTCAGCCGCTCGCCGGGGACCTCGCCACGGATCGTCTTGCCGCGGACTGCCTTGCTGACGATTTTGCCGGAAGCCCCACCCTGCGGAGCCGTGCCCTTCAGAACGCTGCTCATCCCGTCTTCCCCCTTTTTGCGCCCTCCGCCGCGCCAAGATAGCGGGCGTGCAGGGCGACCACCGTGTCCGCTCGTCAGAGCGAGCTCTCATCATCGTGCACTGTCCCGTTTCGAAAGCGTTAGTTCTGCTCTGGAACATCTGAGGCGATTTTTTCCGCGTGCACGTCTCTCCGCGTTGCACCTTTTTCCTTCCGCGTTGCACCTCTTTCTTTCTGCGTTTCACGCCTGGCGCCACTATCCCACCCGCGCCCACGCCTACCCCCGCGCGTGCCCGACTCCGCCCTCGTCGCTGCCCTCGTGCCCAAGCCCAACCCCCTCGGGGGCCGTTGCCTCGAGCGCGGCGCTCGTGTTGCTTGGTGCAGCGTCACCCGTCGTGCCGCCAGCTCGGCCGAGTGAGGCGTGGGCTGCTGGCGCGCCGAGCGGCGTTGCTTCGCGCTGCCTCGGGTGTGGCGACACGTCGAGGGATATCGCGTCGTGCGAGGTCGCCGTGCCGCTCGCGGGGTTGGCCTACGCCTCCCGGGGTGACGCCGACGCCTCGAGAGCTGCGCTACGTCTCCCGGTGCCAGGCTTCCGCAGCCACACGCTGGCAGGATTCGCGGGCACGGCGGCGCTCTGCTGCACTGCGGCGTGCAGCTCGTGACGCGTTGACGCCAAAGCGCGGCTGTAGAATTCCTGGTGTTGCACGCTGACAGCGGCAGCGGGATCTCGTCACTCGTTTGACGGCGGCGGCGGCGGATTCGGCAGGATCTGCGGGCTCCGCGCCTCGACAGCCTAGAAAAGCTGTGGAAACATTAGAATCGTGAGCACTCCTCGAACGCTCCATCTGGATCTGAGCTGGGCTGGGCTCGTTCTCGCCCTGGCGAGCGGCTTCGGTTGTCTGCCGGCCAGCTCCGATCTCGACGAGTATGCGACCGGTGCCGAGGGGCCGCCGCCGCAGGGCAAGCCCAGCGAGCCAGCGTCGCCGCCGGATCCAGCGGGCAGCGAGCCCGTTGCAGCCGAGACGGGCGCCTCGGACATCGGCACTGGCGAAGCCTCGTCCAGCGACGGCACGGAGAGCCCGGATGCACTGCCCACCGAGCTCGCTCCACCTGCCTCCTCCGGCGCCGCCGGTGAGGATACGGAGCAGGACACGAGCGTGAGCGAGTCGACCACGGAGCCCGAGCCGGCAGTAGACCCGGCGCCGCCCGTCGTGGAGCCGCCGTCGGCCGCCGAGCGTTGCGATGGGGTGCTCGATCCTGCGCAGGCCCCGCAGACCAGCTGTTATCGCGCCGTCACGCTGCCCAGGACCTGGGACGATGCGCGCATCGATTGCGTCTCCTGGGGTGGCTCGCTCGTGCAGGTGGACTCGAGCGCGGAGGATCAGTTCGTGGGCGAACTCGTCACCGTGCTTCAATGGCTCGGCGCGAGCGACACTCTGATCGACAACGTCTTCGTGTGGACGAACGGTAGCCCGATCCTGTTTGGCAACTGGGGTGCCTCGCAGCCGGATCGCTTTCCGGGTGCCGACTGCGTCGAGAAGCGCGACACCGCCGGCCGGCAGTGGTTCGACCAACCCTGTTACAACCTGCGCGCGTACGTCTGCGAAAAAGCGCTGCCGTAGCCAGCATCTCCACCAGCGCAAACTGGCATGCGCGAGAGATCGCGCATGCCAGGCCGCATCAATCGAAGCTGGTCGCGAGCGTCGGATCGTGGTGGTGCAAGAGCGCCTGCGCCACGTCCTCCGCGAGCGTGCGGCTGAGCGAGAGCGGCGGCAGCTGGTCGGGGTGAAAGAAGCCGACCTCCGTGGTTTCATGCGAGACGCGGGCCTCTCCCCCCAGCAGCTCGCCGAGAAACATCAGCTTGTAGATGCCGCCGAGGTGCTGCGGTTGATACGCGTGCAGGCGGCGATCTTTGACCGCGATCAGGCGCGTGCAGCGCACGATGAACCCCGACTCTTCCAGCACCTCCCGCTCGGCTGCCGCGCGCGGTGAGTCGAGCTCGTCCGCCCAGCCTCCGGGGAAGGTCCACGCGCCGTCGAGCCACTCCTTGACCAGCAACACCTTGCCTTCCGAGAACACCGCCGTGCGCACATCGACCTTGGGCGTCGGGTAGCCTTGCTCGAGCGCAAAGACCTCGCGCAGCGTCGCCGGCGTCCGCTCGAGCAGTTCCGCGAGCATCTCGATGGACATGCTCATCAGCTCCTCGTAGCGCTCGCGGTCGAAGCGGCCCTGGGTATAGGTCAGCCCGGTCTGTGCCATGGCACGCAGCCGTTGCGCTGCCGCCAGCCAGTTGAAAGCCATGCGAAAGTGTATAGCGCAGCGGCTCGGAGCTGCACCGATTCTGGTGGCTCGGCGCCCCGTGAAGCTCACGCAAAAATCGTGTTTCGTGTTTGTGAGGCGCTTCGGCACGGAGCCCGTGCAGCGCCGCGGGGTGGCGGCAGAAGCGGCCCATTTTGCCGAAATTTGCGCGACATCTGCAATGCGACAGACGATCCACGTCTTCGGACTCGGTACGCTTGACAGGCTGGACCGAGCGAACGAACCTCCTCGCCCTGGCCTGTTTTGGGCCTTGGGGCTGCTGGGAGATCAGATCATGAGACGACTCGTGTGGGTAGAGGCATTCGCTCTCTTGGCGTGTGTGACGGCGGGTGGGGCGGCGTGCAAGGCCGTGCCGGAGGATCCGGTGAGCCGTGGCGTGGCCGCCCTCGGGGGCGAGGATACGCTGGGCGCGGCCAGGACGTTTTTGGTCAAGGGCACCGTCAAGCAGTGGGAGCCCGAGCAATCGCTGGTGGCCGGCGGAGAGCCGCGCTTTGCGAACGAATCGACGTTCACGTTGCTCACGGATCTCGCTGCCGGCAACAGCCGCACGGATTGGGAGCGCAAGTATCTGTATCCGACGCCGCGCAACTACACGTTCAGCGAGATCGTCACCCCCACGGCAGGCTACGTGGCGGGCATCGACTCCTCGGGTCGCACCAAGCAGAGCCTGGACAGCAATCCGCCCGCCCACAGCATGAGTGGCCTGCGCCTGGCGGCCTCTCAACGTGAAGCCCTGCGTACCTCGCCGGTGCTGCTGTTTGGCATGTCGAAAGCTCGGGAGCGCGTTTCGCCGGTGGCCGACGTGACGGTGGACGGCACCGCGTACCCTGCCGTGGAGTACAAGGTCGGCGAACAAGCGCTGACCGTGCTGTTCGATCGCCAGAGCGGGCTACCGGCGCGGATCCGCACGCTGGACTACGACAACGTCTGGGGCGACGTGAACTATGATCTGGTGCTCTCGGACTGGCGTGCCGCCGGTAAATTGCAGGTGCCCGGGACGCGCAAATACGAGCTGAACGGTCGCACCGTCTCGGAGATCCAGGTCAGCGACGTGGAAGCCAACGTGCCGGTGCCGGCCGATCGCGTGGCCATTCCGGGCGCGCTGCTGGCCACGGCGGCCAAGCCCGCGGCCAGCAAGGTGCCCTACCAGTGGGTGTTGCGCCGGCAGTTCATCGGCACCTATCTGGACTCGGACGACCCGAGTTTTGACACGCGCGCGGCGGTGCCCGGGCTCAAGCTGAGCGAGGTGGGCGCCGGCATCCAGCAGGTGCTGGGCGGTTCACACAACAGCTTGCTGATCGAGATGAAGGATCACCTGATCGCGTTCGATGCGCCCATTTCGGACGCCCAGGCGCTCTGGACGCTGGCGGCAGCGAAGGAGAAGTTCCCGAACAAGCCGGTGAAGTACCTGGTGCTGATGCACCATCACATGGACCACGCGGGAGGCCTGCGCGCGTACGCGGCGCAGGGTGCGACGCTGATCGTGGCCAAGGGCAACGTCGAGCACTTCCGCAAGGTTCTGGCGGCGCCGTTCACCCGCAACCCGCATCTGGCAGTGAAGGACCTCACCGCCACCCCGATCGTCGAGGTCGCGGACCGGCACGTGCTGAGTGACGGCACGCGCGAGGTGAGCCTGCAGGTGATCGAGAACCCGCACGCGGTGGGCATGATGTATGGATACATCGCGGACGCCAACCTGGGTTGGGTGACGGATCTGTGGAGCCCAGGTCGCGACCCACTTCCCGAAAAATTGAACCCAAACCAGGCAGCGCTCGTTGCTGGGGTGAAAAAGGCCGGGCTCGTGCCGGCAAAGTTCCTCTCCGCCCACGGTTCGAGCGGGGAGTTTGCTCCGCTCGCCGCCCTCGAAGGCAAGTAACCGCCCCTCCATCGGCGCCCCCGCCTCTGCCGAGATTGCCGGCAGAGGCGGCCTGCGGTTAAAGTCGCGGCAGAGTTTGCCATGGGCCGCGTATCACGAGACTTGGGCGCTGGGCTTTGTTTGCTCGGGATTTCGCTGCTGGCCATCTGGCAGGGCTCGGAGCTGGAGCTCGGGACGCTCCGGCAAATGGGCCCCGGCATGATGCCGCGCGTGCTGGCCGTGTTGCTCGGTGTGTGCGGCGTTGCCCTGAGCGTCCGCTCGCTGACGGAGCGCTCGGCACAACCCAGTGCGCTTCCGGTCGCCGCCCTCGTGGCGGGCGGGGCGGCGCGTTGGGCCCCGCTGCGGGGGCCCGTCTGCCTGCTGGCCGCGGCCGGAGCGTTCGGTCTCACCGTGCGGCCTCTGGGTCTGGTCGTAGCGGCGCCGCTCGGCATTCTGCTGTCGATGGGGGCGCACGTGGACGCCTCCCGCGGCCAGCGCCGCTGGCTGCTCGAGAGCCTGGCGTTTGCGCTCGGTCTGACTCTGTTCTGCGTGCTGCTCTTTCGGACCTTGTTGTCGCTGCCGATGCCGGTTGCGCCCTGGCTGATCGGCTACTGAACGGGATGGGCGAACTGTTCGACAATCTGCGGCTGGGCTTCGCCACGGCGCTGTCGCTCGTCAACCTGGCGCTGTGTCTGGGCGGCTGCATGATCGGCACTCTGATCGGGGTTTTGCCCGGCATCGGTCCGATCGCCACGATCGCGATGTTGTTGCCGATCACCTTCAATCTAGAGCCGACGGGCGCGCTCATCCTGCTGGCGGGCATCTACTACGGCGCTCAGTACGGCGGCTCGACCGCGGCGATCCTGGTCAACATTCCCGGTGAGGCCACCTCTGTGGTCACCGTGCTCGACGGCCACCCCATGGCGCGTCAGGGCCGCGCGGGCGTGGCGCTCGGCATCGCCGCCATCGGTTCCTTCATCGCCGGCACGATCGGTACGCTGGTGGTGGCGGGGCTCGGCGTCCCGTTGTCGGAGGTGGCGCTCTGGTTTGGGCCACCGGAGTACTTCTCGCTGATGCTGCTCGGCCTGTCGCTGGCGGTCGTGCTGGCGCAGGGGTCGTTGCTCAAGGCGGGGGCCATGGTGCTGCTCGGCTTGTTGCTCTCCACGATCGGGGCCGATCTCGAGACAGGGCAGGATCGATTGACCTTCGGCTTCGACGACCTGTCCGACGGCCTCGATTTTGCCGTGCTGGCGATGGGCCTGTTTGGCTTTGCGGAGGTGTTGCGCAACCTGGAAGGTAGCGAACATCAGCCCAAGATCGAGAGCAGAATCGGGCGGCTGTTGCCCTCGCGCGCCGACTTCAAGCAGGCGCTCGGCCCGATCTTGCGCGGGACCGGGCTGGGCACGGTGCTCGGTATCTTGCCGGGCAACGGCGCAGTGCTGGCACCGTTTGCCAGCTATGCGCTGGAGAAGCGGCTGGCGGACGAGCCCTCGCGCTTTGGCAAGGGAGCCATCGAGGGCGTGGCGGGGCCGGAAGCCGCGAACAACGCCGGCGCCCAGACGGCCTTCATCCCGCTGCTCACGCTCGGCATCCCGCCGAACGCCGTGATGGCGCTGATGGTGGGGGCGATGACGATCCACGGCATCATTCCCGGCCCGCAGGTGATCACCAATCGGCCCGATCTGTTCTGGGGCATGGTCGCCAGCATGTGGATCGGCAACGTCGCGTTGCTCGCGATCAATCTGCCGCTGGTCGGGCTCTGGGTGCGCCTGTTGCGTGTGCCGTATCGGCTGATGTTCCCGGCCATCCTCGTGTTCTGCTGCATCGGCATCTATTCGCTCAACAACCGCCCGGGGGACGTGCTCCTGATGGCGGGCTTTGGGCTCGCTGCGCACTGCCTGTACAAGTTTGGCTTCGAGCCGGCGCCGCTCTTGCTCGGCTTCGTGCTGGGGCGCCTGCTGGAGGAGAAGCTGCGCCAGGCGCTGGTGCTGTCGCGCGGGAGCTTTCTGCCGTTCGTCGCGCGCCCCGTGTCGTGCGCCCTGCTGCTGGTCGCGCTCGTCGTGATCATCGTCGCGCTCTTGCCCTCTGTCAGCAAGAAGCGCGCGGAAGTCAGCCTATCGTGAGGTGTTCCTTCGGGGGGCACTAGAATTTGCAGGGATCGTGGGGGGGATAAAAGTGAGCCAGGAGGCGTACAGATGAAACATATGCAGTGGGTTGCGCTCGTCGTGATCGCGTTTTTCTGGGCCGGCAGCGCGAAGGCCCAACCCTATCCCAGCCGTCCGATCACCGAGATCGTGCCGTTTGCCGCGGGGGGGCCCACCGACGTCATCGCTCGCATCACCGGCGAGTACATGTCCAAGCTGCTGGGCCAGCAGATCGTGATCGAGAACGTGAAGGGCGCCGGGGGCACCACCGGCATCACGCGCGGAGCACAGGCCACGCCGGACGGTTACACGATCATGATGGGCCACATGGGCACACATGCCGCGGCGCCGGCGCTGTATCCCAAGCTCAAGTACGATCCCAACAAGGATTTTGAGCCGATCGGGCTGGCCGTGGGCACGCCGATCCTGGTGGTCGTCAAGAAGGACTTTCCCGCCAAGGACCTGAAGGAGTTCATCGCGTACGCCAAGGCGAATCAGGCCAAGCTGAACGAGGCGCACGCCGGCGTTGGTTCGGTCTCGTTTACGACCTGTTCGCTCTTCGATTCGCAGCTGGGCATCAAGCCGGCGAAGGTGGCGTATCCCGGCGCTGGCCCCGCGCTCAATGATCTGATGGGCGGTCAGGTCGACTACATGTGCGATCAGATCGTGAACGTGGCCGAGCAGATCAAGGGCGGCAAGATCCGGGCCCTGGCCATCGCCACCGCGCAGCGTTCTCCGGCACTGCCCGACGTCCCCACCACCAAGGAAGCGGGCCTGCCCGATTTCCAGGTGAGCGCCTGGAATGCGCTGTTTGCGCCCAAGGGTACGCCCAAGGAGGTGGTCGCCAAATTGAACGACGCGCTCGCCAAGTCGCTCGACGACCCGGCGACGAAGAAGCGCCTGCTCGATCTGGGCGGCATCCTGCCGGACCCGCCCGAGCGTACGCCGGACTCGCTCGCGCGCCTGGTCAAGAAGGAGGTCGAACGCTGGACGCCCATCCTGAAAGCGACGGGAGCCGTTGGGGAATAGCCCCCGCGATTCGGAGATCCTGCCCCCTCCGCCCGGCGCATGGGGGGCGGGCTTGCGCCTGGTCGAGCGCATGCGTGCGCCGGTCGAGCGGTTTGTGGCGGTGGAAGCCGCGAGCGGCATCGTCCTGTTCGCGGCCGCCGCGGTCGCGCTGATCTGGGCCAACTCTGCCTGGCAGCCCCTGTATGCCGCGCTCTGGCATACGCCGATCGGGTTTCGCATCGGCCCGTGGTCGATGGAGCGCGATCTGCATTTTTGGATCAACGATGGTCTGATGGCGCTCTTCTTCTTCGTGGTGGGTCTCGAGATCCGCCGCGAGATGCATCAGGGCGAATTGAGCGAGGTGCGCCGCGCGGCGTTGCCGCTGGTGGCGGCGCTGGGCGGCATGTTGGTCCCGGCGCTGATCTACCTGGGGTTGAATCAGGGCCGCGCCTCGGCGGTGGGTTGGGGCGTTCCGATGGCGACCGACATCGCCTTTGCGGTGGGCGTGCTGGCGTTGCTCGGCAGGCGCGTGGGGGCGGGCATGCGCATTCTGCTGCTGGCCCTGGCGGTGATCGACGACGTCGGCGCGATCTTGGTCATCGCGATCTTCTATTCCGGCGGCATCCAGCTGCTCGGGCTCGGCGTGTTTGCAGGCGGTGTCGGCCTGGTGTTTGCGCTGCAAGCCCTGGGCGTACGAGCCATCGGTGTGTATGTGGCGCCGGCGCTTCTGATGTGGGGTGGGGCGTACGGCGCGGGGCTGCACCCCACGCTGGCGGGGGTGGCGCTCGGGCTACTGACCCCGGTGCGCGCCTGGCTCGGCCGCGAGCGCTTCGCGAGTCGCGCGGAGACCGTGCAGCAGTCTGCGGGGCGCGAGGACCTCGACGAGCATCAGCTGCTCTCCCACCTCGACCAGATCGACTTTGCGCGGCGGGAGGCCGTCTCTCCGCTGGAGCGCGTGCTGCACGCGCTGCACGGTTGGGTGGCGTTCGGAGTGTTGCCGCTGTTTGCGCTCGCCAACGCCGGTGTCACGCTCGATGCCGCGGATTTCAGCGGCGATGGCACGCGGGTCTTCCTCGGCATCGTGCTCGGTCTGGTCGTGGGCAAGCCGCTCGGCATCTTGGGCCTCAGCTGGTGCGCGGCGCGCCTGAAGGTGGTCGTGCTGCCGCGCCTGCTCGGCTTCCAGCATATCGGTCTCGTGGGTGGCGTAGCGGGCATCGGCTTTACGATGGCGCTGTTCATCGCCGAGCTCGCCTTCCCGAAGGGGGCGCTGTTGCAGACAGCGAAGCTCGCGATCATCGTGGCTTCGGCGCTGGCGGCAGGGTTGTCTCTGGCGCTCGGACGCAGCTTGTTGCGGGCGCGGGAGGTTCCCTTGCCAGAGGCCGACGCAGAGCTGGGGTAGGGCTCGAGGCGCTCTGCCGCTGCGAGGCGCGCGGCCTGCGCCGCTTCAGAGCGCGGGTCCAACGCCGGAGGGCGGGCTCGGGTTGACCGCGGGGCGCCGCGCTACATGCACCCCGACCAGGCCCCGCGCTGCCGGGTCGCGGTACACGACACGCCCGAGCGGGATGACGTCGAGCAGTCGTTCCACCCAGCTGAGCACGTACAGGTCGCGTGACGCCGCCAGCGCGCGCACCGTGTTTCTCGCGCCGCGCCCCAGGTACGGTCGCACGAAACGCGAGCGGGGCAGACCGCTCAATACTTCCACGCTGGCTTCATCGCAGACGATCAGGGAACTCTCGGGCACACTACGCAGGAAGTGGCCCGCCAGGACGCGATCGGAAAGCGCCGTTGCGGTGTGCTGCCGCCAGCCCTCGAGCCGCGTCTGGAGATAGCCGAGCTCGGCGAGCAGCAGCGCAGCGCCGAACACGCAGAAACCCGCCGCCGTCAGCTGCACTCGCGACCAGCGCACGAGCGCTCCCGCCGGGCGCCTGCGGCTGAGCAACAGCCCGAGCGCGCCGAGCCATTCTGCGAGCTGGGCGACGCCGTGTGCCAGGTAGACGGCGGCGAACGGCAGCACCGCGACGAAGTGCCGTGCCAGGCCCAGGTGCGAGCGATTGAGCCAGCCCAGCGTCAGGAAGCCGAGCACACTGAGCGGCAGCGCCCACAGCCAGACGCCCTCGCGGCGCCCGGCGCGCCAGAGCCCCGCGGCCCCGAGGGCGCCGAGCAGCCACGCCTGCCCGGATACGCCCGCGAGCCCTCGCACCAGTTCGGACCCGAACTGGTGCGGGCGTACGCTCAGCGCTGATTCTGCGAAGCTCTGGTTCTGATGCAAGAAGTCCAGCCACGGCTCGCCGCTCAGGCGCCGCAGCACCACCCAGCCAGCGATCGCCAGCGCGGGCGCGAGCAGGCAGGCGACCGCTCCTGCGGATAGCGCTTCGCCGCGCGCGCGCCGAGCGAGCAGCAGCAGAGCCACGCAGGCGGCCGCGGCCCAGCCCTCGTAGCGCAAGAGCACGAGCAGAGACAGCGGCAGCGCCGCCCAGCCAAGCTGCCCGCGCGTGAGCAGCACGGCGGCGCCGACCAGGAGCAGCGTGAAACAGGATTCGGGCTGCGCCGTGGTGCCGTTCTCGACCGCGAGCGGTGCTGCGGCGGCCAGGGCTGCCGCGAGCGCCGGCAGCCAGCGCTCCCAGGGGGGCGCTGGCTCGCTGACGGTACGCCCGAGCAACCAGAGCAGCAACAGGGGCGTGAGCGCGCTCAGGAGCGCGTTGACGTAACGCACATGATCGAGCGTGGCGCCCGCGGCCACGCCGAGCGCGAGCCAGAGATGGTAGAGCGGCAGCCACACCCAGTGGATGTGCAGATTGGTCGGGGTGTCGAGAAACTGCCGCGCAATCACATAGTGACCGTAGGCATCCGTATCCGGATCAGGGCCGAGCCCGATGATGTGGATGCGCCACGCCGTGAGCAGCGCGCTCAGCCCGAGCACGAGCAGCCACGGCGCCCTGCCGAGCCACGGCGCCGTGCCGAGCGACGGCGCGGCTCCGAGCGGCGGCGCGCTGTCCGCGCCCCGTGCGTGTGCCATCTAGCGGGTGGCCGAGACCTGGGGTTCGCTCGTGGCGCCCCAGCGCACGTTGTAGCCGACATCCAGGAGCACGCGATTGCCGTCGAACTTGAAGCTCGTGATCGCCGTGTACGGCGTCTCGGTGAACACCAGGCGCGCCGTGAAGGTGTCGTCCGCGCTCCACGCGCCCTGCGCCGCGATGCCTTGATCCGCGGTGTCGTAGAGCTCGTTGATGCGACTCTTGAAGCCGGTGCGCCCCCGCACCCATTGCCCGGAGCCGACCGGGATCAGGTGCGGGCCGTTGGCGTCCGTGATCGTGACGCTGGGCGTGGCCGACGCGAGATCGAAGCGCAGCGCCGTGATGCCCTGGCTGTTGGCCGCCGCCGTGTATTCTGCCCCGGAGACCTGGCTGGCCATGGGGGACGTGGCCGCGCCGGCCGGCAAGGGCAGGGACAGCGAGCTCAGCTTGTCGCGCAGCGCCTGCTGTGAACCCGGGTTCTCCGGCAAGGCGTCCGCCTGCACGGCGGGCAGGGTGGAGAACACGATGTTCATCAGGTTGTTGGTGCCGCTGCTGTTGTCCGTGCCGCTGGTGATGGCCAGCACCATGTCCTGCTCCGGCAGCACGAACGAGTATTGCCCGAGCGAACCGTCTGCGCGATAGCCGACGCGGCTGCGCCAGAACTGATAGCCATAGCCAAAGCTCCAGTTGCCGTCGTTGTTGCCGGTGGAGACCTCACGCGAGGTGGCGGCCGTGACCCACTCGGGCGCGAGCAGAGCCTCGCCGTTCCAGCTGCCGTTCTGCAGGTACAACAGGCCGAGCTTGGCGAAATCCTCGGTGCGCACCGACAACCCGCCGTCGCCCATGTTGACCCCCTCGGGGCTCAGCCCCCAGAGGTGCTTCTGGATCCCGAGCGGCGTGAACAGGCGTGGCTCGAGATACTGTTCCACGGTCATGCCGCTCACGCGCTGCACGATGGCCGACAGCATGTAGGCCGCGCCCGAGTTGTAAATGAAGGGGCTACCGGGCGGGTTTTCTACCGTGGTCGCCAGGAAGGCGCGGGTCCACTCGCCGTTCGGAGCGGCGCGCAGCCGGTCAATGGTGTCCGCGGCGTGCCCCGTGGACATCGTGAGCAGGTCGCGGATGCGCATGGCCGCCATGTTGGGGTCCGGCTGCGCCGGCGCCAGCTCGGGGAACTTGGAGAGCACGAGATCGTCGACGCTGAGCACACCCTCTTGCACGAGGAAGCCGATCGCCGTGGCGTTGAAGCTCTTGGAGCCGGAGTAGAGCACCTGGATGTCATCGGCGCTGTACGGGGACCAGAAGCCCTCGGCGACGATCTGGCCGTGTCGCAGGAGCACCATGCTGTGGATCTCGTGCACACCCGCGTCCAGGGCGTTGACCAGCGCGAGCACGCTGTCCGAGCTCAGCCCCTGCGCTTCCGGCGTGCTGTGCGGCAAGGCTTGCGCGTCGACGTTGCCGCCGCCGGCGCCGTCGTCGGGCGTCGTGCCGATCGGCAAGGTCCCAGGCCCACTCTCTCCGCCGACGTTGGTCGTGCTGCCGTTCGTGCCGGTGCCGTTCGGGGTCGTGGTCCCGTCAGGGTTGGTCGCCGGCGTGGTGCCGCTCCCGTCGGGGTTTTGCGCGCCGCCCGGCGCGTTGGGAAACGGGGCGACCGAGGAGGGCCCTCCCGTACCGCTGTCCGCGCCGCACGCGGAGCCCAGTACCAGGAGCAGAGCCAGGGAAGGGGACCATCGCTTCATGACCCCGGATGGTTCCGAGGCCACGACGCGGTGTCAAGCCTGCTGGTCGAGGGTCAGTCCGAGCTGGAGTCGGCCGGCATCTGGATGCCGGGGCCGGCGGCCAAGCACTCGCCCCAGACGCCTTCGGAGCACAGCCGTTCCCCGGGAGAGCAGATGGTGTACGCGCCGCGGTGTTCGGTCACGGTGCCGCAGTCGAGAGCGACGCCATCTTCCTCGCACGGGCAGCCGACATCCGGTTCGGCACAGGGCTCGACGGCCACCTGGTGCAGATCCGGTGGATCGTCGTTGTCCAGAGCTGCCGCCTGGGCCCGACCGCCATCGCCAGAGCAGCCCAGCAGCGGAAGTAGAGCCAATCCCCAGAACAACCGATGAGCGATGTGTTGCATCCCGAGTTCCCGCTGCCCCCAGTGATCGGTTGCTTTACCCCTGCGTTTAGCCGCTTTGGTGAAAAATTCTGCGTTCAACCGAATTGGGTCGCAGTTTCGCCGCATCACTGCAAGGTTGCTCCGCTGTGAGCCATGGCGCTTTGCTCGGCACCGACCGGCGGCGTCTGGCATGCGTATCGATCGCAGACATACTCACCGAATTCTTTTGAAGTTGGATTTGTTTCCGTCATCGCTGCGGATCGTGCATCTCGCGCCAGAGCACTCGCGCGCACGCGCCCCAAGCCGGGACGGTCGCCCAAGCAGGAACGGTCAACAGTGAGCCTTCGTCATCGAGCGGACATCGACGGCCTGCGCGCCGTGGCCGTGATTCCGGTCGCGTTGTTCCACGCGCACTTCGCCTTTGCGCGCGGCGGTTTCGTGGGCGTCGACGTCTTCTTCGTGATCTCGGGCTTCCTGATCTGTTCCCTGATCGCCGCCGAGCTCGAGCGGGGTGAGTTTTCCATTCTGCGCTTCTACGAGCGCCGCTGCCGTCGCATCCTGCCGGCGCTGTTCGCGATGTTCGTCGGCACCTCGGCGCTCGCCTCGCTCTGGCTGATGCCCCCGGATCTGGCGGGGTTTGGCCGCAGTCTGCTGAGCAGTGTGCTGTTCGTCTCGAACATCTACTTCTGGAAAGACTCGGGCTACTTCGACGGTGCGGCGGAGTTCAAGCCGCTGCTTCACACCTGGTCGCTCTCGGTGGAAGAGCAATTTTATCTGGTGGTGCCGTATCTGCTGCTCGGCATCAGCGTCTTCTGTCGCAAGCGCTACCTCTCCATCTTGCTGCCGCTCGCGCTCGGCTCGCTCGCGCTCAGCCACTGGGCAGTGTCGCATGCGCCCAACGCCGCCTTCTATCTCCTGCCGACGCGCTTCTGGGAGATCTTGATGGGCGGCTTGCTCGCGGTGAGCCGCGTTCCCGGGCCGTCGGATCCACGCCTGCGGCAGGGGCTCAGCGCGCTGGGCCTGGCGGGCATTCTCGGCGCGATCGCCTGGTACTCGGAAGAGACGCGCTTTCCCGGGGTGCAGGCGCTCGTGCCGTGTGCCGGTGCCACGTTGATCCTGTACGCGGGCCTCGACAGTCGCCCCAGGTTTGCCGCGCCGGGTGCACGCGCGCCCGGGGAGGCGACGTTCGTCAGCCGTCTGCTCGGCAGTCGCCCGCTCGGGTTCGTGGGCAAGATTTCCTACTCGCTGTACCTGTGGCACTGGCCGCTGTTTGCGCTCTACCGCTATCGCGTGGCGCGAGAACTGGCGCTGCTCGAGTCGCTGACGCTGCTGGGTCTCAGCGTGGCGCTGGCGACCGCGTCCTGGTACTTCGTGGAGAAGCCCTTCCGTGAGGCCGTGGGCGGGTGGAGCCGGCGGGTGATCTTTCGGGCCGCCGCCGCGGGAGCCCTGGTCATGGCAACGTTTGCTGGCACGGCCATGGCCACGGGCGGACTACCCTCTCGCACCCCCGGCTTCGAGCGCATCGTGCCGCCGGGTCAGAAGGAGTACGACGCGGGGGGCGCAGGCGATTGTTTCCTCGACGATAGCCAGACGTTCAACGATTGGGGTGGGGAGCGCTGCTTCGTGACGCGCGGCCAGGGCCCGAGGGTGTTGCTCTGGGGGGATTCGTTCGCTGCGCACTATGTGCCGGGAATCAAGCACCAGGCCGCGCACATGCGCGCCGACATTCTGCAATACGCGCTCTCGGCGTGCCCCCCCGTCTTCAGCTTCGATACGCTGTCGAACCCGGCGTGCCGGGCCTTCAACGACCACGTGCTCGAAGTGGTTGCCCAGTACCAGATCCAGGGTGTCGTGATCAGCAGCCGCTGGGACTACGCCTTTCGGCGTCACGTCGAGCCCGCCCAGATCGCGGCGACCGTCGCCCGGTTGCAGCAGCTCGGCGTGGCCGTGCACGTGATCGGGCAGTCCCCGCTGTTCGGCAACCAGGTGCAGACGCTGTTCGCGCAGGCGGGCGGCAGTCTGGGCCAGCGGGAGGCGTGGGGCCACGTGAGCTTTGGCGCGGATCTGAATCGCAAGCTCGCCCTGGCGTTGCCGCCGGGCGCGGTCTTCATCGACCCGCTCGAGCGCCTGTGCCGTTTGCCCTCCTGTCCGTATCGCCAGGCGGGCCTGTTCATGATGTGTGACGAAGGCCATTTCTCCGCACATGGCAGCGATCTGGCCGTGGCCAGCTACTTTCCCTACTTCGACGGGCGCTGACGCTGCCGGCGCACGAGCGAAGCGCTTGCGCGCCTCGCGGGGCGGGGCGACAATTTTGCGTTTGGCGGGCGGCCGCCTGAGCGCATCCCGACTCGTCGCTCATGGCGGAGCCGACTGCGCTGGAAATGCCCCCGACGGTGGGCACGGGCCCTCGCCGGACCGGCGGGCAAGCCTTGTGGCCGAGTACAGAGGTGACAAAAGCGGCGAGAAGGGGTAGTGCAGAGCAGCGGAGGGGAACCGATGGAAGCGCAGCGGCAATGCAGCCAGCGTGAGCGGATCGGGCAGGGCGCTGGCGAAGCGATCGAGCGTGCTGCGGCGAGCCGCTGGCCTGCCGCGATCAGCGGCCTGAAGTTCACCGCCGCAGGGGAACGGATCTTGCTCAGGCCCCGAGCCTAGGCGATCTCGGACACCGGTAGCGGACATGAACCAGCCCACCAAGGTAGGAACCGATGAAGACGACGGAACATCTCAGGCTCGAAGAGGCTCGTGAGCGCAAGGTCGACTGGAAGAAGTGGGGTCCGTACCTGAGCGAGCGCCAGTGGGGCACGGTCCGCGAGGACTACAGCCACAATGGCGATGCCTGGAACTTCTTCACTCACGATCAGTCGCGCTCGCGTGCCTACCGCTGGGGCGAGGACGGGCTCGCTGGCATCTCCGACGACAAGCAGCACCTGTGCTTCGCACTCGCCCTGTGGAACGGCAAGGATGCGATCCTCAAGGAGCGGCTCTTCGGGCTCACCAACAGTGAGGGCAACCACGGCGAGGACGTGAAGGAGTACTACTTCTACCTCGATAGCACGCCGACCCACTCATACATGAAGTACCTCTACAAGTACCCCCAGGCGGCGTACCCTTACGAAGAACTGGTGGTGACCAACGGGCGCCGTACTCGGGAGGAGTTCGAGTATGAGTTGCTCGACACCGGCGTCTTCGACGACGACCGCTACTTCGATGTCTTCGTCGAATACGCCAAGGATGGGGCCGAGGACATCCTGGTGAAGATCACGGCGATCAACCGGGGGCCGGACGCCGCCGAGTTGCATCTGTTGCCCACGCTCTGGTTCCGGAACGACTGGTCCTCGTGGATCGCGGCGTCCAACCGAGCGGCGCAGAAGCCCACCCTCCAGAAGGTCGAGTCCCGGGCAGGCGTGAGTGCGGCGGTGGCGGCGCATCCGGCGCTGGGAGAGTTCGTCTTCTCCTGCGAAGGCGACGTGCCCCTGCTCTTCACCGAGAACGAGACGAACCACCAGCGGCTCTTCCCGGGCCAAGCGAACGAAAGCCCTCACACCAAGGACGGCATCAACGACTGCGTCGTGGCCGGCAAGCAGGCTGCGGTCAACCCCAGCCAGCAGGGTACGAAGGTCGCGGCGCACTACAAGCTCAGCATTGGGGCCGGCCAGACCCAGGTGATCCGCCTGCGCCTCACCAAGGCCTCGCCGAATCAGAAGCTCGAGGCCTTCGGCAAGCCGTTTGACGCCGTCTTTGCCGACCGGCTGCGGGAAGCGGACGCCTTTTACGACTCGGTCACGCCGCCCTCGGTGAGCAAGGACGCAGCCAACGTGATGCGCCAGGCCATCGCCGGCATGCTCTGGAGCAAGCAGTTCTTCTTCTTCGACGGGGACAACTGGCTCGACGAGCACAACTCCAACCCACTCCACGCCGGCTACCATCGCTCCCGGAACTCGGAGTGGTTCCACATGCTGAATGAAGACATCATCTCGATGCCCGACAAGTGGGAGTACCCCTGGTACGCGGCCTGGGACCTGGCCTTCCACACGCTGCCGCTTTCCATCGTCGATCCGGACTTCGCAAAGCAGCAGATGGACCTGATGCTGCGCAGCACCTATCTGCACCCGAACGGCCAGATGCCCGCCTACGAGTGGAATTTCAGCGACGTGAACCCCCCGGTACACGCCTTTGCGAGCCTGTTTCTGTATCGCACCGAGCAGGCCCGACGCGGCGAGGCAGACGTTGAATTCTTGAAGCTGATCTTCAACAAGCTGCTCTTGAACTTCACCTGGTGGATCAACCGCAAGGACCCTGTCGGCAAGAACCTGTTCGAGGGCGGCTTCCTCGGCCTCGATAACATCGGGGTCTTCGACCGCAGCGCCCCGCTGCCCACGGGCGGCCACCTGGAGCAGGCGGACGGCACGGCGTGGATGGCCCTCTTCAGCCAGAACATGCTGGAGCTCTCGGTCGAGCTCGCGATCCACGACCGCACCTACGAAAACATGGTGCTCAAGTTCGTCGAGCACTTCTACTACATCGCCGCGGCCATGAACCGGACGGGCAGTGAAGGCATGTGGGATGAGGAGGACGGCTTCTACTACGACGTCTTGCGGCTCCCCGATGGCAGCGCCCAGCGGCTCAAGGTACGGTCGTTGGTGGGCCTGCTCCCGCTGTGTGCCACCACGGTGGTCGAGAAAGAGCAGCGGGAGCGCGTGCCGCAGGCGGTGAACTACATCCACGAGCGCTTGCGTCGCATGCCGGAGCTGAGTGCCACGCTGCACCCGACCGGTCCGGGTCATTTCGGCGTGGCCGAGCGGGGCCTCTTGGCCATCGTCAACCCGGAGCGGTTGCGCCGCATCCTCACGAAGATGCTCGACGAGAACGAGTTCTTGGGTCCGCACGGCATCCGTTCGCTCTCGAAATTCCACGCGACGCACCCGTACGTCCTGCACGTGGGGGGCCAGCAGCACCGCGTGGACTACCTCCCCGGCGAGTCCAACACCGGGATGTTCGGTGGCAACTCCAACTGGCGGGGGCCGGTCTGGATGCCGGTCAACGCGCTGATCATCCGGGCGCTACAGAACTTCTATCTGTACTACGGCGACAACTTCAAAATCGAATGCCCCACCGGCTCCGGCAAGCTGATGAACCTGTTCGAGGTGAGCCAGGAGATCGCCCAGCGTCTGATCGCGACGTTCACTCGCGACGAGCAGGGCCGTCGCCCCGTCTACGCCGGTACGGAGAAGTTCCAGACCGATCCCCACTGGCGCGACCTGGTGCTGTTCTACGAGTACTTCCAGGGCGACAACGGCGCCGGGTTGGGTGCCAGTCACCAGACCGGTTGGACTGGGCTCGTCGCATCACTGATCGAGATCTACGGGTTCTCGGATGCCAAGCGTGCCCTCGCCGTCGGCAAGCAGGCGTCCTTTGCGCGCGGCCGAGAGGGCACGCGGGCGCCGGCGACTCCCACAGCCCCGATGGCTGCGAAGTGAGCCCTGCGAAATGAGGCCATGGCCCAGGTATCCCGTCATCTATGAGCTGAATGCCTGGGCCTGGCTGAAGGAGCTGAGCCAAAAGCACGGCAGGGCCGTGGTGTTCGCCACGGTCCCGGAGCAGGAGTGGGACGCCCTTGCTGCGCAGGGCTTCGACGCCGTCTGGTTCATGGGCGTGTGGGAACGGAGCCCCGCTGGCATTGCCATCTCGCTGCGCAACCCGGGGCTGCTCCAGGATTTCGAGCGGGCTCTCCCCGACTTTTCGCCCGCGGACAATGTCGGCTCGCCCTACTGCGTACGCCGCTACGTCGTCGACGCGCAGCTCGGCGGACCCGAGGGCCTGGCCAGCGCGCGGCGCCAGCTGCGTGAACGTGGGCTGCGCCTGATTCTCGACTTTGTTCCCAACCACGTGGCGCCGGACCACCCCTGGGTGCAGAGCCACCCCGAGTACTTCGTTCAGGGGAACCCGGACGAGGCGCGCAGCGCACCGGCCTCTTTCATCGAGCTCGGCGGCACCGTGTTCGCGTGTGGCCGCGACCCGTACTTTCCGGCATGGCCGGACGTGCTCCAGCTCAACGCCTTCCACCCTGGGCTCCGGCAGGCGGTGCAGCGGACGCTCTCCGACATCGCCGCCCAGTGCGACGGTGTGCGCTGCGATATGGCCATGTTGATGCTGAACGCCATCTTCCAGCGCACCTGGGGCGCGCGCGCGGGAGCCCCGCCCGCGGACGACTACTGGGCGGCGCTGATCCCGGCGCTCAAGGGCGATCGCCCCGAGTTCAGGTTCATCGCCGAAGCGTATTGGGACCTGGAGTGGGAGCTGCAGCAGCAGGGCTTCGACTTCTGCTACGACAAAAAGCTCTACGACCGGCTGGAGCACGGGGCCGCCGAGGGTGTGCGCGGCCACCTGTTGGCGGACCTGCCCTACCAGGAGCGCATGATCCGGTTCATCGAGAACCACGACGAGCCCCGCGCAGCGGCGGCGTTTCCGGGCGCCAAAGGTCGCGCAGCGGCCGTGGTGGCGCTGACGCTGCCCGGGGCGCGGCTGCTGCACGAGGGGCAATTGGAGGGGCGCCGCGTGCGGTTGCCGGTCTTCCTCGGCCGTCGCCCGGCGGAGCCCGTCGATGCCGAGCTCGCCGTCTTCTACGCGCGCCTGCTGAAGGCGACCGATCGCACTCTGTTCCGCAGCGGTGCCTGGCGGCTCTGTCAGACTAGCGGCTGGCCCGACAACCACAGCTACGAGAACGTGCTGGCGTGGTGCTGGTTCGAGGGCGAGGAACGCGCGCTCATCGTGGTGAACCTGGGGCCGGCACCCGCCCAGGCCCGCGTGATGCTGCCGTGGGCAGAGCCGCGCCCCCCAGCCTGGCGTCTCGACGACCTGCTGACGGGCCACACGTACGAGCGAGACGGCAGCGAGCTGCGAGAGAACGGCCTGTATGTCGAGCTGGGGCCCTGGCAGTGCCACCTGTTCCTGGTGCGGGCGCTGCCGGGTGTTTGAGATAGCCGTGCCGCAAGCGGGCCGCACTGGCCGCAGGAAGGAGACCCGTGACTTCGGAGTCTGTGCTCTCACGGCCGGAGCGGGGACTCGCTAGCTCCGCTGAGCAAGAATATGGGGCGCGCGGAGCCGGCAAGCGCGCCCCGAATCCTTCAAGGGCTTTGTGCCGCACTGCGCGTCACACGGATCGACTCCCCATCGGGATGGCTCTACAGCACCATCTCTTTGAGCGCCTTGATCGGAATCGCTTTGACCTTCTTGCTCGCAGGCTTGGCGGCAATGGTGATGGGCTCCTTGGTAAAGGGGTTGATGCCTTCCCGCTCTTTGGTGGCTGGCTTCTTGATTGCCTTGAGCTTGAGCAGCCCCGGAATGGTCACCTCGCCCGGGCTACCGCGCCCAACCAGTTGCTGCGCAACCAGAGCAGACAGGGCCTCGAACACGCGCGCCACGTCCTTCTTGGAAAGCTCCGTTTGCTCGCTCAGCGCGAGGATGACCTGGGATTTTGTCAGTTTCGTAGTCTTTGCTGCAGCCATAGTTTCTCCTTCAATTGCTCCGTAGCGCGTTTGCGCAGGTATGGACAGCCCTTCGTGAGCGGCGAAGTGACCCTAATTGCGCCTCGCCGTCGTGGTCGATGGATCTCGTGGGGATAGCAGCGGCATCCCTCGGAAATCTACTCCAAGTGCGCGGAGGCCTCTTTTCGTGCCCTTCGAGACCCAGGATCCGGAGTTCACCCGAGCAGCGCCGCGCGCTCGCGCTCCAGCCAGGCGCGAGCGCTCGGGCTGGGTAGGGTGGCGCCGCTGCCCTGGAAATCCCCCTCCAGCGTGTCGACGAGGAAGCGGCGTTCGATGCGCCGCCCCTCGGCCTCGAGGTACTGCAGGACCTCGCCGCCGGCGCTGGGGTAGGAAAACCCGTCGAGGTTCAGCAGCGATTGTCCTACGCGCCAGGGCAGTGTGCCGAACGTCACCACAAAGTCGCCCTGCTCCGAGCTGGCCGTGCCGAAGGCGGCATCGCAGGAGAAGGCGCTGCCGAGCGCGCTGGCGTCGCCCGGGTGGGCCTCGAGAAAGTCGGGCAGCGGCTGCCCGAAGGGCAATTCCTGAGCGCGCCCGCGCACGAACGCGGCGTGGCGGCCACACACGATCAGCCCGCCGCCTCGGTAGAGCACGGCCCCGCTCTCCAGGTCTTTCTCTTCGATGAGCGACAGACCGATCAGTGATCCCACTCCGCTCGGCTGCCAGCGCCAGTCTTCGACGTAGGCGCCGCTCGGCGCAAATTCGATCAGGCAGTTGCCCACGCGCTCGAGGCGCCCCGGTTCGGGCCACTTGCTGTGCGTCTGGAAGCTGACCCAGTCCGACCAGCGCATGGCCTGGCCATCCCAGCGCGTGCGCGCCAACCCGCCTTCCACGCGTGCCAGCGCCAGCAGCTCCGCCGGGCTGCGTTCCCCGAGCGCGCGCAGGCTCTCGCAGGCAGGGGTGCCCGGCGCCCGGCGAAAGTCCGCGGAGAGGCCGCGCGACTGCAGCCAGAGCACCTCCGTGGTGTCGTCCACCTCACCCGTGAAGAAACTGATCGACCGCCGCCGAAAACAGCCGAGCGCCCACTCGGGCACGCTCGGCGTGCGCGCCGCCACCGGGACCCGGGTGAGCTCGAACAGGTGCATGACTCCCTCGCCCGCGCAGTGGACGCCGCGCGGACGAGAAAATCAAGCCTGCCGGAAGTGATTCACGCTCACCGTGGCGAGCTCGCGCCGTGCCGGAAACAGCCGCTGGTGCTCCGGGGCCGCCTCGAGGCCTGCCTCGCGCGCGGCGCGCAGGAAGGGTTCCACCGCCACGGTCAGCTGATCCGACAGGCCGTGGGTCAGCATGTAGTTGGTGAGCGTCTTGCCCACCACCACGCGCTCGGGGTCGTGCAATTCGATCGTGAGCATGCCATGCCGCCCGATGATCTGGCGCCAGGAGCGGAAGAACTCCACCAGGTTCTGCATCAGGGCTGCGGGTTCGATGGCCACGCCGCGAGCCGCGTAGGCTCCGCCGCTCCACGAGCCCCTGCGCTGTGCCGCCTGCGCGGCGTCCCGCGGCGCCTGGTACGGGCGGTTGTGGATCAAAAATGAGCTGCCGTGCAACAGCTCGCGCGAGTCTACCCCGAGCTCGGAGAGCCGGCTGCGCAACCCCAGCGGGTCGTTGACGTCGCCGAACGAGACCAGGTGCGGCACGCCGGCGCGCGTGAGCCGCTGCCGCGTGGCGCGGCGCGCGGCGCGGTGGTAGTCGAGGCCGACCATCAGCACCTGGTACTCGGGGCGCTCGGGAGATTCGCGCAACAGCCGCCCGCGCAGGCTGCGCTCCTGGATCAGCCGCCAGATGTGCTCCAGCCAAGCGCCGTCTCCACAGCCCATGTCGGCAAAACCACGCGGCTGCTCGGCGAAGGGGCGATTGAAGGCCGAGAGCACCAGCTCGTCGGCGGCGGCGAAGTAGCGCCCGTGGGTGGCGCCGCTCGCCTTGACGTTGATGCGGCGATCGACGTGCACTTCGCTGCGCCCCGGCACCTGGCCGAGCACGCGCCGGTGTTCGCCGAACAGTAGCTCGTCCAACCTGCCGAAGAGCGGCAGGTACGACACCGGCACTCCATACGCCCAGGCGCGCCGGGCGGCGTATTTGCCCTTGGTGGTGAGCCGCGCCCGACTCTCGTCGAGCTCCACCCAGCCGACGTCGGCGAGCAGCTGAAACGCCACCCCCAGGCGCCGCCGGTTGCCCTGCAGCGTGGACAGCTCGAGCCAGGGCGCGCTGGCGAAGGCATCGAAGAGCTGAGCGCGCTGCGCGTGGCGCGCCCAGGCAGCGACTCCGGGCACCCGCCAGGCACGCGGTGCCCGCTCCAACCAGGTGCCCAGGACGCCGGGGTAAAACTCATCCTGCAGCGCCACGACCACCGGTCCGAGCAGGTTGCCCTCGAGTCCCAGCCGCAAACGCTCGGCCACGCCGGCATCGACGCGCGGATCGCGCGCGAGCCCCCAGCCGCCGGCGTTGCTGTCGCGCAGTGCCTCGAGCTCGGCAGCGCCGGGCGGCGGTTGATGCGAGCCGAACAGGTAGCGTGCCATCTTCTGGGCCACCGGTGCGAAGCTCACGACTCGTTGCGCCGCGTCGGCTCCGGGGGAGACGCCGTCCTGGAACAGCCGCGAGAGCTCGTAGCCCGCACTCGACAGCGTGACGCGCGTGCGTTCCACCGAGCTGCCCGGCTGCCAATCGAGCCAGCCCTGCACTCCGAAGGTCCGCAGCACGACGTTCAGGTAGGCGAGATTGGCGCCGAAGCGCTGCGCCAGGAGTTGCACGCTCTCACCCTCGGACCCGCGCTCCGCCAGAAATGACCATACCCCGCGGCGTGCCAGGCAGTGCCAGAGCTGCACGCCGCCGATGCCGTCCGTGTGCAGCGCCAGCTCGCGCAGGAAGTGCTCCTGTGCGGGGCGCGCGGCGTCCCCGGGCAGGGCAGGGCTGCGCAGGCTCGTCTCCGAGCGGGGCTCCGCTGTGGGTTCAGCGGTGCCCGCCGGTGATCGAGACTCGAAGCGCATGAGAGACCAAGGGTCCATCGCTCTCTCCTCGGCGTACCAGGCAGCGCACAGCTGCCGATGCCACGATCAGAGCATGAGGCCGCGCTGCCAGCGCCGCCAGAGATGGCACACGCTGCGGACTGGTATTGCCACCGACACTGCAAGAGCGACACCGCGGCGACGTCAATTTTCTCGGCCAGCTGCTCTCTTGGTTCTGCCCGGCGCAGAATTGCCAGCGTGGCGGCGTTCAGGCAGCGCTCGGCGCCACCAGCGCGGCAGCGCCGGCCCTCAAAACAACACGCCGAGCAGCAGCGTGGAACGCACCGACCAGACGGCGCTCAGCCCGTCCTCGCGCTGTACCCTGGCTCTCGAGGTCTTGCGGCGCGGGGCAGCCCGCGCTGCGACCGGGCTAACGCGGCAGCAGCTGACATTCCGGCCGCTGCAGGTCGGCCCGGTCCCGGCAGATGTCCGTGGTCGACCCGGCGGCATCCGTTGCGGCATCGGCAGTTGCGGCCTCGGCAGGTCCGGCATCGACACCCGCCGCATCCAGCACAATGCCGAGCGTCACGCCGACGACCCAGGCGTCGACGTTGAACGTCCCCTTCACGGGCGGTTCAAACGGGTCCTCGTTCGACGTCGAGCGCTCCTGCGGCAGCACGTACAGGACGCCCAGATCGAGCGCAAAGTGGGACGACAGCTTCGCGCCGATGCCGAGCGACAGATCGATCCGGTCGGCGTCGGGCAACTGAAAGTCGAGCGTGCTGGCGGGCACGGGCGTCTGATCCCAGATGAACCCGAGCCGGGCCGACCAGCGCTCGGCCCAGGTCAGCTCGCTGCCGATACGCAGCGTGAGCGAGTCTTCCCATGCCTTGACGGAGCTATCCACGCTGCCGTCGGGCAGTTCGATATCGAGCTGGTCGTAGCTCGACCAGCCCCGCCAGTTGCCATCGACCTCGATCTGCCAGCCCGGCAGGGGATCGAACGCGACGCCGAGCCCGATGCTCTGGGGCAGGGTGACGCTCGTGCTGACGTCGCCGTCCGGCGGCAAGCTGGGGCGGTACACGGGGGACGCGTCAAAGTCCGCCTGACCCTCGAAGTTCAGCTTCACGGGGCTGCGATAGGTGAGACCAAACGACCAGCGTGGCAGCGCCGGCGGGCGATAGGTGATCCCGGCGCGCGCCCCGACGGAAAACGCCTCCCCGCTCAGCGCCACCGTCGCGACGTCCGTGCCGAAGAGGATGTCGCGGCTCAGCCGCACGCTCGAGGGCACCAGATCCAATCCCGCTCCCAGCGCGAGCCCGGGTACCCACTGGGACAACTCGAGGGCCAGCGTGGGCGTGACGAACAGCGTGCGCAGCTCTGCCTGCCGCACACTCGCTCTGCCGGGCGACGATGCAGGCCAATCCAGCGCCAGCCCAAACGGTGAATAGATCCCGAACCCGATCGCCACGAGCTCGCTGGCGCGCCAGCTGACGAACAGCTGCGGCAGCACGAAGGTCTGCGCCTCGGCGGAGGTTTGCGAACCGTCCGTGGCCGAGGTGAATTCTGCGCTCGGAGCCACGAGCGAAACTCCGCCGACGACGTTCAGGTCGTGCAGCTCGGCGATGCCCGCCGGGTTGTAATAGATGGCCGAAGCGTTGCCCGGGTTGGCGGTGACGGCGCCGGCGCGCCCCGTGGCCCGCGCGTCCTGCTCGTCGATGTGAAAGCCGGACGCGTGCGCGCCGCGAGGCACCAGGCACAGCGCCAAGAGCGCCGCGCCGAGAGAACAGCCGCGCGCAGCGCTGAGGACAGGGCGAGCGGGCAACGGGCCCCGCGGGAGAACGCGAGCGGGCAGCGGGCCCCGCGGGAGAATCCGTCGCCCGTTCATGGGTTGCTCCCCAGGTGCGTCGCAAAGAAGCCGACGGTATCCGCTTGCAGGCGCAGCGTGCCGAGCTCACCGCTGCCCGGTGCCATGCTCGCGGACGGCGTGGCGGGTGCCAGGAGCGAGCCGTGCGAGTAGGCGTTACCGGGAAAACCGAGCGGGAGGTTGGCATCGAGCCCGTGATACTCGAGCCAGTGCGAGCCCGCCGTGAGCACGGGCAAGCTCGGAGGCGGAGGCAGCGAGGCGGAGATGCTCGCCGGCTCCGCGGTGAGCCCGAGCGCCTCCCCGAACTCGCGCGTGGCAGAGTTGGGGATCACCGCGTCTCCGATCACCTCGGCGAGCAACACCGAACGGGACTCGCCGTAGCGGCTCGCATAGTTGATGGGGTCCGCCGGATCCAGGATCCAGCGGGCAGCGCTGGCGAACTGCAGAAAGCCAGGATCGGTTTTCCAGCTGTCGCCCAGGCAGAGCGCGTCCGGGTTGGTGCCGAGGTTCCAGGGCTCGCCGCTCAGCACGCCCGAGGCGATCAGCGCATCGACGAGCGGACAGGAGATCGCCGGAGTGCTGGTGTCGGTGAGGATACGCAGCCAGTCGGCGGCCCCGACGTTGAAGGCGGCCGTGCGCAGCCCCTCGCTCATGGCCACGCTCACGCCGCCGATCAAGGCGCCCAGGGACTGCCCGAGGTAACCGAGCTGGGCCGGATCGAGCTGCAGTGCCCCGCAGGCCCCGGCGGCCGCGCAGCCCTGGAGCACCGCTTCGAGCGTGAGCTGATCGAGCATCGTCTGGCGCAGGTGATCGCGTGAGGCCGCCAGATCGCTCGACAGGATCGAAGCGAAGCACTGGGGCGCACAGGTGGGGCCGAAGGTCGTCTCGCAGGGCAGGCCCGGCCCAGCGCCAGCGCAACCGAGCGCGGCCTCCGTGCTCACCTGGAACGCGCGCACGCCGTGATCGACCGCGTCCATGGCCACGCTGGCGATGCCGCCCTGGGCCAACGCTCCCGCGATGGCCAGCAGGTCTTCTTTGCTACGGGTGAGGCCGTGCGCGAACAGCAGCGTGGGGTAGCCGCTCGCCGGCGCAGGTGTCTGTGGCACGACGATCAGCAAGGGCAGCTCGCGCTGGCACACGGCCGACGGCTGGATCGGGTCGTCGAAGGCACCGGCGCTGGCCGCCGGCAGCGAGCAGTCGTCCCCCTGGAGGAAGCTGGTCGAGGTGAAGGTGGGCGCCGCCGACAGCGGGCTGCCCGAGTAGATGGCGCCGATCGCGTCGCAGCCGAGCGCGCTGCACGGAACGCCGGGCAGCACGGTAGCGAAGAACTGCTCGACCGTGAGCGGGCCACCCGTGCCGGCGAGCGGCGCGGCGATCGAGAGCGGGGCGGGGCTCTCCGTCAGCTGGTTTGCCGGGCTGCCGGCGATGCTGGCGTCCAGCGGATCGCCGAGGGTCTGCGTAGCAAACGCCCAGGCGAGCAGCATGCCCTCGCGCGGCAGAGGCCGGCCGAGCAACAGCGGTGTCAGCTGGTCGAGCGCCGCCAGCAAAGGCGCATGCCCGCGCCACAGCTGGTCGAGCCCCTGCAGCGACGCGAGCCCCTCGGGCGTGCTGGGGTCGAACGGCGTGGCGTTGTAGAGCAGGTCCTCGGCGCTGTTCCCTGCTTCGGCAAAGACCACGGGCGGCTCGCTCTGTCGTACCAGCCCCCAGCTGGGCGTCGCCTGCATCGTCCCGCCCGATTCCGAGACGATGCCGTCCACCAGCAGCACGGCATATGTACTCGAACCGACGAGGGGCGCGCGCGGGCGCAGGGCGAGATTCGGCACCTGCGAACTGCTCTGGCAGTCGGCAGCGAAGCGCGTCGAGCTCCCCGGGACGAGATCCACGGCGACCGGCCCTTCGAAGCGGGGCAACGGGACGCCGCGCTCGGCCAGGCGCACCAAGAAAACTCGCCCCTCGAGCGACGCCGCGTCCACCGGCTCGCTGAAGGTCGCGACCAGGTTGGCCTGTGAAGTACCGAAGCCATCCAGCTGGTTGAGCGTGGCGCGCAGGCGGGCGGCGGCCGAATCTGGCGTTTCGCCGCAGCTCGGCGGCACGTTGACGCGCCCGGTGACGGGCGACATCAAGAGCGCATTGGGCAGCGGCACGATGCTTTGTGCGGGATCGAAGTCTGCCACCGGGGCTGCGCCCAGGGCCAGCGCCGACCCCGTCTCCGAGGGGTCGACCGTGACCGCCTCGACGCAGCTCAGCGCGACCGCGCCCCACACGGGGCCCACCACCCAGCGCGACACTTGCATCGAGAGCAGATTATCACGCTCTGATGGTGTCGTTGCCGGACTAAATCACCTCGTCGCTCCGATGCGGCGGATTTGTGACTACAGTCCGCCGCGGAGGGCGAGAGGCGATGAGCTGCAGGGCAAGAGAGACACACTTCGGCAAGTGCTCGCGCATTTGCAGCTTCGGAAGAGCTCTCGGGTCTTTCGGGCTATACGTAGTCACTGTCATGGCGAGCGCTTGCGGGACCGACAAGACGGCGCAGCGCTCCCATGCCTTCGCCGCGGGCACAGCCGCTCGCGAGCTCTCTGCGCAGGGGGCGGGTCACTCCGACCCCGGGGGCGCTGCTGCTGCCGTCGCTGAGGCATCGTGTGCGCCGTGGCTGCTGCCGAGTTATGAGCAGCTGCCACAAAACCCAAAATTTCCCGATCCTTTCACCACGCTGGGCGGCGCGCGCATCCGCCACGAGGCAGATTGGGCTTGCCGGCGCCGGGAGCTCAGCGCTGCCTTTCAGGAGTACGAGCTCGGGCCCAAGCCAGGCAAGCCCGCGCTCGTCAGCGGCAGCTCAGGCGATGCAGGGATCAGCGTCACGGTCGGCGATGGCACCAGCTCGATCTCCTTCACGGCCAACATCAGCTTGCCGACCACGGGCGCTGCGCCGTACCCGGCCATGATCGCGATCGGCAAGTCGGGGCTCGACAACGCGGTGCTGGCGAACCTGGGTGTGGCGTTGATCCGCTTCCCCAACAATGACATCGCCGCGCAGCAAAACGGCCAGTCCCGCGGGCAAGGTTCCTTCTACACGTTGTACGGCAGCGACCACGGCGCGGGCGCCATGATGGCGTGGGCGTGGGGCGTGAGTCGACTGATCGATGCGCTGGAGACGACGCCGGGGACTCAGATCGATCCCAAGCGGCTGGGCGTCACGGGCTGTTCGCGCAACGGCAAGGGGGCGCTGGTGGTGGGTGCCTTCGACGAGCGCATCGCGCTGACCATCCCGCAGGAGTCGGGCTCGGGCGGTTCCGCCAGCTGGCGCGTCTCCGAGTTTCAACGACAACAATGGCTCGCTGCCGGCTCGCCCGACGGCCAAGACGTGCAGACGCTGCACCAGATCGTAAAGGAGAACGTCTGGTTTCGCACGTCCTTCTCCCAGTTCAGTGACTCGGTGAATAAACTGCCGTTCGACCACCACCTGCTGATGGGGCTGGTCGCGCCGCGCGCGCTGCTCGTGATCGAAAATACCTCGATGTATTGGCTTGGCAAATCGAGCACCTTTACCAATTCGGCGATCGCGCACCGCATCTACCAGGCGCTCGGCACGCCTGAGGCGATGGCGTTTTCGCAGACGGGGGGTCACGAGCACTGCCAATTGCCCGCGTCCCAGCAACAACTGGTCACGGCGTATCTGCAGAAGTATCTGATCGGCGGGGGTACCGAGAACACCACTGTGATCGAAACCGACGGCGGCTTTGTCGTGGACGAAGCGCGCTGGGTGGACTGGAGCACGCCCGCGCTCGAGTGAGGCTCAACGTGAGCTGGCTGCCCCTCAGCTCAGCTGCTCGCCCGTCAACTCCACGATGCGAGGTGGGTCGAACGTGTAGTCGCTATGGCGGACCCAGGTCGGCCGCACGCGGACGTGCGTGATGCCGGGCCAGGCCAGGCGTTCACGACCATCCGGGTAGGCCACGAAGTAACATTGCCGGATGCGCTCCAGCTCATCGCCGACCGGAAAGTCGACGCGCCCCTCGATCTGCGCGGTGGCCTCGTGGTCCCAGCCCACCACCAGAGCAATGCGTGGATCCCGGCGCAGGTTCTGATACTTGCGCGTCGACTCGAGCGTATCGAACACGAGCTCGAGCGCGTCGCTCACCGCGAACCCCACCACGGCCGCCTGCGGCCCTCCGGCATTCGAGGACGCCACCACGGCCAGCTTGTACCTGCGCAGAAACTGAACCAACTCCGAGCGGGTCATGACCTCAGCACTAGTACCGCGGGCCCGAGAGTTGCCAGCATTTTTGCGGCCGATCCGCAGCGCGAGGGCAGCGGGCCTCGCCGCCGGCTCGGCCGTGCTGCGACTGTGCAAATGGCACCACAGTGTGAATCGGCGGGCGAGGCTCCGCTGTTTCGAGTCGAGTCGAGCTGAACCAAAACCCGGCGCGACCCTGCTCCAACCCGGCAGGGCAAGGAGTCGGAGACACCGGAACGTCACGGCACGGCGCTTGCTCCACCCGTGGAGCCGCGTCCCCCAGACGCAGCTGGAGGAGGATCATGAAGGCACGTTGGCATCGAGACGGCGTCGAGCGAGGGATGGATCAAGGGCGGGCCAGGCCCAGCGTCGCCGCCCCGCGCCGGCTCGTGCGAGCCGCGCTCGGGGTGCTCCTCCTCGGTGTCTGGCTGAGCGGCTGCTACACGGAGAGCAGGTGCCAGTACCCCACGGGCCCCTGCGTCGAGACCGGCGGCGCCTTCGAGGCCGCAGTCACGGCCGTGGCGGCCGGCGCGATCTGGGTGGCGGCCGATGGCTGCGCGGTCGCGGGCTGTCGCCCCCCGCTGGTCTGCAACACCCAATCGGGCTTCTGCAATTACGCCCGTTGCGATGAAGGTGGCCCGCCGTGTCCGCCCGGAACCCGTTGCGATTCGACGACGAGCACCTGCCGCTAGCCGGGAGGCCGGCGTTCCGGGCTCGTTACAATTTCCGCGCTTTCTCGGTTGTTTTCATGCATTTTTCTGCCATGTCGGGCCGTCGCCACGATTCGGCACTCGCTCGTCGGGTCGTCTCGCTGTACCACCGGAGTCTCGACCGCACGCGAACCGCGAGGAAAATGCCATGAAAGATTCAGCGCCGACCGCCGAAGACAAGCTCAAGCGCAAAGCGTACGAGAAGGAGCTGCGCGACTTGCAGGCGCAGTTGTGCACGCTGCAAGAGTCGGTGAAGCGCGATGGCACCCGCGTGATTGTCATCTTTGAAGGCCGAGACGGCGCGGGCAAGGGCGGCACCATTCGCGCCATCACCGAGCGCGTCAGCCCGCGTGTCTTCCGCGTGGTGGCCCTGCCGGCCCCGACCGAACGCGAGAAGTCTCAAATGTACATGCAGCGCTACATGGCGCATTTTCCTGCCGCCGGAGAGATCGTCATCTTCGATCGCAGCTGGTACAATCGCGCCGGCGTCGAACACGTGATGGGGTTCTGTACGCCGGACCAGCATCGCCGCTTTCTGGAGCTGTGTCCGGAGATCGAGCGCTATATCATCGAGAGCGGCATCATCCTGATCAAGTTTTGGCTCGAGGTCAGCGACGAGGAACAGAAGCGGCGCTTTGAGGCGCGCATCACCGACCCGGTCCGCCAATGGAAGCTGAGCCCGATGGATCTCCCCTCGCGCACCAAGTGGTACGAGTATTCCCGGGCAAGGGACATGATGCTCGAGGCGACGGACACCAAACACGCGCCCTGGCGCATCCTGCGTTCCAACGACAAGAAGCGAGCCCGCCTCAACTGCATCTCCGAGTTACTCGCGCTCGTTCCGCACCAGAAAGTGCCGCGCGAAAAGATCGATCTCCCCGAGCGCTCCAAGAAGGGCGCTTACGACGACGAGGCCGTGCTGGCCGGCAGGAGGTTCGTGCCGCAGAAGTACTGACGGGCGTGTGCGCCCGCAAAGACCGAGGCTGCGGCAACAGCTCTCGCCACCGGCGCGCTTTGGGTTGGGCCGGGCCTGCAACGCACGTCGCCGGAAGTCCCCTCGGGGCGCCGGGCGCCAGAGCGCGACAGCGCAATGGCGCGTGGGTGGCGGGCCGTGAACCCCTGCGTCACCCATTCTGGTCACGGATGGCTTTGCCAGTAAGGACCCTTACAAAGGCTTTGCCAGTAAGGACCCTTACAAAGGCTTTGCCAGTAAGGACCCTTACAAACGCTTTGCCTCTAGCTCGGGGCGGCAGGGCGGCGCAACCAAGGACGACGAAGCGCAGGGCGGCGCCGAAACGCGCGTTGACGTGGTCAGGGCAACTGTCGCGAGCGACGAGAATGAA